>Ga0068855_100004032_pt1 | contig 17928 bp, 13 predicted proteins | sample KBSCornC52_FD_66592 | JGI IMG/M metagenome (GOLD analysis project Ga0068855, IMG submission 66592) | Corn rhizosphere microbial communities from Kellogg Biological Station, Michigan, USA - KBS Corn C5-2 | ecosystem: Host-associated > Plants > Roots > Rhizosphere > Soil ...
AGCACATCCACGTTATCGACGATACGGCCCAGAACTTCCACAGCTCTGTCCACTCCGCCCGATACCTTCCACAACTTCTCGCGGTAATTCAGATCAAACGAAGTGACTGCGCCCGCCGCTTTCGCCGCTTTCATTCCTTCCACGATGAGTTCCGCGGTCGTTGGCGAGAGAGCCGCGAAGATGCCGCCGGAATGGAACCAGCGGACACCAGTAGAGAAAATCGACTTCCAGTCGAAATCACCGGGCTTCAACTGCGCCCCCGCTTCGTTGCAGCGGTTATAAAACACGACAGGCGCCCGGATGCCATGACCGCGATCGCTGTAAACCGCCGCCATGTTCGGACCGTTGACGCCATTGTGCTCAAAGCGCTTGTAGAAAGGCTTGACACCCATCGCGCGCACGCGCTCGGCGATCAGTTCACCGATCGGGTAATTCACCATCGCCGTCGCGATACCTGTGCTCATCTCGAACGCGTCCGAGAGATTCGCCGCGCAGTTGAACTCGCCGCCGCTCACGTGAATCTGGCACTGCGACGCCTTGCGGAACGGAATAATTCCCGGGTCCAGACGGTGCACCAGCGCGCCGAGCGAAAGGAAGTCGAGACCGCCGGGCGTCGCCGGACGGATATTCAAACCGTGACTCATCAATCTTCTCCGAAACTATGCGTTGTAGGTGCCGGATGAAACTCTTCCGCCGCGTCCCGTCCAGTTCGTATGGAAGAACTGCCCGCGTGGCTTGTCTACGCGCTCGTAAGTATGGGCGCCGAAGAAATCGCGCTGCGCCTGCAGCAGGTTTGCCGGCAATCGCTCGGTCCGGATTCCGTCATAGAACGAAAGCGCCGTCGAGAACGCTGGCGTGGGCACGCCCCACTGGATGGAGCTGATAACCGCATTCCGCCAGGACTTCTGATACTCGTTCAGCGTGTTGGCGAAAAAATCGTCCAGCAGAAGGTTATCCAGGTCCGGATTCTTGTCGAAAGCTTCCTTGATTTTCCCGAGGAACCGGCTGCGAATGATGCAGCCGCCGCGCCACATCAGCGCGATGCCGCCCAGGTTCAGGTGCCAGCCCATCTCCTTCGCGGCTTCGCGTAGCAGCATATATCCCTGCGCATAGGAGATGATTTTCGAACAGTAAAGCGCGCGCCGCACATCTTCGATCAGCGCCGCGCGATCCGCTTTCGCCGGCGCCGCGGGACCTTGCAGATACTTCGACGCTTTCACCCGGGCGTCCTTCATCGCCGAAAGACAGCGCCCAAATACGGCTTCTCCGATCAGCGTGACCGGCATTCCCAGATCCAGCGCGCTCACTGCCGTCCACTTGCCCGTGCCCTTCTGGCCCGCGGTATCGAGGATCTTGTCGATCAGCGGCTTGCCGTCTTCATCCTTCTTGGTAAAGATCTCCGCCGTAATCTCGATCAGATAACTATCCAGTTCGCCCTTGTTCCAATCTGCAAATACCTGATGCAATTCGTCGGCGTTCAGGCCGAGCGCCTTCTCCAGCAACTGATAGGCTTCGCAGATCAACTGCATGTCGCCGTACTCGATGCCGTTGTGAATCATCTTGACGTAATGGCCTGAGCCTTCTTCGCCCACCCAGTCGCAGCACGGGGTTCCATCTTCCACTTTGGCCGCGATCGACTGGAAAATGTCTTTTACATGCGGCCACGCCTCAGGCGAACCGCCCGGCATGATTGAAGGACCGTTGCGCGCGCCCTCCTCGCCGCCCGACACGCCGGTACCAATAAACAACAGACCTTTCTGCGCCAGCGTTTTCGCCCGGCGATTGCTGTCGGGAAAGTGCGAGTTGCCGCCGTCGATGACGATGTCGCCGGGTTCCAGATAAGGCGTGACCGCGTCGATCATCTGATCCACCGTATCGCCCGCCTTGACCATCAGCATCACGCGCCGCGGCCGTTTGAGAACGCTCGCCAGTTCTTCGAGCGAATGCGTCCCCACGACCTTCGTCCCTTTGGCTTCGTGGTTGATGAAATCGTCAACCTTCGAAACCGTGCGATTGAACACGGCGACTCTGTACCCGTGATCGTTCATGTTGAGGACGAGGTTCTGCCCCATAACGGCCAGACCGATCAGTCCGATGTCGCAATTTGCCTCCGGCATAAGCTCCTTTGTCTGACTGGGCACGCGGAACCGTGAAACTCAGGCGCGCGCCTCAAATTTTGCTTGCAGGGATGTTACAGAAAGCGAAGTCCTATTCTACATAGGCCGGGGTTCCAGCCCGCAGGCGTCACGCTTTGAACGATTTCACTCGTCCCGCGAATTTCTTCCGGAATTTCTGCACCTTGGGTGCAACCACGAACGCGCAGTAAGGCTGGTACGGATGGTTCTCGAAATATTCCTGATGGTATGCTTCCGCCGAATAGAACTCCTCCGCTGGCTCTATCGCGGTAACCACCGGATCGTCGAAAACCTTTTCCGCCGTCAGTTCCCGGATCGTCTCTTCGGCCGCTGCCTTCTGTTCGGGTGAATGATAGAAGATCACCGACCGGTATTGCGTCCCAACGTCATTGCCCTGCCGGTTCAAAGTGGTCGGATCGTGGATGGCGAAAAAGATTTCGAGGATGTCGCGGAACGAAATCGCATTCGGATCGAAGGTGAGCTGAACCACTTCCACGTGCCCTGTGGCGCCTGAGCACACATCCTTGTAGGTCGGATTCGGCTTGCTTCCTCCCATGTATCCGGAGACGACCTTCTCGACGCCTTCCGTCTCGCGGTAAACCGCTTCGAGACACCAGAAGCAGCCACCGCCGAGCGTTGCGATCTCAGTCATATTTAGTGTCCAGACTCATGATAGGCGATACCTCGTTTCCCGCCGCGGCCAGTCAGTTCGCGAAAAATCCCGTGAAGAAACGGCCTGCCCGCGACGCCTGCGCACAGCACCGCCGCGAACAGGGACATCGCTTCGAAGCTTTCCCTGCCCTCCCGCGCCCAGTAAACGTCCCGAAGATTCAGCCAGAGCGCGAACTCATCCAGCGTAAGCGCGGCGGCCACTCCGTAGAGCATCGACATAAAACGGCCCATCCACGGCGATGACTCTTTGCTGCCGTTTCCAATTTCCAGCAGCCACGCGTACCCGAGAAGCAGCAGCAGCAGAATCCCCCACACCAGATGATGGATATGGCGGCCGCCCATGCTCACGTCATGGAACGGCCCAATGTTCCAGTGAATCGCCAGAGTCAGGCCGCGAACCACCGCGATCGCGACAAAATAGCCGAAGGCCGCCAGAAACATGCGCTCGCGCCGTGGTTCCACGAAGCGCTCGCGATAAACCCGCCGGAGCCGCGTGCGCGCGACAATCGCGCTCAGCAGCAGCAGAATCGTCAGAATGATGCCCGGCGCAATCCAGAATGCGCGGTGCGTCCACGGCATATTCGAATGTTAACCTTGAATCCGCGAACGCTAAACTAAAGATTCCAGCGTGTCCGGAGTTTACATCTCGTGGCCTTTCTGCGCCCAGAAGTGTACCTTCTGTAATTTCGCTTCGGGCGTACAACCGAAAGGTCTCGAAGCCGAGTATGCCGAGGCGCTCGTCCGTGAAATCGAAGCGCACGAGTGGCGCTGGGCGCCCGAAACCGTGTACTTCGGCGGCGGCACGCCATCGGCCATGCCGGTCGAAATCCTCGAGCGCATTCTGAGCCGCATCCCTGGCGCGCCGTGGCGTGAAGCCACCATCGAAGCCGCTCCCGGCGGGCTCTTCCCCGAACGCGTTGCCGCCTGGAAATCGGCCGGCATCAATCGCATCAGCCTCGGAGTTCAGTCGTTCGTCAAAGCGGAACTGGCGCGCACAGGCCGTCGGCACGATGCGACGGTAGTCGAAAAAGAAATCGAACTCCTGCGGGCCGCGGGAATCCCGAACATCAATGTGGATCTCATTGCGGGCCTGCCCGGGCAAACCGAAGCCAGCTGGCGCGAGTCTCTCGCGTGGATCGAAAAGCTCCGCCCGCCTCACGTTTCCGTCTACATGCTCGAAGTCGATGAAGACAGCCGTCTCGGCGCAGAGCTGTTAAATGGCGGCGTTCGCTATGGCGCATCCGACGTTCCCGCCGATGACGCCGTCGCTGGCTTCTACGAAATCGCCGTTGCGGAACTCTCGCGCGCGGGCATCGAGCGTTACGAAATCTCGAACTTTGCGGTTCCCGGAGCTGAGTCGGCCCACAACCTGAAATACTGGCGGCGCGAACCTTATATCGGCTTTGGCGCTGATGCCCATTCTTTCGATTCGGAGCTGCGCTGGCAAAATGTGGAGACGGTGGGGGAATACGTGAATCAGGCGCGTGTCGGCCGGAATGTGCGCACCGAATCAACCGAAGCCCAGCCGGACGAGGAACGATTCTTCGTTGGCCTGCGCCTCACTGAAGGCGTCGAAACCGATCCCGCCGATTGGCAGCGCTTCGGCGCAGCCTTCGAGAGGCTCATCGCTCTCGGGATGATGGAACAAACCGGCGCCCGGCTTCGGCTCACCCCGCGCGGCGTTATGGTTTCGAACGAAATCTTTCAGGAGTTCATTGCCGCATGATCGATCTGCGCAGCGATACTGTAACCAGGCCCACGCCGGCCATGCGCCGCGCCATGGCTGAAGCCGAAGTGGGCGACGATGTCTACCGTGAAGACCCCACGGTAAACCGGCTTGAGCAGCGCGCGGCGGAAATCGCGGGGAAGGAAGCCGCCCTTTTCGTGCCCACCGGAAGCATGGGCAATACCATCGCGCTGAAGCTTCTTACGGAACATGGCCAGGAGGTCATTTGCGATTCCCGCGCTCACATTCTCGATTGGGAACTTTCAATGCTCGCCTGGTTTTCGGGGTGCCTCGCCCGGCCGATCCCAACCGACGACGGCATTCTGTACTGGGATCGCATAAAGCCGACCCTGCGAGCTTTCGGACCGCACAACGCCCCTACTGCCGCAATCGAGATCGAGAACACCCACAACATGGCCGGGGGCCGTGTCTATCCGCAGGCGGTTATCGATGAAATCTGCGATCGCGCCCATGAACTCGGCCTTCGCGTTCATATGGATGGTGCGCGCGTCTTCAACGCCGCGGCTGCAAGCGGCAGGCCGGTAAGCGAGATCGTTTCCCGAGTGGACACCGTGATGTTCTGCCTTTCAAAAGCGCTCGGCGCGCCAGTAGGTTCAATGCTGGCGGGTCCGCGCGAGTTGATTGACCGCGGCCGTCTGCTGCGCAAACGGCTCGGCGGTGGAATGCGGCAGGCAGGCGTGCTTGCAGCGGCGGGTCTCATCGCGCTCGAAGAAATGCCCGCGTACCTTCCCGTCGATCACGAAAATGCAAAGTACATTGCAAAACGGCTGAGCGAAATCGAAGGCGTAAAGGTTTTTCCGGTGGAGACGAATATCGTGATCTTCGATGTCTCCGAAACCGGCTCCACTCCGCGCGAGATCAGCTCCGCGCTGAAGAATCGCGGCATCCTGATCAATCCAGTGAACGATCGGCTGATGCGCGCAGTCACGCACCACGATGTGACCCGCGATCAATGCGTGGAAGCGATGGATGCGATCTCCGAACTCGCCGCGCAGCCGGTCTAAAATCGCATACCGCCGGTACACATCAGCACTTCGCCGGTTACGAAATCGCTCAACGGCGAACAAAAGAAAAGCACCGGCCCGGCCGCGTCCTCGGGCGTTCCCGCGCGCCCCAGCGGACTCGTGCTGACCATCTTTTCAATCACGCCCGGCTGAACTCCAACCCGGATCTCGCGGCCTTTGATGCCGATCGTCGCGTCGTTCGTCAGCGGTTGGATCAGCCGTGTTTCAATCAGGCCGAAGCCGACGGCGTTCACATTCACGCTGTAGCGGCCCCATTCCTTCGCGAGTGTTCGCGTCAACCCGATCACAGCGGACTTCCCCGCTGAATATCCCGCCTGGCCCGGACTGCCGTCCGTCGCCGAAATCGACGTGATGTTGACTACTTTTCTGTAAACCCGCCGGCCTTCCGCTGCTTCACGCTTCGCCGCTTCGCGAATGAATCCCGAAGCCGCTCGCAGAATCCGGAAGGGCGCCACGACATGGATATCGAGCATCGCCTGGAACTGCTCGTCGGTCGTCTTCTGAATGACGTTGTCCCAGGTGTAACCGGCGTTGTTCACGATGATGTCTAGCCCGCCCAGATCCTGAATCGTGCGCTCCACCAGATGCGACGGAAACGAGGGGTCGGTAATGTCGCCGGCGATATGCGCCGAGCGGCGCGTAAGGCCTGCAATCTCCCCATGAGCTTCGGCAAGCGGTCCGGAATCGATATCGGTGATCATCACGGCGGCTCCCGCTTTCGCGAGGCCCCGGGCGATCGCGCGGCCAATGCCGCGCGCGCCGCCCGTAACCAGTGCCACTTTCGATTCCAGACTGAACATGCGCCGAGTTTAGCGCGCACCTGTGGCGCGCCGAGCCTCGGCGCTTAGAAGGATGGCCTGCGCCGTTAGGCTGCCGGAACGATCGCCCGCTTGTCGCGCAGCCCGTTCAGCGCCAGCCCATAGCGGCCCCGAACGCCGGTCTTTTCAAAGATGTGTTTCAGATGGATCTTCACCGTTCCGGTCTGGATTCCGAGCCGCATCGCGATATCGCGGTTCCGCAAGCCCTTTTCCACCAGTTCCACAATCTGGCGTTCCCGCGCTGTCAACTGCGAGCGCCGCGGCGCCATCAGTTGCTCGGTGTCGCCAAAGATCCCGTCTTCCATCCACGAATTGCCGTCCGCCACGCTTCGCAGGCAGGCGACAAGAGTTTCGGCTTCCGACGTGCGGCGAACCAGTCCGCGCACTCCGGATTGCAGCAGCCGCAGCGCTTCGGATTCGGCGATTCCGACGCCCCATACGACAGCATTGGTAGGTATATTCGATGCCCCGACGTGGTGCAGCCATTCGATAATCGGAGTCATTCCGAGAGCTTTATCGATCAGCACAACGGCGGGGTTCAGAGTTCTGGCCAGCTCAAAAGCGGCCTGCAAACTGCAGACAGCGCCGGCGAAACGGAGATCCGCGCAGGTGCTGAGGAGCCAGCGGATGCCTTCAATCGACACCGGCTGGGTGTCACAGATAAGAATCGATTTTGCGGTGGCTTGTTCAGTCATTTTCTCGACCTTCCACCTGACTATCGGCGGAAATCTCCCAAAGGTTTAGTGCCCCGCCCTGGTGAATATCTCACCCCCGCCCGGACCGGAATGGTACGCCGAGCGCACAGCCCGCCCTCGGGCGCGCGTCGTGCGCGGTATGGAAAACAGCCCGCAAAGTCCGCCACCCGGGCGGGCGTTGTGCGAGGTACGAAAATCGCCACCGCCGTCCCGCTGATTCAGTGGCCCCGGAGACCGCCGTCTTCTCCCGGAAAGCATGAAATTTTTTTGTTGCTCGCGCCGTCATTCCGAAGGAAACTGAAATTGCAAACTGCCGGACCATTCCACCCCCGGCCCTTCAAACCGAAAGAGGAACGTACAAAGTTGGATCGAAATGGCCGCAAGGGCTCGCTCGTATTGGAGCCTGTGGACCGCTGGTCGACCCAGGACGCCAGCGAACTTTATGATGTAGCCAGTTGGGGCAAAGGTTATTTTTCCGTCAGTGAACAGGGCCACGTGCTGGTTCACGCGGAAAAAGACCCTGCGCGTGCAATCGATTTGAAACAATTGGTCGATACGCTCGTGCTCCGCGGCATTTCGCTGCCCATCCTCATCCGGTTCGCGGAAATTCTCAAGCACCGCCTCGGCGAGCTCCACGACGCATTCGACACCGCGATTCGGGAGCACAAATACAACGGCCGCTACTGCTGCGTATACCCCATCAAAGTCAATCAACAGCGGCAGGTCGTGGAGGAAGTGCTCGAATTCGGGCGGCCTTACAAGTTTGGTCTCGAGGCCGGCTCCAAACCGGAACTGCTCGCCGTCATGGCGCTTGCAGATAACGAAACGCCCATTGTTTGCAACGGCTTCAAGGACGACGAGTACATCGAAATGGCGATGCTCGCCCAAAAAGTCGGACGGCGCATCATCCCGGTCGTCGAGAAGTACACCGAGCTCGAGCTGATCGCCAAATACGCGGAGCGCGTTGGCGTGCGCCCGGCAATCGGCATTCGGGCGAAACTGGCCAGCCGAGGTTCGGGGCGCTGGAAATCGTCGGGCGGCTATCGCTCGAAATTCGGCTTGACCACCACGGAAGTGACCCGCGCCCTCAGTGAACTGAAAGCACGGGGCATGGCGGATTGCCTGCAACTTCTGCACTTCCATCTCGGAAGCCAGATCACCAATATTCGCCAGGTGAAGGGCGCCGTGAACGAAGCGGCTCGTCTCTACGCGGAACTCTGGCGTGCGGGCGCTACGGGCCTCTCGTATCTCGACGTCGGCGGCGGTCTTGGCATCGATTACGACGGATCGCAGACCGATTTCGAGTCAAGCGTCAACTACACGCTTCAGGAGTACGCGAACGACGTCGTGTATCACATCCAGAATGTCTGTGATGAATCCGCCGTGCCGCACCCGACAATCATCACCGAAAGCGGCCGCGCCATCGCCGCTTACCACAGCGTTCTTGTCTTCAATGTTCTCGGCGTTTCCGGTCTGGGCGATGAGGAAGCCATCCAGGAACTGCCGCAGGATCCCGAACAGCCGCTGATCGATCTTCAGGAAACGTATAAGTCGGTCAACGCGCGCAATCTGCTCGAGTCCTATCACGACGCGCAGCAGGCGCTCGATTCGGCGCTGAATCTTTTCAGCCTCGGCTATCTGCCGCTCGACCAGCGATGCATCGCCGAAAATCTCTTCTGGGCCATCTGCCGCAAAATCCAGAAGCTCGCACGCGAGCTGGAGTACTTCCCCGAAGAACTCGAAGGCCTCGACGCCATGCTATCGGACACATATTTCTGCAACTTCTCACTGTTTCAGAGCATGCCGGACAGCTGGGCCATCAAACAGCTCTTTCCCATCATGCCGATTCACCGGCTGAACGAGAAGCCCCTGCATCACGCCGTCCTGGGCGACATCACCTGCGATTCCGACGGCAAGATCGATCAGTTCATCGATCGGCGCGACGTGAAACGAACACTGCCGCTGCACGATTTCAACGGCAGCAATTACTATCTCGGCACATTCCTCGTTGGCGCGTACCAGGAAATCCTGGGCGATCTGCACAACCTGTTCGGCGATACGAATGCCGTCCATGTCCGCCAGGGACCGTCAGGCGAAGTGATGCTCGATGAAGTAATCAAGGGCGATACGGTGCGCGAAGTGCTGGATTATGTTCAGTTCAAGAGCGATTCACTGATTGCGCGCCTGCGCCGCAGCGTGGAGTCTGCAGTCCGCGAGGGCCGCTTGAGCTACGAGGAATCCGGCAGGTTGCTGCGGTTCTACGAAGAAGGCCTGCACGGCTACACCTATCTCGAAGACCCCCACGAACGTTGACAGAGAGTAATAGCGGCGCTCTGCGTTACAAGCGCCGCCCGGTCGTGCTCCTACGCAAGCGCCGGGTCTTTCCGTTCCGGGTCCAGCCCCAGCTCCGCGATGGCCTTCGCCGCCTTCTTCGCGTCGAACTTCCCGTCGCGAGCCAGCCGCGAAAGTGCCGCGCCTGCAATAGCTTCCGCCGAAACCTCAAAGTGCTTTCGCAGGTACGTCCGGTTATCGCTGCGGCCGAAGCCATCCGTTCCCAGCGTCACCATCCTGCCCGGCAGCCATGGCGCAATCTGATCCTGCACTGCCTTCATGTAATCGGAAGCCGCGATGATCGGCCCTTCCGCGTTTTCCACCACTTGTTGGATGTAAGGCTTCTTCGCGGGCTCCGCGGGATGCAGCCGGTTCCAGCGCTCTGTATGCAGAGCCTCCCGCCGCAGCTCGTTATAGCTCGTCACGCTCCAGAGGTCAGCCGCGACGTTATACTTGTCCGCCAGAATCCCCTGCGCCTTCAGCGCTTCGGTGAAGATGGAGCCGCTGCCGAACAACTGCACTCTCGCCTTCGCCCTGGCCAGATCCGACTTCCGAAAAAGATAGATGCCCTTGAGAATCCCCTCTTCAGACCCCTCCGGCATGGCCGCCTGCGGATACGTTTCGTTGTACAGCGTCAGATAGTAGAACAGGTCCTCGCGGTTCTCGAACATGCGGCGAATGCCATCCCGCACGATCACGGCGATCTCGTACGCATACGCCGGGTCGTAGGCGGCCAGCGTCGGAACCGTGCTCGCCAGCAGCAGTGAATGCCCGTCCTGATGCTGCAGGCCCTCGCCTGAAAGCGTAGTCCGCCCCGCCGTGCCGCCCAGCAGGAATCCCTTGCCGCGCGAATCCGCAAAGGCCCATACCAGATCGCCTACGCGCTGGAACCCGAACATCGAGTAATAGATGTAAAACGGGATCATGTCCACGCCGTAATTCGCGTAAGCCGTACCGGCCGCCGTGAATTCCGCCATCGAACCTGCTTCAGTGATCCCTTCCTCCAGAATCTGCCCGTCCCGCGCTTCTTTGTAATACAGAAGGATATCGGCGTCGTGCGGCTTATAGAGCTGGCCGCCAGAAGCATAGATGCCGTAGGTACGGAACATCGATTCCATACCGAACGTGCGCGCTTCGTCCGGAACAATCGGTACCACGCGCTTGCCAATCTCAGGCATCTTCATCAGCCTTGTCAGCAGTTTGACAAAGGCCATGGTCGTCGAAGGGTGCGGCTCTTTCGAGCCGTGCCGGAACTCGTCGAGAACCTCGTTCGAGGGAGCTTTCGTCTGCGACTGAGCCGGCTTCCTCTCCGGCAGATATCCGCCCAGGACGCGCCGCCGCTCATGCATGTAAGCCATCTCGGGGCTGGAATCCGGCGGGCGGTAGAACTCGACGTTGTGAGCCTGCTCGTCCGAAAGTGGAATTTCGAAGCGCGTCCGGAAATACTCGATGGTTTTCTCGTTCGCTTCTTTCTGCTGGTGAGTCGGGTTGCGGGCTTCGAACAAATCTCCCAGCCCGTATCCCTTCACCGTCTTCGCCAGAATGACGGTTGGTCCGCCCTTGTGTTCAGTGGCGGCTTTGTACGCGTTATAAACCTTGCGCGGATCATGGCCGCCGCGATGCAGGCTCGCCAGTTGCTCGTCGGTCATGTCCTCCACCAGACGAGCCGTCTCCGGATACCGCCCGAAGAACTCCTTACGCGAGAACGCCCCGCCTTTGGCCTTGAACGCCTGGTACTCACCGTCCACGCACTCGTTCATCAACTGAATAAGGCGGCCCGATTTATCTTTCGCAAGCAGCGGATCCCAATCCGATCCCCACAGACACTTGATCACGTTCCAGCCCGAACCGCGGAACAGACTTTCCAACTCCTGGACAATCTTTCCGTTGCCGCGAACCGGCCCGTCGAGCCGCTGCAGATTGCAGTTCACGACGAAAATCAGGTTGTCCAGCTTTTCCCGAACCGCGACGCCAATTGCCCCGGTCGATTCGGGTTCATCCATTTCGCCGTCGCCCAGGAACGCCCATACCTTCCGCGGCGTTGCCGGGATGATTCCGCGCGCTTCCAGATACTTCATAAATCGCGCGTTGTAGATCGAATTGATCGGCGCGAGTCCCATCGACACCGTCGGGAACTGCCAGAAGTCCTTCATCAGCCACGGATGCGGATAGGAAGACAGCCCCGGCGTGTCCCGCAATTCGTGGCGGAAATTGGTCAGTTGATCGGCGGAAAGGCGACCTTCAACGAAGGCGCGCGCATAGACGCCCGGCGAAGCGTGTCCCTGGAAATAGATCAGATCACCCGGTTGATCGCCGTAGCTCCCGTGGAAAAAATGGTTAAAACCGACCTCGAGCAGGGTCGCAAGAGACGCGTACGTTGAAATGTGCCCGCCGATGCCGTGGTCCAGCTTGTTCTGGTGGGTAACCATCGCCATCGCATTCCAGCGAACGATGCTCTTGATGCGCCGTTCCAGCGCGCGGTCCCCCGGATACGGAAGCTCCATATCCGGAGTAATCGTGTTGACGTAATCCGTCGTGGTCCGGAACGGGACCTCGACGCCGTTTTCACGGGCGCGATCCGTCAGCATGTCGAGGAGGAAGTTGACCCGGTCAGGTCCTGCCTGCTCCACGATCTGGTCGAGGGCTTCGAGCCATTCCGCGGTTTCGCGCGGGTCGAGATCGACCTTGCGTTCAGCGAGTTGCTGGTGCATGAACCCTCATTATAAGAGATGGGACGAATCGGACGGGTGCGCCTCGGACCGGCATTTAGCCGTGCCCCGCCCGGCTCACAAACAAAAGTGCGCGACTGTAAGTCCGGACCCATACGGGCCGCGTAAAAAATGCGCGGTGAGGCAATAATGGCTTAAAGATGCACAACGTACTCGTAACCGGCGGGTCCGGTTTTTTCGGAGGAATTCTCAAGCGGAAACTGGTCGATCAGGGCGTTCGCGTCGTCAACATCGATCTTCAGAAAGACGACGACTCACACCCTAACCTCACCTCGATTCAGGGTGATATCCGCAACAAAACGTTAATGAACCGGATCTACGGCGAAAACCGGTTCGATGCCGTTTTCCACTGCGCAGCCATGCTGGCGCACGCGGTCAATGACAAGGATTTTCTTTGGACCTCGAATGTAGATGGTACCCGGGTCGTCGCCGATGGCGCCCGGAAAGCCGGCGTGCCCAACGTGGTCTTCACGTCTTCAAACTGCCTCTGGGGCAAGGGGTTCGATCGGCCTCTCACCGAAGATGAACCGCCCGCTCCGATTGAAATCTACGGCCAGTCGAAGTGGGAAGGCGAAAAGATCCTGAACGAATACCGCAACGACATGAACGTCATCAGCATCCGCTGCCCGACGATCATCGATTTTGGTCGCCTCGGATTGCTCGCCATTCTCTTCGAGTTCATCGACGAAGGCCGCAAGGTCTGGACCGTCGGCGGCGGCTCCAACCGTTATCAGTTCATATACGCTCAGGATCTGGCGGATGCGTGCATTCGTTCCGCGCGCCATTCCAGTTCGGAGATCTTCAACATCGGTTCCGACGACGTGAAATCCATGGCCGAGATTTACGGCTACGTCATCGAAAAAGCCGGTACCGGAGCCAAACTGGCCGCGCTCCCCAAAGATGCCACGCTGTTCGGCATGAAGGTAGCGCATCATCTGAAAATTTCGCCACTCGGCCCTTACCACTACAAGATGATCGCGGAGAATTTCCTCTTCGATACCAGTCGTATAAAAGAGCGGCTCGGCTGGCAGCCGACCCTGACCAATGAAGAAATGCTCTACCGGGCTTACGAGTACTACCAGAAAAACCGCCGCGAGATCGAAAGCCGCACGGACGTTTCAGCGCACCGCCAGGCCGCCAAAATGGGCGTCATCCGCGTGCTGAAGTGGATGAGCTAGCCACATCGGGATCAATGCGGGGTGCTTGCTGCGGCGCTCCGCCCCTTACTGAAGCTTTTTGAAATACACGTAGCGTTTATCGAACGGCCTTACCTCGTATGTGCCGTGATCCATATACGCCGCGACCTGCCATCCGCTCGTGTTCGCCCACTTCGGAACCGTATCCGCAAAGACCCATTTCGCCCCAACGCTCCGGAACGCCTGGAACACCCGTTCCTGATCCTCCCGGCTCCGCCGCCAGAAATCGTGCGGTTTCGGGAACGAAAACACCAGCGGCCGTCCCCATACCTTGTCGTCGTGCGTAATCTGCTCCGGGATCGCTGCCACAATCTGGGCCCGCTCCAGCCCGACATGCGCCGCTCCCAGCGCAAATCCGATGTAAGCCACACGGTCGCCGGGCCGAAGGCCGGCCTTGCGCATCGCTTCCGCCGTCAGAACATTCGTGTAGCCGTCAGGAAATTTGGCCCCCCTGATCTCGTCATAAAGATCAGGCGCCAGATATCGAATCGGGGCGCCCATCGCCAGTGCCGCCGTTAGCAGCGGGATGGCCCAGGCCCCCGCTCGCGCGGCTCTCCGCGGCACATGAACATCCCAGGTCGCGGCGATCAGGGCAAACCCGATCACCGCATAACTGCCGGCAAGATACCGGTAGTCGGAAAAAACAAAACAGTAGGTCAGCGCGAAAAACAACGCGGGGATCACCATGAACCACGTCTTCGCAAACCGCCGCGCCATGGTTCGAACTCCGAAGGGCAGACAAATCAGGATGAGGAAAATCGCCGGGCACCGGAACGCGTAGATCGAGAACTTGATATTCGACCACAAAATCATCAGTTGCCTGGCTTTGTTGAACCGGACCGGATATCCCTCGCACCACCACGCCACGTCCGAATGGACCGGCAGCGTACCTGTCAGATGCTGCTCATAACTGAGCACCCGCGGATCCTTCAGCAGCACGCGGATTGGATGTTTAATCTCCGGCCCCGGCCAGTAGGCGTTCTCTTTGTACCCTTCAACGCTGATCCCCGTCACCTGCCAGGAGTAGTTGATTTTCCCGCTGTCCCCCAGCGTGAGCCGCCCATGCGCAAGCGATAGCGCTATCGCGAATGGCGCGATTACGGCGCCTGCAACCACCGCAACCGTCACGATCCTGCGGTCGAACAACCTTCGCAGCATAAGCGCCAGCATCAGCATGAAAACTGGTATCACTGTGGTGAAAGCAGTCTTGGCAAGATAACCAATACCCAGCAGCAGCCCCAGCACAACGTAGTCGCGATTGGCCGCCGCTCGACGCCGCACGCGAACCAACACAGCCGTTGCAGCCACCAGCAGCGCCAGTACCAGGCAGTCGCCGTTCTGAAGCCACCCCAGCTGGGGCATGCGCAGCCCTGCCCACAGAATGACGCAATATCCCGTAAGGTCCGTAAGAATCGGGTTTGCGGATGGGCCCTGCCATTGCTCCCATTCCGAGGTCAGCCATTCCCATGCCGCGAGAGCCAGACAAAATGAGAAAAAGCTGGCAATGTGCAGCACCGGCAGTTCCCAGTGCATTGAAGGCGAAAAAATTCGCAGCACTGCGGCCAGCACCCAGATGTACAACGGGCTCCAGTAAGAGTTGAGCGCGTGAACCCAGTCACCTCTCAGCCACGCGCGCGCCACGTCCACGTAAGCCGTGCCGTCAGCGTCTATCGAGAATCTTGAGACCCACATTTCGCAGGCCACAACAACCAGCAGCACGATCCGGCACCACGTTCGCACCTTGTGCCGGCTGTCGCGTGATGCAATTGTTTCAGTCGGATTTACGGATTCAGCAACGGACACTAAAAAGGCATTGTAAGCTGCCGCCAATCCGTACCAAAGGCTCGCGGCAGTCCCGACTGTTCTCCATCGTCCGGCAGATCTCACCGCGTGGCGCTACGGCTCGCCCAATCGCATCGCGGGAAGTCTCTCTACTCACGAATCAATGCCGCGGCGTTCAGCTAATGTCGGGCTCCGCGCCTCAGCGCAAAACCCAGCGCCGCTACCCCGACTCCTATCGCCGAAACCAGCCCGCGATGCAGGTTTGTCCAGTTCTGAACACTGAAACTCTTCGCGCGATCCGAAAAGATCCCGCGCGCGGCGTAGGGCCCCGGTGCGGACGCGAACAAATTATCCGGCCGGTCGGGCGATATCGCCTCTTCGGTCTGTTGCGATTCATATCCGTTCCGCCCCAGATACCAGTCCGCGAACCCGGGCGCCACGTCCTGCCCGTAGATCGCCTTCACGGTCGACCCGCCTACAAACACTTCCCGCCGTCTGTGATGCGCCGCCCAGTAAATCGCGCGGGCCGGAACCTCAGGCTCGAAGATCGGCGGCACAGGCTGCGGATGCCGCGGCAGCCGCGTACGGCACCAGCTGAACTGTGGCGTATTTACGGCAGGTAAATGGACCACCGTTAAATGAACATTGCTCTTCTGATGAATCAGCTCGCAGCGCAGCGAATCAGTGAATCCCACCATCGCGTGTTTCGCTCCGCAATATGGCGATTGCAATGGAATTGAGCGATACGCGAGCGCTGAACCCACCTGGACAACCGTCCCCCGGTCGCGCGCCCTCATTCGCTTCAGCGCCGCCATCGTCCCCCAAACGAACCCGAGATAGGTAACCTCCGTCGCGCGCTGAAACTCCTCCGGTGTAATTTCGCTGAATGGCGCGAAGATCGTCACCATCGCGCAGTTCACCCATACGTCAATCGGCCCGAACTCGTTTTCGACGCGCTCCGCGACGCGTTCTACTTCGTCCGCGTGGGCCACATCGCAAGGCAGGGGCAGCGCCCGTCCGCCGGCCTGCTCCACCTGCTTTTTTGCGCTCTCCAGCCGTTCGCTGTTCCGGGAAATCAACCCGATGCTCGCGCCATGCCTTGCGAATTCGTTTACAACCGCACGGCCAACACCCGCGCCCGCGCCGGTAACGACCACCACTTCTCCCTGATTCGCGTCCATCGGATCTTCTCCCGGTTCGCGAACTGCAGATGCGGCGCCAGCGGCGTTTGCCTGCAGGGAGCCGGCGGCGGTTGTCTACAAAACGGTCCGTACGAACGTCAAACCGTCGTTTCCAGCACAGCGCCCGCGCTCTCCCCGGCTATCCCCGGCCGACCAGCGGCATGGTCGTCGCCATCACTGTTATGAACAAAACGTTGGCGTCCAGCGGAAGCGAAGCCATAAACAACACCGCATCCGCCACATGCTTCACGTCCATGCGCGGTTCCACCATCGTCGTTCCGTTCGCCTGCGGCACGCCCAGCGTCATGCGCTGCGTCATCTCCGTCGCGGCGTTCCCGATATCGATTTGCCCGCATGCAATATCGAACGCCCGCCCATCGAGCGCGATCGATTTCGTCAAACCCGTAATGGCATGCTTGGTCGAGGTATACGGCGCGGAATTCGGCCGTGGCGCATGCGCCGAAATCGAGCCGTTATTGATGATTCGTCCACCCCGCGGCATCTGGGCTTTCATTATTCGGATCGCCTCCTGCGCGCATAAAAACGACCCTGTGAGATTCACGCCCAGGACGGCGCTCCACTGCTCGAAGGTCAGTTCCTCCATCGGCACGCCCGGCGCATTCGCGCCTGCATTGTTGAACAGCAGGTCCAGACGCCCGAACTCCTTCGACACGCGATCGAACAGCGCCTTCACGCTTTCAGGCCTGCTCACATCCGTTGCCACCGGAACCATCCTGCCGCCTGCCTCCGCCCGGCTTACCGTCTCCTCCAGTTCCTTCTCGCGCCGCCCGGCCAGCGCTACAGACCATCCCGCCGCCTGCAGCGCGAGCGCCGTCGCTCGTCCAATCCCGCTCCCCGCGCCCGTAACCAGCGCCGTTTTATTCGCCATTGATCCGCTCCGCTCCTCCGTCATAAATCAAACCTCCGAGAATATCGGATACGATTACGTTTACCCGGTTAGATGCTGATTCCCAACACCGAAGGCGGCTATTCATTTCTAAAAGGCATCGCGCCCTATTCAGCCGGCGCCGTAACAAATGCCGGCTTTGAGATCGAGCGCGCCCGTTTCGCGAAAGCTCTCCCTATCGCGCAGGCATTTGCGCGGCTTGATGCTCATCTTCGAGCGTTGCATCGGCCTCCGCAAGCCCTGTGCGGAATGGAACTGCGTTCTCCCAAAGCTTTCACGTTTGCGGGATTCAACGCTTTCAATGCCACATATATCCACTTTCTCGAGCAGCGCAGGATTCTCGTCGGCGGCTTGAACCCGGTAGCCCGGACCAATGTCGCGCCCGAGATCGCTCCACCAGCCGAGCCAGTCGTCTATGCCTTCTCCTATACGGTCCCGGCACAATCTTCCGACCGCAGCTTCATAGTTGCCGGGTCGGGCGAATTGCCCGAAGGCTCGCTCGATCCTCACGAAGTCGTGCGCGGCGGCGAACACTCGCCGGATGCCCTCGCAGAGAAGGCGCGCTTTGTCCTCGGAATCATGGATCGGCGCGTATCAGGTCTCGGCGTATCCTGGGAGGAGGCCGGCGCCGTTGACGTTTACACGGTTCACGACATCCATCCGCTACTGGGCCCGCTAATCGTGCCGCAAACCGGTAACGCCCGCCACGG
>Ga0068855_100004036_pt1 | contig 17925 bp, 8 predicted proteins | sample KBSCornC52_FD_66592 | JGI IMG/M metagenome (GOLD analysis project Ga0068855, IMG submission 66592) | Corn rhizosphere microbial communities from Kellogg Biological Station, Michigan, USA - KBS Corn C5-2 | ecosystem: Host-associated > Plants > Roots > Rhizosphere > Soil ...
TCGAAAGCATGATCTCCCGCTGCAATTTCTTCACCGACCACCCTTCGCTCATGAAATGCGAGGCGAGGTAATCGAGCAGTTCGGGATGGGTGGGCGCGTCGCCCTTGGTGCCGAAATCGCTCGGCGTGCGCACCAGGCCCGCGCCAAAGTGCAGGTTCCACACGCGATTCACGAACACCCGCGCGGTGAGCGGGTTGTCCTTGCTGGCAATCGCCTTGGCCAGCTCGAGACGGCCGCTGCCATCCTTGAACGGCTGCGGGTCGTTATGGCTGAGCACCTGGAGGAATCGCCGCGGCACCGCTTCGCCCGGGCGGCCCGGGTTCCCGCGGATGAACACGTGCGGATTCATCGGCACCGGCGCATCGACCATCGCCTGCGGGCGCGGCGGCGCCAGCGGACCGGCGTTCAATTCATCGATCTTGTTGCGCAACTTTACCGAATCCTGCCGGCCCTGCTTATCGAGCACCTTTTCCTGGATTTCCGGCGCAATGATGGCCGGCACGCCGAGGAGACCGATTGTGCGCATGGCATAGACACGCCGCTGGGTATCGAGGAAAGCGCCGAGCTTTCCTTCCAAATCGTCGAGCTGCTTCTTGTATTCGGCGAAGTTCGCCGGGTCGTTCGTCGTAGGCAGGATGGGCAGATCCTTCCAGGTCGGCTCGACGGAAGAAGCGAACACGCCATAGAGCGCGTAGTAATCCTTCTGCAGAATCGGGTCGAACTTGTGATCGTGGCAGCGCGCGCAACCCACGGTGAGCCCCATGAGGCCGCGGCAGACCACGTCGATGCGATCATCAATGATGTCAGGCGTGCTGTTCAGGAAGCGGCGACCGAGCGTGAGGAAGCCCAGCGCGGCCATCGGCCGCGGATCCTGCGGCGTCGAGACGCGATCCCCAGCGAGTTGCTGGATGACAAACTGGTCGTAGGGCAGGTCGCTATTGAACGCATTGATCACCCAGTCGCGATACGTGTAGCTGAAGGGATAGCGCCGCTCTTCCCCGCCGGCGAGGTAGCCACGCGTGTCGGCATAACGGGCCACATCCAGCCAATAGCGGCCCCAGCGTTCGCCATAGTGCGGCGAGGCCAGCAGACGGTCCACGACCCTGGCAAAAGCCTCCGGCGAATTGTCCTTCTCAAACGCCTCGACCTCCGCCTGCGTCGGCGGTAATCCAGTGAGATCGAAAGTGGCCCGGCGCAACAGCATGCGCTTCGAGGCGATCGGCGAGGGCGTGAGCTTCTTTTCCTCCAGCTTGGCGAGAATGAATTGGTCGACCGGCGTCTTCGCCCAGTGTCCCGGGTCTTTCACCGCGGGTGGCGCCGGATTCTTCACCGGCTGCAACGACCAGAGGGTCTTGGCCGCCTCCATCTGGGCGGAGCCCTTTATCGGCGCGCCATCATCCGGCCAGGGCATGCCCATGCGCACCCACTGCTCCAGGGCCGCGATTTGCGTGTCCGCAAGCTTGTCCGCCTTCTCCGGCATCTTCGAGTCGCCGACGTGCTTGATCGATTTGATGAGCTCGCTCTCCTCCGGTTTGCCCAGGACCACGATCGGGCCGTCATCCGTGCCCTTCAAAATGGCCGCGCGGGAATCCATGCGCAGCGCCGCCTTCTGCTTGTCCGCGCCATGGCACTTGTAGCACTGCTCGGCCAGCACCGGACGCACCTGCTTCTCAAAGAATTCAGTTTCTTGAGGGGTAATCGCCACCGCCTTGGGCAAAACGACGCCCGCCAGGGCAAAAATGGCAAAAGGAACAAATCGGGTCATTGCGGTCAAATTAACCTATCTACAGAGAAGACGTTAGCGGTTTTTCGCAGTGGCCATGGGATCGAGCCCAGGTCTCTCCTCCACTCCCGTCGGGCCTTTTCGCCGCTCCCCGGCCGAAAAGGCCTCCGCATAACCACTCTCCGAATGGCCGGCGTCAGCATACGTAAAACAACCCAAAATTTAGTCGGCTTACTTCTACTACGACGGCCAACTCGGCCGCCGGAACTACCAGTCGTCGAGCATCACGCGCGGCCTGCGGACGTCGTTCTGAGGAAACCTACCCTTCGCACCAGCGCTGCCACATTTGCCGATAGGCACTTTCAATCCCTCGAGTAAATCGTGTCGCATCCATCAGCACGGAGGCCTCCATCCGCGAGCGTAGCGTCTCGCGTAATTTCGCAAGACGCGATAAATCGCCGGCGAGTTCGGTGGCAATCGTCACGTAATCGTCCTCCGATTGTGCGACCAGTTCCGGCAACCCCAGATTCGTTAGCTGACTCAGCCCCGCCCTCGACACCGCCGACTTTCCCGCGAGGCTGACCACCGGCACGCCCATCCAAAGCGCATCGAGACTCGTGGTGTGGCCATTGTAAGGCGCGGTATCCAGGACTGCATCCAGCCCGTGATACAACTCGAGATACGCCCGGCGTCCGCGCGGTTCCACAAACTCCACGCGCTCCGGTTCGATCCCCTCACTCTCAAAAACAGCGAGCGTGCTTTGCCGATGGCTGCCCACCGCGCTCAACAGCACCAACCGCGAACCCTTCACCCGGTGCAAAACCTTCGCCCAGAGCCGCAGCGTCGGTGCGTTGACTTTGCAAAAGTTATTGAGACATCCAAACGTCATCCCGCCATTCTTTCGCGCCGGCAACTCATTCACCCCTACATCCATCCCATTGGGATCGTAGCACCAAAAGCTATCGATCAGGAAAACGCCTTCGCTTTCCGCATCGAGGAACCGGTCCGTGATCCGATTCGGAATCGCCTCCAGGCCCGCACTCTCCGGATAACCCGCAAAGCTCATCTGGACGGGAGCCGGCTGGTAGGCAAACATGGTCAACCGATTGCCCTCCAGGTGCTGCGCGAGATCGACCAGGATATCGATTCCATCGCCACGAATCTGCTCCGCCAATGCTTCATCACTGACCCCGAGCGTAGGGCGCCATTGATCGGCCAGCCCCTGAAATTGCCGGGTCACACCGTCTTCCCGCATCACTCCCGAATAACACACCACCTCGAATGCGGCGCGATCGCGCCGCTGGAAAAGCGGCAGTAAATTCCGCCCGATCACATGATCTCGAAAATCCGCCGAGACATAGCCGATTCGCAAACGCCGCTGAGGATCACGATCATTCGCAGGAGGCCGGGCACTGCGGCGAAACTGCTGATTCCAGTCCGCCTGCTCCGCGGCAATCGTCTGCGCATCGGCTTCCGGACGGAAATGCAGCGCATAGATGAGATTGCTCCGCGCGGCGATATTCTCCGGCGCATTTTGCAGGACCTGACGATAAGCATGAATCGCGGCATCGAGTTCGCCCCGGTCCTTGTGCGCATTCCCGAGGCAAATGCGGGCGCATGCATCCTCCGGCTTCAACGTCAACGCCCGGCGATACGCGGCCAGGGCTTCGTCCAGGAATCCCTGCGCCGTCAGCACCCCACCCAGGTTGGTATACGCCTCCACCAGGTCGGGCCGCAACTCGATCGCCCGCCGGCACAAGACCGCCGCTTCCGCGAAGCGCTCGTCGTCCACCCGCACCACCGCGAAATTGAGATACGCTTCGGCGTAGTCGGGGGCAATCGCGATGGCGCGTTGAAACGCTTCTTCCGCCGCCCGGAGGTCACCTCGATCCCGCAGCGCATTTCCCAGGTTATTGTTCGCCATCGCAAATTCCGGCTTCCACTGCACCGCCTGCCGATATGCCGCAATCGCTTCATCGAGTTGTCCGCATTTCTTCAGATAAATCCCGAGATTGTTCGCTGCCTCGGCATATTCGGGTTTGAGTTCCAGCGCACGGCGCGCGGCGGCGATCGCCGTTTCGAAATCATTTTGATCCCCCAGCGCATTGCCGAGATTGAGCCACGCGGTGGCGTCATGCGGATGCAACTCCAGCACCTCCCGGCAGACCGTCATCGACTCGGCAATTCGGCCGACCTCACGAAGCGCGTTGGCCAGATTGTTCTGCGCCTGGGTATGACCCGGTTGAATCTCTGTTGCCCGACGGTAAGCCCCGATCGCCTCGTCCCAGCGCCCCAACGCCCGGTATGCTTCACCGAGATTGGAATGTGCATGCGCATCGCTCGACCACAACGCCAGCGCGTGCTGGATGAATTGCACCGCGACATCATATTTGCCCGTCTGTTGCGCTATGACTCCAAGGTAATGCCACGCCCCGGCGTGATTGCCATCCGCGTTCAGAATCTGCCGGTAAAGAGTTTCCGCCTCCGCCAACCTGCCGGCCTGATGATGTTGCAGCGCGAGCTGAAATGTCTGTGCGAGCGTCATCACAAGCGGGGGTTCTCCGCGCACCATCGCCGCCACAGGGTGCGGTAGGCGGATTCGATCTGGCCCGCGAAACGGGGCGCATCCATCAGCACCGAGGCTTCCATCCGCGCCCGCAAAGTCGGGCGTAAGTCAGCAAGCCGGGAAAGGTCCTGAGCCAGCGCGGTCGCGATCTCGACGAATTCGTCTTCCGCCGATGCAACCCATTCCACGAAGCCCAAATTGGCTAACTGGCTCAGGCCCGCACGCGACACCGCCGACTTTCCCGCCAGGCTCACCACCGGCACCCCCATCCAGAGGGCATCGAGGCTCGTCGTGTGGCCATTGTACGGGAACGTATCAAGCGCTACATCCATCCGTTGATACAATTCCAGATAAGTCCCGCGCGCACATCGCGGCACGAATTCGACGCGCCGTGCCTCCACCCCTGCGCTCTCCAATATCTGCCACGTCCTTTGCCGGAGGCTTCCCTCTGGACTGAGCAACATCAACTTCGAATCCGGCACTTTCCGGAGCACCTTCGCCCAGCGCCGCAGTGTCGCTTCATTGACTTTGCAGAAGTGATTCAGGCATCCGAAGGTCACCCATCCATTGCGCTGCGCGGGCAATTCGTTCACGCTGGTTTTCGCGCCGCAGGGATCGTAACACCAATAGCTCTCGATCAGGCACAGTTGAGCATCGGTCGACTGCGGTTCGAGAAACCGATCACTGATCCGATAGGGGATCGCCTCCACGCCGGTACTCGCTGGATAGCCGGCGAAACTGAGTTGCACCGGGGCGGGCCGGCGGCCAAACAGCGTCAGCCGGTTTCCGTCCATGTGCTGGGTCAGGTCCACCAGGATATCCACGCCATCGCGTTGCACCCACTCCGTGAGCATCTCGTCATTCACGCCCTCCGTGCTTCGCCAGTGGTCCGCTCGCTCGCGAAATTGTCGCGTCGTGCCATCCGGGCGCACCACCCCCGAATAACAAAAAATCTCAAAGGCCGCGCGATCGTGCTCCTGGAATAGCGGCCACAAATTCCGGCCCGTCACATGATCGCGAAACTCCGGGGAGACGTAGCCGATGCGCAAGCGACGATCGGGGTCCGGTTCATTGCGATACGGCACGGCTGGTCTCCCCTCGCCCCCAAAGCGTTCGTTCCAAAGGCGCTGCTCTCTCCTGATTTCTTCTTCATTGCCATCCGCGTGGTAATGCAGCGTGTAGATCAGGTTGCTTTGCGCGAAGAGTTGCGTGGACTGGCTCTCCGCGGCGCGCCGGTAAGCTGCGATCGCTTCGTCGAGCATCCCTTGATCTCGCAGGACATTGCCGAGATTGCACTGTGCCACGCCGTAATCGGGCTTCAACTCCAGCGCCGTGCGATACGCCAGGGCCGCCGCATCCAATTGCCCCTGTCTGGCCAGCGCATTACCCATTTCGTGGTGCGTTTCCGCCCGCCTGGGCTGCAGCGCCAGCGCGCGCCGATACGCCGCCATTGCTTCATCGAACCGGTCTTGTTCCCGCAGTCCATTCCCCAGATTCGCCTGAAACTCCGCGCTATCCGGACGCAACTCGACCGCGCGACGATAAGCCGCCACGGCGGGTTCAAACTGCCCGAGTTCCTTGCACGCATTGCCGAAATTGTTGTGCGCTTCCGGTTGATCGGGGGCCAACTCCAGCGCACGGCGATACGCCTCCACCGCTTCCCCAATGCGCCCCTGCTCCGCCAGCACGATCCCGAAGTTATTCCAGGCCCCCGCGTGCGCCGGCGCGAGTTGCAAGGCCCGGCGCAGCACCTCAGTCGCCTCGGTCGTCGCTCCTTGCCGGGCGAGCGCGACCCCGAGGTTGATGTGCGCATTCACATAATCGGGTTGGAGGGTCAGCACACGTCGATAAGCCGCAATCGCTTCCTCCAATTTGCCCGCTTCCACCAGGACATTGCCCAAGTTGTATTGGGCCAGGACGTCATCCGGCTTGAGCTGCAGGGCACGGCGAAAGCTGGTCACCGCTTCGTCGAGCTTCCCCAAGCCGCGATATGCCTCTCCCAGGTTCGAATGCACTGCCGGATGATTCGGCACCGCCACCGCGACCTGGCTGAGCAAATTGGCCGCCAACTCCGCACGCCCCGTTTGCAGCGCAGCAACCCCGAGGAGATGCAATGCGTCGAGGTGATCCGGCTGCGCCTCGAGAATCTGTCGGTAACATGCCTCCGCCTCGGTCAGGCGTCCGGCCTGATGATGTTGCAATCCCAACTCCAGAACCTGCTGCACCGTTCTCATCGGCCATCTCCTCGATCGCACCACTCCCGCCACATCGCGCGATAGGCCTCCTCGATCTGGCGGGTGAAACGAATCGGATCCCTCAACACGGAAGCTTCCATCCTCGGCCGCAGCGTGGCGCGCAATTCGCTCAGGCGCGGAATATCCGCGGCCAGTTGCACGGCGTTCCGGACGTAATCGTCTCCCGAAAACGCCACCAACTCCGGCAGCCCCAAGTTCGACAGCTGACTCCATCCCGCTCGCGAGAGCGGCCCCGGGCCCGCGCGGCTCACCACCGGCACGCCCATCCACAGTGCGTCCAGGCTGGTGGTGTGTCCGTTGTAAGGAAACGAGTCGAGGGCGATGTCCACCCGGTGATAATACTCGAGATAACCTCGACGCGGTGCGCGCTCCACGAACTCGACCCGCCGCGCATCGATGCTCTCGCGCTCCAACACATCCACCATGCGTTGCCGATGACTACCCGGCGCGCTGAGCAGGACCAGCCGCGAATTACCGGCCTGGCGGAGAATCCGCGCCCATAACTTCCAAGTCTCCTCATTCAGCTTACAGAAGTTATTCAAGCATCCAAACGTCACGTGGCCGACCTGCTGGCACGGCAACCCATTCACCTCCACCTTTTCCTCCCCTGGATCGTAACACCAAAAGCTGTCGAGGAGAGAGACCCGCTCCGCGGATCGCAGCTCGGGGTTCGGAGTTCGGAGTTCGGGCTCGCCTTCGGCCCCCATCTCCGATCTCCGAACTTCGATCTGCGATTCCAGATAGCGATCGCTGATCCGATAAGGAATGGCCGTCAACCCTGTAGTCTCCGGATAACCGGCGAAACTCACTTGCACCGGCGCGGGTCGACGCGCAAACAGCGCCAATCGATTGCGCGCCATGTGCTGGGTCAGATCCACGAGAATGTCCACGCCATCCTCCCGGATCGTCATGGCCAGAGCATCGTCCGCAACGCCCAGCGCGTGGCGCCACCGTCCAGCGAGTCGTTGGAACTCCGCCGTCATCGCATCCGGTTGCGCCACTCCGGAGTAACACAGGATCTCGAAATGCCGGCGATCATGCTCGCGAAAGAGCGGCAACAGATTTCTCCCGACGACATGGTCGCGAAAATCCGGCGAGACATACCCGATGCGCAGGGGCCGTTCGGCCTCGCGGACATTCCTGTATCGCGTCCCCGCAGTCAGCGGCGCCTGGCCGAACCTGCCATCCCAAACCCGGCGCTCTTCCGCGATCGCCGCTCGCTCGCTCGAAGGATGAAACTGGAGCGTGCAGATGAGATTGCTCTGCACTGACGCGTCTCCCGGATTGATCTCGAGGGCGGATCGATACGCGGCCACCGCGTCGTCATGCATCCCGCTTTCCGCGAGTATCCCTCCGAGGTTACTCCACGCGCCGGCATGCTGTGGCTGCCATTGAATAGCCTGGCGAAAGGCCGCCGCCGCTTCGTCAAATCGTTGCATCTCCACCAGCGCCGACCCATAGCTATTCCAGGCCTCCGCATGACGTGGGTCGATTTCCAGCGCTCGACGATACGCCGCCTGGGCTTCTTCGCGTTGCCCATGCTCGCTCAGCGCGTTGGCCAGATTGAGATGAGCCTCGACATACTCCGGACGAAGCTGAATCGCCCGCCGGCACGCGTCGATCGCCTCATCCATCCGCCCCACGCTCCGCAGGACGTTGCCCAGATTGCTGCAGGCCTCCGGTTGGCCAGGCTGAATGTAGAGCGCACGACGATAAGCCGCGATCGCTTCCTCCAACCGCCCCGATACGCGGTAAGCCTCGCCGAGATTGCAAAGAGCCGCGGCATCGTTCGGGTTGACCTGCAAAGCCTTGCCGATCAACTCGATCGCGCTGGCGTGCTGGCCGGCTTGATGCGCAATCGCGCCCAGCAGATGCAGCGCATCCGCATGCCGCGGCTCGACCGCGAGAATCTGCCGGTAGATCGCCTCGGCATCCGCCAGTCGTCCAGACTGGTGATGCTGCAGCGCGATTTGCATGGCTTGCAGAGTCGTCATACCGGGATCGGATTTTTCGCGCACCAGTCGCGCCACATCGTCCGGTAAGCAGTTTCGATCTGGCGGGCGAAACGCGGCGCATCCATCAACACCGACGCCTCCATTCGCGAGCGCAACGTCGCCCGCAATTCCGCCAGCCGCGGAAGATCGCCCGCCAATTTCGACGCGATCTCGACATACTCGTCTTCCGTCCGCGCCACCAACTCCGGCAGGCCGAGATTTGTGAGCTGGCTCAGGCCCGCGCGCGACACCGTCCGCTCGCCCGCCAGGCTCACCACCGGCACGCCCATCCAGAGCGCATCGAGGCTCGTCGTGTGACCATTGTAGGGGAAAGGGTCGAGCATGATATCCGCGCGCTGATAGTACCTCAGGTATTCCGCCCGAGGCCGCGGCTCCAGGAATTCGACGCGGTCCTCCGCAATCCCTTCCGCGCGCAAAAGCGCAATCGCATCGCGCCGATGTTCCCCCGGATAAGTCAGCAGCAGGAGCCGCGAACCAGTCGCCTGGCGAAGCACCGCCGCCCATCGCCGGAAAACGGGGCCATTGATTTTGCCAAAATCGTTGAGGCTGGCAAAAGTGACGAAGCCATTTTCCCGGGCGGGCGAAGGTGAAACCTCCAGCCTCACCCCACACGGATCATAACACCAAAAACTCTCCATCAGGGCGATCTGCCCCCCCTGGTATTCCGCTGCGACGCCGGCCTCGCGCTCCTCCTCGAGATACCGATCGCTAATCCGATAGTTGATCGCCTCCAGTCCCGTGCTTCCGGGATACCCGGCAAAACTGACCTGCACGGGCGCCGGGCGCCGCGCAAACATGGTCAAGCGGTTGCCCGCCGTATGCAGGCTCAGATCCACGAGAATATCCACACGGTCCTCCCTGATCGCTTCCGCGAGTTCCTCGTCGCTCATCGTGAAGGCTTCGCGCCAGACATCCGCGTGGCCACGGAATTCCCCGGTCGTCTTATCCGGAGACACGACGCCCGAATAACAGACGATTTCGTATTGCGTCCGACCCTCTTGCCGAAAGAGCGGCAGCAAATTCCTGCCCACCACATGGTCTTTGAAATCGGCGGAGACATATCCGATCCGCAGCGTCCGTTCCGGATTCCGGTCGTGGCGATACTGCCCGGAAAACGCCTCTGACGGATGGCCGAAACGTTCGTCCCAGCGCCGGCATTCCTCGCGCACCGCTCTCTCGTCCACGTCCGGAGAGGCCAGCAGCATCAGAATGAGATCGCTATGAATCCGCGGCACCTCGGGCGCCAGGCCGTGCAGCCGGCGCATGAGTTCCAGCGCCATTCCGGACCGGCCCTGGTCCTTGTAAATCTCGGCCAGACGATAGAGCGCTTCCGTTTGATTCGGCACGCGCTCCAGCGCATGCAAAAACGCGGTGGCCGCCTCGTCCAGCCGTCTTTGCCGTTGTAGCAGCGTGGCCAGGCGGCAGAGTCGAAAAGGTTCTTCCGGATCCAGGCGTAAAGCCTGCCGATAGCACGCAATCGCATCGTCGGGCTTCCCACTGCGTTGCAAGACATTGGCCAGCGCAGCCCACGCCTCCGGGTCATCCGGGCTGCACCGCACGATCTGGCGAAAGACGTCGCTCGCTTCGTCGAATCGTTCCAGCAACACGAGCGTCTCTCCGAGGCACTGGCAGATATCGAGTCGCGTCGCCCCCGACTGCAGCGACCGGCGGTAGGCCACCACCGCTTCGGCATGCCGGCCGCGTGCCCGCAGGGCATTGCCAAGATTCGCCTGCACGGCGTTGACGTCCGGCTTGAGTTCCAGAGCCCGGCCATACGCGGCGATGGCTTCATCGATCTGCCCCTGCTCGGCCAGCGCCACGCCGAGATTGTTGTAGGCATCCGCGTAGGTTGGCTGCAGGCGAATGGCCCGCCGGTACGCCGCGGTCGCTTCATCCAGTCGCTGCAATTGGCGCAGGATATTGCCGAGATTATTCTCCGCGACCGCGTGGGCCGGCTCAATTTCGAGCGACCGCCGATAGGCAGCGAGCGCCTCTTCCGTCTGCCCCATCTCCGCCAGAGCCGCACCGAGATTGTAGTGCGCATCGGCAAATCCGGGCGCGATTTCCGCGGCCCGCCGCGCGTGCCCCGCCGCTTCCCGGGCTCGACCACTGGCGAGCAGCGTCGCCGCGAGATTGGAAAGCGCCGCCGAATGATTCGGGTCCGCCGCGATCGCCTGCCGCATGAGTTCGATCGCCATCTCCGTCCGCCCCGCCTGCTGGGCCAGCGCGCCCAGGAGATGCAGCGTCTCCGCATGCCCTGGTTGCACCGCGAGAATCTGCCGGTAAAGCGCCTCCGCCTCTGCCAGTCGTCCCGCCTGGTGATGTTGCAGCGCGATTTGGAAAGCCTGTTGAAGCGTCATCATGCGGCGGGATTTTCCGCGCACCAGGTGCGCCACATCGTGCGGTAAGCGTCTTCGATCTGCCGGGCAAAACGGGGCGCATCCATCAGCACGGAAGCTTCCATCCGCGAGCGCAGCGTCGCTCGCAATTCCTTGAGGCGCGGAAGATCGCCGGCCAATCGCGTGGCAACGACGACATACTCGTCTTCCGTCCGCGCCACCAAATCGGACAGGCCGAGATTCGTCAATTGGCTCAAGCCGGCACGCGAGACTGCCAACTTCCCGGCCAGACTCACCACCGGCACACCCATCCACAGCGCGTCCAGGCTGGTAGTGTGGCCATTGTAGGGAAAGGGGTCGAGCACAAGGTCCAGCCGTTGGTAGAGCCGGAGGTATTCCGCAAAAGGACGCGGCTCCACAAATTCGATCCGGCTGGCCGCGACGCCCTCGCGTTCGAAGACCTCCACGGTGCGCTGGCGATGACTGCCAGGATGGCTCAGCAGAATGAGCCGCGATCCTTCTCTCGCCGCCAGGACGCGCGCCCAGAGCCGCAAGACATCGGGATTCACTTTGCAGAAATTGTTGAAACTGCCGTAGGTCACGAAGCCATGGCTCTTCGCCGGTCCTTCGCTGACCTCGAGCTCAATCTTGCCCGAATCATAGCACCAAAAGCTATCGATCGGCACGAGGCGTTCGCCACTCGCCCTTTCGGCAGCGGCATCGTCTTCCAGATACCGGCCACTAATCCGCCAGCCGATCGCCTCGATGCCGGTGCTCTCCGGATAACCGGCAAAGCTCACCTGCACTGGCGCCGGCCGGAGCGCAAAGACCGGCAACCGATTGCCCGCCATGTGCTGCGAGAGATCCACCAGCACATCGATCCCATCGCGACGGATCATCTCCGCCATCTCGAGATCGGGCTTGTCCGTCGTCACTCGCCAATGATCGCTGAGTTCGCGGATTTGCTGCGTCACTGTATCCTCCTTTACCGCGGTGGAATAACAAAAGACCTCGAGCTGGCTGCGATCACGTCCCTTGAAAAGAGGCAGCATATTCCAACCCACCACGTGGTAGTAAAATTCGGCGCTGACATAGCCCACCCGCAACCGCCGCTCGGGATTCCGATCGACCGCGCTCCAGTCAGCGAAGCGTTGCGCCGGCTGGCCAAATACTCTCTGCCATTCCCGCTGCTCCTCCACCAGCGCCGCCGCATCCGCCCGAGGATGAAAATGCAGCGTGTAAATCGCATTGCTCTGGATGCCGGCGTTTTTCGGCTGGAGCCGGCGCGCCCACCGAAGTGTCTCCATCGCCCCATCCAAATCTCCGGTATCTTTCAGCGCATTGGCCAGGTTGCTATAGACTTCCGCGTAATCCGGCTGGAGCGCGATGGTCCGACGAAAAGCAGCAATCGCTTCATCCATCTGGCCCATTTCCCGGAGGAGATTGCCGAGATTATTCCAAGCCTTCGCGTAGTCGGGCTGGATTTCCAGCACCGCACGGAAGGCCGTCGCCGCTTCGTCGCGCCGGCCTTGTTTGGCCAGGCTGTTGCCCAGTCCAAAAAGGGCCTGGGGAAACGCCGGCTTGATCTGCAATGCGCGCTGATACGCCGCGTCCGCATGGGCAAACTGCCCGTCATCGGCCAGCGCGGCCGCGAGGTTGTTCTGGATCTCCGCCGAATCCGGCAGCAGCCGCTGGGCTTGCTCAAAAACCTGGATCGCCTCGGACAGGCGCCTTTCTCCCCGCAGAATATTCCCCAGATTGTTGTAGGCCTCCGCGAAATCGGGGTTCAGGCGGATGGCTTCCCAATAAGCGGCGATGGCTTCAGCCTTCCGACCGGCGGCGGACAAGACGTCGCCCAGATTTTTGTGCAACTCGACACCGTGAGGCCGGAGCTGAATGGCCTGGCGCAACAAGCCCCCAGCCTCATCCAGGCGGCCATTCTGTCGCAAAAGGTTGGCCAGATTGTGGTACGGTTCCGGAAGCGTGGGCAGCAGTTGCAACGCCCGGCGATAGGCTTCCATGGCTTCATCCTCCCTTCCCACGGACCGGTAAACCAACCCGAGGTTGGAATACGCGGCACCGTTGCGCGGTTCGATGGCCAAAGCCCGGCCGATGAACTCCAGCGCGAGGTCCGAGCGCCCCGTCTGATGCGCAAGAAGACCGAGCATATGCCAGGCTTCCACCCACCGGGGTTGCACCTCGAGGATCTGCCGGTAGAGCGCTTCGGCCTCCGTCGCCTGCCCAGCCCGATGACGCTGGAGGGCGAGGTCAAAAGCTTGCTGGACCGTGAGGGAGGACATGGGAGAAATCGCGCAGGCGAACAACACACCGGCCCGCCCGGAAAGGCAACTTCATCGCGGTGTGAGCTTTGCTTTTTGCTAGTGACCCGAGAGAGCTCACGCTTGGAACCCTCTTCCCCAAAACCCACCGCGGAGGCCCCCCTCCTTCACCGTTTGCCAACGGCTTTGGGAAACAGCTATTTACTCTGATCTGGCGGTTGTTCGACGCCCACTCCGCGCACATAGACGAGTTCTCCCCCCAGCCAGCCCGAGATACCGATCAGAATAATTCCCGCGATCGAGAGCACAAGCGGGAGCATTGATCCCGGCGCGCTGCGGAGGCGTAGCCAGAAATTGCCTGCGTAGACCAGCACGGCCAGGAGATTGATTGACATGTGCCAGAGCGCAATCGTCTTCGTCTTAGGATTATCCAGCGCCGTTAAATCAACAAAGCCCGGGAGCGCTGCCAATAGGGCACCCACGATCCCGCCGGCAATGGTGTAAGTCGCAACGTCATTCCAAATCTGGGTGCCCCACCCAGCGCGAAAAATAATATCGCACACTAAAGAAAAGACCCAGAGCCCGATCGGCAGCGGCACGAGCATGGGATGCAGAGGATGGCGTTTGATACTGGCAGGCGTAGCCATAGTGAATTCTCCTCAAGTTAGGTGTCTGCGTCGCTTTTACTTCATCGTTAAAGTTTGGTGATGCGCCAGAGGATGCCGGTGTGGCGCTTCGGTGAAGGCGCCGCAGGCACGGTCATCACACCGAAATCCAGAACGTACATCTCACGGCCGGTACGGTCGAACTTCACATCGATCGGCCGTTCCAAACCACCCCCACCGACCTTGGACGCAGGGCCGGCGGCGCGATTGACCGCGAAGTCGTGCACTGCTCCGCTCGCCATATTTACTCGCACCACCTTGAAGCCGGCAGGGGCATCCACCACGCCCGTGGCCGGCGTGACATCCCCAAAGAGTGCGACATATACCTCGCCCGCGCCGCCGAAACCGGTTCGTCCCAGATCGAAGCCCATTGCCGCGGCATGAGGCTTAAAAGCCGCCAGCGGGTGCGGCGGTATCTTGGGATGCGATACCATAAGAAACTTTGGCTGTGGCCCTTCCTTCGGTTTGAAACGGGAGTCCGTCACGGGCCGGTCACCGGAAAAATCCGGGAAGCCATACCAACGGCCCTGCTGGATTCGCCACAAGTAATCAGGTGCTTTAGCGATGGGACGGCTACCCCGAGCATCATAGCCATGTTCGGTCGCGTAGAGCTGGCCAGTCTTCGCGAACGTAATTCCAAAAGGATTACGAATGCCCCAGGCGACGAGTTGCAGAGGACCTCCTTCCGGGCGCACCCGCATGATCGCCGAAGTGGCCGGCAACCCGCCTTTGATTACTTCGCCCGGCTGGCTGCTGTGGCCGAACGGTTTGAATGCGCCCGTGCTTTCCCGCGCAATCGGCAATGGCACGCGCGGGTCCTGACTGTTGAAGTTTTCTCCCGCCAACACGATATCTTGAGCAGGAATATCGTGCAGGCTCGGGTGCGCATGCAGCCAGCCGAAGATTTCATTGTCTTCACCGACCACCCCCGAATTGGTTATCGCCCCCGCACCGAAATAAATCCAGCCATCTGGACCGACGGCGGGACGATCCGTGTGATGATCCCCCTTACTCGGCAAGCCGTCTACAATCGGGGTGATCTGGCCGTCCATTGTCACGCGGCTGATTCTTCCCGGGTTGCCCCCTTCCGACACGATGAAATTTCCGCGGTAGAAATCCGCACCCGTCCAGGGAGTATGCCGTCGCTCGCCACTGGCGACTACCACGTGCTTGCCACCCGGCTCAATCCGCACGATCCGCGGCGTAGCATAGTGATCTACATACGCATAACCCGACTCCACCACGTAAACCCGATTCTGGTCATCGAAGACAATGCCGGTCGGATAAGTTAATCCCGTAGCTACCGCCTCGATGTGATAGCCACGAGGAATTAGGACATCCGCGGGATTTGGCCGGCGAGCGCCCAACCAGACGGTCTGCCCTCCCCCGTGGGTGGTAACTTTATTCCGAACTACGCCTGCCAGTTCTCCGCAGCCACTCACCAATAAAGCTACGGCGGCAGCGCCAGTTGCGCCACACCAGGCAAACCTCTTTCGTCTGGTAGAAAACATAAGTATACGTCTCTTAACGCGCTAAAACTCGCCTGCGGCTGTGTCTCCCGAATGGGATGAGAGTGCAGTCAGGCATGTTCCCTACCCGCCGACGGGTGGGGCAACTAGACTCGGGAACCGCATTCGATGTTGCTTTTGAATCCGAGCTTTCTTTTAGCGGGCGATTTCCTACCTTGCCTTCCGGATGCGCACCAAGGAAAGACTGGCGAGGATCACTTACCGGCTAACAAACCCGGAGGGAGGAGCGTCTTCCCTGTTGTCAGGAGGATCGCTGCGTCGCTCGGGCAGTTGGGCGCCCGATCCGGCTGACCGCCTGAACGGAGCGTAAAAGCTCAAAAGCGAGGCCGAGTATGAGTTTTGTTACCAGCGAGATCGATCTGCGAGGAAACCTCCGGTGGTGGAGGCCGGAAGCTGCGCTCGGCGTCAGGTTCATCCGTATCTTCCTCACGGACAGTGGGTTCAAGGTAGATCCGGCTAAATCCGGGTGGAGTGCGCGGCAGGAGACCGGCCACTTTCTACTTTCGACCTTCGTTTCACTTCTTCCGATTTGGCCTAATGCCTTTCGTCGGCGGAGCTTGGGAATGCGCAATAACGCCCTGCTGTCCGATGCTCTGCCCACTTTCCACTTTCGCCTTCCCTTTCACTTCCGTGGCACCCAACTGGCTTTGCTTGTGACATTCGTGAAAACCCGCATCCTTCCCTCCGCAGTTCCTTGCCCCGCATGAGTGCCAGTGATAACATTGGCGCCGTCTTCATGGCCGCCCCCAAGAACCCCCTTATTCAGGAATGCTCCACCTGCGGCGCCCTGCTCGATGTGTCAGGTGAAGAGCCCTTTGCCCTCATGCACTGCCCCAGTTGTGGGGCGGGTACGCGCGTACGACGGCACTTCGACCATTTTGAAATCCAGGAAGAACTCGGCGCCGGCGGCATGGGGACGGTGTATCGCGCGCTGGACCTCACCCTGAATCGGGCGGTCGCACTGAAGCTCTTGCAGCGCGAGCACAGCGAGAACCCGGAATTCGTCACCCAATTCCAAAAGGAAGCGGCGATCACGGCCTCGATCAATCATCCCCACGTCGTCCGGGTCTACAGCACCGGGCAGGACAACGGATTGCTCTACATCTCCATGGAACTGGTGGACAAAGGCTCGCTGGAAAGCCGCATGGCGGAGGACAAGCATCTGCCCGAGGTGCAGGTGCTCTCCGTGGGTATCCAGACCGCGCAGGGATTGCAGGCGGCGTTGAACAAGGGCCTGATCCATCGCGACATCAAACCGGGGAACATTCTCTTCGCGGACGCGAATACGCCAAAGATCGTGGATTTCGGTCTCGCGGTATTGCAAGAGCACGCCGGGCATGTGGCCGGTGAAGTATGGGCCACGCCCTACTACGTGGCACCGGAGACGGTGGAAGGAAAGCAGGAGGATTTCCGTAGCGACATGTATTCGCTGGGGGCCACGCTTTTCCATGCCCTGGCCGGCCGGCCACCCCACGTTGTGGAGACGAATTCCATGGGCGCGCTGGCCGAGGCGAAGAAGGCGCCGGTCAACCTCACGGCGTTTGCGCCGACAGTTTCGAGCGCGACGGCTTACGCCCTGAACAAGGCGCTGCAGCACGATCCCGCCAAGCGGCAGCAGAGTTACGCCGAATTCATCGAGCACCTGGAATTTGCGCGTGCGGGTCTGCTGGGGATTTTGCCTGCGGACGAAAAGAAGGACGCGAAGAAGCAGCCCGGCAAGCCGCGCAGCTATCGCTGGCTCACCTACACCACGGCACTGCTCACCGTGGCGGTGGGGGTGAGCGGCTTCCTGTTCCGCAATCAGCTCCTGGCCCGCTTCCGCCCAGCGGAGGCGAAGGCCACGGTCACGGCGGAGAAGAAGGAAGCGCCGGAGATGACCTACGAGCAGGCGCGGCTATTGATCGCCAAGGACGACGTAAAAGGCGCGACCGCGGCCTTTGCCACGCTGGAGGCGCGGCCCGATACGCCGCAGCCGCAGAAGAACTGGATCACGCTGCACGCGGCGATCGTGGATTTCCTGGCCGGACGCACCGAACTGGCCAATGCCAAGCTCAAGCAAATCGAGGATCGCGGCAAATACTCCACCGACCCGGCGGAGGAAGCACTGGCCACCTATTTCCTCGACGTGGCTAGCCGCGCCGGCGGCTCGGTAGCGATCATCGCGGATACCACGAAGGATCTCGATCGCCAGAGCTACGAAGCGCTCTCGCTGCTCATTTATGGACTGAAAGATTGGTCGCTCGGCGAATACGACGAGGCGGCTACGCTCTTCCGCCAGTACGCGCAGATCACGCCGGATTCCCGCTATATCTGGGTGGCGGATTACAAGCCGTTGGTCTCAGCTTATGTCGCCGAGGTGAATGCCTTTCACCCGGCCGCCGATGCGGCGAAAGCGGCGGACAGCCTGGAGACGCGCAAACAGGCGTTGGAAACCGTGAAAACCGCCCGGCAGAAGATCACGATGGCGAAGAGCCTGGCGGCGCGGCTCGATGAAAGCGCGCAGGATTTGCAGCAGAAGATCACCGCGGAGGAAGACGAGATCGCGCAGCGCAAG
>Ga0068855_100004042_pt1 | contig 17899 bp, 14 predicted proteins | sample KBSCornC52_FD_66592 | JGI IMG/M metagenome (GOLD analysis project Ga0068855, IMG submission 66592) | Corn rhizosphere microbial communities from Kellogg Biological Station, Michigan, USA - KBS Corn C5-2 | ecosystem: Host-associated > Plants > Roots > Rhizosphere > Soil ...
TATGAAGGAGTGTTGAATGCAGGGTGAAGACTGTAAAATACAAGGAGGTATTTTACAATCATAGGGATATGGGTTCGTCTGAACGATGATTCCTTTGTCCTCTTGTGCACTCTCTGCGTAACATGAATAAGTCAATTTCACCTCAAATTCCTCTTTTCGCTTCTTTTATTTGGGGTAAGCAATTGCCAACAGACCCTATTTTCTGGTAAATTTTGCTGTGTAAATTTAAGAGGATTACTGTTTGTGTACGATGTTCCTAATTATATTAAAATTTTAAAATTTGCAGATAGTCCGAATGCGATTTTTGACGCCGCCAATGTTAACGCCATCGCAGACTCACTCACTGCTGTCGCAAAAAATCTAGAAGATTTGAATTGGCCAGAATATAATGCTGTCGGGCATCTTTATAACGCTTATTATCGAGCTGAAATTGCTGATACTATCAAAAAGCTAGAATACGGAAAAAACACTCATAAAATCTCTTCTACCAAAACATATCAAATAAAATCCTTTGAAGAATTAAAATCTGCTGGATATCAAATTTACACTGACAGCAAAATTGAAATTCGACGTGAAAATATGCTGCTTGCAGCGCAGGAATTAAGCAAGCAGCGGGAATTATCAGTCGCTATGCTTAATCCTGAAAATGAAGAAGTCGTAGGCGGAGGTGCATTTTGTGGAGCACCTAATTTTGAAGAAGATTTGTTTCGGCTCTCCTCTTTATGCCTTTGTTTACTTTATTTTGCCCGCGAGAATGGAGACATATCTCATAACAATCAGGGCAGACCACTCTATTCAAAAAAAATAAAATTAAAGCACAATGAGGCACATTTTACCGACAAGGTTACTTTTATCAAAAAAATTATTAGTATCCCTGGTGTACATTGGTATGCTAAAAAATTTGAATTACTTGCAGAAGATAGTTGGTGGAGCGTCTCTATTGTTGGAAATGCAGCCGTTTATCTACAAAAAAATCAAAAATTTACAGATGAGGATGTAGTTGAAACAAAATCAAAAATACGTGCTCACCTATCTGCTGCGATCCAGGGAGGTTCAAATTGTATTGTTTTGACAGACTTTGGCTGCGGTGGATTTAACAACCCTCCTTATGAAATTGCTAAAATTTATGCTGAAATTTTAATCAACGAAAAATATGGCCAATTTTTTAAAGTGGTTCGCTTCTCTATCATCAATCCGGAACATGAAAAAATTTTTCAAGAAGTTTTTGGAAATGTGTTGAAACAACAAGAAAAACTGACCAAAAAAAACAACAAAGATGGTTCAGAAAATATAGGAATTCCAGTTAATCATCAAAATGATAATGATAATAAAAATGCGAAGTTTTCTCATACTCAAACGCTTGAAGCAACTGTACAGAACGATGCGGCAGAACAAAATTTTTATACAACAGTGCTTAAAGAGCTTCAAAAAAATATTATTAATCACACATGGACGATCACCTCATTCTGGATTTTTGGCGGCAAAGAAATATATTCCGTTGAGAATAAAAAAATTAAAAAACATGTTGTACCAACTCATATTAGAAATATACACGCCGAAATTTTAAAACTTCTGAATAGGGAAATCAGCTCACAACAAGCCTTTGACAATGTTGTTAAAATTGTCTTGTATTCTGTTGTTCATCTTAACTGCTTGAGATCGCAAGATTCAAAAACATTTTATAATGAAATTCTCTTTAAACATTTAAATATTAATGCAAAAGCAACTTTGGATAAAATTTTAGTGAATATTCAATTAGACATGTACAGAGCTAAACCGCTGTATTATTACAATGAAATTCCATCCAAAAACATACAAACAAAAATTATTAACATTATTAATAGTACAAGCGGTAGTCATGAGCAAAAATTATTCACAGTGTTGCAGAATGCTATGAATGATTTTTATGAGGGTTTCTTCGAAGAAATTACTCACAATGCTTGGGTTATTAATAGATCTCAAGCCGTTGATGATGAGCTGTCTCATCAAAATAACATCAATAATAACCCTGCCTAACGGCTCATTTTACGCGAAAAATCATCAACACAAACTTAATGCATCTTTTAGTAATTTTACTGCATTAATTTCCAGATTTTTAAACGCAGCCTTAGGATTATTTGCAAAGGGAACAATCGCTTTTTTATAACCTTGTTTTTCAGCTTCGCGTAACCTTTCCTGGCCTCCTTGAACTGGGCGAATTTCACCCGCTAATCCAACTTCACCAAAGACCATTAAATCATTGGGAAGAGGTTTATTTTTTAAACTGGAAATAATTGCTAATAACAATGCCAAATCAGAGGCAGTTTCGGAAATTTTAATGCCACCGGCAATATTGGCGAATACGTCTTGATCATAAATAGAAACATTTCCATGACGTTGTAATATGGCAAGAAGCATGGATAATCTGTTTTGATCTAAACCTTGTGCGAGTCTTCTCGGATTTTGCCCATATGACTGGCTCACCAATGCTTGAACTTCAACTAATAATGGGCGCGTCCCTTCCATGGTGGCTAATGTTACACTTCCTGGCACTGCATCAGTGTGTTTAGATAAAAATAATGCAGAAGGGTTGGTGATTTCTTTCAGGCCTTTATCTGTCATCGCGAATACACCTAATTCATTCACTGCCCCGAATCGGTTTTTAATTGCTCGAATAAGCCTGTATCTGCTGTCTTGTTCGCCTTCAAAGTACAATACAGTATCCACCATGTGCTCCAATATCCTTGGACCTGCTATTGTGCCTTCCTTTGTGACGTGTCCAACAAGAAATAAAATAGTATTGGTATGCTTGGCAAATCGAACTAATTGTGCAGCACTTTCACGAACTTGTCCTACACTTCCTGGGGCTGATGAGAATAGTTCGGTAAATACTGTTTGTATGGAATCAATCACAATAATTTGGGGTTGATGATGATTGGCTAATAATAATATTTGTTCAATTTGAGTTTCTGCTAATAAATTAATTTTATCTGCTGATAATTCCAGGCGCTTTGCGCGTTGTGCAACCTGCTGTAAGGACTCTTCGCCAGTGACATATAATACAGAATGATGTTGACTTAAATAACTTAAGGCTTGTATGAGTAATGTAGATTTTCCAATACCAGGGTCGCCGCCCAACAGAATCACAGAGCCTAACACTAATCCGCTGCCAAGTACTCTGTCTAATTCTAAGAGGCCCGTTGAAATTCTAGGTTGTACAGTTAACTGAATGTTGGCAATATGTTGAATTTGGCTTTGTTCTCCTGCAAAACCTGTGTGGCGTCCTAATTTATTCTGTACGGCATTGGGGGAGGGTAACATTTCTTCGTTCAAAGAATTCCAAGCTCCGCAAGCAGAGCAATTTCCTGTCCATTTAGGAAATTGTCCGCCGCATTGAGAGCAAGCAAATGTGGTTTTCGGTTTTGACTTTAACATAGTAAGTTTCTATATTATTTCATCATCCGGTTTAAAAAGGTGGAAAATAATGCGAGTATTAGTCCAATTAAAACAGTAATACTTCCAAAGTGTAAGAAATTACTAAAATACACCGGCCCTGTTTCATGTGGAAGTGTTAAACCTTTTGGCATAGAGGTTAAATCCGCCAATTTACCTCCAATGGCATAAGCGGCTGATAAAGATAAAAACCACACGCCCATTACCATACCAGTTAACTTGGGTGGTGCGAGCGCTGTTACTGCTGATAATCCAATAGGGGAAAGTAATAATTCACCCACAGTTAATAAAAAATATCCCCAAACCATGAAACCCATAGGGACTAGATGAACAATACCCGCATATTTAATTCCAATACATAAACTTAAAAATGCGCACCCAATGGAAATTAAAGCTATAGCAAATTTCATGGATACGGATGGGTTAAATCGAATGTGGGCTTGATTAAGTTTCATCCATAAAATTGCAAACAAGGGTGCAAACGAGATAATAAAAAATGGCTCAATAGAAGAAAACATGCCAGTTGGGATTTCATGCCCAAAAAAATTTCTATCGATATTACGTTGTGTAAATAAAGTGAAAGATGAAAACATTTGAACAAACAATGCCCAAAATAATATTGAAAAAATCATCAATATAATTAAAGCCATGAGTCTATGGCGTTGTTGTTTATCTTTTTCAAATAGGGAATATCCTAAAATAAATAAAAAAGCTAGTCCTTCAAGAACAATTAAAATATTGCTCACTAATTTGTCGTGCGAAAGTAAAACTCCGATTAAATACGTACACCCTAATAAAATGACTACAAAAAGCATTTTCGTTGTCGTCGATGATTTAACAGGTGGAAGCCCTTTATTGCCTAATTTTTTGAATCCAAACAAGCAGATAAAAAGAGAAAAAACCATACCAACACCAGCTGTCATAAAGGCAAGATGCCAACTGATATTGACAGCAATTGCAGAACAAACTAATGGACCTGAAAATGAACCCAAATTAATACCCATATAAAACCATGTAAATCCACTTTCTCGACGAGAATCGTTGTCGTCGTAAAGTTTTCCTAATAAGCTTGAGACATTAGGTTTGAAAAATCCATTTCCAGTAATCAATGCGGCAAGCGCAAAATTAAATAAATGTGGATTAGAGCTTCCCATGGCAAAATAACCGAATATATATAATATTGCACCGATGATAATCGCATATCGATAACCAATAATTTTATCTGCTAAAAAGCCTCCAATAATAGGAGTTGCATATATTAATGCTGAAAATGCACTGAATAATTCGTAAGAGGATTTATCAGTCCATAATAATTTTTGTGTTAAATAAAGCACCAATAAACTCTGGACACAATAAAAACCAAATCGTTCCCACATTTCTGCTGAAAACAATATGGGTAATCCAGCAGGGTGTTTCAAAGTGGATGGTTGATTAAATTGCATTAAACTTCTCCTTAAAAAAAAGTGACATCAGGAAATTATTTGATGGGAGAATAGTTGACATTGCTTTTCACGATACATTTTATATTTCATCCGTGCAGTTTGTTTATTCTCAGGGGTTCCATCAACAATTTCTACAACGCGTTGAAATTTTTGAAAATTATCTGGAAATTGTGTGGACACGTTAATCAGTATTTCATAATCTGTCAATGAGATTGAATCTTGAGTTTTCACGCAAATCAGGATAGGCACTGTATCCGCGGGGTTATTCGAATGAGGAATAAAGCTTGTGTCGCTGTATGTCCATAATAATTGATTCAATTTATCACTCATCGATGCGTTTTCAGTCAAAATTAAAATAGTGTGGTTTTGCTGATACGCTTTTTCCACAAGTTTACAGACTGTTTTTAATGTTGAAAGCTCATGTGTATTATCTAATACGTAAAAATCGACGCGATGTGTTGCTAACTGATTCATGATGCCAAGCCTCTTTTACCTCATAGTAAGGTGATTTAATTTACCATTAACGTTTGAATGCGCTCTTAAACAAAACTCAGGATATTTAAATCCTCATTATGTGAATTTTTGATACAATTATGAGAGAGTGAGTTCAGTATATCTTTGTTATCAGGCTGGAATTATCTCATAAAAAAGTCATTTGAGCTGATTAAAATATTGAGGAAAATATGGAAAAACATCAACCACTAAAAGAATCTGTACATATATTAGGTGTTTGCGGAACGTTTATGGCCGGTGTTGCATTGCTCGCAAGAGAGAAAGGGTTTAAGGTGTCTGGCCAAGATGCTAATGTTTATCCCCCCATGAGCACACAATTAGAGAGAAGTGGTATCCATTTAACTTCAGGGTACGAAGCTAATGCCGCAGATTTAAATACTGAGAGTTATATTATTGGAAACGCCTTATCAAGAGGTAAGTTTCCCATTGTAGAAGAAATACTAAATAGAAAATTAAATTATATTTCTGGACCGCAATGGATTTTAGAAAATGTTCTAAAAAACTATCAAACTGTTATCGCCGTGTCTGGCACACATGGCAAAACAACTACCACAAGTTTAATTGCTTGGATATTGGAATATGCAGGCTTACAGCCCGGTTTTTTAATTGGCGGGGTACCTGAAAACTTTGGAGTGTCAGCAAGGTTAGGTAAAGATAATTTTTTTGTCATTGAGGCGGATGAATACGATAGCGCATTTTTTGATAAACGATCAAAATTTATTCACTACCATCCGGATATATTAATTTTAAATAACTTGGAATTTGACCACGCGGATATTTTTTCTGATTTGCCTGCTATCCAAAAACAATTTGAATATCTTGTTCGGACGGTACCCTCAAATGGATTAATCATTAAGAATCATACCGATGAAAATCTTTCAGCTGTATTGCATAAAGCATGTTGGACATCTGTTGAAACATTCGGTGAAAATCGTGCAGATTGGTCTATTGGACAATCAAATTCCGATGGTAGTGAATTTGAAGTGGTGTATAAAAGTAAATATCAAGGTAAAGTGGTATGGTCACTCATTGGAAAACATAATCAATACAATGCACTTGCCGCATTAAGTTGCGCAAATAGAGTAGGTATTGACAGTCAAACTGCCATAAAAGCATTAGAACAGTTTAAAAATGTTAAAAGACGAATGGAATACTTGGGTGATATCAATCGATTAAAGATCTATAGTGATTTTGCACATCATCCGACTGCTATAAAAACAACACTTAATGGGCTTCGCGCGAAAGTGGGGCCGGAAAAAATAATGGTGGTTTTAGAGTGCGGCTCAAATACCATGCGTATGGGTGTGCATAAGGATACATTGCCACAATCATTACAAGAAGCGAATCAAGTTTTATTTTTAAGGCCAACCCATGATTGGGGGATTGATGAAGTTTCTAAAAAATGTCATAGTCAATCTAGGGTATGTGAAAATGTAGAAGAAATTATTGTTCAATTAAAATCATTATCAGATCAGCCGCATCATGTAGTATTAATGAGCAATACAGGTTTTGGTGGATTGCCTCAAAAGTTATTTCAATAAAAGGAGTTTTGGCTTGTCATTAGAGGTCACAGTTATAATTGTTAATTATAATACAGGTGATTTGATATCTCGCTGTATTGATTCAGTGCTCAATCAACAAAATATCCAATTTGAAATTATTGTAGTTGATAATGTCAGTATGGATAATAGCATTGAGGTTCTGAAAAAATACGAGCAAAAAAAACATATTATATTGGTGGAAAATCAAAAAAATGTTGGATTCGGTTGCGCTAATAATCAAATTGAAAAAATTGCACAAGCAAAGTATCTTTTTTTATTAAATCCCGATTGTATAATGAATGATAATTTAAGTTTGCGTCATTGTGTTGATTACATGGATAAGCATTCTGAAGTTGGAATGGCGGGAACACGGATTTTTGAGCCGCGTAAAAATCGAATGGTTAAAGCACAAGTGACATACCCCTGTGAAAAAAATTTAAAGCATACCGCCACATTTGCGCATTTGCCTGGAAATATCGCGTGGATTTTGGGTGCAAGCATGATTATTTCAAAAAACATTTACCAACAAGCCGATGGATTTGATCCTGATTTTTTTCTTTATGGCGAAGAAACTGATCTGTGTTTAAGAATCAGAAAAAATGGTTATGAAATTGCAATTATTGATAATGTATGTGTTGAGCATTATTCAGGAGCAAGTGAAAGACAATCATCGCCGAAAGAAATATATCTTCGCAAGCAACAAGGGTTTTATCAGTTTTGTCGTAAACACTATAATATTAAAGATGTGGTGGGTTTAGCAAAAAAAAATTTATGGCGTTCAAGAATAAAATTAATATTTTTAAATTTTTTGGCCCTATACAATACAAAAAAATTTTCTCCTAAAGTTCAAAGGCTCTATGCGAATATTCAGGCAGCAAAAGAGTGTATCGAATCGTTAAGCCTTGTGAAAGATGATAATAAATAAATTCACTTTCTCTTATAAAACTTCCTTGCCATACTTCCTTTGTCCTCTTGTGCACTCTCTGTGTAACATGAGCCACTAAGTAAAAATTAAGAAAACCTTAAGTTTTCATCGATATTATCCATTTGTAATTATTTAATCAAAAGGTGAAATGATGGATATAGATGTCGATTATTCTGCGGTTCCCGTCAATGGCTATAAAAACAAAGCGTTTTATTATATGGATAAGCTGTTATCCAAAGATGCATTGCTTCGATTTTATGAGCTTGCAGCATACGATGGTTTTAAAAAAGCAAAATATAACACTGCATTAAATTACAACAAAAGTAAAATATCGAACGGTGAATGGCATGAAATGGATGTTGTGGGAAAGGGAGATGAAATTTATAGTAACATGGTGGTCAGTGTTATTCCCTACTTGCATCAGGACTCAAAACCCAATGAATCTCCTGCCAAATGGTGGATGGATAAAGTTAAAGCGTTAACCGGGAAACCACTTGGTCTTATCGTTAGTGTCGTCGAACCTTTTGAACAAAATGCAGATGGTGTCGTTCCCGTAAGAGTATTTGTAACAGATGGCGTGATTCATATTGAGTTTCCTCAGACTGATTTTTCTTCTGATGCGCATCCCGATCAATTTGCGGTGATATTTTCTATCATTGATAAATTTATGGAAGAAAATCCTGATTTGGCGGTGTTGTTTAATTGCAAAGCAGGCCGATCTCGAAGTGTCAACTCAATTGCAGCAGGTGGTGTACAAGCTAAATATGCAAGAAATAGAAATAGTTCAAATACAAATGACAATGATGATAATAATGATATTACACCAGAACAAATTACAAAAGATATCCAAGAGTTTATTTCGCAAGTACAAAAATATAGACCACAAGCTCAAGTAAGTAATGGGAAAATTAAAACCGCTGTAAATTCCATTATGATCAATATGCAGCCTAACAGCAACCTTGCAGTGAAAGATGCAAATTGGCAACAATTTATTTGTCATTCTACTGATAATGATGAAGCTAAGATTTTAAAATTTGAGAAATTTTTAACTTCACTAGAGTTAAAAAATGCGATTCCTCAATTTGTCTCTTGGAAAGAAATCGGGGGATATTGTTCAAAAAAAGCATCATCTTGTCGCCGTAGTCAACATTTGAGAGCGTTTGCAAGTGAGATATTGCATTCAGCAGGATCTGACGACAGATGGTATCAATTATATTCACATCAAAACGGAGATTTATTTAAATTTTTAAATGCTAAGGTGGAGCATTCAGATGATGATGATAGCTTTCGTCAAACACTAGTTGCCAACTTTGAGCAAGAAATGAAAGAAGTATGCTGCTTTGCTTTAAATGTTTCTCCTGAGCAATTTAAAACTATTTCTCAACAATATTCTTCAAAGTGTAAACGATTAGAACAATTGACTCAGCAGTTGTACAATGAGTTTTCAAATTCTTTTTCTTCTAGCTCATCCGCTACTACTTCTGTGCGATTGATTGAATCGTTAATTACAGCAGATACACAAGAATATGCAAATAAAAAAATACCTGCGATAGGTGGATTTTGGGAAAAGACGCCGGGGCGAAGTAAGCATTTGCAAAATTTCCTTACGTTTATTAGAAAAGAAACTAAACCTTATTGGATGATTGCATTTTTATCAGACAACTATGATTTACCTATGCTTTCAGAGTTGAAAAAATTTAAAGACGCAAATTCAGCAGAGGCTCAATTAGATAAGCAAGCACGTGACAACATTATCAGTGGTTTAAAAACAAATGCGAGGACGCAACTCAAAACATTGTTAAAATGTAATGATAACGAGCTTGATAAAATAATTTACATAGAAAACAATAAGCTTAAAGCCGAACATAATACAAACGTAAAAACAAGTATGTATGTTAATGTGGGGCAAATGAAACATTAATTTCGTATATTTTTATTACGTAACAAATCCAATGGCATTTATTTCAGGTGTTTTTGCAAAATCTGCAGGAGAAAGGTAGCATTCATTGCAATTATAAGGAATGTTTATGCCAACTGATTTGTAGCAAAAATAAGCATATTCTGAGCAAATAAATGCATGTAATTTGTCAGGTATGGAATTACTGAGATCAATGCCAATACTTTTCAGCGTTATTCTTGCGGCAATTTCAGCAATTTCTATACTGTTGTATGGGTAGCCGAGCAAGTCAACGGCTGTATGTGATAAATTCATGATGTTGTCAGGCCTAAATTCTTGATGGCGGGCAATCAATAATTTTCCCGGATAGCTTTTTCCTGTTGCATTATAATTATTGATATAGCTGCTTAATGTGACAGCTCTAACGCCAATTGTTTCAACGCTTTCTAAAACCATAATGCGGCCAATCATATCTAATCTGATGATGAAACCCACATGGCTCCAGATGCTATTTGAGGTTTTTTTAATTAAGGTTGAAAATGTCGAGGTGCCCGAACACAATAATAAATCTCCTGTTCTGATGTCGGCACGGATATCGCTGTAAAGGTAAGTTGGAGAGTCAGGAAAGGTTTCACTGCTAATAGACATAAATATTCCCTTTGAGATAATATGATTTGGTATTTTAACCATATTTTATAGGGAGTAAACAGTGTTGATATTCGTAAGGAAATTAGGTGTACTTTTACTCATCCTAAGTTGTGTTGTTTTATCGGGGTGTATCTACAATAGTATCTCAAGATCACCCAACATCAGTGAACCTGTTTTTGCGCCGATATATCAAGGTTATGAGAGAGATATGTCTGGTAAAGAATTCGATAAAGTTGTCGTATCAGGCAATATCAATGCAAATATTGAATGTCAACAACCTTATAATCAATTAAAAATTATGGGTACGCCTAATATGCGCCGCAGTTTTGCAAATTATATTCAAAACCGTACACTGTATTTGGTATATGGAAATTATCCAGGCAATTTCGCCTCTAGAGAACCTTTGCGGGTTGATTTAAAACTTTCTTCACCCATTCATCAATTAACTGTCACAGGAGATGGCGAGACACATCTTTCAGGAAATTTAATATTTTCTAGAATTGATGTCACTGGTAGTGCTTTACTTTATGCCTATTGGATCAACAGCACGAATATTCATCTATATGCGGGGAATTATGCAAAAGTGGTATTAGCTGGTGTTGCTACAAATTTAGATATCATTGCCCGAGACAATGCGAATGTTGATGCAAGGTTTTTACGTACTCAAAATGCTTTTGTTCGTACGGATAATCAAGCCAATGTTGCTGTTAGGGTAAAAAATTCTTTAAGTACATTGTCTACACATAGCAGTACCGTATATTATTACGGTGACAGTAATTTAAATTTACATTATTTAGGCAATTTTGGTTCAGCACTCAGAATGCAAGGTATAGCAAAATAAAATTTATGTATGTATTAGGTATTGAAACATCGTGCGATGAAACGGGCGTTGCCATTTATGACAGTGATAAACATAGTGTCATCGATGAAACCTATACCCAAATCGCGCATCATGAAAAGTATGGCGGGGTTGTTCCTGAGCTTGCTTCACGTGATCATCTCAAACGAATAGTGCCACTATTAAAATCTGTATTACAAAAAGCAAATATTAAATTACACGATATTGATGCGATATCTTATACCGCAGGGCCGGGTTTAATTGGTGCTTTGTTGGTGGGAGCATCTTTTGCAAGAAGTTTAGCTTGGTCATTACAAATTCCTGCAATTCCCGTACATCACATGGAAGGACATTTGTTGGTGCCATTATTAGAAACACCGGCGCCATGTTTTCCATTCGTCGCATTACTTGTTTCAGGTGGCCATACCTTATTAGTCAAGGTCGAAGGAATTGGTCAGTACCATATCATTGGTGATACATTGGACGATGCCGTAGGTGAGGCATTTGATAAAACAGCACGATTAATGGGTTTAAGTTATCCTGGTGGTGCACCTTTATCGAAATTAGCAGAATCAGGTGATCCAAAAAAATTTAAATTTTCTCGACCTATGGTAAATCGTCCAGGTTGTGACTTTAGTTTCAGCGGATTAAAGACACAGGTGCTAACAGAATATAAAAAAAATCTTAATCCTGATCATCAATTTAAAGCGAATATCGCGGCTAGTTTTCAACTCGCGGTTGTTGAAACATTGGTTATTAAATGTAAACGAGCTTTACAACAAACTCAACTCAATCAGTTGGTTGTTGCGGGTGGTGTCAGTGCAAATCTACAGCTTAGACAGGTATTAACAAAGCTTATGGATAAATTACACGGTAAAGTTTTCTTTCCAAGACCAGAATATTCTACAGATAATGGCGCGATGATTGCTTTTGCAGGATACTGTAGAAAAGATTTCCCCCAAAGAAATCTTGAAATCAAAGCGCGTTCTCGATGGGAAATTGATCAAGTATTTGACGACGATACTCTTCAGGTGTGAAAAGCACCAAGGTATCTCAAACTATTGGTTTTCCTAAATGCGATTACCATGAAAAGTATTATGTTTTATTTGAGCGATTTAATCCGACAAACAGAGGCAAGATCACAATAGTAACACGTCGAATCATTTTTTCTTGGGTTTACGCAAGCACTACCATTGACATAACTTTCTGCAATGGCGGTTAAAACTTCGTTCCAACTTTCTTTTTGTGCAGCAATGGGTTTAAATCGCATATCGTTAGTTCGTACTTGTGCAATCACGACTTCTTTTATGGGTAAGTCATTTTTTGCGATGCAATAGAGGGGTAGCTGAGGTTCTTCAAGAGGATCAATTTTAACGGTGGTTTTCCCTGTTTTATAATCGATGATTATATAATGCTCATCATTGATTTTATCTATTCTGTCGATTCGTAATTTTAATGGAAGCTTTCCAAGCGTCAGTTGAGTTTTTTCTTCTCTTGAGTAAACTTGGAATGTTTTTCGAGATTTTTCATAACGGGTAATCCAAGCAATAATTAAATTTTCTAATCTATTTGTTTCAACGCTTATAAAAAAATGATTCATATCCGAGGAGTGATGTAAAACGGTTTTATCAATAGCATTTCGAATCAGTGTACGAAGCTTTTGAGGCGTATATTTTGACAGCTCTTGAAAATCAGTGATCTTTTCGAATACTTTTTCTAATATTTGATGAATGAAATTCCCTTTTTCTGTTGCTTTTAAACCAATTTGCGTGCGTTCAATTTTTTTTGCAGCCAATCTGTGTTTTGCAAAAGCACGAAAATGGCAAGCTGCTTGATCTTTGATAATATCACTGCCTTGATGTCGGAGGTTGTTAATATTTAAGGGTGGAGCCTTTGAGTCATCTATTGTTTCTAATTCAATCGGTTCAATTTTTTCTGTTGTTTTTTTAATGGGATGAATTGAATCTTCTAATAGATGGGGTGTGATTGGTTTAATATTTATTACAAATGAACTCGGTTGAGTTGGGGCATGATTGACCAATTCAGGATAACTAATAATAATTTTTTTTGCTGAGCATAATAATTGGTTTGTTAGTTTTTGATAAAACTGTTCATTGATTTTTTTAGGTGAAATCAGCTTAGTCGGTATAAATGGATTATGTTTGCTGTGCGGCGGCCAAGCGTTATCATGGCACCCAGCAATCCAGATTTCATCAAAAATAAGCCCCGATGCTTCTATCATTCCCAGAATTTCAATTTGAGGGAGTTTGGATGTTTTAATTTTTTTGGGTTGAAAAATAATATTTTTTGCAATTGAGTTTAAAAAATAAATGGCGCGAGAAATATTTAATTTATCAAAAATAATGGAGAGCTGACAAAATTGTTTTCCCACTAAATGCCATTGATGAATTAACTGATGCTCAAGACTGTTCAACTTGTAATTTTTTAAAAACCCCAAAGTGGTGAGTCTTTCTTGAAATACAATAAGCCATTCTTTGGGTGAATAATGTTTGTTGGGTTTTATAATAAAATGTTCTGAGTCAATGTGAAGATGTTGCAATAGGTTTTTTGTGTTAAATATGAGTGTTGCGTCAGATTGTAACTTGGTATCTAACACTGCACGATTCGAAATAGTATCATACGGTTGAGAAAAAGTATAAAAGGGCGATAGTAATAAATCTGTAATTTTGTGACTGTCTATTTTTTCAACACAACTATTTAATCCTAAAAACAGAGATCGTATTAATGGATATTCAGATAATGTAGTCCCTAGAGAGATATCAATGAATTCATCATGATTGTAGCGTTCAAATGTCGCAAGAATTTTATTTTTATAGGTAGATAATTCTGGAAAAACACAGGCTACTTTTTTGTTTTGCTGATGTTGCTGTATGGCCCATCTTGCGGTTGATTCAATTTCTTTAAATTCATCGAGGTGCGAAATTTTAACTATTTCGGGTGTAGGGATTTTATAGTATTGTTCTGATGTGACTACATTATTATTTTTCAATAATGTACATAATTGTTTTTCCCTTTCACAAAAGTCTGTAAACCCTAAGAAAATAATTTCTTTGGGTAGTAAATCTTGTTTGATATCTGTCAATTGTATAAATATTTGTTGATAAGCGGTTTCAATATCGCACCAGTGATTTTTCCCTAATAAAGCGTGGTAATTTTTAGCCCATTGTTGAAAATATAATGTTTCTGTTCTATTTGAAAATTCGATATGATTAAAATCGATATTCCCTTGGTGAATGAAAATCCATGTTTTCAATGCAAGAGAAGACAAATGAGAAAAATTTGGATGTTTTTCTTCAATAATATTTTGCCAAAGTATTTGTTTTTGAGTTGAATTTAATAAATATTGAGGGGTGAGCAAAGCATTTTGTATCAGTTTTTGCCAAAGCAATACTATCCATGTATCGATGGGATAAATTTCAAGTGACGGCCAGGTTTTAAACCCCGCAGTTTTTTGAAGATTGTCATACTTTTCGCGATAAACACGCGAAAGCCGTTGATTAGGGGTTAATATGAGCATATGTATCCAAAATTTGCGCTATTAAGTCTGATGGGTATAGATATAGTATTTAATCATATGAAAAAATAATTAGTATTTATGCCTGTTTTTTTAATTGTTTTCAACAGATATTTTGTAAATCCTTTGATCACCAAGATTTTTAATGATATTCGGTAAATTCTTAATATAAATTTTTTATAAGTATTTGATAAACATAAAAAAAACTAAAATCGTCAATTCTTTGTGCAATTTGTAAAAACCCTTGATTTTAATGTGATAAGACTTTATTTCCCAAATTTTTCCACAGAGTTATCCACAGAATTTGTGTGTAAATGAACCTGGCGCGAAATTGTTATCGAAATTCTTCAATTTTCGTATGATCCGGCGTGTGCCATTTTGGTACGATGGCATAGCCGCATAAAATCTGAAAGGCGGCATTGTCTTTCAAAAAATATTCCGCTTGCCTGTCCGTCAAATCAAACATTTTCTGCAAGAGATAAATGCCCAAATGTACTCGAATACGCAAGAGCCTTCCTCGCCCCACCAGAGCAGCTTTTCTGAACGCTTTAAATCTGGTAATACCACATGTCTAGCATGACTTCCTAAGGCAATGTTTTAGCCAGTTTGATTAGCGGAGGATGGGAAGAAATCTTCACTGAGACAAAATTGATATCTGCTTCTTCGTTAAAACTATGCAGGTCAAAGCTCATAGCTGCCCCTTTTTATAAAAATACATAAAGCTAAAATATTTTCGAAAAAAAAAGCTTTTATTAACATTACTCTACTATAATCAACATATTTCGAATTTGATTTTTATCCATGTGGAGATAATGAAATATGCAAGTTTTCATAAAAACATTAACAGGAAAGACTATCACCGTTGAGATTGATACTAACGAAACAATTTTAGAAATGAAAAAAAGAATTGCGGAAAAAGAAAATATCCCTGTTTCAGAACAACGGATCATTGCGTCTGGAAAAGAATGTGATGATAATCAAGAAATATCAGTCTACAAATTTCATACCATGGCAACCGTTCACCTTGTCCAAAGGAAATTATTTGTCTCTACTCAGCCAACAAAAAATAAAGATCAATCACCAAAAAAATTAATAAAAACTCCCCGAGCAAAAAAGGGTAACCCCTTACAGCTTTTTGTAAAAACACTTTTAGGAAAAACCGTTACTCTTGAAGTTTTTACTGACGATACAATTTTAGATATAAAAGAAGAAATTGCTAGCAAAGAAAATATGCCGATTGAAAGTATAAGACTTATTTTTGCAGGAAAAGAATTGGATGATGCTAAAAAAATAGCTGATTATGGTGTGCAAAGAGAATCAACACTTCAACTTATAAATAAGCTTAATGTAAATGTAGAAATAAAGAAAAAACCTAAAGAGCAGAAAAAAAATACAAAGTTAATGTGGCGTGTAGGAAACTTTAACCCTATGGAAGGGGATGATCAAACATTATTATTAGAATGCTTTGAAACTCTTGAAGGAGCTTTTAAAGCTTTTGAAAACAGACGACGAAAAAACATAAAAGATAAACAATCCATTGCAAAAGCCTCTATTCAAGCAATAGAAATTGATTTAGATGAATTAGATCAAAAAGATGTAAGGCGTGCTCCTGTAGTTTACCAAAACGTTCCTGGACTTGCTGTGTATGGCCCTAAGGAAGGAAGTGGTGAGTTTGTTGATTTCAAAGTGCTTGCGTTTTATAACAAAGAAAGCTCAACCTTTAACGATATAGATGTAGAACCAGATAATCCACAAACACGAATTAGTCTTAATGGACAGCTTTACACATGGGCAAATGCTCAAACAGAAGCGGTTTCATTTTTTTTACCTGAACCCTCTGCCCCTCTTGAAGATCCTTACGAGCCGTCCGCTCCTCTGATCCAAGATGATAACGATAATGATAACCTAGCTTTATCAGTCGAAGATTTAAAGACAAATATTGTGCCTCATTTGGGTGATTCTAGGAATGGTAATCCAGATCAACAAAAATGTGATACTTTAGATGAAAAGATAATAAATCGTTTTATATGCAATGCAAAAGCATCAGCTGTTAATAAACTACAGGCGTTGGAGGATTTGTTCCTCCTTGTCGCTTTAGATAGGGAGAATAAGCTTTACACGCATAGAGATATAAATAAACAAGGTAAAAAACCGACAGCCACACAAAAAAGACATATTGGATTATTAAAATCAGCTTATGTAGCAGTTGTAGAAAAAAATTCACAAAATCCCAATGTAAGGCAAATGGCTTCGACCATAAATAACCCTGAAGGTTTGGTGGATTTCAACAGAACGTATGGTTATCAACCGAACATGTTTCGTTCTTCAACCACAAGCACCAGAGAGCAAATTGAAGCGATCCTAAATCCTGCCAGACATTTATGGAATTTTCGTTTTATATCGTAATTTTTATTATATTTATTAACAAAGAGAGGTTTTGAGCAATGAAAGAAGTAATTGTGACGTTTATTACAGGGGAAAATATTAAGCTAAATATTAATTCTTTAACTACTTTTAGTGAGTTAAAGTCAATGATTAAAGCTGAAATGCGAAAAACAGCTTCTCCCGTCATAAAAGAAAAACAACTAATTGAAGCCACTCGCCGAAAAATCAAAGAGGCGATAAGCTTTCGCAATATATCGAGTCTTAATATTAAAGAAGACATGTTGTCTGATTTAATTGATGACAATAAAACAGTTGAGCTAGAAATGGAGCTTCTTTCTGATGGGAAACTGATGCCTTCTTCTGATATGGATAAAAAAGTTTTAGATGTGCTTGGTATAGATGATGATGAAGATGATTATATTTCTATATGTGTGAGATTATCAGACAAAAATTTATGCTACTCTGCAGAATCAAAATCTATTTACTCTCTAACATCACTTACGCAATTTTCAGCTGCAGCTAATAGAGCAAACAATATTCCTATGGGTAACCAGCCAATTCCTGAAAACCTAGAAGGCTCGTTAAATAAATTTACGGCATTTTTAAAAAAAAATTGATTTTAATTAGGGTCTGTTGACAATTACTCTCCCGGCTGCAAAAAGAGTAGATTTGGCTGAAATTGACGAAAATTCTCGTCAAATAGTATGGGCTATTCTCCTCAAATTTTAGTCAATTTCATCTCA
>Ga0068855_100004045_pt1 | contig 17896 bp, 14 predicted proteins | sample KBSCornC52_FD_66592 | JGI IMG/M metagenome (GOLD analysis project Ga0068855, IMG submission 66592) | Corn rhizosphere microbial communities from Kellogg Biological Station, Michigan, USA - KBS Corn C5-2 | ecosystem: Host-associated > Plants > Roots > Rhizosphere > Soil ...
GAGGAATACACCCCGCCGCACCAGTCGATGCCTTCGAATCCCTTGCCGCCGTGGAACGCGTGTGCCGCCCGGGTAATCTCCACCGCTTCGCCAGCCGCTCTGTGGTCGCACCATAGGTAGTATTCGCCCAGCGGCTCCAGGTTCTCGCCCACCATGATCACGCTCGATCCAGTGGTATCCAGGGCAATCGACTTGATCTCGCTGCCGTCGATTCCGCTCGCCCGCACCGCTTCGCGCATCGCCTCGACCAGAGCCCGCATCTGGTCGTCGTGGCTCTGCGTCTTCAGCTGCGGATCGGTTGCGGAGGTGTGCAGCTCATACTCCGCCACTCCCATCCCCAGCTTGCCGCGCTGCTTGTCAAAGATGGAAACACGCACGCTCAGCGTGCCGAAATCGACTCCCGCAACTACGCTCACTCTGTCTCTCCCGCCGGAAATATCGCCGGAAATAACCGTCGCCTCCGAATTCTAGCTGACCGGAAGGGCTGCCGTTGAATACGGCTTTCGATGGGAAAGAGGAGTCGGGTCTGTTAGCTGTAGCGGATCCAGCGCCGGATCTCTGCGAAGTTGGGCCGCTTGCCGTACATCAGCACGCCAATCCGATAAATCCGGCTCGTCACCCACACAATCCCGCAGATCGTCGCCGAGGTCAGGACTATTGAGAGCGCCACCTCCCATGCGGCCGGATGACCCACCGAGACGCGGAAGTACATCAGCAGCGGCGTGAACAGCGGCACCAACGCCAGAACCCGCGCCAGAGTATTGTCCGGCGTTGCCATGAGAGTACCCAGCAGGGCAAAGCACGAGAGCAGCGGCAGCACCAGGAACATGTTCATCTGCTGCAGCTCCTGCTCGGAGTTGGTAATCGCTCCCAGAGCCGCGGCAATCGCCGAGTAGAGCAAGTATCCCAAGATGAAGTACACGAAGAAGAACAAAACCTGTGGACCGGTGAGTGCAATATGCAGCGTGTCTCCACCCAAATGAATTGCGACGGAGCTTGCCGCCAGTACCAGCAGCATCCCCAGCCAGATGCCCACCTGAGTCAAGCCGACGGCCCCGACCCCGATGATCTTGCCCGCCATCAGCGCCTCCGGCCGGATCGTCGCAAGCATCACCTCAAAGATTCGAGACGTCTTCTCTTCGATGATGGATCGCGCCACATTCATGCCATACAGCATGATGACGAGATACATCACAAAAAACAGGATGGAGACACATAGCTCGGCCGCCTCCGCGTCCTGATGCTGGGGCCGAGCCGCCTCATCGATCGTCACCGGCTCCAGCAACCGGTTCGCGTCGCCTGCTGCTACCCCGCGCTGCTCCAGTTGACCGCGGAGCAATATCTTTTCGAGGGCCGATGCCAGCGCGCCCTCTACGGCTCTCATGTTGCTGCGCCGCGGAGTAAAGGAATACGCCTGGCGCGCATTTTCGCCGGAAACCCACAGATAACCATCCAGCCTGCCCGCGTCAAGATCATGCTCGAGTGACTGCTTCGCCTTCAATGAAGGAAGCACGCCGTCGACTGTAATCTTCATTGGCTTCGACGCCATCGCTGCGGGAGTGCTCGTCTTCTCCGTGCTACCGCTGCTCTGTGCCTGCTGCCGTTCCAGTTCGTCCCGCAACTCGCCCGCAAGCTGCGGGTCGTTGGAGACCACCGCAATGTGCAGATTTGTATTCGCCCGCGCCGCCAGAAAGGTGCTGCCGAACGCGAATCCAGCGATAACCAGCGGGATCATCACGGTTGTAATCAGGAATCCGCGCGTGCGGATCCGCTCCATATACTCCCGCTGCGCGATGATCCACACATTGCGCATGGAGGCATGCCTGAAATTAAGCATTCAGGTAGCTCCCCTCCGGCTCGACGGGAGCCTCGACTTCGGCCACTGCCTCAAGGCTGAGACCGGGCACTCCCGGCAATGTCTCCCGCACCTTTTCGATAAAAATGTCCTCAAGCGTTGGCTGCGTCACCTCGAAGCGGGTCACCCGGCCGCGTGCCAAGGCCTCAATCAGCAGCGCCTGCGCATCTTCGTCCGGCGTCTCCGACGACCGCAGCACAATCTCTGCCTGGCCCCCGAACCGGCGCACCTTCTCCACGCGCCGGTCGCGCAGGAATCCGTCGTCTCCCTCGAATGTAATATGCACCCGATTCCGCGGATATTTCGACTTGATCGCCGCCATCGAGCCCGACAGTACCAGCTTGCCGCCATGGATCAGCGCGATGTTGTCGCACATCTTCTCCACCTGGTCCATGCGGTGAGTCGAGAACAGGATCGTCTTTCCCTCCTGCCGCAGCTCCGCCAGTGTGTCCATCAGCAGCGCCGCATTGACCGGATCCAGCCCGCTGAACGGCTCGTCCATGATGATCAGCTCCGGATCATGCAGCAGCGCCGCAATGAACTGAATCTTCTGCTGCATACCCTTGGACAGGTCTTCGGTCTTCTTGCCCAATGCCTCGGCAATCTGCAGCCGCCGGGCCCACTCCTTCGCCCGGCTCGTGGCGAGCGACGCGCTGAGGTAGTGCAGCCGACCGAGAAAGACCAGCTGCTCCAGTACATTCATCTTCTTGTAGAGCCCACGTTCCTCGGGTAGATAGCCCACACTCGCAAGCATCTTGCGGCTGAACGGCTTGCCGAACAGCGACACCGTACCCGAGTCCGGAACCGTAATGCCGATCATCATGCGGATGGAGCTGGTTTTGCCCGATCCGTTCGGTCCCAGAAGGCCGAACATCGTACCCGGCTCGATCACAATCGAAAGGTCGTCGACGGCCACCTTGGTGTCGTACACCTTCCGCACATGACTCAGTTCAACGACCGGCATTCGCATCCTCGGCAGCAATTCGAGAGCCAAGTGTAGCAGCCACTTCCGCAGCTTCCGTATACCACTTACCGGTTGGATTAACTCTGGCTTTTGAGACAGGTGTCTTCCTGCCGGGCGATATCTGCATAGCTCTGGTAGCTGCGGTCTCTTTTAGCAGGATTGGCATCTGTGTCGACTTGATTTACCCACTGCTTGTGGCTCTGCCACGCCTCCGCCACCGTGCTGTCCCAGGCGCGTATAACGCATTCCGAGGTTTCGCAGGAGAGACTGTCGTAGTTCTTCGTAATCAACAAGGGCCCCTTGCGAAGCGCCGTATAAAACGTGACCCCACGAGTCTGCGGATGCGCAAATACTCGTCCATCTGCGGAGCTGAGCACAGGTGCAGCCAACAGAATCCTGGGCCCACGTCCAAGCGCCAGGACTGCGCCATTCGCACGCGCCTGCCACAGGATGAATGCAGGATAGATCAGCAGGATGCGAGCCGCGGACATTGCCTCACCTGACGTGAAATCGTAGCTGAATCCAACTGAGGACAATTGATCCAGCTCGACGGCATAACGATCGCGCACTCTTTGTTCGACCCCGCGATCGCTAATCTGCCGGTATTCCAACTCACCGATAGAGGCCATCCCGAAGAGGAGAATCAGGCCCAACGAGCACAAGACGAGCCCACCGATCAGCGGCAGACAAATTCCCACAAGGAGGAATGCCGGGGAGGGATGTGAAGACCGCCCCGTAAGATGGACAAGTCCCCTGAAAGTAAACAGAATCCCCCAGAACAGGTAAATGGCGCCTTTGTAGCTGGAAGTAGGCGCCCGTTCAGCCCCGGCACTCTGGGTAATAGAGACGGCGTTCTGCATCCTATCCTCCGGTTTCACGTGCGATCGCCCGCACCTTCTGCCCTGATGCATAGCAAATAGGGGGATATGGAACGGGTGTATACCACTTTCGTTGCGGTGGAAGTCTAGCACCAGTTCCCGGCCGCCTTGATTGACACCATCCTGCCAGCAGCCGGTACAATGGACAGGATGCGGGTTCAGGAGCAGTTCGCCGCCCTGGACCGCCGCCCGTTCCGCGCCTGAGCTCTCAAGGCTCACGTCAAAGGCAGCAGCACCGCCGGGACGGTAGGTTGCAAGTCGCTCGCGCGTCTTCACGGACGCGAGGCTCCGCTGCACATCATCGTCAACAAATTGTAGGGCCGGCCCACGGCAGAAAGCCGGGCCGAAGGAGATCATCATGCGCCATCGTAATGCCGGCTACAAGCTCGGACGAAACACCTCTCACCGTCGCGCCGTGCTGCGCAACCTCGTCACCTCCATCATTCTGATGGACCGGATCGAGACCACCCTCACCAAGTGCAAGGCCGCTCAGCCGCTAGTCGAGCGCATGATTACCCTTGGCAAGCGCGGCACCCTGCACGCCCGCCGCCAGGCGCTTGCCTACTTGCTCACTCCGGAGTCGGTGGAACGGCTGTTCAACGTCGTCGCCCCGCGGTATGGTGACCGCAACGGCGGATACACACGGATCACCCGCAAAGGACCGCGGCAGGGCGATGCGGCCGAGATGGCCTACATCGAGCTGCTCGGAGCCGAAAAGGAACTCGACGAGAAGCGCCAGAAGCGCGCCGAGGCTCGCGCCAAGAAACGCGAGGAACTCGCCAAGCAACTGGAAGAGCAGCAGGCCGCCGCCGGCGAGAGCCCCGAGGCCGAAGCTAAGTCCGAAGCCTGATCGACCTGACTCGTAGCGTTATGCTCCACACAAAGCCCGCCAACCGGCGGGCTTTGCAGCGTTTCGCGAAGGACTTAGAGCGGGCGCCGGCGCACTAGAAGTGGAATCGGTACCGCAGCTCAGCCGAAAACATCCTGGGATCGTTGAAGTGAAAGCCCCCTACCGTAATGGAATTATCCAGCAGCACCCTGTGATTGGTTACGTTGATCACACTGGCTGAGAGCTTCCACTTGTCTCCGAAGCTGTGCCCCGCCGACACGTCGAAGGTCGTGTGCGCAGGCAGATAATCCGCCTGATATGGACCCACGCCCGATCCCGCCAGTCCGTTATGAAATCCGGAGCCGTAATACACATTCGTGGCGAACCAGCTCTGCTGCGGCAGTCTCGCCGTAAAGCCCGTGTTCAGCGTGTGGCGCTGATCGTGGTCCACCGGCGTGTAGTCATCCCCTAGATTGCAGGCAACATCAGCGGAATCGCTGCAGGCAAAGCCGCCGATCACGTTCCCGCGCTGCTCCGCGATCTGGTTGGCATAGGCCAGGTGGAATTGGCCGAGTCGTCCCAGCTCCGGCGAGCGCAGGCTCATTTCCCACCCGCGCACCAGAGCGCCATCCACGGCAATCGGGAAATAGGCGTTCGACTCGCCCGCATTTGCGTGGTCGAGAAAGTTGTTCACCCGAGTCCTGAAGTTGTCCACATCCAGCGACCAGCCCTCCCATGGAATCTGAACGCCAAACTGGTGCTCTTCATCGCGCTCCGAGGGCAACGGGACAAAGGCGTTGTGGCCAGGTTGACTGGTCACGTAATTGAGGAATTCACTCGAAACCGTCTCCACCGGGGCAGGCTGGAAAAAGTGCCCATAAAAGGCGCGCAGGACCCAATGCAGCCGAGGAATCTCCACCGTAGCGCCGATCCGCGGATAAGCCGCGCCTTCTGTGTTCCCGGAATGAAAGCTTGAGAATCGCATTCCGCCCAGCAGCGCGATGTATCTATTCAATCGCAGATGATCGGAGATGCTGACCTCGACCAGTCCCGCGTTCGCGGCGGAATGTGTGTTGGCTACGCTGTGGGCCGGGAAGCTCTGATCGTTGACCACCACCCCGAACAGATCGCTCTCGTTCTGGAAGAAGGAGTACATCCCTGCGGAAAAGCTGTTTGCACCCAGGTCAGCTCGTACATCCGCCTGGGCGCCTGCATAATTCGAGGTCTGGTGCCAGGTAGTCGCGACCGGGAAGTCAGCATCGACAGAGTCATAGTTGGCCTGATTGAAGTGGTAGAAAGGCGCTACCTCCACCACCGTCTTGGGGGAAAGCGTGTGCACCCAGTTTGCGATCACGAACGAATCCCGCTCCCGCTGGCCATCGCGAAGTCCGTAGGAGTTGTAGTACTGGCTCGCCTGCTCCCAATCGTTTGGATCCGGATCGTACGGAATCTGGAAGAAGTCCTGACGATACTGCGCATCCAGCCTCAGCTGGTCTCTGGAGGTCTGATTGCGCAGCAGGGACAGGAAACCGCTCCCGGAGTTCGTCGCGTCGTGGAAGATCCCAGCCACCGGCGTGGCTAGTCCGAAATTAGATCGGGAACCAGTGAGGCTGGCATACCAGGCGGTCTTCGCGGAATGATTGCCCATGGAAAGCTGCGTCTCGCCCGAGCCCAGATTGCCGCCCGAAACCCGCAGCTCTCCCTCCCGGTTGTAGGCAAATCCGTTGCGAGGCAGCACATTGAAGACGCCGTAAGTCCGGTCGCCTACCTCGGCGGTGTAACTGCCGCGCTGCGTCTCGAGCTGGTCGATATCCTTCGGGTCGATCTGCGGACCCACATTTGAGCCTATCTTGGTGTTGGGAATTGCGACGCCATCGATCAGCCAGCTGGTCTGATGGCCGCCGCGCATGTGCAGCATGTCATGCGTCATGTAGGAACCCGGCACGTAGTCTGTAATCATCTGCATGCCGAGGGTGCGGCTGGCGCCGGGAGTCTCATCGATCTGCTGCCGCGTGACCAGAGTGGTTGGAGTTACCGAATCCGTCGGCGAAAGCGCTAAAGAACCTTGGACCACTACCGTAGTGCTGACCGACGCAAGAGGCAGCGGCACATGAAGCAGTGGGTTGGTGCCGGAGGCAACGGTGAGCGTCTCTTTCACAACCCCGAACCCCTTCGCCTTCACCTCCAGTCTGTAAACGCCGATGGGAGCCTGAGACAGCTCAAACTCGCCCTGCGCATCCGAAACAGCATGCAACGAAAATGCGGAATCGGCGGATTGAAGGGTGACCTGTGCACCCGCCACGGGACGGTGCTGGGGATCGTGCACCACCCCATGCACCGTTGCAAACACCGTAGCCAGCGCGGGAGCGGACAAAAACAGCATCAGAATTGCAGCTAGAGAACGACACATCGTAGGAACCCTCCGCGAGAGTGCGCGGGGAACGCTGGTTGACCTGCCCAGCCATGTGTACAGACAGGCAGCCCTTCACAACGGGAATACTTGGAACCACTCCGCCTGCGGTCGTTGCAACACCTGAATCGGCACTGCAGGAAACTGTGATCCGGTCAGAACGGAGGCGCGTGATAAGAAGGAGCTTTAGACAGCCGTCGTTGCAGGAGGTCCGCGGCCCGCGCGCGTGGGCAGTTGCGCAAGGCGAGCAGTCCGGATGGATGCAGTGTGAACTCGCTCTTGTTCCAGCAGCTGCGGTAGGTTCCCCGCAAATGGAGCTAGTGCAACCACCGGCGAAACCGCCGCATACCCGCAGGCCGGGTAAAACGAGCAGTGCGACAGAGCACTGAGCAGCGGCGCCGCGTCCTGACGATTGCCCGAGGAGAACGCATGGGACATGGCGCAGTTGTGAGCGCCATGACTCCGGCAACAGACCGGAAGCTGGGCACCGTCACTCGCGTGGAGCGTCGCCGAAAGCGGCCCCAAGGCAAACAACAGCACCAGCCAGATCGAAATCCTACGCCGCATCGGAATCATCCTACACAACTCAACCAGCCGCCCGCGCTGCACAGTTGGGAGGCAGACCTCGGGTCAGTAGATGCAACGGATCCTGCCAGAGGCTACTCCCCCTGCAGCCAGCGGAGATAGTCGGGAGATCCGCTCTCGATGCGCACGCTGACGATCTCGGGCAATTCATACGAGTGACGCTCGCGGATATGTCTCTCCACCTCCGGATAACGATCCGCCATGATCTTGGCCACCAAACGCCACTCGGAGTCCTCCCTGAACTCGCCCTTCCAGCGGTATACGCTGCGGATTGGCTGCATCTGCACACAAGCCGCGAGGCCCGCCTCGACCAGAGAGTGTGCCAGCGCCGCCGCCTCTGATTCGTCCGCCGCCGTTGTCATCACCAGCTGATATTCCATTGCTTACGTCACCAGGTCGGCAGTTTGTGAAGGAGTGGAGCCGTTCACCAGGTTTGAGGCACAGAAATAAGAGCGGCCGCGACGGCCGCTCTCAGGAGGGGGATTGTAGAAGCGGTGGCCAATGGGTTGTCGATACCGTGCAACGACAGCCTCACGTTCAATGGTCGCTCGCCTGATAGTGTGACGGGGACTAAACACAATGAGATGCATACCTTACGCCAATCAATAGTGACGTAGAGCCGGTTACTAGGGTAACCAGCCGAGATTCAGCGGGCCAACCAATAGTTTCTTTGAGTTATCACAGGATTATTGTTGCTGGCGCAGTGTAGCGCGAATAGAATTCGCTCACCGCTGAATCAGGTCAAGTACAGGGAAGGCGCATTGTGCCGGGGCCCCTCGTAAAGTACTCCGTCGTTATGGCTGGCAAAGACCGCGAACTGCTGTTGGTCCGCGCCCGAGTCCTGGCTGTGGCCGGTTGCGAGACGGAGTTGCTGCAAACGGTGGAAGAAACCGCAAACGCGCTGGGCGCAAGTCCCAAGCCGTTGCTACTGTTGATCTGCCACTCTTCCGGCCATCAGTTGTGTCAGGAGCTGCGCACCATGGCAGAGAAGAGCGGTGTGCCCACCTATTACGTGGAGAGGTTGACGCCTCCGGAACAGTTGATATCGGATGTGTGCGCCATTCTGAAGCCGGCGGCGCAGCAGGCCTTGCGGGCTAAGGGAAATGCCGCAACCTCGTGAGGCTACCTCTCGATTCTCCGATTCAGGGATTCAGACCGCAGCTATTCAGCCAGCAACCTTGAGAGGCGCATCCTCGGTATCGCCTGCGTGCTTGACATAAAAGCGGAGCAGGTCGAGGTTGATGCTGCCGATGGTATGCAGATGGACCTCGGCCTCCTCCAGGTACTCGCGGATCTTCTGCGGGTCCTTGGACTCCCGAGCCAGATAGATCAGATTGGAAAGGATCTCGATAGGTCCGACGGTGTCCTGAATTACGCTGCCGGTGTAGCGGCCTACGGCTGCCAGCCCCAGACGTGCAGACCCGTCCTTCCGGCCCTTCTGCCTTGCCTTGGCTTCGATTGAGATCGGTATCACGAGTTTCCTTTGGCCCGGAATGGAGAGAGGTTCTGCAGGTGAGATGGTTTCTAAGCTCGGTAGGTTTCTCAGGCACCCCAATTCTGGCCGTCCTGCCGGAGAAATGCACGCTCTATTTTCGCGGTTTCCTGTGGCGAGAACGACGAATTGGACAGGATCAAACCGCGCGGGCCCTTGCAACTTCGATCGGGCACGGCTGTCGCTAACCCTCGAACACTCGAGTGCGCCAAACCGACGGAACAGCACCTGGCAAACCCGAGTGCCCGGCAAGCCGCTCACCATGCGCAGGTTGGAGGGTCCATGAGGGATGAGGCTAAGTGGCGCAAACTCGGCAAGGCTTCTACAATAAGGGAGTATTCGTAATCCTCACAGAATTGCTCGCAGCAAAGGGTGTGCCCGCAGCGGTGCCCCGCGAGGTTAAGGAAGCGCATGAAGTTGAGCAGGATTGGCCGGATTGCACAGGCCCTCGTTGTATCCATGGCAGTGGTGTTGGGCATGTCGGCCTGCGGCGGCTACACGGTTGGTTTCATGTGGGTGCTGGGCACACAGTACAACCAGATTGCCGGCTTCAAGATCGACGATTACACCGGCAATCTGACGCGGATGATCAACTCGCCGTACGCCTCTTCGGGCACGAATCCTGTGTCGATTGCGGTGCGGCCCGGCGGCAATTACGTGTTTGTGGTGAACACGGGCACAAGCGTCCAGGCATGCGACGGCAATATCTCCGTGTTCGCGGTCGGGAATGACGGCGTGCTCACCTTTCAGCAGTCCTACACGCCTCCGGGATGCTCTCCGGTGTGGGTGACCACCGACGGCACCGGCAGCTTTCTGTACGTGCTGGAGTCGCGCTCCCCGGCCTATGCCACCACCGGCAATGGCGACATCGCCGTCTACCAGATCGATCCGGCCACCGGGCGTCTTCAGATTGTCCCCAACCAGCTGATCAAGAACGCGCAGGGGCAGCAGCTGAACTACTTTGAAGTGGGCCCGGCGCCGACGATGTTGCGTTCGAGCGGCGGCTGCCTGTTCACGCTGGATTCGGGCGACCAGACGATTTATCCCTACGGAGTGGGCGCTAACGGGCAGCTTACCGTGCAGGCGAACTCGCGGATTCAGACCGGCGGCACCAACATCACTTCCATCAATGTCAATTCGACGACCGTTTACCTGACGGATGCGGCACCGGTTCCGGTCAGCTCGACCAATCCTGGATCGACCGGCGGGAGCATCCGCGTGTACTCTGTCGGCTCGGGATGCAGCCTGAGCGCCCAGACCAATGGCATTGTGAACAACCTCGCGAGCACATCGAACCCGGTGTACAGCATCACGGATGCAAAGGGCAAGTTTCTGTATGTCCTGAACAAAGGGAACACCAGCTCCAGCAATCCGAATAATCCAGGCAGCTCAATCTCGGCCTTCGTGATCCAGTCGACCGGGACGCTGGTTCCCATCTCGGACCCGCAGAATCCTTATTCGGTGGGCTCGGGCCCGGTGTGCATGGCCGAAGATCCTTCGAACCAGTACATCTACACCTCGAACAACATCGACGGCACGGTGACTGGCAAATTTATTAATCAGAACACAGGGCAACTGTCGAGCCTGTCGCGCGGTTCATCGTTCCAGGGACCGGGACTTGCATCCTGCCTTGCGATCAGCGGAAATGTCGATTAGCCGCGGCTGTGCCGCTTCCGCCCGGATGTTTCGCCAGCGCGCGAAGCGGCTGAATCTGACGCAGTGTGCAGTTCATACCGGGCGCAACTTGCGCCCCCGGAGCAGTGGAAGCAGATGAAGTGGAACCCAATGGGCCGCGCCGTGAAGGCCTCCGTGTTGTCGCTGGCCATGACGCTGGGTCTTTCAGCGTGCAGCAACGACTACACCGTCTCGTACCTTTACATGGCCACTTCGAACTCGCTGCCGCATGGGCTGATCAACACCTACCAGGTGGACTATCAGAACGGACACCTCTACGTGATGCCGGACTCGCCGGTCGATGCCGGCGGCCGCAACACGTTGGCCATCGTGGCGGCTCCAAACGGCAAGTTCCTGTATACGGTAAATAACTTCGACTCGTCGGTCGTGGAGTTCGCAATTGGCACCGATGGCAAGCTGTACGCGGAGCACACCTACAACATCACTGGAAGCCTGCCCACCGCGGCAGCCATCGACGCTGGCGGCAAGTTCCTCTATGTGACGTTTACCTACCAGAACACCTCGAGCGGCCAGCCTTTGTACACTCCGGCAAACCCCGGGCCCGGCGGCGTTACCGTGTTCCCGATCAACTCCGATAACTCGCTGGGCTCTCCATTTACGGTGAACACAGGTCGTAACCCCGTGGGCATCGCAACCAGCAGCACCGGAAGTTTCGTGTATGTGATCGAGCAGGATTCCACAACCCAGGCGAATCTGCTGGGCTTTGCCGAAAACACGACCAGCGGCGCGCTGACCCCGCTGCCGGGCGTCACCATCAACAGCGGCAATGTGGCTTCGACCGGATTTACGAGCGGGCTGAATCCGGCTGGGGTGCTGGGTGACGCCGCCGGCACGCACCTCTACGTGTCAGACAAAACCGCCAACCAGATTGCCACGTACAACGTTGGCGCCAACGGCGTGCCCACGCTCGCAGGCACGGTGGCGACCGACGGCGGCCCCATGGGGATGTCATTCGACCTGATGGGCAAGTATCTGTATGTGGCTGCGAACACTGGCAACGTGGTAAATGTGTTCAACGTAGGTTCGAGCGGACAGCTGACCCGGCTGAGCTCAGGCGGAACGGTGCAGGCGGGCGACGGCCCTACCTGCGTTGCCGTGACCGGCGCCCCGAGCAATACGGATCCGCATCACGCTGCCTACCTCTACGTCTCCAACCAGCTCAGCAACAACATAACCGGGGAGCAGTTGAACGAGAATGACGGCACGCTGGTCCAGATGATCGGCAGCCCGTTTGGCGGTAGTACCCTGCCCAGTTGCGTGGTCGCAGTGCAGGCGTCCCCGATACGCAACCGTTAGAACCGGACGGCGGGATTGGAATCGATTTTTGAGCAGGCGGGAAGCGTTCCGCCGGGATTGAAGGATGCAGATGAGATTCGAACGGATCACTGGAGTGGCGAAGGCGAGCGTGGTGTCGCTGGCGATGATACTTGGCCTGACGTCCTGCAGCCTGGATTACGTGGTTGGGTACGTCTACGTGACAGCGGCCAAGAGCACGCCTGGGATCATCCACCAGTACTCGATCGACTACCAGTCGGGGGCGCTGACCGAGATCGGCAGCCCGGTGAAGACGGGAGCCAATCCGGTGAGGCTTGTCGCCGCCCCGAACGGCAAGTTCGTCTACGTGGTGAATAAGGGCGACTCGACCGTGCAGGAGTTCGCGGTCAACACCGGAGGCACGCTGACCTCCAAGAATACGTACACGGTGACCGGCACTGCCCCAACCGCGATTGCCATCGATCCCCAGGGCGCATTCCTCTATGTGACGTTTACCTACCAGACTGGATTCTCGGCGACCAATCCGGGCCCCGGCGGCGTCAGCATCTTCCCGGTCAATTCTGATAACAGCCTGGGAACGCCTTCGACGGTCAATCTGGGCAATAACCCCGTCGGAGTTACGGTCAGCTACTTCAACCACTTCGTCTATGTTCTCGACCAGGAACCGACCAAGCCCATGGTCCTGGGCTTTGCGCAGAACGCCACCAGCGGCGCGCTTACTCCGCTTCCCGGAACTACCATCTCAAGCGTTGGCGGCAAGACAGTAGCCACGGGGTACCCGGCCGGTGTGGTGCCGAGCGCGATTGCCGAAGAGCCCACTTCGCGCTTTGTCTACGTCACAGACCAGGCGGCCAACCAACTGATCGCATACGCGGTATCTCCGAACGGCGCACTCGTGCCGATGGTGAATGGGCCCTTCGCTACCGGTCAGTTCCCGACCAACCTGACCATCGATCCGACGGGCAAGCTCATCTACGTGGTGAACTTCAACTCGAACTCGATCCAGGGATACATGATCGACAATGCGACTGGCGCGCCTGCGAGCGTAGCCAGCGCGTTCAACAAGGGCGTGGGTTCCGGGCCCACCTGTGTTGCCATCGATCCGGCGCTGGGCACGAATCTCTATACCTCGGACAGCAGTGGCGATACGATTTCGGCGGCCAAGGTGCAGGTGAACACGGGGGATCTCACCGGTGTACAGAACTCACCGTTCCTTGCCTCCGGACAGCCGACCTGCCTGGCGATTGTGCCCAACGGGTCCCACGCGACACAGATCATCCAGCCGTAGAACTTGGGGTTCGAACATCGATCAGGGCGGGAGCGATCCCGCCCTTCGCCTTTAATCCTGAGCTCCCACTAACAAAGAAAGTGCTCGCACATCCAGCCTGCTGGGAGCAGCCCCGCATTACATCGCTTTGCCTGCCGGTTGGGGCTCGCGTTTGTATTGCAGGATGAACTTCCGCGCGGGCCGCTCCACCAGGTACATCGCGGCGATGGCCAGCAGCAGCGTGGCCGCATAAGAAATCCAGGGATCAAGCGCAGCGACGTGGAGCCGTTCGGGGATCTTGTACTGCCGCAGCATATTGATGAAGTTGAAGTGCAGCAGGAAAAGAGCGTAGCTGGCCTGGCCCAAAAGCATGAGCGGCCGAACCGAGAAGATGCTGGCGAAGATATTGCGTCCGCTGAGCCCAATCACCAGCGCAGAGAAGAGCGGAACCAACAGGCCGCCGTGCATCAACACGTAAGGCGCCCGCTGGACCGCAACCGCGAAGAAGACCCAAAGTGCAAGCAGGCTCAGCCCCGCCACCGCTGACCGCTGGCGGGAGGAGAGCGGGAGAGCCGACTGCAGCTTGGCCAGCGCTATGCCGGCCATAAAGGTGCCGAGGTACGGCAGAGGCGTGTACTTGAGAGCGCGGAGCCAGAACCCGTAACTGTAGCGGTCAATCGGGGCCGGGATATGATCCGGGTTGAGAGCCATGTAAAGCATGTGAGGTGTCAAGCCCACCGCCCAGATAGCCAGCAAAAGCAGAGCGAGCTTGCCCGGAGACTTCGGCCAGCGCAGCTTTACCACCCAGGGGAATAAGAAATATAAGGCCGCTTCACAGGAAAGCGTCCACGCAACGGTATTCCAGAAAGTGGCCAGCAACGGATGCCATGCCTGCAGCAGCAATGGGGTCAGAATGACGCCGGCCCAGAACTGCCCGGTCGAGCGCACGTGATACTCCACCAGCAACATGTTGAAGAACAGAACCAGCGAAAGCAGGTAGATGGGATAGAGGCGTGCGAAACGGGCAATCCAGAAATCGCGTTTCGGCAGGTTGGGCCGGTCTGCGTAGTTGTACGCCAGCACGAAGCCCGAAAGCAGGATAAAAAATCCGACGAAAACATACGAGTTGTTGATCATCGGATAAAGCAGCTGAAGATGGGGCGGCGTGAAGTGGAACAGCATGATGTTCACAGCCAGCAAGGTGCGCACGCCGGTTAGCGCCGGAAGCTGCGGCTTGCGCAGCGGAGCCGCCGACGTGGGCGAGTCGAGTAGCGTGGCAGTGGCGTTCAATGCGCTTAACCTTTAGCAGTTTTCATGGGTTAAGGATGCAGAATTCGACCCCGGTATCGATCCGTCCGGAGCGCATAAAAGCAATTCTTTCCAGAATAAACGGCTTTTCGGTCTATGCGAATGCATTACCGGCGCTCGGGCAGTGGCGGAAGCCCACGAAGGCGAATTCTCTCCGCCAGCCGCTACGGCGTGACCAGCGATCCCAACTGTTCGCCCTGCACCACCCGCAGGATGTTCCCAGGCTCACGCATGCTGAACACCATCATGGGCATGTTGTTGTCACGGCACAGCGAGACGGCCGCCGAGTCCATGACCCGGAGATTCAGCCGCAGCATATCCGAGTAGGTGATGTTGGGGAACTTGGTGGCCTCGGCGTAGATTTTCGGGTCAGCGGTGTAGATGCCGTCCACCGAGGTCGCCTTGAGCAGAATGTCGGCCTTGATCTCCATGGCGCGCAGTGAGGCAGCCGTATCGGTGGAGAAGAACGGGTTACCGGTGCCGGCGGCGAAGATCACGACGCGGCCCTTTTCCAGGTGGCGCATGGCGCGCCGGCGGATGTAGGGCTCGGCCACCTGATGCACCGAAATGGCGGACATGACGCGGCAGACGATACCCAGCTTCTCAACGGCGTCCTGCAGCGCGATCGCGTTGATGACGGTGGAGAGCATGCCCATGTGGTCGGCGGCCACGCGATCCATATCCACGGCCTGCTGGGCGACGCCGCGGAAGAAGTTACCTCCGCCGACGACAATGCCGATCTCGCAGCCAAGCCGGTGAACTTCGGCGATCTCCGACGCGACTTTGTGAATGAAGACGGCATCGATGCCGAAACCCGTGCCCCCTGCGAGGGCCTCCCCGGATATCTTGAGCAGGACTCGTTTGTACATGTCAGATCCCAGTATCGCATGCGATCTGGCGAGCCAAACCGGACGCCGCGACCGGTTCCAGCCGGACCACCGAAAGCAGGCTAGGAGATTCCCGAAGGATGCTCGGCAGGGGCAGCTTTGGACTTACGGCGGCTCAGGACGGAGCTGCGGCGCGTGCGCGCGCGCTCGGCGGCGTGGTCGATCTTCTTCCAGAAGCCCACGAAGTAGTCCGTCGCCGAGATGATGGAAACAATGGTCATCCAGTAGATGGCCCACAGAGCGATCATGTGCACGGCGACGATGAAGCCGCCCCAGTTCCAATAGTCCCAGCGGTGCGCCAGGATGGCGGCGACGACCGATACGATCTGGATGACGGTCTTCAGCTTGCCGATATCCGACGCCTCAATCGTGAAACCCTCCGAGGCGGCAATAGAGCGCAGGCCGGAGACCAGGAACTCGCGCCCGATGATGACCACAGCAATCCACGGGGGCACGATCCGCGGATTGTAGGCAACCAGAATGATGTAGGCGGCGGTGACCATTAGCTTGTCGGCCAGGGGGTCCAGCAGCATGCCCAAGGTGGTGATCTGGTTGCGCTTACGCGCCAGGTAGCCATCCAGACCATCGGTGATGGAGGCCAGGATAAAGACGCCTGACGCCAGCAACTCCTGCGTGCCTCCAGCAAGCCCATGGGCGGCATGGCCCGCAGGGAAGGCCGGCGAGAGGATCCAGATGAGCAGCGGCACGGTGGCGATGCGGCTCAACGTGATGGAGTTCGGCAGGTTCATTGCGATCCGGCGCTCAGGCGAAGGCAGCGTTTAGGTCCGCGCCGCCCTGACAAAAGCGTACGCCAAACACAACATCCGCGGACATTAGCATTCTGCCACACCGGTTCCGCGAGCAACTTAGAAGCTCCCCCGGGCCTCTAACAACCCATGCTGTATCAGGGCTGTAGCTGTCTCTTCGCGAACCGGGTGCTGTTTCCGGATCTGCGACGGGCCAGCCAACAGTATGGACGTCTTTTCTAACGCGCTCTTCACCCGGCCTGGTGACTATGTCTCTCTCCTCTTGCACGCTTTGGCGATGGGCTACTGCCCTGCTGGTTCCCATCTCCCTGCTCTTTCCGCCGCAGTCGGCCCAAGCCCAGTTCGCGCAGCCTGTCGTGGTTCAGACAACGGGAGAGGTTGTGGGGATCTCGGCGGCCGATACTCAGCTTCAGGGCCGTGATGATCTCCTCTACGTGGAGAAGGCGACCGCAGGGAACACCGTGAGCGCCGGACTGCTGCTGAACACCGGTAGCGCCTTCACGAATCTGCCACAGAACCAGACGACCTTTCAGGACGTCACCGGGGTGGTGAGCACGATCGCCGATATGGACGGCGACGGCATTCCTGACTTTATCTTTGCCACCTCTCCGGCTGCAGCGCATGGGGCTGACCTGTGCGTCTTCTTCGGGACCAAGGCCGCAGCCACAAGCGGCGCCTACGACAATGGCCGCAGCGGATGCACCTCGCTGCCGCTGATGGGGAACAGTGCGCCGGTGTTTACGTCGATTGCAGCAGCCGGATTCACCTCCGGGGCGCGACCGCAGATCTTTCTTACCGACAGCGCGAACGGTGCTCTCTACGTCGTGGGCAACGCAGGTGGAAGCGGCGACGGTACCAACCTCGCCGGATATTCCCTGCTTGCTACGTATCCGTTGGGAGCCGCCGGTGCGGGCCCGATCGTCGCAGGCGACTTCAACCGCGACGGCCGCACCGAGCTGATCGTGAATGGAGAGGCGGGCAATACTGCCACTGTGTATCTCGGCAAAGGCGACGGAACTTTTGCCGCACCTTCGTCCGTTGGGCAGAGCGTCCACTCGATGCTGATCGCTGATCTGGACGGCGACGCCGCGCCGGACCTAGTTGCCGAAGATACCCAAGGCAACATCCGCATCTACAAGGGCCACACCGACGGCTCGTTCGACAGCACCAGCGAGGGTGGAGCAACCGACGCCGCGGGCGGAACGCTGGTGGCCGTTGCGCCCGGATCGCTGGACCTGCTGGTAGCGGAGCCCGCGGGACTCAGCTTGCTGAAGAAGCAGCCCGGCACGCTGGATTACGCGCAGTCCGCGATCTACAACATCGGCCCGGGCCGCACTGCGTTTGCGCTCGAAGACTTCTTCCACACCGGCGCCCCGGAGCTGGCCGCCGGATCGCCCGAAGGCGTCGCGATTGTATCGGCGGATAGCCAGGGCGGCTTTTCCACGTCTCGCGCATTCGCGACCGTCGCGCCTCCCACTAGCGTGGCCGTCGCAAAGTTCCGCGCCACCTCGCCGCTGAATGACATCGCCGTCGCGGTCGGCGCAGGTCAGTCCGAGCTGATGATGAACAACGGAGACGGCACTTTCGCGACCTCGTCGCCCGCTCCCGCGTCGCTGACTCCCGGAGCGGCTCGCATTCAGGCCGGCATCTTTACCAAAGACGGCACGGGCCTGCTGTTCTCCGG
>Ga0068855_100004051_pt1 | contig 17880 bp, 24 predicted proteins | sample KBSCornC52_FD_66592 | JGI IMG/M metagenome (GOLD analysis project Ga0068855, IMG submission 66592) | Corn rhizosphere microbial communities from Kellogg Biological Station, Michigan, USA - KBS Corn C5-2 | ecosystem: Host-associated > Plants > Roots > Rhizosphere > Soil ...
GCTTCCGGAGTGTTCATTCAAGGATACAAAGACGTAGTCCTCGGAGGCTTCTACAGACAGTACTTGGTTTCTGGAGAAAAGCGCGTTATACCGTACGTCGGTGCTGCGGCCGGCGGGGACATCGTTCATTTTTCCGGTTCAGGGACGAACGGGAATTTCGCAGCGATAGGACAAGGAGGTCTGCGGATGTTTGTGACGAAGCATGTTGCCGTAGATGTTGGGTACAACTTGGTTTACGTTCGGATCAATGGCTTAGGGTTCAAAGATTCCAGCCTAAGCCAGGTATCTGTCGGGTTTGCCCATGTATTCGGGCGATAGACTCACCAAGTAAACATATGGAGTTCGTTTCGTTCATCGCGTTCATCATCAGCCTGATCTTCTTCTTGTGGTTCGTCAGCAAGATGAATGCGATACGGGACACCTTGCTCGATATTAACAAGGCCCAGCTTGCTCAAACGCGATTACTCGCAGCACTCGCGAATGCCGCGCTCAAAGAATCAAGTCCAGCGGAGCGCGGATATCAGAATGACTGACGCCTTGGTCTGCCGGCGGTAGAATAGCTCCATGGAACTCCGTTGCGAGAACTGCGGAGAGGTGGTCGAGCCAATCGAATATCCAAACCCCCAGGTCAGTTCGGACGACCCACAAACCTACGATGTGCTCTGCCCCAGGTGCCGCTTTATCCTGGCGACCCATGATGGTGGAGGCTAGCGGTGGCAAGCCATCAAACCTCGATCATTACCGTGTTTCGTGTTCCCGAAACCGGCTGCTATGGATACAGCTATCACTTCAGCGGTGACAAACCACACTACGTCATCAACTCGTGCGAGACGCTGCAGCAAGCCCTTAGCGGCTGCCGGAAGCGAACCCGCTCACGCCCGCGAAGATCGCTCTCGGGCGGCAGCTGTTCTTCGACAAACACCTCTCGCGTGATGGGACTCTCTCGTGCGGGAGCTGTCACGATCCCAAACTCGCGTTCTCGGACGGGCGCAAGGTCGCGCGCGGTATTAACAATCAGGAAGGTACACGCAATGCTCCAGCGATTATCAATCGCGGCTATGGGAGGACGTTCTTCTGGGACGGACGCGCGAAATCGCTGGAGCAGCAGGTACTGGAGCCGATGCTGAATCCAAAGGAACTCGGCATGAACCAAGAAGATGTCGAACGCCGGACTGGTCTAAAGATCGCAGACATCACGGCAGCGCTGGCGAGTTATGTGCGAACTATCCGCTCAGGGGATTCGCGATTTGACCGCTACGCTGACGGAAACCAGCATGCCTTAAACGATGTCGAAAAAGCTGGACTGACCGTCTTCCGCGGCAAAGCTCGCTGCACCACTTGCCACGCGGGCCGAACTTCACGGACGAGAGCTTTCACAATACGGGAATCGCATGGCGAGATGGCTCGCTAGCCGACCAAGGTGCTGGGGAAGGCAAGTTCAAGGTCCCGACTCTGCGGGAGGTTGCACGCACGGCTCCTTACATGCACGACGGGAGCTTGAAGACGCTCGAAGACGTGGCCGATTACTACGACCGCGGCGGGAACGCAAATCCAAACTTAGACGAGGACCTGCGTCCGTTGCATCTCACGGCGGAAGAAAAAGGCGCTTTGGTAGAGTTCCTGCGCTCGCTTTCTGGCAACGTTCGCGAAGGCAAGCGTTAGTCTCCATCATTCAGAGTCGTTCCAATGTCAGAGGATCGAGATGGCCAGCAAAGTACTTTTGCAAAGCAGCCTTGAAGACTTGATTGTCAAGCGCGATGCTTGCAAACAAAGTCATTGAGGATCTGAACTTCAGATCATCAGGGTGTCCGAAGATCTGATTAATCGAACGCCCCTCAATCAGGTTCACAAGACGAGTGCACTCCCTTAGTCGCGGCCCAAGAACCGCGTGTTCCAAATACGCTTCAGCTTCCCGTCGTGATGCGATTCCGAATGTAGTCGCCATGTGACTGTGTCCTAGGCCGCGTAGCTGCGGAAAAATGAACCACATCCAGTGCCCCTCTTTCTGCCCGTTTTGGAGCTCCACCGATACCTGTTTGTACACGGGATTCTATGCGTTCACAAAGCGCTTCAGACCATGGATCGTTCATGAATGGCATTCTACGCTTTGGCAAGTAAGTCATTTCTAGTTCTGCAGAAGTCGTGCGGTGCAGCGATCCGGACACTATTCAAACAACGTTTTCCAATGAGAATGTTATCGAGAATATCCGCATCCGCGAGTGAATGGCCGTGGCCCCCTGCAGCGCAGCTCGAAGTGCTGTGTTTTCAACGGACGCAGTTTCGATTAAGCTTGTACTGGCAATAGAAGATTAAGATGCGCGAAGGGACTGAGAAAGCGCGGAGCAAGACTGCGGAGCAACTGGTCGCGGAGCTCGACGCCATCACCAGGCTGCACAAACTCGCCATGCTCTCCGTCAGCGAAGCTGGTATGGGGTCGATCCTGGACGAAATTGTGGATGCGGCCATTGCCGTTTCCGGCGCTGACTTTGGCAGCATCGAGCTCCTGGATCCAGTCTCTTCGGACCTTGGGATCGTGAGTCATCGGGGGCTCCCGCAGTGGTGGCTTGATTTCTGGCAGAACGTTCCCAGGGGACAGAGCGGGTGCGGCATGGCGCTTGAGCGTGGAGAACGTGTCATCGTTGAGGACGTTGAGCAAAGCGCCATGTTCGCCGGCACGCCGGGTCTGGAAATGCTACTCAAGGCGGGAGTGCGAGCGAATCAGTCCACGCCCCTGGTTTCCCGGTCGGGGAAACCCCTCGGAGTGTTCTCAACCCATTACAAGAAACCTCATCGGCCGGACGAACGCACACTGCGACTGCTGGACCTGCTCGCCCGCCAGGCGGCCGATGTGATCGAGCACACGCAAGTAACGTCGGCGCTGCGGCAGAGCGAGGAACGCTACCGCTTGCTTGCGGAGCAGGTCACCGATGGCATTTTTGTAATTGACAGCCACGGACATTACCTGGACGCTAATCGCGCTGGATGCGAGATGCTTGGCTACAAGCTAGAGGAACTTCTCGCCCTCAGAGTCCCGGACGTGATTACGCCAGATGAGCTTCCGAAACTCCCAGCGCAATTCGAGCGTCTTGCCACGGGGCGAACAGCTCAAAACGAGTGGCGCTTTAAACGCAAGGACGGGTCTGTCTTCATCGGCGAGCTGGTGAGCCGCCAGTTTCCCGACGGCAGACTCAATGGGATCGTCCGGGACGTGAGCGAACGCAAGCGTGCGGAGGCGGAAGCGCAAGCCATTGTGGACGCAGCACCGGTAGCTATATTTTGGGCGCGCGACCCACAGTGCCTGGAGATCATCGGCAATCGCATGGCCCACGAGCTGCTCCGTCTGCCTCCGGGAAGCAACCTTTCGGTGTCGGCGCCCGAGGGCCAAAGGCCGGACATTTTCCGGATCATGAGGAAGGGCACCGAGATTCCGGTACTCGAACTGCCGATGCAGAAGGCGGCTGCAACCGGAAAAGCGGTTTACGGCTCTGAGATTGATTTCGTGTACCACGATGGCCGCTGCTTCAGCCTGATCGGAAATGCCGTCCCGATCTTCGGCAGCGATGGCCGCCCGCAAGGTTCTATAGGTATTTTCCTCGACATCACGGAGCGCAAGCGGATGGAGATAGAACGCGCACAGGAGGAGCGGCGCAAAGACGAGTTCCTCGCCGTTTTGGGCCACGAGCTGAGGAACCCTCTGGCAGCCATCTCTACTGCCGTGCAATTGGTTTCCAGCGGCGTGACGGCCGCGGAGCGTGCCTTCGTTGATGAACTGATCGGCCGGCAAGTGACAGTGTTGCGGAAACTGGTGGACGATCTTCTGGACCTCTCCCGCATCGCGCACGGCCAGATCGGGTTGAAGAAGGAGCGCATCGACCTCCAGGAACTGCTGCAAAGCGCGACCACGGTTGGACAATCGGCTGTTGTGGCCCGCGGCCCGGAACTGGTTGTCCGCCTGCCCCGCAGTCGCGTGCTATTCATGGGCGACCGAGTGCGATTGGAACAGATTGTCGCTAACCTACTGAACAACGCCTTCAAGTACACAGACCGAGAAGACAGAATCGAACTTTCAGGCGGCAGAGAAGGTTCCGAGGTGGTCATTCGATGCCGGGACAATGGTCCCGGCATCCCGAAGGAGATGCAAAAGACGATCTTTGAGCCGTTTGCACGCGTGGAGACGGCTGGTTCAAACGGCGAGGCAGGTCTTGGCATCGGATTGGCGCTGGTAAAGCAGCTGGCGGAACTGCACGGCGGAACGGTGTCGGTCGAAAGCGGCGGTGCCGGGACGGGCAGCGAATTCACAGTGCGGCTGCCACTGGTGGAGCCGCCGCCCGTGCCGCGCGGCATAAGCAATGCGGGGCCTGCGCCACGATCGCAGCATGCGCTCTCACTCGTGGTCGTGGAAGACAGCCCAGACGTGGCCCAAACCTTGGCGCTCGGGCTGGAAAAAGCCGGGCACCACGTCACCGTGTTTGCGGATGGACCTTCAGCGCTGTTAGGTCTCAGGGCCCTTAGGCCCGACGCTGTCCTGCTCGACATCGGCCTGCCCGTCATGGACGGTTATGAATTGGCAGCCAAGATGAGGAAGAAGTCGAACCTTCGGCATGCCCTGTTTCTAGGGCTCTCGGGCTTCAAGAGACGGGCGCACAGAGGATCCGGCGACGATTTTGATCATTACTTCGTGAAGCCGGTGGATCTAGCCGAGCTGCTGACTCACCTCAAAACGCGCACTCGCGCGGGAGCCGCCACGGCACGCCGAGCACCCAGAGGCCAGCCGTTGCGGGTGCTGCTCGTGGAGGACCACGCTGGTATGCTGGCCGTGACAGAGCGACTGCTGCGGAGCGAAGGTCTTGAGGTCCGGACCGCGCACTCGGGCCAGGAGGCCTTGGAAGCGATAAAGGACTTCCCGCCCCAATTGATCCTGTGCGACCGGCATTTGCCGGACATGAACGGAGCAGAAGTAATCCGCCGGCTACGGTCGGATTCCGCCATCCGGGCCACTCACGCGGTGATTCTTACGGCGATATCTGAAGCGGACGTACGCCTGTATAACAGCGCCGCCAAACAGATGGGCGTCGATGAGTTCATCGCCAAGCCGCTCACGCCTGAAGCGGTTCGCAGCGTGCTGGCGAAGCTCAGCCCTTCGCGGCGTGGCTCGCCAAAGCGACGCTTGCCCTCGGAAACGTCTTCGTGACCCCGAATCAGTGGTGCCGGGCTTCACTTTTACTGGTCTCACGTTTACCTCCTGGGGCCATTCCATTGAAGAGATCCTCTCCGCCGTTGGGAGAAGACGCAATTCTTATGTCCGCGAGGATGGAAACTCGGATGCCCCAAGAGTTTCGTGTGTTCGTGGATTTCTTACTCCTTTGACTAGATCGCGGCCATTTTTTGATCTTAACAGTCGCAATAGTCATGCGATCATCCCTTGCGATTGGTTCCACTGGTGCCAGCGGACAAAATGCAATCTTCGAGCGAGAGCCGAGTTTGGACTCCATTTGGACTCCAGTGAGGCGCAACGTGGGCACAGAAATCGCGCTAAGTATTTGAAAACTTGTGGTGGCCAGGGACGGAATCGAACCGCCGACGCCAGCCTTTTCAGGGCTGCGGGATCAATCACTTACAGACACGTTTCTTGCGGTTTCAAAGAGTTAGGAGCGGTGAGTTTGGACGCCATTTGGACTGCCACCAGACGCTGCCAATCGCTCAAGGACCAAAATGGCTTCTTCAATGTGCTGCCGCTCAGAGCGAAGCTCGGAGAGCATGTTAGCGAAATTCATGAATTGTATTAGTGTGGCACGGACGGGCAGTGTGCAAATTGTGTGTTGCTGTCGAGTCCTCGTCACTGAACTCCTCTTCAAAAACGACCACCCTTGACTCTCCAGTGCACGGGGCGAAAAATGAGTCGAACGGCACGCTGGCAGCATATGGTCACGGCGTTCTCATGGGGCACCAAAAAGCGTCTCTCAAGAAGTGTGCCAAGGGGGAAAACGCATGTATTCGACTCCACTCAGGATTGTTCTTGCAACGGCCTTCTCATCCCTGTGCATGGCGCAGACCGGGGAATTGGGCGTCGTGGGAGGGTACGGTTGGTATCAAAACCCGTCGATCACGAATCCGCCCGACTCGGGGCGCGCAGGTTTCCCGCCTCACGCAGCACTGGGCGTAGTGTTCGGCGAAGACCGGTTCAGCTATCTCGGGGGCGAGTTTCGGTGGCTGCTCCGTTTCGGCGGGCCCCAATTGCAGTCGAACGGAATTACGGTAGCTACTCCCGGATATACGAACGCAATCACCTATGACTTCCTGTTCCATATGGCTCCTCGCGAATCTAGGGTCCGCCCCTTTGTGGCCGCCGGAGCGGGCATCAAAGTCTACACGGGCTCATTTCAGGACCTGACTCAGCCCCTCTCGCGGCTCGCTGTTCTAAGATCAGTTACACAGGTCGAGCCGGCCATTAGTGCGGGCGCAGGTTTGAAATTCCTCCTGCCCGCACACATGCAACTCCGTCTGGACTTCCGCGCGATCATGACGCCCTTGCCAAACGACGTGATCCGACCCATAGGCCCGTCAACGAGGATACACGGATGGGTTTACGATTTCGTGCCGCTGGGTGGAATAAGTTACGTTTTCTAAACTGTGTCATCGCAACATCACCAACTGAGTGCTGGACCAAACCCCTCGTGTTGGGGGTCTTGCTCGCAGCGTAAGCAGAACCTCGTGCGGACATTCCTCGCTGCCATGGAAGGCAATATGGGCTCGCCGGTTCTAAAAGTAGCGTGAAATGGATGGCGGCAGCAGCCCAGTGGTTCTGCCATTAAACAGCGAGGTATCTCGCGCTGGACTCACCGGGCCTGGCATGCAGGTAGCGGCTGGTGGTGGCCACTGACCTATGCCCCAGCGTGGCCTGCACCAAGTGAATCGGCGCACCGTGATCGAGCGCATGTGAAGCATGCGCGTGCCGCAGCCAGTGGGTGGTCACGTTGGCTGCGATCCCTGCTCGCAGGCTGGCCTCCTTCACAATTCGCAAGACGCGCGAGCGTTCGAGCGGCTTGCCCGAACGGGACGCGAACACTGGCGCGTCGGCGCCCGCCACGCCACGCAGTCCGGTGAGCTGGCCGCATACGGCTGCCGGAAGCATGATGGCCCGCGTGCGCCCACCCTTGCCGTGAACCAAAATCTGGCCGGCCGCGCCGCGATCCTGCAGATTGCGCCATCGCAGTCCACACGCTTCCGAGACTCGCAGCCCACCCATATAAAGGATGGTAAGGAGAACGCGGTTGCGCTCATCCGGCTCGTGAGCGATCAGAGCTCCCACGTCCTCCTCGGACATGATGCGCTCGGAAAGGGAGTTGTCGGTGCGAGGCAGATCGAGGCTGCCCGCGGGATTTGCGCAATACCCGATCCGCTGCGCGAACCGAAAGAAGCTGCGGACGGCGGCGAGCGTGCGGCCTTGGGAGATGGGCGCCAGGCCCGATCCGGCCAGCGATTCCGCGAAACGTTCCAGATCGAGAGCGCTGGTTTCAGTGAGCTTCAGGCTCGTTGCGCTAAGCAGGCGGCGGATGTCGCGCAAATACACGCTTCTGGTGAGTGGACTCCTCTGGCGCTGGGCCCAAAGCTCGATGACCTTGGCGTCGGTGAGGCCGGAAGAGATCGGCTGGTCGATGGTCTCCATAACTGTACTTATGTAGCGTTCGCGCATGTGAACACCTTCGCTCTAAAACGAGCGCAAAGCCAAGGCAAATCTGCTAGCGTGCCAAGTTTTCGCTAGATTCTGCTGCCTGCCACGTCCGATCCGAAGGGGCTGGGGTCGGGATCGCCGCTCCGACGGATGGACGCGCAAATAGGACTTTTCCTAGAACGTTTTCCACATGATTTCCACTATTGTGGTGACCCATGGCTCAATGCCATCTCGGAGGGAACTGAGCTTTTAAAAGTTCAGTTGCGCCTGGAATGTTCGGAGAAAAAGCAACCGGCGAACTTTGACCACCTCTGCCGGCTAAAGCCACGAACATCAAGGCTGACGCAGGAGCGCCCAGGACCCTAGGAGGAACCGGCGCTCCTTCGTCCCTTAAAGTGGCGCGACGCCTATCCCGCGCTGGAAACTCCCGGCATCCGTAGGATCCAGCCCCACTTCATGCCCACATTTCATGGGATGTTCGCAGATTCCGCTTGCCTTTCCCGCCAATCGGAGTGATTGATGTGACGCGGTAATCACCGCTCAAAGGAGCAACATCATGACATCGACACCAGATCAAACGGAAACAGCGCAGACGGCAGAAAGCGTTTTAGCAAAGCCCACCAAAAAGGCCACCCCAGGCAAACGTCGCGCGAACGCTGCGCCCAAGAAAGCAAAGTCGGGGAAGAAGACCAGCCCTGCCAAGAAAGCGCCCACGAGCGCGAAGAAAGCCGCCGCTGGGGCGCGTGAGGGTACCAAGGCCGCGAAAATCCTCGACCTGCTGAAGCGTCCGGACGGCGCAACGGCTAAGGAATTGATGAAGGCGACGGGCTGGCAGCCGCACAGCATCCGGGGCTTCCTGTCGGGGACCGTCGCAAAGAAGATGAAGCTGACGGTCGTGTCCGCCAAGGGAGAGGATGGCGAGCGCACTTACTCCGTCAAAGCCTGAGTCAAGCAACGTTTGTTGATCCTTGCCGCCGGATCCAGTTCCGGCGGCTTTTTCGTTCTGTGCTAAAAAAAGGGTGGGAGACTGAAGTCATGACTCCAATCGACAAAAAACCCGAGAAGGACATGAAGGAAGGAAAGGTCCCCAAGCCGATCGAAGACCTTCCTTCCGAATGGGCGAAAGAGGATCGCGAGATTGAAGGCGCCAAGCCGGATCTCGCTGAAGCGGAAGAGGATCCGTCTAACCTCTGATAAATGGCTGGTGCCGAAAGTTCTCCGCGGCCAGCGGTTCTGCGCTCTAGCCGGAGCGGCGACGCGCCAGACCGAACTGCGACCAAAGTGCGCTTGTTACGTCTAACAACCTTGAGGGACGAGTCTCTTCCTCCGAGGGCTCGTGGCGATAAGCCAGCCGTTGGTTAATCCTCACCCTGGATGCACCTTCCGCTCCCTCAAATGCCTGGACGGGGCTGACGCGCTGCTCTACGATGTTATTTCTACTGCAGTGAAAATCCTCATCTCCACCTTTTTCGGCGTCGAAAGCGGTTCCTTCTTCCAACTCGAATCTTCTAAACGCAATCGCCCTCGCGGTCATGAGAGTCCTCCCCGCAGGGGCAATGCCTACGGCAGCTTCACCGCATACAATTTAAACGGCAACGGGTCCTGCCCCTTATTCTTTCCGTTGCGATAGTCCTGCTTTCCTTCCACCACCCACGCCATGCCCTTGGTTGCTGTGGTCGCAGGTGTTGCCTGCATCCCATCCTTAAGCGTTTTGATGGTCGCCATATTGGTCTTGGGGTCTATCGTGACCAGCGCCAACCGGCCGCCCGCTCGTGCGGCGTTGCCGTTCTCTGATTGCACAAACTTGTTCTTGCCGATGGCGCGCAGACCGTCCGGAGCACCTAGCGGACCCGACAGTTTCAGGTCAGTTACCTTCGTCGATTTTCCATCGGGGCCCAGATCGAGCCTGATCAGTTTGTTTGCCGTCACGCTGTTCACGTACAACGTGTTCTTGTCGCCGAATGCGACACCATCCACGCCCGCCAAGAGCGGATCGGACGCGGCTTGCTCCAGAGCCGCCGCGCCTTTCTTCAACATGAAGATCTTGGCGCCTGACGTGTCCGTTGCATAAGCGGTGCCGTTGTCCGCAACCGCGATGTCGTTGCACACCGCGCCTGTCGGCATCGGGTAGGAACCTTTGGCCTTGCCGGTTCCCAGATCGAACGCCTTCAGAACTCCCGGACCCGTGTTGCAAAGCCAGAGCGTGTTCGCTTTCTCGTCGGCGAACACACCGAGCACGGTGGTGAATCCATTGCCTTCCCTTGCGATGAAGGGCTTCGCTTCCGTCTGGCCGGGTTTGATCTTGTAGACACCGCCGGGGACGCTGCCGAGAATAATCGTGCCATCTTTAAGCGACGTGATGCTTTCCGGAAAAAGGTCCTTGGGTTGGTTGATGGAGACTTCGACGATCTTGCCAGCCGCGAACAAAGCAACGCCGATGGCGCACACATTGATCACCGCAGTCCGACGAATCCAGGCGGATGTGAGGAGTTTCATCCTCACTATCATCCCCTAACTCTCGTCCTTCTGCAGATAATATCCAGTGTCACGGCACGCTTAGTACTCCTGTTCGTAAGCCGGGCGGCCGTTATGATTCGTCCTTCCTCCCAACGTGTGTCACCTCGATTTTCCGGGCATCTCCGCCAGCCCCGGAATGCTCAATCTCCTGCCTTATGTCTTGCCTCTCCCTCCAACCGCCCCGGCACTTCAGGAAGAAGCAAACCGCCCACGGCTCACCCCGCTTCATCGCTGCTACCACCTGGCTCATAGCGAGCGCTTTCACTTCTGTTAGAGAATTGTTAAGCTCCCGGCGAAAATGCTTCCGGAGTGTCGGCTCAGAGATGCCTGTCCGACCGATGCACATCGCGATTTCCTTATGCGTCGCGCCAAGTGCAGCTAAGTTCTGGACCGTGGCCCCGTCGGCGGGCGTAGGCTCGTAAGGCGGCTGGCCCGGACCTCTTTTAGGCACGCAAAGAATTCCCTTTTTCGCGCAGCCTCAGTTCTGCGCTCCAATCCGAAAGGGCGAGGCAAAGGCCCTGGAGGTCAGGGTTCCCAGCGAGAATCTGCTCTTCGATGGCTGCGATCTCGCGACGGCAGCGTTCGATCATGGGATCCGCTCCGCTTTGATCTCCGCGAACGTCCGCTGGTCGCCCTGAAGCGTCGCCTGTTTCCCTGAGAGTTTCTCCCATCGCATCACCACCTGGTCCACAAATCGCGGTTCAATTTCAATCCCGCAGCAAATCCTGCCGATAGACTCGGCGGCGGCGAGCGTCGTTCCCGAGCCGAGGAATGGCTCCCAGACCACGTCGCCGCGCCTGGTGTGGTTCATGATGGGCCGTCGCATTAATTCCACGGGTTTCTGTGTCGGATGGTCGAGCTTTTCCTCGGTGGAACCGCCCATGATCATCTTGGGTGATGCGGCATCCCAGATCGTGCTTTGGTCGCGGCTGCCAAGCCAGTGTGCGGTTTTGCCGCGCCGCACCGCGTACCAGCACGGCTCGTGCTTCCAGTGATATGCCTGCCGGGACATGGCGGCAGCGGTCTTGTTCCAGATGATCTGCTGGCGTACCTGAAAACCGATGCGGTCCAGGCCCACTGCCACCTCCACCAGATGGCTGGTCGCGTGCCAGACGTATGCAACCTCGAGGGTAGAAACCAGAGCAAAGGCATCGGACCAATCCGCCTTAGTATCGCCGGAGATGGTGGTTGCAGTGTGGCCTTCGATTCTCTTTTTCATGTACGACTTCGCCGCCGGCCCCATTTCGTTGTGACCTGCGCGGTCGCGCCACTCCATGTCCAGCTCGACGCCGTATGGCGGGTCAGTGACCATCAGAAACGGCTTGTGGGTCCCGAGTGCGAGTGCGACGGATTCGCGTTGTGTTGTATCGCCGCAAAGAACGCGGTGCGGGCCGCAAAGCCAAAGATCACCAGTGCGCGACGTAGCAACTTCGGGGATAAGCGGTAATTCATCCTCTGCTGCGTCTGGCGTCAGAGTGAAGGCGTCGATCTCGCGCGGGTCAAACCCCGTCAAGCTTAGGTCGAAGTCCAGGGCTTTCAGCTCGCCAAACTCCAGCGCCAGAGCTTCGAGATCCCATTCCGCCCAGTTCACTGACCGGTTCACCATCAGCCGGAACGCTTTCACTTGCGCATCGGTCCAACCGTCGCAGGGGACCACGGGCACTTCGCGCATTTTTTCTGCGATGGCGCCTTTCAGCCGAAGGTGACCATCGATTACATCTCCATCCGACTTGGCAAGGATCGGCACGGCGAAGCCGAACTCGCGGATGCTGGCGCGAATCTGTTCGACGGCCTTATCGTTCTTACGAGGGTTACGTTCGTACGGCTTAAGACGCCCAATCGGCCAGTATTCGACGCGGAGCTTGGGGAATGACGTGGCTGGGTCCGCCACTGCGACGCGCTCGCGCTGAGGGCCATGCTGGGGCATATCTCAAGCCCGATTATAGAGGCATCAGATGCAGCCGTAAAGTCTTCTATTAAAGGGAGTTAATGCTTACTAAGGAGTGATCATGACTGCTTCGCTGGCCACATGGTCAACGAAGAGTCGCCTTCCACTTGTCTCGAAGTACGCATGCTCAGACGCCGGTGTAGACGAGCTGGGTGAACTCTGCAGGGGAGATCAAGCCGCCACCCCAGACCGCATCGAAGGCGGCTGTGGGTTTTGCAGCAATCGCCTCTGCGAGAGAGTTCCCCTGTTTCTTTAGCATTGAAACCGCGCCGCGGATCGCAACTAGCATGTCACGAAATTCAATGAGTTGTGATCGATTGCCGACTTCACCATGGCCAGGAATGATTATCATACTGTTCGTGGTGTTGGAGATGTTGGTCTCCGCCGCACGGATTGCTCCGTCAATGCTGCCTCCTGTGACATAGTCAATGAATGGATAGTAGCCGTGCCACCAAGTATCCCCCACGTGTATAACCTCAGCTTCGGTGAAATTTACAGATATGTCACTGTCGGTGTGAGCCGGAAGGTAATGTCTGAGAGCAATAGTGGTTCCGTTGAGATGCACTGTGCGCTGAGCATCGAACACGACCGTGGGAACGGCGCCAGCAGGCGCGGGCCGGAAAGTAGTCTCCCAAAGCGGAATGCGGATGGTAGCCAGTAGATGTTCGCGGGTCTTTTCCTGCGCGAGGATTTCGGCACCGGCAGCGTGCACCCACTCATTACCGTCCGTGTGATCCACATGCCAGTGCGTATTAATGAGGTGCTTGATCGGATCAGTGTTAATGCCCGCGAGGGCACGGGTGATTCCGGTTCGCGAGACGGCGAAGCCTGAGTCGATGAGAAGCTTACCATCTTTACCAGTGAGGACCGCAATATTGCCGCCAGAGCCCATAAGTACACTTATGTTGTTGCGGAGGGATTTGACGACGATTTTGGCCGATGCGGCCGCTTCTCGCATCACGTTGACAGTATTCCCGTATTGCGCAAGCGCGTGACGTGAAGCGAGCATTGCAGCCGCAGAGGACAAGGTGGCCGTCGCAACAAAACGACGGCGTGAGATGGTTGGCGCTTCGTTACTGTTCATGATTATCCTTTGATAACAGTGCCACGCGGCGAATCTGCCTAACCTTCGACACCTACTCGCCCCAGCAATTGCCTAACGGCCCGCGAGTGGAAAGACACCGGTTCACGTTAGACGGATTCAAAAAGTTCTTCTCCAATCGAATCAATGGGCGCTTGACGGAGCCACGCCAAGTGATAGACTTCGGCTCGGTGAACGGCCCCACAGCAGTCTGGGCTACCGCACGCCGAACGAGTTTGCCGAAGTGCTGAAATCCTCAGTTATGACTGGCTGAGAAATTCGAGGCAGGTCACACCTCGGATATCACCTGCCGCTTCCTAAAGAGGGAAGTTTTGAAACGCACTCTAAGCAAGGATCGTGTGTCAAAGCGCTTGGCAGGTTTTCCATCACGCCTTCACCCCTCGGTCGCTACCTCATAGCCACTCGGGGAGCGAACGGGCTTAATCGAAATCTTTTTGGTGCAGTGTTGGGCGCATCGACATCTGAAACCGGATTCGATTTCATCCGGCAGTGTAGTAGCGCTCGGAAATTACCTTGCCGTCTTTCCAGCGGCGAGTGTGCACCTCGTTCCACACAATCGGGCCGTTGTTCGTGGTTAGGTCAAAGGTCCACTCGCTCATCGTAATTCCATCGCCGATCGACTGACCGTGGAGAGTCAAGGCATTGACGGTTTTCACCGTCTTGAAGAGATGAGAGAGATATTCTTTCTGAACCTTCTTACCACCCATGCGTGGAGGCTGATTGCCCTCCTGGTAGATGCAGTTGTCGGAGTGATACTGCTCTACCGCAGCGATCATTTCGCCCTTTGCGATCAGCGCATTCAATTTCGTTTCCAGCGTCTTCAGATCTTCCATTTCTTTCTCAGACCTGGATGATGTTTGGTCGGCTAGTTGAGTGGGGATTTCCCTTCCTCTTTCCGGCAGCGGCACGCGCCATGTTCGCCGCCGACTCTGTTGATTCACTCCGGGCTTCCGAAGATCTATTTTGCGTTGCTTTGAATTCCAGATCTGGAGACGGGTCGTACGGGCCCAAGTGGCCCGGAGGACCTCGACGCTCTTCATCGTTCAACGCCCGTGATACTGCGCGGGTAGGCGACTGCCGTTCGCTACCTTCTAATCCATTACAGCAAACGGGTAGCCCGTCACGCCCCTTAACCGTTTGAAACATTTTGGGGCGACCTCGGATACTCGCGCTAGCCTGCTCACTTTGAGTGGAGAACAGGATAGCCCCTGACGTAAATCCAATCGTCCCCTTTGGCGGGCATGTGGCAGCCAAGGCAATCCTTCTTGTAATCGGTCGCAACCTGTTTATCCGGCGCATCAGATTTGAAGAGTGCCCAGCCCCACCCATCGCCCCACAGCGGGTTGTTGGTATAACGGCCCTTTGCGTCCTTGATCAGGACAAACCAAACCATAGTGTCAGTGGCCCAGTTCGCGTTTCCAGTGGTCATTTGCGCGTGGTCCGATCCATGGATCTCTTTTACCAAGACAGTGCCATCGGCGAACCTGTGATTGCGGCGGTAGTACTCGGCAGTTCCAGGCGATGCGTAGGTGAAGTGAATTTGATTGCCCTTTGGATCGAGCACAGTCCAGGAACCAAGCATTTGGTAGATGTCACGATAGTCAACCGGCTTGCGGATGTTCCCCGTCTTGTCAACGAGCTTGAATCCATCGAAAGACTCTTTCCCTTGGGCAATGGCCACTCGGAGTGCTCCCACTGTCAGTGAGATAAGTATGACTGTGCGCAACATCATGATGTGTCTCCATCTCTGGTCTTCTTGCGCTGGTAATGCTTTGCTTACGGAAACGATGCAAAATATCTAATGCAGCAGCTCTCCAACCAACTCACGGGGATCACCCCCGAGCCCAAACTTTCAGCCCCACCTCAGCGCGAACAGAGATTGGCCGGAAAAGCGCGTCACTCCCCCGCGAAGGCGCAGCGCCGCCAGATCAAAACCGTGGACTCGTTTGCAAGATGTAGGCGATCAAGGTGTTTATTTTTTCTCTCTCGCCCGTCCCGCTGTGAATCTGAACGCTAGGCGCGTGCCCTGCGGCCAGGGAGATCCAATGCTACATCGTAAGACTCCATTCCTCACATGCGTGCTCGCCGCCTTCCTCGGAATGTGCGCCACTCTCGTCGCGCAGAACGATGAGCGCGTAAGGAAGCTTTTCTCGGGCAAGCTCGCGAACGTGCCTGGGAATACTCTGACGGCGGAGGTGGTTGAGTACCCGCCGGACGGAAAGTCCCGCGTTCACCATCACGCTGGTAGTGTCTTTGCGTACGTACTGACCGGCAGTATCCGTTCGCAAAATTCCGCAACAGGGCCGGCCAGAATCTACAAAGCGGGCGAATCGTTCTTCGAACCGCCGGGTAGCGATCATTTGATCAGCGAGAATGCGAGCGCCAGCGAACCCGCGAGTATGTTGGCTGTCCACGTCGCGCAAGACGGCGCAGTCCTGACGAAGTCCGGGAATGCCAAGTAGTCATTGCGCTCATCGGGCGCCGACTATGTCGTGGTGACCCAGACACAGCGCAACAGCGACCGCTGGAAGAGCGGCTTCCTTACAGGCAAGAACTCGACAAAGGGAGGTGACCGATGAAGGCGATTGTGGTGACGGATCAGGCTGCGGGAGCGGCCGGGATGAAGCTGGTGGAGCGGCCCGAGCCTCAGGGGGCGTCGCTCGCCAGCCTCTCGGGCGCGAACTACGGCGATGTCGTTGTTCAGGTTCATGCGTCGGGATTCACCGGGGACGAGCTGTCGTGGCCCTCGACCTGGATCGACCGCCTAGGCCGCGACCGGACACCTTCGATCCCAGGGCACGAGCTGGCCGGAGTGGTCACTGCCCTCAGCTACGGAACGACGGGGCTGTCGGTGGGGCAGCGGGTGTTCGGCCTCACGGACTGGACTCGCGACGGCACCCTGGCGGAGTATGTAGCCGTCGAGGCACGCAACCTCGCACCGCTGCCGGGCGACGTTGACTTCACCGTGGGTGCAGCCCTCGTGATGCCGGGCCTGACCGCGTGGCAGGGTCTGTTCGAGCACGGCCGCCTTCGTGCGGGGCAGAGCGTCCTCGTGCATGGTGCGGCCGGCGTAGTCGGTTCGATGGCGACCCAGCTCGCACGTGAGGCCGGCGCGTACGTCATCGGCACCGGGCGCGCTGCCAGCCGTCAGACGGCTCTCGACTTCGGCGCGCAGGAGTTCGTCGATCTCGATAACGACGCCCTAGAAGATGTCGGCGCGGTCGATCTGGTTTTCGATGTCCTCGGTGGCGACATCGCGAAGCGGTCTGCGGGCGTGATTCGCGCCGGAGGAACGCTGGTGACCATTACCGGCCCGACCGAGGCGCGGCCCTCTGGCGGCCTGACTATCGACTTCGTCGTCGTACCTGATCGCGCCCAATTGAGTGAGCTCGTCCAGCGGGTCCGGAATGGTCGGCTGCGGACAAACATCGGCAAGGTGGTTGCCCTCGACGATGCGGTTGCCGCCTTCAACACGACCGAGCGGATCAAGGGAAAGATGATCATCCGCGTTCATCCGCGAGGACTCGGGGATCGCCTAACGCCCACGAAGGTACAATTCACGCAACGAAGGAGCGCTTAAGTGTCGGACACGATTACACCGACCGGTCCTAGGCATCCATGAAATTAAGGTTTGCACCATGGAATATATCAATCCAGTTCTTGTGTTGTTCAGAAGCCTGCTTGGGAATATGCGCTTGGCAGTCTACGCGTTTTCTCCGACGAGTTGCCGCACACTTGCTGACTCGGGCCGACGTTGTCGATATTTTCCGACAGGAAAATATACGACGGATGCAGTTCTGGATTGATAAATTGGGGCCGGAGGCCGATTCAGTGCGCGCCAAACAGCACACAGTGTTAACCGACCTGCACGAGTTGAAGTGAACAGTCTTTAGTCTCGCCGCAAGGGTGGGGTAGGCTGGCCTAAAGCCACACCACCGGGGGCGCGGATACTTTTAGCACTGTGCAAAGGACGTAGATCCGCCGTGTTTCCTTTCGTGATCGCAGAAGCTCCCAACCGTCGAAAAGCCGACTGAATGTCCAAAAAAAGAGATCCTTCCTCGTGAATCTTGCATCGGGGCCCAGAGAGAGGTAGTTCATGACGATACTTGATAGCATCTTATCCGCCGGCAACGGCGGTCTTGTTAAACAGCTTGCCGGGCAGTTCGGCATTACTCCCGCTCAGGCCACCTCCGCCGCCACTGCTCTTTTGCCAGCACTTGCTGCAGGAGTGCAGGAAAAACTGGCCACCGGCGGCGGAGCGACCGCTTTCTCGGATCTGATCAACAGCGGCAGCCTGAGCAAGTTTGCGACCGATCCCGCAAGCCTGGGGACACCCGAGGCACTGGATCAGGGCAAGTCTTTATTGAATCAGATCTTTGGAAACGGCGACCTGAGCGGCATGACATCTGCGGTTGCTGAGAAGGCCGGCATCAGTACCAGTGTGGTCAGTCGGATGCTGCCGATCGCAGCTACCATCCTTGGCGCCTTTCTGTCCCGGAGCGCTGCCGGCAGTCAGGATGACTTGACTAAGCAGCTGGGCGAGATTGCAGGTGCCGGCCATAGCGGTGTTCTCAGTGCGGTAAAAGGCCTCGCCGCAAAGGTTTTTGGGTAAGCCCCCCTGCCCTTCCGGTTCCTGAGTCG
>Ga0068855_100004052_pt1 | contig 17878 bp, 15 predicted proteins | sample KBSCornC52_FD_66592 | JGI IMG/M metagenome (GOLD analysis project Ga0068855, IMG submission 66592) | Corn rhizosphere microbial communities from Kellogg Biological Station, Michigan, USA - KBS Corn C5-2 | ecosystem: Host-associated > Plants > Roots > Rhizosphere > Soil ...
GTAGCTTTTCCTTCATGACCGGCTCCCTTCCGCTTGTGGCTCTGAGCTGTGCGTCCTTCGGACGCTCACAGCCTAACCCACGGTCGGCGCATCGGCGCCGGTCACTCCATACTGACTGTTATCAACAAACGAACCCAGAGCTGTTCTTGAGATGGACATGCTCAGACCACGCGCCAGACAGCTAGGGTGGCATCATCTGTCTGGCAGCCTAGGCGAATTCATCCGTAAAGTTGAAAATCACCTGGACCATTTCATCTGCATCTTTCGTGCATTGCGGTTCGCAGGCGGCCGCCGCTTTCGGGAGGCCGCTGAGCCGTCGTTCCGGGCGGAACCTTGCACAAACCGCTGCCGGACATTGCAAGCAAGTATCCGTTCCTGGCTAACGTCAACCACCACGTCGTCGGTCGTCATTTCCCAACCTCCACTTGGATGTCGGTTCTCGGCGCGCAAAATCGACAAGCAGGCTTTGGTTCGTGGTTTTGAAGAAAGTATTTCAAAGGGATGTAGAGAACGCCGCGACGGCTCCGACTATCCCATGAAAGCGTAGATGGCAAATTCTGATCACAGGCGCTTCCAGACAAGGAGAAGGATCATGCCCAAGACCAGCGAATTCTCTCGACGCCAGTTCGCCGCATCCGCGCTCGCAACTGCGGCGTTGACGGCCCTGCCCGCTGCTTCAAGAGCGGACGCTAAGATGCAGCAAATCAAAGGAGATGAAAATATGAATCTGACACCGTACCTTTTGTTCGATGGCAATTGCCATCAGGCAATGGAGTTTTACAAATCCTGCTTCGGTGGAGAACTAACTTCCATGAAAGTGAAGGATTCTCCGGCGAAGGATTACATGCCTGCAGTTCAGCGGGAGAAAACCATCAATGCACGACTGAAGAGCGGGAATGTGGAACTTTCGGCGTCGGACTGGCTGCGGCTTGACCGGACGCGCATTCCCGGCAACACAGTTTGTCTTTACTTGAGCGGAGGAACGTTGCAGGAGTTAAAGGCTATCTTCGAAAAACTTTCCGAAGGCGCAGAAGTCAACGATCCGCTGAAAGAGACGTTCTATGGCATTTACGGAGCTCTGAACGACAAATTCGGAGTTCGGTGGATGTTCCAAGCAAACAACAACAGCTAGTAGACTGAGCGTGCCGATGCGCAATTTCCCTAGTCCCGCAATGGGACCCGGGCGCCCAACTTACGAAGTGCGATCTCGCGTCATCGCGTTTCGGAGGACCACGAACGCGCGAAAATCGAAAGGAGCCAGGGAAATGAAATACATTTTGATGATGCACATCCAGAAAGCAGGTTATGGGACTTTTGGCGCGTGGTCCGATAAGGACATTGCAGCGAACTTCGCCTTTGTGAAGGGCTTGAATAAGGCACTTAGCGAGTCCGGAGAGTTTGTGGCTGCGGATGGCCTGACACTTCCGGATCAGGCCAGGGTTGTGAGGGCGGGCAAAGACGGGGTACCGGTCACCGACGGCGTGTTCCCGGAATCGAAGGAGTTTCTGGCCGGCTACCTGATGGTGGACGTCGAAACCACGGAACGGGCCTACGAGATTGCCGCAATCTGGTCAGCGGGGCCCGGTCCGGGCGGGCTGCCCTTGAATATGCCCATCGAAGTGCGGCAAGCGATGAGTGTCGGAGCCAGCGAACTGCCGTGAAAGAGATTTTGCCGAATGCGTTCGATGAGCGCCTGTTGCGCGAACTCGCTCCGCAGGTGCTGGGAGCCGTCGTGCGCCGATATCGCGATTTCGCGGCGGCCGAGGACGCCGTACAGGAGGCCATGCTTGCGGCGTTCGCGCAGTGGCCGCAGCAGGGTGTCCCCGAGAATCCACGCGGCTGGTTGATTCAGGTCGCATCTCGCCGCATGACCGACCTGGTACGCAGCGAAATTGCTCGTCGTGAGCGGGAGACCTCGGTCGTTCGGGATGCCGAGACCATGGTGCTTGCCGACGAAATCGAGCCGGACATTGAGATGGACCCAAATGACACGCTGATTTTGCTGTTCATGTGCTGCCACCCTGCCCTGACTTCGTCCTCGACGATTGCCCTGACGCTACGTGCCGTCGGCGGTCTAACTACAGCGGAAATTGCCAATGCATTCCTGGTTCCCGAGGCGACCATGGCGCAGCGGATCAGCCGCGCGAAGCAAAGCATCAAGGCTTCCGGTGTGCCATTCAGTCTGCTTCCTCCCGAGGACCGCGCTGAACGGCTGCCTGCAGTTCTCCATGTGCTTTACCTGATCTTCAATGAAGGTTACGCCAGCAGCATCGGAGCACACTTGCAGCGACTCGATTTGGCACGCGAGGCGATCCGATTGACTCGCTGTGCGACAAATCTGCTTCCCGATGATGCAGAAGTAGCAGGTCTTTTGGCGCTCATGCTGTTGACCGACGCACGGCGTGCAGCACGAACAGGGTCCGATGAGGAATTGATCCCCCTCGACAAGCAGGACCGAAGTCTGTGGGACCGCGCCGAGATCTCCGAAGGCACCGAGTTCCTCACCGCCGCGCTATCCAAAGGATCCGTGGGTCTCTATCAATTGCAGGCGGCGATTGCTGCAGTTCATGACGAAGCGGCGCGAGCTGAAGACACGGATTGGCCTCAAATCCTGGCGTTGTACGAATTGCTGAAAGGCGTGTCTCCCAGCCCCATGGTGACGCTCAATCATGCAATTGCAACCGCCATGGTACACGGCCCGTCTAAAGGTCTCGAACTGCTCAAGCCTCTCGATAGCGACCATCGGCTTGCCGAGCATCATCGTCTCAGCTCGGTTCGTGCCCATTTGCTCGAGCTGCTGGGCGATCATGAATCCGCCGTCAGGCACTACCGGATTGCGGCGAGTCGTACGACAAGTATTCCTGAACAGAATTATTTAATGACACAGACCGCTCGGCTTGAAACGAGTCTGAATTGCCCAGAGGAGAAAACCATCACTCCTTGACCATCTGCACGAACCCATCCAATCGAAGCGAACCTAGCGAACGGATAGCCGCGAAAGGAAGGTTGCTTTTATCGGAGAATTCTGTGGGCCAGAATTGACGTCCAGCGCATAACGATCTGACGCCGGAGTAACGGGCAATACGGAACGCCCATGTGACCGGAGAGTTTCTTGCTTCACGCTAAATAGCCAAGGCACTCAATGAGTGCATTGCCCTGAAGTCGCCAATTGAGGTCGAAGACTTCCAGGTTGCGCGTACCTGACCACCGCCTGCAAACCACCCGAAACCATTGCGGCAGTTGCTCATCCTAAGGCGTAAACTCTGCCCAAACGCCTCCGGGGTGGCGTTCGCCATGGAGAGATCACGTGCCGCGTCCGCATCTGGACACGCCCGCATGTGAAAGTGGGCAGTCGTTACAAAATGGAGGAAGGTGAGATCGACGTGGATTGCATCGAGACGATCGGTCTTCCTGATATCACTCCCGAGTCGGCCACCGCGCTCTGAGACGGCGATGGAATGCATGGAAGAGTCCTCGGGCGGAGTCCGTAGATTGTTTAGTGCGGTAGGTCCCGCAACCGTAGATTTGCCATGCGAAACCTGCAAAGAAGGTGCCGTAGTCCTGAACGGTTTGGTTGTACGACTGACAACGACGAGAGCGTAGCACCGTGTCAGCATCGAGGCGAGGGGTGATTTTGAGCATAGAACGATCCAAGAAGATGATCTCCTCTGTTGGGCACAGCTATTTGGGAGCATGAACGTCGCGCCCACAGAAGGTGGATTTTGCGCTAGAGGTTCAAGCACCATAACCTGATTGATTGGGACGAGGTGGGTTCGCTAGGAACTCAGAGGGTGGATGACGCGAAAGTTATGCTTTAGGTTGGAGACTAGCGAGCCAAAGATCGACCTGGCTTTCCATCCGCACTACGGCACGCGCACCGAGTGATAGTGGAGCTGGAAATGAGCCTTCCGCGACTTTCAAGTAAATGCTGCTTCGCGATAGCCCGGTCCGCTCTTTGACGGACGGCATTCTTAGTATCTTTTCTGACATCTTGAGCCCTTAGTGGATTATGTCCAAAACCAGACTGCATCATTAGGATCGGTATACCCTAGAACAAAATCGCTAAGTTCGTTTGGCAATTAGCGATTTCGGATAGTTGGTGGTTTGCACCCGGCACTACGCGCCAGGAACCCATCCCTACCCGGACTCCCGCAGCCTTTTGTCGAGGATGTAAGGGGTCTGCGTCGGGGGGTATGTTTGGGGGTATAGCGAAAGTACTTCTCCTCAACTTATTGATACCAATGGCTAATATGTAGATGTGAATCCCCCCTCCCCCGATAAAAAAAACCAATGAGACAAAGCCGACGCCTTTGGAACGTCGACTCCGTTTTTTATCGATCCATTCGTTCGAGAATCGGGCCTAGAAGATAGGCCACAAAAAAGCCGCACGACCAGATGGCCGCCGATCCCCACAATATGATTCGACTAACCTTGCTCACCTCTCCGCAGGTTGTTGGGTCGTCTGCTTTGCAGGCTTCTCCTTGCAGGTGAGGAGCTATGAGATAGGTCATGACAAAACTCATCGTGATCATTACGCCGGAGATACTGAACGTCCAGATTTTGTGCCGGGACAGGGTGACCAGCCACGGAGCAGCCGACAGCAGCGAGGCGACCGCAGTCCCCATTCCAAGAAGAACGAGAACTGACGGCAGCGCACAGCAGATGAGCGTACTGAACGAACTGAAGAGCGAGAAGTAATTGAGCAGCGCCGCCCTTCTCGCACGTACCGGCGATGGTAAGTGAGTTGTCATAGTCATTTGGCCTCCGTCACCGACTTGTAGCGCAGGGTGCCTGATACTTTGCCCTTGCCCGACTGCGGCAACGTTCCTTCGATCAGGACCGTTTTACCGAAGAGTCCAGTTAAATTCGTGCCTGTTGCAAGAGGTGCAAGGGCATAGCGATCCTTGGTCCCGGTGACCTCCAAAAACGGCGCTTGCGCCGATCCCGACAACTGTCCCCGGACCAGTACGGATGCATCTTTGTGAGTGAAACCGTTCTTCTCGACAGCTTCATTGAACTGGCGCATGGCGGCGCTGTTTCCGGGGGTCAGCTTGATGGAGACGAGGCCGGTATTGAGATCCACGTCTACGCTATTGACCCCTTGAATCCCTTTCATCGAGACATGAATGGCGTGGGCGCACGGAGCGCAGTCCATCCCGAAGACAGTGAGATTGACCTGCTCGTATTCAGCATGAGCAGCGAGAGTGGAGAGAGCGAGGAAGCCTGCAACGAGAATCATTTTCATGGTCAGTCCTTTCAGTGAGAACTGGTATGGGAGGAGTATTTGAGATAGCTGAGATTGATGCCGAAGCGGATGCGTTCACGGCCATAGATGGATTCGGATGCATCGCGGAAGAGTGGTCCCTGAACTCCGCCCTCGATAGCGACGTCCTTGAAGATCGCCAGCACAGATGGTCCCAGCCACAGCGTTGTGGAACTGCTGTTGGGCAGAATCAGGCCGCCTGCGCGAACCGCGCCTGTATGCTCTCCGGTGAGTTCAGCGAAGCCGCGATAGTCCCATTGGTCGTATCCGCGGCGAAGGCCGGCTGGACGATAGCCGTAGACTGCGCTCCACGAGAGGGTGTCTGGCCGTTTATCGTGCGAGGCCTCCGCAAAGCGGGTATAGCCTCCTCCGACCCAGATGTACTGGCTGCGAGAGGCCATGCCCGTAACGAGCGTGCCGGTGATGCCTGGCGCTCGGTGCAGGTTGAGTGTCCCTGAATCCTGCTGAGGTCCAGGAACGACCAGACCGAGTGAAGCCGTCGACTCGATCCGCTTTCCTACGCTCGTCACCGAGTGCAGAAATCGCCAGGAGGCTCCGGCTGACCATTCGCTTCCAGAGACGATCCGGCTTTCCGGAAGATTGCCGCTGCCAAACGTGGCTGGGAGAAAGAAGTTGACGGTGAGGTGAGGGGTGACGCCGTAGCCGAATCCGGAACCCGTGGAGAACTGCGTTCCCCGAGAGCCGTTTCGGCCAAAGATGCCCGTATCGAAGCTGAACTCGCGCTCCGAATTGACTGGAGTCGCGTAGCTGAAGACGGGGCCGTGGTCAGCGGCAAACGCTGTGGCTGTCAGTGCGACAGCACAGGCCAGAACCATTAGAGATTTCATACATGCTCCTTCGATCAAACCAGATGGGACACAGGCACACGCGGGGGTGTGCAGGTCATTGGCTCAAGGAGCGGATCAGATTCTTAGAACGGTTGTCTTCACCGTCAGAAGGCCGGGCGGCGAGTACTCATCGGGCCCATGCCAGACGGCAGACACTGCGAGGAGGATTGGAGCGGAGGGCAATGGGAGATGCGCCACACAAACCCAATGAACGGAAGTTGCCGGAGACGGTGTCGCAATCTGCGGTGAGTGATCTGTCTGAACCTCAGTTCGGCAGCACCCCGTCTTCGCCATCTCTCCGCATTGCCCGTGCATCGCACGGCAGCAGGCACTCTCCTCGTGGTTCATCGCTGCTCCCGTCATACAAGCCAGAACGGGAGCGGCTGCGGTTAGCAGCAGGAAAATTGCGACAATACTGGCGAGGCGGCGCATCGGCAATCTCATTATAAGCGTGGCAGTTTTTCCTTGCATGGATCGTTTAGAACGAGAGTCTTACACTCAGCTGAATTTCTCTTCCGGGTGTCGTCACCTCTGTGATCGAGCCAAAGCCCGCCGTATTCACAAAGCGGTTCGGCGTTCCAAGGTTGGTGTGATTCAGGGTGTTGAAGAACTCTCCCCGCGTCTCCAGATGCAGCGTCTCCCATAGCGGGAAACTCCGCACCACGCTTACATCCATCGTCTCCATCCCAGGGCCTACGACTGAATTTCTCGAAGTCTTTCCAAAGGTATATGCCGGGGGAGCCGCAAATGCCGCCGGATTGAACCATCTGGTAGCGTTGCGCGTTCCTGTTCCGAACACCTGCTTCCCGGTAGCGTTCGCGCGAATCGGGTTTTCTCCAAGCGCTGTCCCGGCATTTGCGGTATCTCCGAAGACTGAGATCGTTAGCGGAAATCCGCTCTGGGCCTGAAAGATCGTCGAAACGCGCCAATCCCTTGTCACGGCACGAGTCGCCCAGCTTCGCCCCCATGCCGGCACGTCATACACCGCGCTCACGGCGATCCGGTTCCGCACATCGCACGCAGGCCCCTTCTCTGCCGCGAGGTCGTTATTGTTCTGAGGGATGGCCGCCTCAAACATCGGCGAGCGGAAGTCCGGTGCATTTGACAGGCTCTTCGACCAGGTGTAGTTCGCGAGGAAACTCAATCCTCGGCCGGCTCTGCGTCGCAGATTCACATAGCCTGCGTCGTACCAGCTCTGTGCCGAATTCTCCAGCAGGTTGATCGTGCTCACTCCAAATGTTGTGCTTGTCACGGTTACATTCGGAGGCAGAACGGTGTTGGGCACGAAGCTGATCTTTTTGAATGGTCGCCGTGGCTGAATCAGTCCCGGCCCTGGCTGCGCATTATTGATCAGGTGAGAGCGTTGCAGATGGAATCCGCCCGAGCCCAGATATCCAATCTCAAGAACCGTATTCTTGCCCAGGCTCTGCTCCACCGAAGCGCTCCACTGCTGGATGTACTGCGGCGAAGGATGCGTCTCCATTCCTGTAAATCCGACCACGGTCGTTCCGAGTACAGCCGGGGCAAAGTCGAATGTTTTGATCGACGGCGTAAAGTTGTCACTCTGGTTCGTCTCCGGAAAGGTGTACGGAACATTGTGCCGCTGGTTGCACCATGTGTTCATATCCACTGGCGTGTAGAAGATTCCATACGCTGCATGAAGCACCAGCCCGGCGTTCGGCACACTCTGCGAGATCCCAAACCTGGGTGCAAAGTCGGTGCGATTCGGATACATCAATCCCTTCGGCATTCCATTCTGACCGCCGATAAATACGCTCGGCGTTCCATCCGATGCGAACGTCAAATTACTGTTCGTGTACTTGATATCGACCAGCGCGCTCATGTACTCATATCGCACGCCATAGTCGAGCGTCGTCGTCCGCGTCAACCGGAAGGTGTCCTGCCCATATCCATTTGCAGACCACTGCCGCAGGTTCATCTGCGGAATTCCTGCCTGGCGCTGCCGCACCACTGGAAGCCCAAGCAGAAAGCTCGCCAGCGCAGATCCTGTTCCGTCGTTCGCTCCAATGTCGGTCGTGAACCCGTTTGTGAACTGATAGAAGCCGCGATTCTGGAAGAATCCCCACATCGGCCAGATGAATCGCTGGTATGCGCCGCCAAACTTCAGCCCATGCCGCCCCACCTGCCAGCTCAGGGTATCGCGGCCTTCGACGATCGTGTCCCATGCGTGCATAGGGGTGGCCGAAAAGCTGTCACCAATCGGCGAGTAGCCCTGCACATTGAAGTACGGCGCGCCCCACGCGCCCGGCCCACCAAATCCGATTCCAGCAATTCCCAGCTCACCGGTGATATCGTTCTTGTTCGCGCTCTCCGTGGTGTGGTTCATGCTCAGCCGCGACACGGCTATCGTCGCAACATTCAACACTGCAGGCGTAAAGATGTGGTTGTACGACCCCATCCCCTGCTGCGAAAGATTGTCATGGACATAGCCGAACCCCGGCAGGTTCTGCGGCATGAACCCGTGTTCGCCACCGGCGCTGTAGCGAGCAAACACTGTGTCATTCGCGCCGAGCTGGTGATCCAGGCGAACGGTTCCCTGGTCCGTGTAGTGGATCTCGTTCCGCACATCCAGATAGTTATTCGAATCATTGCCCGACCCAACCACTGTCGGCTGACCCATCATGGTCATGCCACCACCCATCCCCATCATCAGGTTCGGCTGCGGAGTGTACTTCGTCAACATCGTCACCGCGATCGAACTTAACCGCGAGGCCGGAATCTTATTGTCCGGAAACGGCTGCCGCGTAAACTGCGGATTCGTCTGACTCACCGGCAGACTCGGGTTGTAGTTCGGATTCACCACGGTCGTGTTCGGGTCATAGATGGTCACACCGCTCATGCTGAAGTCGCCCCCAACCTCATCCACTGTCGGCACCGTCATGGTCATGCTGTCGGCCTGCACATGCCGCAGAGCCTCATAGTTCAAAAAGAAAAATGTGTTCTTCTTCAAACCCAGCCCAACCACCGGCCCACCCAGGGATGCGCCAAAGTTGTTCTGCACCAGGTGATTCGTCCCACCCATATCGTTGAACGAGTGGGCATCCATCGCGCCATTCCTCAGGAACTCATAGAGCGTTCCGTGCAGCCGCGTCCCACCCGAGCGCGTGACGATATTGACCTGTCCGCCCCCCGCGCCGCCCATCTCCGCCGAGTAGCTCCCGATCTCTACCTGAAACTCCTGCACAGCGTCCGGCGACGCACTGAAGTTCTGTGTGTTGAAGGTCGGGTCTGTATTTGTAGCGCCATCCAGCAGGAAGTAATTCGCGTTGGGCCGATTGCCCCCCACGCTGATCGCCGACCGTTGTCCCGGCCGCCAGTACAGCGGATTCATATCGCCTGTCTGCGCCCCGTGGCTCACATGCGCACCCGGTACCGAAAGCATCAGATCCACCAGCATTCGCCCATTCAGCGGCAACTGCGCCACTGCGCGCTGATCGACGACCTCACCTACGCTTGCATCGGCAGTCTTCAGCAACTCCGATGCCGCGACCGCCGTTATCGTCTGACTGTCGGGCCCCACGGTCAACATCACGTCCAGCGTTGCCAGTTGCCCGACCTCCAGCTGTAGCGACCTCCGAGCTGCCGCAAACCCCTTGCTCTCCGCCACGAGCAAATACGCTCCAGGGAGCAGTCCTCCAACTTCGTACACACCCTGCGAATTCGTCGTGGTATGACGCTCAGCCCCGGTGGTCGCCGAGGTCAGCCGAACGCTTGCTTGCGGGATCGCGAGATGTTGAGCGTCAAAAATCGCGCCGCGCAGTACGACATAGTTGCTCTGCGCGTTCAGATGGGCTGCAAAAGCAAGGAAAATAACGAACAGCCAGCAGCGTTTCATACGGTCTCCTGAAGAATCTTGCTCGACTTTTCACGCTCATTGGTGATTCAGTCGGTTCCTCGCGGCCCACAAGGGGCAAGCTGCCGCTCGCCGTCGCAGCGATATACGGCATACAAAGTAATCGGAACCTGACGATCCTATCGATTCGCGTGGACTCTGTCATCGCACCTAGGGATGGTTCCCATCTCCACCTTTAGATGGGTTGGCTGCTATAGTCATGCTCCACATGGACTAGATCTGCCACTACCGCACCATCGTCATGATACGAATCGCAGATTGTGAGATCACGGGACTGGGGAGAACTTGTTGAGCACAGGAGCAGCAGGATTCGATCAACATATGCTGCTGCTGCGACGGCTAATTCTCTTCAATAATGACCAGATCCCAGGGAGCCAGATTGACACTCTGTGAAGCAGCGATTGACTTGCCGGTTAAGAGGTCGGTCCCCGAGCGTTGACTGTAGGAAAAAGTCTGCGGCGAACTGGAGTAGTTGAGGAAGTAGTGGATGGTCTTGCCCAATCCATTGACTCCGCTCTTCTCTATAAGATGCGGCGGTAGCGGTGATGGCAGAGTAAGGTGCGCGTCGGTGAGGACGTCCCGGACGATGTTTTGTTGAAGGGTGTCGGAGAGGAAGGTGCCTTCGTAGGTGAGGGTTCCATTGCCGAATTGATTGCGCGTAATCGCCGGCCATGAGCCGAAGAACGGATGGTCATAGTAGGCAAGAGGTTTGGCATGCTCGAGCTTGAGGAACTCGGCCCAGTACATCACCTTGTTTTCATCACCAGCCTTGAACGGGTCGCCCTTGAGGGCCAGCGGTTTTTCGAGATTGGAGAACTCCTGATAACTGATGCCGGTGACCTCGCGCAGCGGACCGGGAGCGCGAACCCAACGGACAGCGGAGTTCTCGTTAGCGAAACCGCTCTTGAAGGTCATCAGGACATGGCCACCACCCTTGACGTAGTCGGAGATCTTCTGCAACAGCGCATCGTCCGCGATGTAGAGCGGAGGGACGACAATCAGTTTGTAGCGCGCGAAGTCAGCGTCCTCGGGGAAGATGAAGTCGACGCCGACGTTGCTGTTGTAGAAGGCGCGGTGAAGTTGGTCGACCACCGTTTTGTAGTCGGCGACAGGTGCGCCCATCTGCCACTGGCGGGCGGGAGCCAGAGCGAACGGCATGAAGTCGAGCGCGTTGGCGGAGTCGACGCTGTAGAGGATAGCTACGTCATTCTTAATCTTGAGATCGACGAGGTGCGGACCGATCTTCTGGAGTTCGTGCGCGGTGCGGGAGACCTCGGCGTAGGCGCGGTTGGGTTCGAGATCATGGGAGAGGACGCCCTTCCAATACGTCTCCTGGCCGGAGGGAATGGAGGCCCAGTGCCAGTACTCGACCATGTTGGCGCCGCTGGAGAGGTGGGTGTAGACATCGAGGCGAAGCTGGCCGTCGTAGGGAGGATATTGATAACCGGAAGACCAGTCGGTGGTCTGTGCATTGGTCTCTGTGACGAGGAAGTTGGCGTGCTTGAGCGAGCGAGTGTAGTCGCCCTGCTCGGCCTGCGCCTGGCCGTCCATGTGCTCCTGCGTGCCGTGATAGGGATTGTTGGCGGCGATGTCGAGGACCTTCGCGACCTCGAACTCATTCACGTCGCGGCGCATGGAACCGCCGAAGTCCTGCGTGACGAACTGGCTGGGGCCGCGATATTCGCGAACGAGAGCGGCCTGCCACGCGAGAAAGTTCGTGACGCGCATCTGCTCCCACCGGCTCCACTCCAATTTGTAACCTGTACTGATCGTACTATCGCGCGTGGGCATGTTCTCCCAGCCGTTGACGTCCTGCCCCCAATAGTTCAGGCCCCAGGCCTTGTTGAGGTTGTCGGTAGCGCCAAACTTCTGCTTGAGGTGATTGACGAAACCGACAAAGACATCGTGATTGGAGGCCCCATAGGACGAGGTTTCATTGTCGATCTGCCAGCCGATGACGTTGGGATTATCGCGATAGTGCTCGACCAGATTGCGGATGAGGCGCTGGGCATAGAAGCGGTAAGTGGGATTATCGGTGTCCATGTTCTGGCGCATGCCGTAGAAGGTGGGCGCTCCACCGAGTGGGCGAGCGAGAATCTCGGGATGCGCGTGATACATCCAGGTGGGAATGGAGTAGGTTGGTGTGCCGAGGATGACCTTAATACCGTCCTTGCCCATAGCATCGACGACGCGATCCATCCAGGCATATTCGAACTTTCCGTCCTCGGGCTCCCAGAGGCTCCAAGTGGACTCGCCCATGCGGACTACGGTGATGCCGGCATCTTTCATCAGGGCTACATCTTTGTCGAGTCGCTCGTAGGGGTTGTACTCGCTGTAGTACGCCGCGCCGTAGAGAACGTTCGACATCGCGCCAGGTGTTGGTTGCGTCTTTGGAGCGTTCTGGGCTAAGCCAAGCGGAGCCAACAGAGCGAGAGTACTCACGAGGATGCTGGAAAGGCGGAGAGAGCGGTACATAGGCTTGTAGTCCTTGTAGTTCGTGTCTTTATGGCCGGGAGGATTTTACGCTCTCAGCGTAGAGCGGCAGCGTGTGAAGGCGAATGCGAACGACGCTCGAATTGCCGCTACGGAACCTGAGGCCACGGTCGGTCTGATCGCCGTTCCAGATGCGCGAGGTCTGCCATACGCCGTTGACATACTGTCCTTCATCGGCGCGGAGGATCTCGATCTGCTCGTTACGAGGCTTGGAACCAGGTGCGCTCGTGAGCTCAAAACTGACGCTGGAGTCGAAGCCCGTGACGAGAAATTCGAGCGGGCCAAGTTGCGCGACCATGGCTCGGCCGCTCGCGTCGGAGGTGCCGGGGGGCAGTTCACCATCTCGCTGGGGAAAGCCGAATGAGACCACTGCATCGACTCCTGGAAAATGTAACCTCTGCCGTGGCATCCCCTTTTGCTCTACGACGGTTTGGAGCTTTCCATCGAGGTTAAGCTGAGCGATCTCGCTACCCATGTTCTGAAAGAGGGCGAAGTTCTCGGAGAGGTAGGTAGGGATCTTGTCGTTGAAGAAGCTCCAGTTGGTGTAGTCGACACCAAAGGGAGAGAAGCCAATGGCGCCATTGCCGAGCGCATAAAAGAAGTTGCTACCGAAATCTTTGGAGCGCCCCGTTTCTGGAATGAAGAGAGCGTTGTCTTCGCGATGGTAGGCGGCGATGACTTCGCGATAGAAGACGTGGTCGTCCGAATAGAAGTCAGGAGCGAGAATATCGATCGCGGGTGCTGCCGACTTCCAAAGATCGATGTTGCCCTGCTGTGGGCCGCCGCTGGGATACTCCTGCCCAGGGCTGGCATGGTTGCGGTTCTCAAGCGCATGCACCGGGTAAGTAAGCCAGACGTTGCAGTACATGGGCAGCGGGTATTCGGCTTTGCCGGCCTTTGCAACTTCGTTGATATAGGTTGCCGTGGAGTAGGCGGCAAAGCGCTCGTCGGCGTCCGCCCCAAACACGTTGGACCATGTACCGCTGGAAGTGTGCAGTGCATGGGTGAGCGAAGAGGGGACTTCACCGGCGAAGTCCTTGTTGGCCGCTGCGGAGTAGTCGCGTACGGAGCCGATGGAGCCGGACTCGTTTTCAACCTGAATCATAATAACGGTGTGTTGCGCCGCATCGATCTCTTTGACGTGACGCATCAGCGCAGCGAAGGCGTGTTTGTCGGCGTCGAGGTTGGTCGTGGAGTTGGGGGAGAGAACATCGAGAACCTTACCGTAGGCGCTTATCTCGCGCGGATACTTTTCTGGATCGGTTTTGATCCACTCCGGCACGTAATGGGCCTGACCGTTCTTCCAGGTTCCGAACCAGAGCAGGACGAGGCGGAGGTGGTGCTCGCGCGCCCCGTTGACGAGAAGATCGACGTTGGTGAAGTCGAACTTGCCCTGCTGCGGCTCCATCTGCTCCCAGTAGACAGGAGCTTCGACGGTATTGACGTGGAGGTCTTCCAGAGCGGGCCAGGCTTTGGGCAGAGTACTGGCCCAGGAGCTGGAGTTATTGATCTGCGCACCGAGAATAAGAAATGGTTTGCCCGCAACGATCATGGCGAAGCGGCCATCCTTTTTTTCGATGCGTGGCATGTCGTCAGCCAGGGCGCAAGCGGATAGGGCGCAGAGAAGAGCGAGGAGGGCAGTGCGAAATGGGGTCGATCTCAAGGTTGCTCCAGTGCGGTTTTACATCTCGTGAACACAGATTTGGTTTCAGCTTGTAGCCAGTGCGAGCAGCCCTTTGAGGTCCATCGCGGAGTCGGACTGTACCCCTCGAGGCAAGGTCGGAGCGATCAAGAGAGCCTGGTTGTGCCCTTCAAACCATGTCAGGAAAGACGACTGCTCTGCACCCGGCAGCCGCTGCTGGTTGATCCAATGATAGTAGGCAGCCATATCCGCATCGACGAGGGAACCTGCGGGATCGAGTTCAGGATTTGCATTCGCATTGGAGAGCAATTCGTTCATCGGCTTCTGCCGTTGCCGTGGTGCGAAGCGTACCAGCAGCGTAAGTGGCTGGGCTCGCCGCAGTGCCTCGCGCGTGGTCCACTGGGCAAAGGTTGTGCTGAAGATCTGGGTGCCGGAACCTTCGGTGAACAGCCTGACCTGAAAGCGATCCAGCACCGCATCTCCGGCCTTATCCATGCCGAGGTCGCTGGGCAGCAGTCGCGCCAGGTCGGAGCGCAACTCCTCGGGTCCCATGCCAGGCCGTGCAATCTCAGTTTGCATGTACTTCAGTAGGTTGGATCGAGTGGGTTCGAGAGCCTGATAGCACACGTTCGTTAGAGAAGGACTCTGCCTCGCAGCCGCCCCTCCATCTACATACCAATGGCCATAAGGGACAGGATGCGATTTCGCCCGCGCTTCGACCTCGCCAAGAAGCAACTCGAGGCCGTCGTCTGGTTTGACCTTCCCGAAGTAGGTGCCGTGCGCGCGCAGGTTGCGAAAGAGTGGCTCGTCATACGACGCGACGCCCTGTCCGATCACAGCAATCCCGAGCCTACGCACCGGGAGCGGTTCGACGGGAAGCACAGAACGGAGACGATCGCCATAGTCCGTCGCGGCCCGGCTAAATGCATCGAGTTGGTGAGTGGCCCAGAGATAAGCAGATTCCTGTTCGACAAACTGGGCGGGGCGAGCGATCCAGTCAAGATGCTCCAGCTTCGAAGAGAGAGAGAGCAGGGAGAATGCATGAAACCACTCAGAGATTTGTGTGGGCGAGAGCGAACTGAGGTTGGCAAGTTCCTTATCGATCGCAGAGCGCTCAGCGGGAAACTTGAAGTCGTACTCGATCACCTCCCGCAGCAGGCCCGGCAGAAAACTGAGTGGAAGCTGCCGGAAGGCGGCCAAGTTGGCGACAGCCAGTTTTCTTGCCTGTGGAGGATACCCGGCAAACTGATCGGCTTGGAGATTCTGCGGCAGCATAGCTAAAGGAGTTCCTTAATCGGCCTGCCCTGTGCTTGCGCGGCAGAGAATCCCATGATCGCGCCGATACTAGGGACCAGATCGATGGACTGCACCGGGCTGTCATACACCACGCCCTGGCGAACGCCAGCGCCGAGGGCCATCATCCAGGTAGTTCGGGAAGCGGGATCACCCGTCCGATGATGCTGAAATCCGTTCCCTCCAGAGTCCTGATCGGCATCGCGTCCAAAGTCGGGGAGGATGAGCAGTGTCGTATTGCCGGCATATTCCGGCTCCTCCTGAACAGCCTTCCATAACTCCGCGCAGAGCCGGTCTGTTCGCCGGATCGCGTCGACATAAAGCGAGTAGGCGCCGGAGTGCGCGATATCAATATCATGCATGGTGATCCACAGAAGACTGGGCGACTCCTGCTGCATCAGCCGCTTAGCGATATACACCGAAAGCTCGTCCGGGCTCGACAGCGTTCTTGCATGCGACATGAAGTCACCGACTGAAAGTTTTAAGATCGTCTCCAGTTGCTGGAGCTCGAATTCGCCTCCGCCAATCTGAGGCGCATACAGAGGAGTTTCATAATTGTCCCGGAGTAAGTGACCATAGTCCGCGTTGGAGCCGGAGGTTGCCGCACCGAGAAGATGTTTTGGCAAAACGACTCTGGCCCCGAGTCCCGCACCATAGGAACGGCATTCGCTCTCCCCGATCCGGTTGAATCCGTTGCTCGGTGCAACGACCCACGCGTCCGAAACAGGGCGTCTAAGGTCTTTGCGAAAGTATTCGAAGACCGTGGGATGTTCCGGCGGCACTGCGGAAAAATTATTGAGGGTTTCGTATACCCCAGTAGCCAGACTCGCGGTCGCTACGTAGTGGCCGAGAATCCCCTGGTTGGTCACCTGAGTAAAGAAACTCGACTGTGGAATGAGTTCGCCGAGCATGTGCGGGATGTTGATCTGGCCTTCCGGTGCAAAGGTCTCCTGATCGCGAGCACCGCCACCAAACGTGATGACGATGACCTTCCGCTTCCTGGCCGCAGTCGCTGCATGGACAAAGGGGGTTGCGCCCATCAGCGAGGCCCCCAGAGCCATTCCTGCCGCATCCCGCAGAAAATCTCGCCTGGAGCGGCCGAGACGCCAGGCAATCTCCTGAGGGCTGAGCGACGACCTTCGTGGAGCTTGTGTCGCCGATGCGCTGCGAAATGGCCCTTGATCCATCAAATCTCCCTAAGACTCATGCGAACTTTCTTATACTCAATCTTCCGTGAACCCGGCTGATGCATCTGCGCAAACAAGTCTCTCACTAAGGTTTGGTAGAAGGCGCATCCTTCAAGGAATAAACAAACTGCTGGACCTCTGCCCTCTCCTTATCCACTTCGGCCATGTGTTGCGCCCGGAGCTTCTGGTAAACGGCAAACTCGGTCTGTGCGCGATCTTTTTGTCCTAGATGAACATAGTCCGTCCCAAGCCGATAATGCGCATCGGGAAGATTGGGATTCAGTGCGAGCGCGCGGACATACTCGGGGATGGACTTCTCGTACTGATGCTGATCGGCGTACAGATTTCCCAACTGCATGTGGGCTTCGGGAAGCGCATCGTTAAGCGCAATCGACTTCCGGAGCAGAGACTCGACCTCTTGAAGATCCAGGCCGGAACCCGCAGACCGCTTCCCTTTCCACAAACTCATCGCGTAATAATACTGCGCCAGTGCGTTATCGGGCTTGAGTTGGGCGTAGCGTTGGAACCGCTGGATGACCTCGTCTGCCTGACTCGGAGAACTGTCGTACGCTCTGGATAGAAACAGGTAGCATCGAGGTTCGGACGGGTCGAGATCAGCAGCGGTGAGCAAGGCCTTCACCGCGTCCTCATACAGTCCCCGAGCGTACAGCGCCATGCCCAGCCCGATCCTCACCCGTGGCGAAGCCGGATAGCGCTGAGCAGCTGCTCGGAACACTTCGATGGCAGGCTCATACGTGCGGTGCAACAGAAGCTCGCTTCCCCAGTCAAACAGATTGTCCTCGCTGGGATCCGCGTGAGCAGCAGCCTCGAACTCATTTGCCGCCTCCACAAATTTCCCATCTTTCTCTTCGATCTGGCCCAGCAGGTTATGCAACTCTCCGGTGTTCTTCTTTTGCAGAAGGCTTTGGACAAGCTGTCGTGCCTCTGCAAGCCGTCCCGAGACCATATCGGCCATCGCAAGATCGTAGCCGTTGTCGTAAGAGGAGGGGTCGATTCGTTGCGCACTTTCGAGCAAGGAACGAGCCTCTGCGATCTTGCCGGATTTAATATAGAACTCCCCCAGATTGTGGTTAGTAGTGTAGTCATGGGGCGCCAGCGCGAGCGCTTTTCGAAACTGTTCCCCGGCTGGCTCGGACTTACCCAGGCGGGAGAGGCTAGCCGCCAGATTCGTTCTGGCAGGAGCCGAGTCGGGCTTCAACCGAACCGCCGCTTCGAGGTGCGCGAGGGCTTTTACGTCTTGAGACATCGCGGCATAGA
>Ga0068855_100004054_pt1 | contig 17872 bp, 15 predicted proteins | sample KBSCornC52_FD_66592 | JGI IMG/M metagenome (GOLD analysis project Ga0068855, IMG submission 66592) | Corn rhizosphere microbial communities from Kellogg Biological Station, Michigan, USA - KBS Corn C5-2 | ecosystem: Host-associated > Plants > Roots > Rhizosphere > Soil ...
AATGCCAAACCCCAGGGATGCACGAGACTGCTCGCTACGGTGACGACTCGGATCTTCCCGCCCTGCACATCCAGCACCTGCGGGCTGGCATTCGGCGACTGAGTACGGCCAGGGACAGCCAGGAAACACGATAGCGCGACAACATGCCAAGGGGACCAGCGGTGTTCGTGAATCATTTTTCGCTCATCCTCATTTGCACGGTCTCGTTACTTCGCTTGCGTATTCTTGCCGGCCCCGCCCTTGCCCTGCGGAGCTGGTCGCTCGAAAATTTCCAGGTTCATGCCGTTGGGATCTTCGACGAAAATCGTGTGCGTGCCTCCGCCGAAATCCACGATCTCACCGTTGGTGGAGATGATATTCACTCCCGCCGCCTTCATCTGACCGATGGTGGTGGTTTCGTCATTGACCTGGATGCACAGCGCGGGCGCGCCGGGATCGCGAACTCGCAGATGAAACTTGGTGCGCGGAACGCCGCGGAACTCGGTGAATTCGACGGAAGCCGGCGGCCCAGGAATCACGCCGGACAGCTTGCGAAATTCCGTGCCTGCGGGCGCGCCGACCAATTGCAGCATCGCAGGATCCTTGGAGAACGCGGAAGATCCTGTCAGGTTAATCCCCAGCTTCCCGGTGTAAAACGCGCGTGTCGCATCGGCGTTTTCCATGGTGTACGCGAGCGAAACGCGATGCACGTTGCCCTCCGGCGCACCCGCCGCGGGGGTCTCCTGGATCAGTTGAAGGAAGAAGCCATCCGGATCGCGAAACACGACCGAGCGGGTTTTACCCTTTGCCGTGGCGATCTCGACGGGCGCGCCGCCGGTGGTCACAATTACTGCATTGGCTTTTTTTGCATTCGCCAGAGCCCCGTCGATATCGCGGACGTAGAACACCGCGCTGGCGGCGCCAGGATCGGTATACTTCGCCTGGCCGGGTTTGCGTTCCAGCCCCTTGAAATGGGTCAGCTCAAGCCGCATTCCGCCGGGCAGTGCAAGCATGGAAAGCCGCAGCGTGACTCCGGGGGCATTCGTAAGCAATGGCACGGCGGGATTCGTGAAATCCGACGGATTGCCTTTCAACCCGAACACGTTGTTATAGAATGCGAGCGTGGTGTCGAGATCGTCCACCGCATGGATGAAATGCGAGAGAGCTTTGGTAGGGGAGTTTGACTGGGCGGTCGCGATCGCGGCGAAAAAAAGACTAAGCGTGAGTTTTTTCATGAGCCTATTTCCTCCCGGGATGTTCGAGGGCGGGGCACCTGCGCGGCCGTGGTGATTAGAACGGCTACCCCCAAGGTTGAGGCGCGGAAAAATTGCATGCAATCTGGATGGATCGTAACGAATCGAGGCTTAGGAGTCAAGTCGCATCAGGTGATGGATCACGGCAAGCGGAAAGCGATCATGGTCTCCTGGGCGGCGATCAAAACGTACTGCTTCCCGTCCTTGCCCAGGTACGTAATGGGATTGGCGAATGCATCCGCCGGTAGTTTCGTCTCCCATAGCAGTTTCCCAGTCTTCGATTCGTAGGCGTGAAAACGCTGATCGTCCGTGGCGCCGATGAACAATAAGCCGCTCGCAGTGGCGATGGAACCGCCGATGTTGTACGATCCCGTATTCATTACGCCGATCTTTTCCAACGATTCGACGCGTCCAAACGGTATGCGCCACGCGACATCGCCGGTATTCACATTGATCGCGAATAGTTCGCCCCACGGCGGGGATTGGCACGGCCAACCCGTAGCTGGGTTCGTGATCGATCCCACGTTCTTGCGTACGAATGGCATTTGACTCGAATCGCCCGCTCCGCCGATCTTCGTTGGACGATCCTTCGCCGGAACCTGCGCCACCATCTTCTGGACTCCACCGCGGTCATGTGAGTTTATGAAGAAGTAGCCCAGCTTGGGATCGTAGCTGCCGCCGCCCCAATTAAAGCCGCCATCCGGACCGGGAAATACAACCGTATCGGTCATGCGCACCGGAGCATAAGGGCCATCGTTCTGTGCGTTCTTGAACAGCTCTTCGCAATATTTCTGTTGTTCGGGAGTGAACTTCGTTATCTCATCCGGTTTCCAGGTCATGCGCGCAAGCGGCGGCGGCTTGAGAGGAAATGGCTGCGTGGGCGAGTACCACTCGCCGGGAACGTCTCCCTTGGGGACGGGCCGCTCCTCCAGGCCGTAAATAGCTTTCCCCGTTCGGCGATCCAGAATAAACACCAGGCCTGACTTGGCGGTCTGAATTAACGCTGGGATCTTCTTGCCATTCTTCACCACGTCGATGAGCGTCGGTTGCGGAGGCAGATCGGTATCCCAAAGGTCATGGTGCGTGGTCTGCAGGTACCACTTCATTTTTCCCGTCATCGCATCCACGGCGACCAGCGAGTTCCCGAACAGATTCGCGCCGGGCCGGTCTCCTCCGTAGCGGTCGTCGCTGGGCCCCCCGATCGGCATCAGCAGCGTGCCGGTCTCCGTGTCCACAGTAAACGTGCTCCATACATTTACGCCCGAGCGGTTCTTCCAGCCGTCATCGAGCCACGTCTCATGCCCGACTTCACCCGGTTGGGGAACCGTGTGGAAGGTCCACACAAGCTTGCCGGTGGTCGCATCCCAAGCGCGCACATCGCCACGCCCGCCATAAGAGCCGTTGTCTTGCAGGTGCGTTCCGGTGAACACCAGATTCTTGTAGATCGCCGGGGCACCGTTCAATCCGTAAGGAGCATTCTCCAACCCCGGACCTTTCATCCCAGGTTTCAGATCGAGTTCGCCCTCTTTGGCGAAACCCGGCACTAACTTGCCGGTGCGAGCGTTCACCGCAACTAAGAAGCCGTCTTCGGTGCCGAAGAAAATCGTCGGAGGAGCATTCTTGTTTCCGGGCCAGTATGCGATCCCGCGAGAGGTGCGCGCGGCGTGCTGGTGATCGAACGTCCAGATAGTCTTCCCGGTTTCGGGTTCCACGGCGACCAGACTTTGAAACGGGGTGACGAAGTACACCACACTGTTCACCATCAGCGGAGTGGTCTTCGACTGCGCCTGGCTCTTGGCGACAGAGGAGGCTGGCCGCGTTTCGTATTTCCAGGCCTGGACTAACGTGGACACGTTGCCCGGGTTGATTTGCGTAAGAGGCGAGTAGCGCTGCGCCCCAGGGTCGCGGCCGTAACTCGGCCAGTCGTTCTGTGCGATTGCCTGGACCGCAATGATCGCCAATCCAACGTTCAAACTTAGAAGCAAAGTTCGGATTCGCATTGTCCTTCCTCGGCACCGGACATTATATCGACCCTACCAAGCGATTGTAGTTGCCTGAACATATAATCTGAAAAGAATTCTGCGGAGGTGTCCAATGAGAACCGGTTTCTCTCTCTCGATCCTGGCGGCGACTCTGGGATTGCGCGCCTTGCCGGCGCAGGATGCCAAGCTCAATTTTGAGGTAGCGTCGGTGCGGCCGTCGGGCCCGGTGCCCCCCGGCATGCCTCAGATTCCAGGCGGACGCATCGTCGGCGGTCCGGGGACGAACGACCCCGGACGCATCAGTTACGAGCGCGTGCCATTCCAACAGCTGATCATGGCGGCCTATGGCGTTCAGCGCGATCAAGTCAAAGGCCCGGATTGGGCGACGACGGATGACATTCGCGCGGCCGCGCGCTTCGACATTTCCGCTAAAGTTCCACCGGGTACGACGAAGGAGCAGATATCGACGATGCTGCAATCCCTGCTGGCGGAGCGCTTCCAGTTGTCACTGCACCATGAAACAGTCCAGTTTCCCGGTTACGCGTTGGTTGTGGCGAAGGGAGGGTCGAAGCTCAAGGAGAGCGCGGGACTGCTGGGAGAATCCGAACGAAAAGCCGCTATACCCGGACCAGTGAATCTCCAGACTGAAAAAGATGGATTTCCGGAGTTGTTTCCTGGACGCAATATGGGCGGGACGTTCAAGGATGGTATCGTTCGGATCCGATTTCGCGACTACCCGCTCTTTGACCTGACCCAGCAATTGTCGTTTGCATTGGCCGCTCACTTGATCGATCGAACAGGGCTCAGTGGAAAGTACGATTTCACGCTGGAGTTCAGGACTCCGGAAAACGGAGCCATGGTGGCGATCGGAGCAACGTTGCCGCTTGCCTCGGGCCAGACAGCTCCGCTGAACAAGAATGGACCAAACCCAGGTCAGTTAGATGCCGTGCCCATAATTTCCTCGGCAATGGAAAAGCAGCTGGGGTTGAAGCTGGAAGCCGCCAAGATCGCGGTGGATACTCTTGTGATCGATCACGTGGAGAAAACGCCGACGGAGAATTAACTGATCAGAACAGTCGGCTCACTATCGAACCAGGTGCTGGAGGTCCTTGTTATTGTCCTGGCAGAAAAAATCGATCATTTCCGTGTCGATCAAGGGCCTCATGTGCAGTGCGACAGTCCACGGTTTGGTGAACACGTGAGGGTCATCGACCGTCACATCGATGTCGAGGCTGCCGAAGTTAGGACGACGAATGCGCTCGGTAACGCGAGCTTCGCTAGAGAAGAAATTGCCGGCCGTGTCGAGCCAGGAATCGTCGCGATAGCCCGCCGATTCCACCACCAGCGTGTCGCCTTCCCAATGAGCGACCGAGTAACCGTTCCAGGTCGGCACCATATCTTCTGGAAGTTTGCGGCCATCGAAAAAGATCTGGCGGTAGGTGGCGTTGAATTCGTGCAAGATGACGAGTTCGGTGGGTATCTGGAAAATCTTCACTGTTTCGGGGAACGCCCAGGCGCGCGGGAAGTTCGGAGGCATGCAGCGCATATGGGGGTCGATGTAAGCCACGTCCTTGGAGCGGCTTTTGAATAAATCCGCCGCCCAAGGCTGGTAGGGGAGTCCGTCTTTGATGCCCGCCGCGATGTTGATGACCTGCGGCGTCAAGGGAAGCTCGGTGCACTGCACGCCGCGCTCGCTGGGGTTGCAGGGCAGGACCTCGCGCGGGATCCACATGCCGGAGAAGTCGGGTTTACCGCCGGAAGTCTTGGGCGCGGGGGCGGAGAGGTCCGGTTTACCGTCGCGAGTGCGGGGTATTCCAGGCGTAGGTAAGTTGAGCCACTGAGCGGCCACCGGAACCCCAAACAAGATAATGAGGTGGATGATGCGCATCGGTGTTATCATACGCCAAAAACAAGAACAGCAGCATCGCGTTATTTCATCGCGGTGGCTCCGGCTTGGGCGGTGCGGCCGTCCTGATCGCTACTGCCGCCCGACGCCCCGACGGCGCCAATAACTTTGCCGGCGACGACGATGGGGATGCCGCCTTCGACCGGCACCGCCCCCGTCAGGCCGAGAATTCGGAGGCCATCGCCGCCGGCAGCTAGGGTGTCTTGAAATGATTTTGTGGGACGGCGGAAGAGCGCTGCCGATTTGGCTTTTTCCATGGCGATTTGGACGCTCCCTAACTGGGTATCCTGCATCCGTTCGAAATACACGAGGTAGCCGCCGGTATCGACCACCGCCACTGCCATGGCCCAATTGTTCTTACGAGCTTCTGCAATGGCCGCAGTCGCTATTTTCTTCGCGGCATCGCTAGAGATCGCTGTACCGTACGGAGTGTTGGCCGGTGGAACCAGCTTCGTTTGTGCGGCGGCCGCAACAGTGAGCACCAGAGCGGCTAAGGTGGATTTTAGTTGCATTGGTTTATTATCGGTCAAGTGGACTCCGCGCAAATGCCCACGCTACAGGAGCAATTCGGCCAGATCGACATCTATCTGTTCGACCAGCTTTTGAAAGGCCGCATCTCGCCCGGAATGCGAATACTGGACGCTGGATGCGGTGGGGGTCGAAACCTCGTCTATCTGCTGCGGGAAGGGTACGAAGTTTATGCAGCGGATTCGGACCCACAGGCAGTGGATGGCGTGCGGTCCATCGCCCGCAAGCTCGCGCCCACGCTTCCGGAGAGGAACTTTCGAGTCGAAGCCGTCGAAGACATGTCTTTCGACGATGCCTGCGCGGATGTGGTCCTCAGCAGCGCCATTCTTCATTTCGCCCGCGACGACGCACACTTCGAGTCGATGCTGCGCGGATCATGGCGGGTTCTGAAACCCGGCGGCCTTTTCTTCTGCCGGCTGGCATCCTCGATCGGCATGGAGAGCCACGTGGAACGGATTCACGGACGCCGACACAGGTTGCCGGATGGTTCGGAGCGGTACCTGGTGGACGAAGCGATGCTCGACTCGATCACCAAGCGGTTAGGCGCCGAAGTAGCCGACCCGTTGAAGACCACGATTGTCCGAAATCAACGCTCGATGACGACATGGGTCTTGCGGAAGAAACAGCGCTGAGAGAGCGGGTCTACTCGGGGGCGCTGGTTGGCGGCGTCACCCCATTCAGTCTCAGGTAGACGGCCATATAACCATACATCTCATTGGAATGGCGAACCAGATTATAAAGAGTGGCAAGTCTGGAACGAGTTGGTTCTGGAGGGAACGGACCGCCCAGGCGTGAACTGACCATTTCGAGCGCCGTTACATCGGTCAGCGTGTCGAAAACGCGGTCGCAATAATCAAACGATTCCTTGAGCGAGGCCACGAGTTCCGCCTTGGACGTTTTAGACGCTGCGCCGAGCGGCTTGCGCTCGCCATTCAGTCCGGAGCAAACGTTCATGTTTGCATCGGCGATATGGGCGATGCGCCGGGCAAAAGTCTCTACCTCCGGCGTTGGCCGGAAACTGTATTTCTCGGCCGGCATCTTATCGGCCAGCTTGGTGAGGTTGTTCTTGATGGTGGTGTAGGTCCACTTCACCTCGGCGCTGAGCGGATTCGGGGATTGCGCCGAAAGCCCGCAGGCGCCGCCAAGAACCACAAAAACGAGCTTGCGCCAAATCATCATCGTCAGAACTCTCCTAGTGAAAGCGTAGCTCAAGAGTGTGCATAGCGACCCGTATAATCGAGCCATGCAGCGGAGCACGCACAAAATTCTGACCACGCACGTAGGTAGTTTGCCGGTGCCCGAGGGGTTGACAGGAGAAGGCGCCGTGCGGCAACTGGTCGAGCGGCAACGCCAGACCGGCCTGGATATCATCAACGAAGGCGAGTACACGAAAGGCGGCGACTGGCTGTCCTTCACCGATGATCGCTTCGGCGGATTCACGGCGGGTGAGCGCAAGGCACCGCCGATCGTTACGCTGGGCAAGGATCGCGAGGAGTTTGCGGATTTCTACAAGTGGGCGGCCGAACGCGGCAGCCTGTTCTTCGAGCCAGGTGATCAGATCAAAAAGGTCCGCAACCACTGGATTTGTACCGGCCCCATCACTTATACGGGCCAGGCGGTTCTCGAACGCGAGATTGATCTACTCAAGGCAGCCGCTGGTTCCGGAAGCGATTTGTTCCTGACGAGCACGGCTCCCGCGAGCCTGGAAGTGTATCGCTCCAACGAATATTACTCGACGGAAGAAGACTTCGTCTTTGCTCTCGCGGAGGCGCTGCGTGAGGAGTACAAAGCGATCGTCAACGCGGGCATCATCCTGCAAGTCGACGACGCGTGGTTGCCGGCGCTCTGGGACCGTATCGGCATCCGCATGGGCCTCGAAGCCTTCCAGCGCCGGTGCCAGGTGCGCGTGGAGGCGCTGAACTATGCGTTGCGCGGCATCCCCGAGGACCGGGTCCGCTATCACTTCTGTTGGGGAAGCTGGCACGGTCCGCACGCCCACGATCTGGAATTGAAGCATCTGGTGGAGATTCTTCTCTCCGTGAAGGCGCAGGCCTACTTGATTGAGGGAGCCAACGTTCGGCACGAGCACGAATACGCCGTGTGGAAAACGGTCCGGCTGCCCGATGGAAAGGTTCTAATCCCCGGCGTGATCACGCATTCAACGGATGTTGTCGAGCACCCGGAACTGGTATCGCAGCGCCTTCAAAGATTCGCTGCGTTGCTCGGCAAAGAGAATGTGATCGCCGGAGCGGATTGCGGCTTCGGCGGCCGAACGCATCCGCAGATCGCCTGGGCGAAACTACGCTCGCTCGTGGAGGGCGCGAAATTGGCCAGTGCGGCATTGTGGTAGCGCCCGGCGTGTGCGCCGGAGCTACTTCACCATATGGACGCGATCCTTCTCGTTCTGCGAGCAAAACATCTCGAAGATATCGTTGTCCGCGACCAGTTCGTAGGCAACTTTTACCATAAACTTCCGTGAATACATCTGAGGATCATCGAAGGTCATCTCGGAATCCAGATGTCCGAAGTCGCGCCGGTGGAAACGCTCGGTCACATGCATGTCTTCACTGCGCGGATGCCCGATCGCGTCCAGCGGGGTCCTGTCATTGAATCCGCGCGACTCGACCACGAAAGTGTCGCCCTCCCAGCGCCCGATGGAATATCCGAGATATGCAGGAAATTCGAAAGTGGGTGGAAAGCTGCGTCCATCCGTGAAAATCTGGCGGTGGAGACCGTCGACTTCATACAGAAGCATCGTCTCTTTGGGCGCCTGGACAAATTTGAATGGTTCGGCAAGCAGTCCCGCCACTGGCCAGCCGTATTCGCCATGGCAAACATTGTCCACCCGCCGCTCGGCGGCACGCTTTTTCATCAGCGCCTCGCCTTCCGGCCGGAGCGGGGAATCTTTGGGCCCGAAATCGATGAGGATGTTGAGCGCGTATTTGTGTACCGATTCGAGTTCCATCCCGATCAGTGCGGCTTGCGACTCGGCCTCGTATGAGGCGCCGAACATGCGTTTGAATTCGGCAACCGGAGTGATCTCGTGCGCCCAGACGCCCGTCAGATCCGGCTTGCCATCCGCGCTGCGTGGCGTTGGAGCAGCAAGGTTGGGCTTTCCGTCTTTCAGCCGCGGTATGCCCTTGTCAGGGTAGTTTAGCCATTGTGCGTGAGCGGCAAAAGGCAGGAGGAGGGCCGCGATGAGCAGCCCCCGGTACATCGTTTTCATAGAATTCAAGACTCGATTCTACTACTGCCAGGGAGTAGACTAGGGAGCCACGCAATGAAAGTTGGGCGTGGTCGATGCTGCCTTGACCGGGCACATTGATCGCGCGAATAACGTTCTGAGGTCCACCCCAGCTAGCGAACTTGACAGGAGTTAAACAATAGTTTAAATCTATTGTCTAACCCCCGAAAGCACTCGCCGTGTAACCGGCGATGGTCTCTACCTATGAATCCGCAAATGGCCAGTCCGAAAAAAGGTCCTCCTCCCGGCGCCGGTCTGTTCCTCCTGTTGAAGCCCTACCGGCTCCAGATCGCGACGCTCGTGTTTTTAACCATCGCGGGCAATGCACTCAATCTGGTTGTGCCGAAGCTCATCTCCCACGCGATCGACGCCTACACGCAGCGTACGTTTGTCCTCTCCACTACGGTATTGCAATTCTTCGTAGTCGCTTTTTTCGTCTTCGCCCTAACCTATCTCCAGAGCATCGCGCAGACGTACGCATCGGAGCGCGTCGCAAAGGACCTGCGGATACGATTGGCGGGGAAGATCGCCCAGCAGTCTTATAGCTCCGTTGAGAAGCTTGCGCCGGCCAAACTCCTGACCAATCTGACATCGGATGTGGACGGCGTCAAACTGTTTGTGTCTCAAGCCGTCGCGTCCATCATCTCATCCCTCTTTCTGATCGTCGGAGCAAGTGTCCTGCTGCTCACGATTAACTGGCGGCTGGGGCTAAGTGTGCTGGGTGTCATCCCGGTCATCGGCGGCACCTTTTATTTCGCGCTGAAGAAGGTGCGCGTGTTGTTTAGGAAGGGCCAGGAAGCCATTGACTGGCTGAATCGGGTCATTAACGAGAGCATTCTCGGAGCCACGCTGATCCGCATCCTCAACTCGGAGGATCTGGAGTATCGAAAATTCAAGTTGGCCAACACGGAGGCGAAACAAGTAGGCCTTGATATCCTGCGCATCATGTCCGGCATGATTCCGGCCATCACGCTTGCGGTCAACCTTGCGACGATCATCATTCTGCTGCTGGGCGGACGCTTCGTCATTGTCGGCAGCATGAGTCTGGGCGACTTTACCGCTTTCTATTCGTACCTCGCGATCCTGATTTTCCCGATTATCCTGCTGGGGTTCATGAGTAACGTGATCGCCCAAGCCAGTGCGTCCTATATGCGCTTGAGCGCTGTGCTGTCGGCTAGAGAAGAGGAAAAGACCGGGACGCTTCGACCCGCACTGCGCGGCGATGTGGAGATGAACAACGTGTCTCTCGCCTTTGGCCAAAAGGAAGTGCTGAAGCACGTTTCGTTTCAGGCTTTAGGGGGAAGCACAACTGCGATCATCGGTCCCACGGCTGCGGGAAAGACGCAAATGCTTTACGTCCTGATCGGACTGCTTCAGCCCACATCCGGAACCGTGACCTATGACGGCGAGCTGTTAGACGCCTACGATAAGCAAGCCCTGCATCGCCAGGTTGGCTTCGTCTTTCAGGACAGCGTTCTCTTTAATATGACGCTGCGGGAAAACATTGCTTTCAGCGAAGCAATCTCAGAAGAGGACATGGCCCGGGCGATCGCCGCGGCTGAGCTCCAGGAGTTTATCGGGACCCTGCCCCAGGGGCTCGAGACAATCGTCTCCGAGCGGGGTACCAGCCTGTCGGGCGGGCAGAAGCAGCGCGTGATGTTAGCCCGCGCGTTGGCGCTCAATCCGCGCGTACTGTTGCTGGACGATTTCACCGCGCGAGTCGATGCCACCACGGAGCGGGCGATTCTGAGCAACATTCGGGAACAATACCCCGGCATCACGCTGATCTCCGTGACGCAGAAGATCGCGTCTGTAGAGAACTACGACCGGATCATTCTCTTGATGGAAGGAGAGGTCCTGGCCACGGGAACCCATCGCCAACTGATGGAGACTTCCCCTGAATACGTGCAGATCTACGATTCGCAGCGGAGCACGAGTCATTATGAAGTACAAGCTTGAGATCGCGAAACCGTTTGGAACCAAGAGCTCGCTGCGGGCTGGAATCAGGCGCTTCGTTCCACTGATCGCAGAGGAACGCGGCCATATTGCCGTGGCGCTAGTAGCTATGCTCGTCAGTTCCGGTGCGACTCTGGTCGCGCCTGTTATCATCGGGCGCGCGACCGATACCTACATACGCCTGAAGGACACTCGCGGCTTGATGCTGTCAGCCTTGGTCTTGCTGGCTGTGTACTGTGTTGGAATTGCCGCCAGCTATACCCAGATCCTGACCATGGGCAGCGTCGGACGCCGGGTGCTGTTTGCCTTGCGCAACACTCTGTTTACGAAGCTCCAGGATTTGCCGCTCGCATTCTTCAACGAAAACAAAGCCGGAGACCTGATCTCGCGCCTTAATAATGACACTGACAAGCTGAATCAGTTTGTCAGCCAGGCGTTGATGCAGTTCGTGAGCAGCCTGTTCCTGATGACCGGCGTCGCCATATTCGTCCTGTCTCTCAACATTCGGATGGCAGCCGCCGCGCTGCTACCCGCTTTCGGAGTGTTGGTGGTCACCAAGCTTACTTCCGGATGGGTGAAGCGCAGGAATCTCAAGAGTCTGCAAAGTCTCGGCGGGTTGAGTTCGGAGATTCAGGAAAGCCTGCACAATTTCAAGGTGATAGTGGCCTTCAACCGGATGGATTACTTCCAGCGAAAGTTCAAAGTCGTCAATGATGCCAATTACACGGCGTCCGTCTCGGCGGGTTTTGCCAACAACATCTTCATGCCGCTGTATGGCTTCTCGAATCACCTCGCGCAATTGCTGGTGGTTGCATACGGCATCGTCTTGATCGAATCGGGGCAGCTAACCGCGGGTTTGTTGATTGGGTTCTTGCTGTACGTCAACAGCTTCTACGGGCCCATGCGGCAGCTCGCTACAGTGTGGTCGTCATTCCAACTTGCGCTGGCAGGTATGGACCGAATTTCGGAAGTGCTCGCGCTGGAATCGAATATGCCGGTGGTCAGCGGCGGACCACGTCAGTCGGACTCCGTGCTGGAATTCCGGAATGTGTGTTTCCAGTATCCAGGCGGCAAGGACGTCCTGCGAGATGTCGACCTCACGTTAGAGAAAGGCAAGGCGTACGCTTTGGTCGGACCGACCGGCGGGGGAAAAACCACAACGGCATCTCTCATGGCACGCCTCTACGATCCGACCGAAGGATCCGTGTTTCTAAACGGATGCGATATCAGATCGGTGGCGCCAGCCGAGCGCGCGCGGAAAGTTGGCTATATTCCTCAGGAGCCGTTCCTGTTTACCGGCACCGTGCGCGAAAATATCGTCTACGGAAACGAGGACTATGCGGATTACTCGACTGAGCAGTTAGCCGCGCTGTTGGGGAAATCCAATCTTTCGAGCCTGCTTGCGCGGTTTCCAGAGGGACTGGAAAGCCCAGTTACCAGCGGCGGTAACAGCATCAGTCTGGGACAGAAGCAACTTATTGCGTTTATGCGCGCGACTTTGCGAAAGCCGGAATTACTAATTCTGGATGAGGCCACGGCTAACATCGATACCGTCACGGAACAACTGCTGGAAGAGATTCTCGACCGGCTGCCTCCGGAAACTACCAGGGTGATCATTGCGCATCGCCTGAATACCATCGACAATGTGGACCAAATCTTTTTTGTCAACTCCGGGGGCGTCACGCTGGCGGGTTCCATGGAACACGCTGTAGACATGTTGTTGCACGAAAAGAGGGCGAGTTAGCATTGATCCCGCGACCGCGAACTAAGCGCACGCGCCGGGTAAGTCCGGTAAAAGCGGGAAAGATTGCGGACGCGGCTGATAGTACCCGGATCCGCCTGCTGAAGGCCGCCGCAGCGGTCTTTGCCGAACACGGGTATCAGGATGCGACGGTCCGCCAGATCTGTGCCCGCGCGGGCGCGAACATTGCTCTGGTCAACTACCACTTTGGCGACAAGCTGGAACTTTATACGGAGGTGCTTCGGTTCGCGTTGCAAGCCGGCCCCGTGGGAACGCACTTTGATCTTCCTTCCGTAGCGTTTGAGCCGGCAGAAGCTCTGCGCCGCATCGTCGGCGCCCTAGTGGACCGTGCCTTCGAGACCAGCGATCAAGCCAATCTTCGATTCCGATTGATCCTCAACGAATTTGTCCGTCCCAGCGGCGCGACGGCCCGCGTGGTGGATGTAGTCATGCGACCGGTTTATGAGCGCCTGCGCGAGATCGTCGGGGCAATTTTAGGATTGCCGGCGAATCATGAGAAAACGCGGTTGTGCGTGCACAGCATCCTCGGACAGGTGGCCCACTTCGCCCACGCGAGGCCAATGATGGCGCTGCTATGGCCAGAGATGACTATGACGCCTGCACAGCGGGAATTGGTCACGAAACACATCGCGGCGTTTTCTTTGGCATATCTCCACGCGCAGACATCCGCTCGTGTTCCGTCTTGAGGACAATAGTGAGTGAGGAAAGTTCGCCTGTGGGTTAACATTGATTTCAGTTCGACCCACCATGCGCCACACCAGCAAAGGAGCCGACGATGATGTGCGGATGCGCGGTTTCGCTCAACGTGATACCGTGGCCGCCGCTCTCGCCTGGCTGGATGCGCAAGATGTGCAGGATGGGCAAGCGCGGCCGCTAGCCACTGAAATCATCCCGCTGAGAAGCGCCGCTGGCCGTGTACTGGCTGCCTCTGTGGTCAGTGATGTGGATGTGCCCGGTTTTGATCGCGCGACCATGGATGGGTACGCCCTCATTGCGGATAGCACGGAAGGTGCGACTGCTTACACGCGGCTCCCGCTGGCCGTAATCGGCGATTCGATGCCTGGCTCGCCATTCGTCGGATCCGTCTCCGCCGGGGAAGCCGTGCGCGTGATGACCGGCGCGCCCATGCCCCGGGGCGCCGACGCGGTACTGCCTGCGGAGTGGGTGGAGACGGAGTGCACCAGCCCGCGTAAGATCAGCGCGCTAGCCACTGTCTCACCCGGAAAGAACATGGGTAGGCGCGGTGAAGATATCGTCCGAGGAACGATATTGCTTGAACCGGGTCGCATATTGCGTCCGCAGGACCTGGGCGTCCTCAGTTCCGTGGGCCAAGGTGAGGTGCGTGTGATCCGCCGGCCGCGTGTGCGGCTTGCAGTGACAGGAAATGAGCTGTTGCCCTCGGGCGCGCATCCCAGTGGCTTCCATATCGTTGACGCTAACGGGCCGATGCTCTCCGCCCTCATCGAGCGTGACGGAGGCATCGTCGACTTCCCAGGCTTGGTTCGCGACGATCCAAGCGCCATTCTCGAAGCCCTTCAGGCGGACGCGGACGTCGTGATTGTCTCCGGAGGATCGAGCGTCGGCATCGAGGATCTGGCGCCTGTGCTGGTCGCGCAACATGGCGAACTCGCGGTACACGGAATCGCCATGCGGCCGAGCAGTCCCACCGGATTTGGCCGGATGGGAAACCGACTGGTTTTCCTTCTTCCTGGAAATCCAGTTTCGAGCCTATGCGCCTATGATTTTTTCGCCGGCCGCGCCATTCGGGCATTGGGCGGACGCCCTAAAGAGTGGCCGTATCGCGCGATTCAGGGCAAACTGAATCGCAAGATTAGTTCGCCCATCGGTCGGCTTGACTACGTCCGTGTGAAGATCGATGGCGATCTGGTCGACCCGCTGGCTGTGGGCGGAGCGTCGATCTTATCGTCAACCACCCGCGCGGATGGGTTCGTCATCGTCGGCGACGACAGCGAAGGCTTCGCGGCTGGCTCCGATGTCAAGGTTTGGCTGTATGCCTGAGCTGCATGTCTGAGCCGCATGTCTGAGCCGCATGTTTGAACAAGAACAGTTCCTCCAGGTACTTGACCGGGATGAAGCGGAGCGGCGGTTCCGAGCCGCAATTGATGCAACCCCTCTCGGCAGCGAAATGATTCCGCTCGAAACGGCGCTCGGCCGCGTGCTGGCGGTCGACGTCGTATCCCCCGTGGACGTGCCCTCGTTCGATCGATCGAACGTCGATGGCTTCGCCGTCGTGGCGGAAGACACGTTCGGCGCGACTGAGGAGGTTCCACGATCGGTACTGTTGGTCGACGAAGAGATCCATACCGGAGTTGTCCCGGCTACGACAATCCAACCTGGCAAGGGCGTGCTGATTGCAACTGGCGGCATGGTGCCGCGCGGCGCCGACGCAGTGGTAATGATCGAGCATGCGGAGACGCGCAATTCCGAGCTTCGAATTGCCAGGGCAGTCACCGCAGGCAGCGGTATATCCTTTGCCGGGACCGATATCACCTCGGGTGAGACGGTTCTTCGTCAGGGTACGCTGTTGACCAGCCGCGATACAGGAGTCCTTGCCGCGATCGGTGTGGCGAAGGTCAACGTCTGGCTGAAGCCGATCGTCGCCATCCTTTCCACCGGGGACGAGATCATCGCGCCGGGCGATCCGATGGAGCCCGCTAAGGTCTATGACTCCAACGCGCAGGTTCTGGCTGATGCGGTGCAGGAACTGGGCGGCGCGCCAATGCGGCTTGGCATCACCCATGACGATGTCGCCGCGCTACGCGAACGGCTGCGCCATGCGCTGGAGGTCGCGGACATCGTGCTCCTGTCGGGTGGAACCAGCAAAGGCGCGGGCGATGTTTCCTATCGTGTCGTCGCCGAACTCAATGATCCCGGTATCGTCGCGCACGGAGTAGCCCTCAAGCCCGGTAAGCCGATTTGCCTCGCAGCGACCAAGAGGCGCGCCGTGGTTGTTCTCCCGGGGTTTCCGACATCGGCGATCTTCACCTTCCATGAGTTCGTGGCGCCCGTGATTCGTTTGTTGGCTGGGCGCGGCTCAGAGGAGCGAACGGTTGTCCCAGCCAGACTCGCCGTCAAGGTCAACAGCGAGATCGGTCGGACGGAATATCTTTTGGTCGGATTAGTAGAGACGCCCAACGAAGGTCTCGCGGCGTATCCAATGGGTCAGGGATCCGGCAGCGTCACCACGTTCAGCCGCGCCGACGGCTTCGCGACGATTGGACGGCACGAGGAAATCGTCCAGGCCGGGACGACCATCAGCGTCCAGCTGCTTGGCCGCGATCTGCATTTGGCCGATCTCGTTGTCATCGGTAGCCATTGCATCGGTCTCGATTACCTGCTTGGAGAGTTGCAGCGTAAGGGCGTGCATTCGAAATTTCTCGCGGTCGGCAGCACGGCCGGATTGGATGCTGCCAAGCGCGGGGAATGCGATCTCGCAGGTGTGCATCTGCTTGATCCAAAGACCAACGAATACAATCGGCCGTTTCTGACTCCAGCGCTGCAGCTTGTTCCTGGTTACGGCCGCCTGCAAGGGATCGTCTTCCGCCCGGGAGACGCACGTTTTGAAGGCAAGACTGCGCCGGACGCGATGGCGATTGCGATTAGCGATCCGGCGTGTGTGATGGTCAATCGTAACCAGGGAAGCGGCACGCGAGTATTGATAGAAGGCCTGCTTGGCGGCGTCAAACCCCGCGGTTACGCCGTACAGCCGCGCAATCACAATGCAGTCGCAGCCGCCGTCGTGCAAGGCCGTGCCGATTGGGGGATGACGCTCGATATCATCGCTCGTAATGCGGGACTTGGATTCCTGCCCGTGCAGGAGGAGCAGTACGACTTCATCGTGCCCGTGTCGCGATTGAATCGACCGGGAGTCATCGCTTTTACGAAGCTTTTGCAGCAGGCGTCTACGCGGGAGGCACTTGTACGACTCGGAATGAAAGCATGATCGCGGGAGGCTTGGCAGGAGGCATAGTGTTGTGCGGCGGCAAGTCGACCCGCATGGGGGTTCCTAAAGCGACACTGCCCTTCGGTCCCGAGACGATGCTCCAGCGCGTCGTCCGGTTGCTCGGCACGGTTGTTTCCCCTATCGTGGTCGTCGCAGCGCGCGACCAGTCACTGCCGGAATTGCCGGACGACGTTAAAATTACCCACGATGAACGCGAGCAGCGGGGGCCGCTGGAAGGATTGCGCGCAGGATTGAAAGCGTTGCCGAACTCCGTTGACGTGGCATATATAACCAGTTGCGATGCGCCCTTGCTTGAGCCGGCTTTCGTTACCCGGATGGTGGAGCTATTGGACGATAATGACATCGCCGTGATGGAAATCGACGGCTTCCCTCACCCTCTCTCGGCGGTTTACCGGCGCAGCACGCTGCCGCACGTCGAAGCGCTGTTGGAGAAAGACAAGTTGCGGCCGGTGTTTCTATTCGACGCCGTGCGCACTCGTCGAGTGCGGCCGGAAGAAATGCTCTCCGTCGATCCACAACTTCGTACCCTGCGGAATCTGAATACCCGCGAAGACTATCTCGCGGCGCTGTCCGAAGCTGGCTACCAACCCCTCTGACGATGATATTCGGCTACCAACGAATCGAGCCGCTCGCGACTTAGGGACGCGTCTGGATCGTTGGGGAGTGGTGTGCTGAGAAACCGCTCAGGAAGCGTGTCCTCCGCCGGAGTCCACCCGGCCAGAAGATTGAACTGGCGCTTGGCGGAGATGATACGCTTCGCGGTCTCACGCAATTCGTCGGCGTTCACGTCCCAGCCGGTAACGCTCCGCAGCATCTCCGCCGCCTCGGCATGAAAATCTTCGAACACGCCGCGCAGGAACTTACAGATGATCATCGAATCCATCAGCGCAGCCTTGTCTTCGGTGTCGATCGCATGGCGCACAGCATCGAGCGTCACGTGCCGGCGATCGACCTTGTCCGAAAAATCGACTTCATATGCGCCGCTGCGATTGTGGTCCGCGCCGCGCGCGCCGACGGCGAAGCCCAGCGCCATTGTCTGTAGCGCCCTTGGTTCGTAACCCGGAATCTCGAGGCCCTTCACCTGCGGCGCGAATTCGATGCTATCGTGCCCGATGGCCTCAGCCGCGCGGCGACTGCCCTCAGCGAGCAGGTTGCCGATCCCCTGGCGTGAGCCAATCAAATCGATGGCGCGCAGCAGCGCATCGCCGCTTCCGAAGACCAGCCACGGCTCGTCCAGCCACCCGCGCTCCACGCACTCCATCGCAAACGCGATCGTT
>Ga0068855_100004055_pt1 | contig 17871 bp, 15 predicted proteins | sample KBSCornC52_FD_66592 | JGI IMG/M metagenome (GOLD analysis project Ga0068855, IMG submission 66592) | Corn rhizosphere microbial communities from Kellogg Biological Station, Michigan, USA - KBS Corn C5-2 | ecosystem: Host-associated > Plants > Roots > Rhizosphere > Soil ...
GAGACGATCCTGCTCGACTCGGGCACCACCACCTTCGCGATCGCGCGCCAGATCCGCGACCTGCCGCTGACGGGCATCAACGTCATCACCAACGCGCTCAACATCGCCACCGCGCTGGCCTCGGTGCCGCACGTCAACCTCATCATGCCCGGCGGGCAGCTGCGCCAGCAGTCGTTCTCGCTGTCGGGCCCGATCGCGGTCAACGCGCTCAGCGGCCTGAACGCCGACGTGCTGTTCCTGGGCGTGGACAGCCTCGACCCCGAGATCGGCCTGATGACGCCGTGGCTGCAGGAGGCGCAGTTCAACGCGCAGATGATCCGCATCGCGCGCCAGGTGGTGGCCGTGGCGGACTCGTCCAAGCTGATGCGGCGCAACCTGTCCGTCATCGCCAGCGTCGACCAGCTCGACCTGCTCATCACCGACACGGCGGCCAACCCCGAGACGGTGGAGGAGCTGCGCCGCCGTGGCGTCGAGGTGCGGCTCGTCTGACCCGCGGGCGGCCCGCGCCGGGAGGCGTCGGGACCCGCAAGGCCGTTCGCCGGCCTGCAAATGTCATTTGCCTTCGAATTGATCTTTCGTTATGCTGATAACGAAAGCTTGAATCGTAAGTGGAAACTATAAACGAAAGTTTGCGAAAGGCGACGTAGACTGCATCCATCCCGTCGAGAAGACCTTGCGAGGGCCGCTCGACACCGGCATCCCCTGATTTGCGCCCGGCTTGCGCCGCAAGCGGCCGACACCCACGAGGAAGCACCCGATGAGTCTCCGTCCGACCCCGCGTCCCGCCCCGCATCGCCTGTCCGCGCTGGCGCTCGCCATGCTGGGCCTGTTCGCCCACGGCGCCGTCCGCGCGCAGGCCGTGCAAGCCGCACCGGCGGCGTCCGCCGCCTCGGCGCCCGATCGCGAGGCCGCAGCGGTGCAGTCCGTCGTGGTCACCGGCACGCGCGCCAGCCTGGAGCGCGCGATGGCGATCAAGCGCGACGCCTCCGTCGTGCAGGACAGCATCAGCGCCACCGAGCTGGGCCGCTTCCCCGATGACAACGTGGCCGACTCGCTGAGCCACATCACGGGCGTGTCGATCAGCCGCACCGCCGGCGGCGAAGGCCAGTACGTCAGCGTGCGCGGCCTGGGCCCCGACTACACGCTCACCACCTTCAACGGCCGCATCCTGGGCACCGACGGCGCGGGCCGCGACTTCGCGTTCGACGTGCTGCCGTCCGACATCATCAACGGCGCCGACGTGGTGAAGTCGGCGCAGGCCTCGACGACGGAGGGCGCAATCGGTGGCCTGGTGAACCTGCGCTCGGCCAGCCCGTTCGACCAGAAGGGCCAGCATGGCCTGCTGCGCCTGGAGGGCGACCGCAACCTGATGACGACGCTGAACGGCAGGAAGCTGTCGGCCACCTACAGCAGCACGTTCGGCAACGAATGGGGCGTGCTGCTGGGCCTGGTCTACGCGCACCGCAAGGAGCGCACCGACACCGCCGGCAACGACGGCGGCTGGACGCGCAACCCCGCCAGCGATCCGAAGATCAACTGGGGCGGCAACGCCTGGGGCGGCAACATCGACCTGGACGGCAACGGCGTGCTCGACCCGAACGAGGAAGGCCTGATCGGCCCGGGCCAGTTCCGCGTCGGCTCCATCATGGAGGACAAGAAGCGCATCGCGTTGTCCGGCAAGCTCGAATGGCGCCCGAACGACCGCCTGAAAGTGGTGGTCGACGGCATCAAGACACGGCTCGACTCGCCGCAGGTCGGCTACGAGCAGTCGTTCTACCCGCTGTTCGCGCCGGGACGCTGGTCGAACATGACCGTCAAGGACGGCGTGGTCACGCAGTTCACGATGGACAACCCGGATCCGGAACTGCGCATGAACCCGGAGCTGCTGAACATGACCTCGCATCGCGTGGTCAACACGGGGCTGTACGGCGTCAATGCGGAGTGGAAGCCGTCCCCCGACCTGGTGCTCACCACCGACGTGTACGCGTCGACCTCCAGCCGCCACTCCGGCGGACAGGACACCTACGTCGTGCTGCGCATGAACCAGCCCAACACGACCACCATCACGCTCGACGGCGGCCAGATCCCCGACGTCGCCGTGCACTTCGATGACGGCCGCGACCTGGCCTCGGGCCTGGCGGCCGGCCAGTTCGGAGCGTCGGATTTCAACACGCACTACTTCGAGCTGTCGGGCGACAACGTCGACGACCGCATCCTCGGCGCCTCGGAGGCGGCCGTGCTGCAGATCGACAAGCTGCATGTCGACCAGATCAAGTTCGGGCTGAACTACACCGCGCGCAAGAAGACGCGCAACCTCGTCGACAACGACTTCAACAACGGCGCCAACTACTACTCGGACGCCGACAGGATCAACGTCGGCACGCTGGGCGGCAACATCCTCGACCAGCACCTGCACCTGCCCAACTTCATGACCGGGGTCGCGGGCAACTTCCCGCGCACGTTCCTCGGCTTCGACGTCAACAACTACATCCAGGCGCTGAAGAACTACGACGGCCACACGCGCTCGGACGGCAGCACGTATTCGTATGCCGCGGCCGCGCCGGCGTGGGATCCGCTGCAGAGCTACCGCGTCACCGAACGCACGCTCGCGGCGTACCTGGAGGCCGACATGTCGGGCGACGACTGGAACGCCGACGCAGGCCTGCGCCTGGTCAACACGCGCACCACCTCGCTCGCCTGGGACGCCCCCATCACCGCGATCGACGAGATCAACCAGTTCGACTACCAGGTGACCTACGGCGACCCGGTGCCCGCCACGCAGGGCGGCAACTACACCTACGCGTTGCCGTCGGCCAACTACATCTGGCACATCACGAAGCCGCTGCAGCTGCGCCTGGGCGCGGCCAGGACCATGGCGCGGCCGTCGGTCGACAAGCTCGCGCCCACCAGCACCACGCAGAGCATCGCCTGGGGCGACTTCACCGACGTGTTCGGCGGCAACGCGAAGTTGAAGCCCTATTCGGCGCTGCAGTTCGACGCGTCGCTCGAGTGGTACTACGCCAAGGACTCGGTCTTCAACGTGGCCGTGTACCAGAAGAACATCAAGAACCAGATCACCACCAGCTACGTCACCGGGCAGGACATCGGCGTGCCGGGCCACCTGTTCAACGTGCAGAAGCCGATCAACGGCGACCACGCGAAGGTGCGCGGCATCGAGGTCGGCCTGACGCAGCTGTGGGCCAACGGCTTCGGCGTGCGCGCGCAGTACACCCGCAACAACTCCAGGAGCTGGGTGGCCGGCGTCGAGCAGCCGCTCGAAGGCATCGCACCGGCCACGTCGTCGCTGGGCCTGCTGTACGAGAAGGGCGCGTGGAGCGCGAGCGTGACGGGCGACCACACTGCCGCCTACGTCACCACCAACAACGCGCTGGGCGCCGACTTCCGTGCCGAGGCCAAGGCCATCACCTGGCTCACCGGGCAGGTGGCCTACAGCATCAACGACCACGTGCGGGTGACGTTCGAAGGCCGCAACCTGCTCGATACCAAGGAGCAGTATGTCCTGACCAACGGCGTCGTCTCGCTGCCCAACGGCTACTACCGCTACGGCCGCGCGTTCACCCTCGGCCTCAGCCTCTCGCTCTGACATGACGCCTCGCCTCCTCATCGCGCTCGCACTGGGCCTGTCGACGGCGTTCGCCGCCGCTCAGCCCGACGCGCGCTACACGCTGGCGGACTTCGACCAGGTGCCCAAGATCGACGCGCACGTGCACCTGCACAGCGCGGAGCCCGGCTTCGTCGAGGCGGCCCGGCGCCTGCGGTTCAAGGTGCTGACGATCAACGTCGACTACCCGGACTTCCCGCCGATCGACGAGCAGCTGCACGTCGCCGTCGCGCTGCGCACCGCGTTCCCGACGACGGTCGCCTTCGCAGGCACTTTCGGCACCGCCGACTTCGAGACGCCCGGCTGGGTCGAGCGCACCGAGCGCCGCATCGACGCGGCGATGGCCGCCGGCGCGGTGGGCATCAAGGTGTGGAAGAACATCGGCATGTCGCTGCGCGACGCCAAGGGCCAGCTCGTGATGCTCGACGACGCGCGCCTGAAGCCGGTGTTCGACTACATGCAAGCCCGGGGCATCACGCTGCTCGATCACCAGGGCGAGCCGTACAACTGCTGGCTGCCGCTCGACAAGATGTCGGTCAACAACGATCGCGAGTATTTCAAGGCGCATCCGCAGTACCACATGTTCCTGCATCCGGAGATGCCCCGCTGGGAGGCCCAGATGGCCGCGCGCGACCGGCTGCTGGACGCGCACCCGAAGCTGAAGTTCGTGGGCATGCACATGGCCTCGCTGGAGCGCGACGTCGACGAGCTCGCGGTCTTCCTCGATCACTACCCGGACGCGAAGGTCGACATCGCCGCGCGCATCGGCCAGATCCAGTCGCAGGGCCAGCACGACCGCGAGAAGGTGCGCCGCTTCTTCATCAAGTACCAGGACCGGCTGCTGTATGGCACCGACGTCGAACAGGAACCGAAGCAGCCGGGCGCCGAGATGGCGCGCGAGACCGAGCAGGCCTGGCGCGCGCAGTGGCGCTACTTCACGAGCGACGACACCTTCCAGGTCGCCGACCTCGACCAGCCCGTGCGCGGCCTCGCGCTGCCGCGCGGCGTGATCGACAAGCTGTACCACCTCAACGCCGAACGCGCCTTCCCGGGCGCCTGGGGAACCACGCGATGACCGCCCGCCGAGCCTTCCTGCAATGGCTGGCCGCCGCGCCCGCCGCGACGGCGCTGCTGCCGACCGCGAGCCGCGCCGCCTTGGTGGACGCCGGCCGCGGCCACGTGCGCGTCGAGGACGAGGTCGTCGGGCTGCACTTCGACGACGCGTTGCGCTGCCGCATCGTGCACAAGCGCGGGCCGCGCACGCAGGCGCTGACGCGCTTCGACCCGTGTGGCGTCGCGCTCAAGGGCCGGCACGTCGATCGCTTCGCGCTCGCATCCGCGCGTCCGCATGCCGGCGCCACGCCGTTCGGCGCGGGGCAGTCGCTGGAACTGGTCGGCCGGGCTGCGGGCGGGCTCGCCAAGACGATCACCGTCACGCTGCTGGACGCATTCCCCGGCACGGCGCTGCTGGCGGTGTCGTACGCCAACCAGGGCGAGGCGCCGCTCGAGCTCGAATCGGTCACCGCGGTCTCGCACCGCCTCCTGCCCGCGCCGCGCCACGCCGGCGGCTGGTGGACGTACTCCGGTTCGACGCATCAGGACCGCCGCGACTGGGCGCAGCCGGTCGTGCGCGGTTTCGACCAGCGCAACTTCATGGGCATGGACGCGCCGGACTACGGCGGCGGCACGCCCGTCTCCGACGTCTGGCGCCGCGACGTCGGCCTGGCCGTCGGGCATCTGGACAAGCTGCCGCAGCTGGTGTCGCTGCCGGTGCGTGCGGCAGGCGACGAGGTCGACGTCGGCCTGGTCGACGACACGAAGCGCACGCTGGCGCCCGGCGCGACGCTCGCGCTGCCGCTGGCCTTCGTCACCGTGCACGGCGGCGACTTCTTCGCGCCACTCGATCGCTACCGCCGGCTGATGGCGCTGCAGGGCCTGCACGCGCCGACGCCGCCGGCCTCCGCCTACGAGCCCGTGTGGTGCGCCTGGGGCTACGAGCGCGAGTTCTCGTTTCCGCTGGTGCGTGCCACGATCCCGAAGGTGCAGGAGCTCGGCCTGAAGTGGGTGGTGCTGGACGACGGCTGGCAGGTGCGCACCGGCGACTGGCGGCCCGATCCGGCCAAGTACCCGAATGGCGACGCCGACATGCAGGCCTTCGTCGACGAAATCCACGCGCGCGGCCTGCTGGCGCGCATCTGGATCGCACCGCTGGCTGTGGCGCCCGGCAGCGACGAGCTGCACGACAACGTCGACGAGCTGCTGCTGGACAAGGACGGCGTGCCGCAGATGGTGTCGTGGTGGAACAGCCTGACCGTGTGCCCGGCCTACGGCAAGACGCAGGAGCGCATGGCGGCGATCGCGCGCAAGATCATCGGCGAGTGGGGCTTCGATGGCCTGAAGGTGGATGGCCAGCACCTGAACGGCGTCGCGCCGTGCCACAACCCGGCGCACCACCACGCGCATCCCGAGGATTCGACGCAGCACCTGTCGGACTTCTACAAGGCGCTGTACGACGCGGTCAAGGCCGTCAAGCCGCAGGCCGTCGTCGAGGTCTGCCCCTGCGGCACGGGGTATGCGTTCCACAACATGCCGTGGATCGACCAGGCGCCGGCCTCCGACCCCGAATCCAGCTGGCAGGTGCGCCACAAGGGCAAGACGCTCAAGGCGCTGATGGGCGCGTCGTCCGCCTACGCCGGCGACCACGTGGAGCTGAGCACGGGCGGGCAGGATTTCGCATCGACGGTGGGCGTGGGCGGCGTGGTGTCGACCAAGTTCACCTGGCCGGTCGATCCCAAGCCCAAGGACTCGTTCCTGCTGACGCCCGGGCACGAGGCGCACTGGAAGAAGTGGATCGGCGCCTACAACGCGCGCCGCCTGTCGCAGGGCACGTACCGCGGCGAGCTGTACGACATCGCGTTCGACAAGCCCGAGACCCACGTCGTCGAGAAGGACGGCGTCCTGCACTACGCGTTCTACGCCCGGGACTGGCATGGCCCCGTGATGCTGCGCGGGCTGGCCCCGGGCGACTGGGTCGTCGAGGACTGGATCGAGGGCCGCACCCTCGGCACCGTCAACGCCGCGCGCCCCACCCTGGACGTGCGGTTCAAGGACAACCTGCTCGTGCTGGCGCGTCGCGCCGCCACGGCCTGACCCAAGGGCTCTTCGCATGAACAACGACCTCTCCCTGCCGATGTCCGCCGCGCCCGCCGTGCCCAAGTCGCGCTGGCTGGTGCACGCGCTGGTGACGATGCTCACCTGGGGCGTGTGGGGCGCGTTCGCCGGCCTGCCGGTGGACCACGGCTTTCCCGAGACGCTGAACTACGTGGTGTGGACGCTCACGATGATCCCGCCGGCGTGGTTCGTGCTGCGGCGCGCCGGGGTGAAGTTCCAGGCCGACCGCCGCAGCGTCGTGCTGGGTCTGGCGGCGGGCCTGCTCGGCGCCGGTGGGCAGCTGGTGCTGTTCTACGACGTGCGCATCGGGCCGACGTACCTCATCTTCCCGATCATCGCGCTGTCGCCCGCGCTGACCATCGCGCTGTCGTACTCGCTGCTGGGCGAGCGCACCGGCAGGCTGGGCCTGCTGGGCGCGGTGCTCGCGCTGTGCAGCCTGCCGCTGTTCGACTACGGCAGCGGCGGGGCGTCCAACTACGGCCTGTGGTTCTGGCTCGCCCTGATCGTGCTGGCGGCCTGGGGCCTGCAGGCCTACGTGATCAAGCTGGCCAACGGCAGCATGAGCGCCGAGAGCATCTTCGGCTGGATGGCGCTGTCGGCGGTGGCGTCGATCCCGTTCGCGCTGCTGCTCACGGACTTCGGCAAGCCCATCCACTGGGGCTGGAGCGGCCCGGGCCTCGCGGCGGTGATCCAGATCCTGAACTCCATCGGCGCGCTGACGCTGGTCTACGCGTTCCGCCACGGCAAGGCGATCGTCGTCTCGCCGCTGGTCAACGCCGGCGCGCCGCTGCTCACCGCCGTGATCGCCATCGCGATGTCGGGCGGCATGCCGGGGCCGCTGAAGGTCGCGGGCATCGCGCTGGCCGCCATCGCCTCCGTGCTGCTCGCGCTGCAGCCCGACACCGCGACCGACGACTGAGCGCGTCGGTCCAACGGAAGCGTCCCTCTCATGCAAGCCCTGCTCCAGTTCGTGCAACAGCACCGGTCCGGCGATCCCGTCGGGATCACGGCGGTGTGCTCGGCGCACCCCATCGTCCTCGAGGCCGCGCTCGCCGAAGGCGCACGCAACGGCAGCGTCGTGCTGGTCGAGGCGACGTCCAACCAGGTCAACCAGTTCGGCGGCTACACGGGCATGCGGCCCGCCGACTTCCATCGGTTCGTCTCGGAGATCGCCGCGCGCTGCGGCCTGCCCGCGTCGCGGCTGCTGCTGGGCGGCGACCACCTCGGGCCCAACTGCTGGCAGGCCGAGCCGTCGGAGGTCGCGCTGGGCAACTCGGAGGTGCTGGTGGCCGACTATGTGCGCGCCGGCTTCCGCAAGATCCACCTCGACTGCTCGATGGCCTGTGCCGACGACGGCCTGCCGCTGCCCGATTCGCTGGTGGCCGCGCGCGCCGCGCGTCTGGCGCTCGCGTGCGAGCAGGCGTGGCGCGAGGTCGGCGGCGAGCCGCCGGTCTACGTGATCGGCACCGAGGTGCCCGTGCCGGGCGGCGCGCACGAGGACCTGGGCGAGCTGGCGGTGACCACGCCCGCGGCCGCCGCCGCGACCGTCCTTGCGCACGAGGAGGCATTCCGATTGCGCGGCCTCGAATCGGCGTGGGCGCGCGTGATCGCCCTGGTGGTGCAGCCCGGCGTCGAGTTCGATCACCACAAGGTCGTCGACTACGTGCCCGCGAAGGCGCGCGCGCTGTCGTCGTGCATCGAGCGCGTGCCGGGCCTGGTCTTCGAGGCGCACTCCACCGACTACCAGACGCCGCAGTCCCTCGCGCAACTCGTGCGCGACCACTTCGCGATCCTCAAGGTCGGCCCCGGCGCCACGTTCGCGTTGCGCGAGACGCTGTGGGGCCTGGCCGAGATCGGCCGCGAATGGCTGGGCGAAGCCGGCGGCGACTTCAAGCAGGCGGTGCTGGGCGCGATGCGCGCGCATCCCGGCTACTGGCAGAAGTACTACGTCGAGCCCGACCGCCTCGCGCTGGACCTGCAGTTCAGCCTCAGCGACCGCATCCGCTACTACTGGGCCAGCCCCGAGGTGGCACGCGCCTGCGACCGGCTGCTCGCGGGGCTGGCCGCGCGCGGTCCGTTGCCGCTCACGCTGCTGAGCCAGTACCTGCCGCGCGTGTACGACGGGGTGCGCGCCGGCGCCGTGCCCAACGACGTGCGCGCCCTCCTGCGCGAGGGCGTGGCCCACGTCCTGCGCGACTACGCCCAGGCGTGCAACCCGCAGGCGGCGCCGCGCGGCGGCGCCGAGATCGAATTCCACAGGGAAATGGCATGAAAGTTCAAGACATCGATCCGTCCGCGTTCCTCGTCGACGGGGGGCAGTGGACGGCGCGCGAGATCGCGCACCAGCCGGCCGTGTGGGCCGAGGCGATGGCGCAGGCGGCGGCCAGCGACCTGGCCAGCTGGATCGCGCAGGCGCTGTCGGACCCGCGCACCCGCGTCGTGTTCACCGGCGCCGGCACGTCCGCCTACATCGGCGACAGCCTCGTGCCGGTGGTCGCGCGCCGCTGGAGCCGCATCGTCGAGTCGGTGCCCACCACCGACCTCGTGGCCGCGCCGCGCTCGGGCTTCCCGGCCGACGTGCCCACGCTGCTGGTGTCGTTCGCGCGTTCGGGCAACAGCCCCGAGAGCGTGGCCGCCGTCGACCTGGCCGACGCGATGCTGGCGCAGTGCCGCCACCTGGTCATCACGTGCAACGCGGACGGCGCGCTCGCGGCCGCCGCCGCCGCGCGGCCCGACGCCCGCCTGCTGGTGCTGCCCGATCGCACCAACGACCGCGCGTTCGCGATGACCTCCAGCTTCACGACCATGCTGCTGGTGGCCGCGCGCCTGTTCGGGGTGATCACCGAGGCGCCGTCCGTGGCCGGCGAGGCCGCGCTGCGGCACGGCGCGGTGGTGGCCCGCGAGCTGGTGGACGCCGGCTTCGACCGCATCGTCTACCTCGGCGGCAACGCACTGCACGGCCTGGCGCGCGAGGCCGCGCTGAAGATGCTGGAGCTCACCGACGGCCAGGTGATCGCGATGCACGAGACGCCGCTGGGCTTTCGCCACGGCCCCAAGACGATCGTCAACGAATCGACCCTCGTCGTGATGTTCATCTCCAACGACCCGCTGGTGCGCGCCTACGACCTGGACCTGCTGCGCGAGCTGCGGGCCGACGGCCGCGCCAGGCGCGTGTTCGCGATCGGCGCGCAGCCGGGCGACCGCGCCGCGGGGGTCGACCTCGTCGTCGAGGGCCTGGCCGACGCCGACGAGTTCGGTACGATCGCGCCGTTCGTCGTGATCGCGCAATTGCTCGCGCTGCGCCGGTCGGCCTCGCTGCAACTGACGCCCGACCAGCCCAGCCGCTCGGGCACCGTCAATCGCGTGGTGCGCGGCGTCGTGATCCATCCGATGGCCACGGAGGGCTGAGATGTTCCTGGGCGTCGACGGGGGCGGCACCAAGACCGCATTCGTGCTGGCCGACGAGCGCGGCCGCGTCCTGGCCGCGCACGCGGAAGGCTCGCTGTACCACCCCGAGGTGGGCCTGCCCGAGGTGCTCGCCACGCTGCGGCGCGGCGCGGCGCAGGTGGCGCGCGCGGGGGGCATCCTGCCCGAGGCGTTCGCGGGCGCCTGGGTCGGCCTGCCGGCGTTCGGCGAGGACAGCCGCGTGCAGGCCGAGCTCGCGGCGTTGCCGGCGCGCGCGCTGCCCGGCGTGGCCACGGGCTGCGGCAACGACCTCGAGTGCAGCCACGCCGGCGCGCTTGGCGGCGGCGACGGCATCTCGCTGGTGGCCGGCACCGGCTCGATGACCTGGGGCACGTGGCACGGACGCTCGGTGCGCTGCGGCGGCTGGGGCGAGGTCTTCGGCGACGAGGGCTCGGCCTACTGGATCGCGCGCGAAGGCCTGGCGCTGTTCTCGCGCATGAGCGACGGGCGCGCCGAGCGCGGTCCGTTCTACGACCTGATGCGCGCGCGCACCGGGCTGGAGAGCGACCTGGACCTGTCGGGGCGCGTCGTCAACGACGGCGCGCGCAGCGCGGTGGCGGCCTGGGCCGTCGCGGTGCACGACGCCGCGCTGGCGGGCGACGCCGCGGCGCGTGCCATCCTGCGCCGCGCGGCGGGCGAACTGGCCGACCTGGTCCGCGCGACCTGCCGCCTGCTGGACGTGCCGCCGGGCGCGACGGTGATCGCGTCGACGTCGGGCAGCGTGCTGGGCGAGGACGGCCTCGTGCTGCAGGACCTGCGGCACCTGCTGGCGCCCGCGCACGCAGGGGGTCGCGGGGCGATCGAGCTGCGTGCGCCGATGATGGCGCCGGTCCTGGGCGCCGTGGCGCTGGCCGCGCGCGCGGCGCGGCGCGAGCTGTCGGCCGATGCGGTCGCGACGCTGGCGCAGGGCCGGTTCGTCGTGGCCTGAGGAGTGCCAGCGGTGCCTCGCGTCGATCGCGCCACGGCCGGTCACGGTGGATCCTGCGACTTCGCGCAGGATGACGGCGTAGGGGGCCAGGACGACGGGGTAGGGGGCCGGGACGACGGCGTGGAGGACCAGGTCGACGGTGCCAGGCGAGGCGCGTCGGCGATGGCCGAGCGCCGGCGCCGGATCTGCGCGCTGATCCAGCGCGAAGGCCGTGTCAGCAGCGACGATCTCGCGCAGCGCCTGAACACGTCGGCCGTGACGATCCGCTCCGACCTGCGCGCGCTCGCGGCCAGCGGCGCGCTGCTGCGCACGCACGGGGGCGCCGTGTCGCACCGCGAGGGCGACGAGGTGCCGCTGGCGATCCGCGCCGGCCACCACCACCCCGAGAAGGTGCGCATCGCGCAGGCCGCCGCGGCGCTCGTGCGCGACGGCGACACCATCCTGCTCGATTCCGGTTCCACCACGCACGAGCTGGCCAAGCAGCTCGCGCTGCGGCCGCTGACGCACGTCAACGTCATCACCAACGCGCTGAACGTGGCGATGTCGCTCGCCCACGCGCGCCACGTCCACCTGGTGATGCTGGGCGGCGTGCTGCGCGAGAACTCGTTCACGCTGTCCGGGCCGCAGGCCGAGTCCTCGCTCGCGACGTTGTCGGCGGACCGCCTGTTCCTGGGCGTGGACAGCCTCGACCCCGAGCGAGGCCTGATGACGCCGCACCTGATGGAGGCGCAACTGAACGCGCAGATGATCCGCGTCGCGCGCCAGGTGGTGGCCGTGGCCGATTCGTCCAAGCTGCAGCGGCGCAACCTCTCGGTGATCGGCGCGCTGGAGTGCCTGGACCTGCTGATCACCGACGTGCGCGCCCACCCGTCCGTCATCGACGCGATCCGCGATCGCGGCGTGGACGTGATGGTGGTGTGACGGCGAGCGGTCAGCCGCCGGGGCCTTGCTCGGCCGTGGGCTGCAGCTCGATGCGCAGCCAGCCCGGCAGGAACAGCTCGCCCTGGTAGCGCGTGCTCGCGTCCTCGGCGCCGATCGAGCGCGTGGATTCTTCAGCGCCGGGCAGCACCTGCATCGGGGCGTCGGCGGGCGGCGGGCGGCCGATGTCGACGGCAGCGTCGTGGCGATGGGCAAGCGGATTCATGCGGACTCCTCGGCCGCGCGGCGGCCACGGGGTTTTCAGCAAGCCCCGTTCCCGCGAGCATCCGCCCGGCGCAGGCACGGGCGCCATCCCCAAGATCGGGTCAGAAGACGACGATGGCGACGACCACCAGGGCCAGCACGATCCACGTCGTGCGCGACAGCCTGAACCCGTCGCCGGAGTCGACGTCCTGCGGTGACCGCGACTCCTCGGATTCCGTGGGCAGCTCGTCGATCGCCAGGGCCCCGCGCTCGAACGCCTCGATCGTCTGGCGCGCGGCGTCGGCGAACGGGGCGGGCACCCGGATGCGCACGCCGCCCATGGCGACCGTCAGCAAGGTGTCGGTCTGCACGGTCTGGACGTCGCCCAGCGTGGCGGGGATGCCTTCGGCTTCGAGGCAGCCGCGCAGCATCTCGGCCTCCAGCGTGTTGAACACGCGCGTGACGGTGACCATGTCGACCTCGGGCGGCTGCTCGTGCGCGTCCGCGCTCGACGCGCCGGGCGCGTCGGCAGGGAGCGGGAGCGACGCCGACGGGTTCATCCGCCCATTCTGTACGCGAACGGGCCGCGGCGCGTCGGTCCAGGCGCAGGCTCTTGTCCGGCGAAGCCGATCGCGAGCGTCACGGCGAACACCACCGCCGCCGTCCGCCGAACGGCGTTCTGGCGCAGAACGACGCCGCTCGGCAGCGCGCGAACGGGCAATGCCCCGCTCCCGGCGGGCGCGGGCACGCGCTTCGCCGACAATGCAGCCGTCGTGGCCCGCTCACGTACCGATGCGTCGCATGCTCACCCTGATCCTCACCCTCGTGGCCGTGCTGTACATCGGCTTCTGCATCGTGCTGTACCTGACGCAGCGCTCGTTCCAGTACTTCCCCACGCCGCGCCGCCTCGGGCCGACCGAGATGGCCGGCACGTTCCGCCGCGGCGACACCCTGCTGCAGCTGACCGTGCGCCCGCACGCCGGCCCCGGCGCGGTGCTGTACTTCGGCGGCAACGGAGAGGACGTCTCGAGCAGCGTGGCCCCGCTGGTGGCCGCCTTCCCCCACCGCGAGATCGTCATGCTGCACTACCGCGGCTACGGCGGCAGCGCCGGCCAGCCGACCGAGGCCGACATCGCCCTGGATGCCGTCGGCCTGTTCGACGACGTGCACGCACGCCACCCGGACGTCATCGTGATCGGCCGCAGCCTGGGCAGCGGCGTCGCGGCGCGCCTGGCGAGCGAGCGGCCCGTGTCCCGGCTGGTGCTGGTCACGCCCTACGACAGCCTGCTGGGCATCGCACAGCGGCAGTTCCCCGTCTTTCCCGTGCGCTGGCTGCTGATCGACAAATACGAATCCTGGCGCTACGTGCCCAGGATCGCGGTGCCGGTGCTGATCCTGCGCGCGGAGCACGACGAGCTGATCCCCGCCGCCAGCACCGACGCGCTGCGCGACCGCTTCCGGCCCGGCCAGGTGCAGTACGTCGTGGTGCCCGCGGACCACAACTCCATCCTCGACGAGCCCGGCTACGTGCGCGCGCTGGCCGCGTTCGACGCCGCGCCATGAGCGCCCGCCTGGCAGCGCCGAAGGGCGGAGGTTGCCTCATGAGCGGCGCGCTCTACGCGGCGTTCCTGCGCAACGTCAACCTGGGCCGGCCGGGCAGCCCGACGCGCACGCAGCTGGAGGCGGCCTTCGTGGCGGCGGGCGCGGCGAGCGCCGAGTCGTTCCTGGTCAACGGCACGCTCGTCTTCACGCCCGCACCCGGCGCGCGGCCGCGCGCGCTCGCGCAGCGCGCCTGCGCGCACATGCGCGCGAGCTGCGGGTTGCGCGAGCCGCTGTTCGTGCGCGCCGTGGCCGAACTCGCGGCCCTGGTGGCGAGCGATCCGTTCGCCGGGCAGGTGGCCGAGGGCCGCGACGCCTGCTGCATCACGTTCCTGGGGGCGCCGCGCCGGCCGCTGCCACCCCTGCCGCTGGCGACCCCGCGCGGCGACCTCGAGTTGCTGCGCTCGGATGACACCCACGTGCTGAGCGTCAGCCGCTGGGTGGGCAAGTCGGGCGGGTCGCCGAACGCCTGGCTCGAACGGCACCTCCGCGAGCCGGCCACCACGCGCAACTGGCGCACCATCGTGCGCCTCGTCGAAAGATATCGTTGAGCACGCGGAACCCTTTCGCGGGTTGAAGGCTCGGAACCTGCCATGACGCCATCCCCTTCCCGCAACCCGGGCCTGGACACCCTGCGCGCCAGCGCCATCGCGCTGGTGTTCATGTACCACTACGAGATCTTCGTGAGCGGCACGCCCACGTTCGGCTGGCTCAGCGAGGTCGGCTGGGCCGGCGTCGACCTGTTCTTCGTGCTGAGCGGCTACCTGATCGCCAACCAGCTCTTCGCCGGCATGGCGCGCGGGCAGTCGCTGTCGCTGCCGCGCTTCTACGCGCGCCGCGCGTTCCGCACGCTGCCGGTGTTCTGGCTGGTGCTCGCGGCGTTCGTGCTGTTCCCCGCGGCGCTCGGCGGACGCACGCCGCCGCCGTGGTGGCGCTTCCTCACCTTCACGCAGAACATCGGCCTGCAGCCGGGGACGGCGTTCTCGCATGCGTGGTCGCTGTGCGTGGAGGAGCAGTTCTATCTCGTGCTGCCGGCGATCCTGGCCGTCGGGGCGTGGTTCGCCCACCGCCGCAAGCCCGCGCGCGCGGCGCTCACGCGCGCGCACGGGTGGGCGCTGATGGCCGCGCTGGTGGGCGTGGGCGTCGCCGCGCGCTGCATCCTCTGGCAGGCCTGGGGTCGCCCCGCCGACGGGCGCGGCGACGGCTACATGGCCTGGATCTACTACGACACGCTGTGCCGCTTCGACGAGTTCATTCCCGGCGTGGCGGTGGCGATGTTGAAGAACTTCCATCGGCCCACCTGGGATCGCCTGATGGCGCGCGGCGGCCTGCTGAGCGCGATCGGCGCCGTGGCCGTCGCCGTGATGCTGACGCTGGCGTACCGCTTCTTCCTCATCCCCGGATACGGCTGGGGCTTCTTCATGACCGCCTTCGGCTACTCGCTGATCGCGTGCGCCTTCGCGATCCTGGTGATGGCCGCGCTCAGCCCGGCGGCACGCGTGCTGCGCTGGCGCATCCCCGGGGCACAGTCGCTCGCGCTGTGGTCGTACTCGACCTACCTGTCGCACAAGCCGCTGGCGTACTTCCTCGGCAAACGGCTGGAACCGCTGGGGGTATCGGACGGCGTACGCCTGGCGATCATCACGCTGGCCTGCATCGCCGTGGGCGGGCTGCTGTACAAGCTCGTCGAGGCGCCGTTCATGGCCCTGCGCGACCGCCTGGTGCCGTCGAACTTCGGCGACGGCGCCGCGGTCGTGCCGCGGGCGCTCAGTCCGGAAGCCGGCTGAAGTCCATCACCCAGTTCGTCTCCCACGGGCCATCGGGCGCACCGTCGGTGCCCGCGAGCGCGAAGTCCTGCGACCAGCGCGCGCGGTCCGGCCCCAGGCGCTCCCACAGGAAGCGCACGCGTACCGGGCGCCCGTCGTCCACGTCGTCGCCCGCGAAGCGGCCGATGTCGCCCTGCCAGCCCCCGACGACGGGCGGGCTCACGCGGCCGTCGCGGCTGCTCACCCAGCGGATCTCCCAGCGCTGCGCGGCCACGTCCAGCGTGCGCAAGCTCAGGCCACCGACGCCGCGGTCGTGGAACACGCTGTCGTCGACGGACACGAGGCCGCCCAGGTGGCTCCAGGCCTGGTGGGTCGCGCTGAATTCCAGCCAGTCCTCGCAGCCCGCCAGGCGCTGGCGCAGACAACGGTTGGCGATGTGCCAGCGGCCGACGAGGAAGTCGAAGTCGTGCGGGTGTCCGATGAAGTCCTGTTCCATGGTTTTCAGCCTTCTTGTGACGGGCGGCGGCGCAGCGCCGACCGGTCGGTGGGAACGAGCCGCAACTGCGTCGGCTCGCCGGAAAGATAGGCCCGCCATTCGGGACGGCCCAGGCAGCCCGAGGCCTGCAGCAGCGTGGCGTGGCGGCGCTCGGCGGCCTCGTCGTCGAAGCGGGTCAGCCAGGCCAGCACGGGCTCGTTCTCGCGCACCGGCAGGCGGGGAAAGTTGTTGGGCGCGTCCTCGCTGACCCAGCACGCAAGCAGGTCGCCGCCCACGCCCACCCACCACGGATGCACGTGCTGGTCGAACGCGTGGACGAGCGCCTCGTCGGCCGGCTCGCGCAGCGGGCAGAGCGTGATCGTGAACACGCCGCCCGCACGCGCTGCGGCACCGGCGGGCGGCCGCCGCTGCAGCGCGGCCAGCAGGCCCTGGTCGCAGCCGAGCGGGCGCAGCAGGAACACGTTGTCGCTGTCGACCATGGTGGCATTGGCCGCGTCGCGATGCGCCTTCCACACGGGGCCGCCGTAGAACGCGGCGAGCGATTCGGCGCGGGACGACATGTCCGGGAATCCGCGCAGCCAGACGAAGCGGTCGGGGTCGTCCAGGTCGCGGAAGGTGGCGAGCAGGCGCATGCCGGCATCCTCCTGCGGCTCGACGAACTCGCGCTCGAACAGCGCGATCAGCTCGTCGCGACGGCCCGGATGCAGCGTGTACTGGCGCAGCTCGAGCACCGACAGGGCTTCGGCGACTTCGGTGGTGGACATGGGAGATCTCCTTTGCAAGACGACGGACGCATCATCGCGACCGATACATGCCACCGCATGTCATGTATTTGAGGCAGACTGGCGATCATGCGTGCCAGCCGACTCCTCTCGCTCCTGATGCTGCTGCAGAGCCGCGGCCGCATGAGCGCGCAGGCCCTGGCCGAGGCGCTGGAGGTATCGGTGCGCACCATCCACCGCGACGTCGACGAGCTGAGTGCCTCGGGCGTGCCGATCTGGGCCGACCGCGGGCGGCTGGGCGGCTTCCAGCTCCAGGCGGGCTGGCGTACCAAGGTCGACGGCCTGACCGCGCCCGAGGCGCAGGCGATGTTCCTCGGCGGCCTGCCGGGGCCCGCGTCCGAGCTGGGCCTGGGCGAGGCGATGGCGTCGGCGCAGCTCAAGCTGCTGGCCGCGTTGCCGGACGGCTGGCGCGACGACGCGCGCCGGGTCAGCGCGCGCTTCCACCTGGATCCGATCGACTGGTACCGCGGCCCGTCGGCCACCGACCACCTGCCGGCGATCGCCCAGGCGGTGTGGAGCGAGCGCCGCGTGGCGATGCGCTACGAAAGCTGGAAGGGCGAGGTGTCGCGCCGCGTCGATCCGCTGGGGCTCGTGCTCAAGGCGGGCGTCTGGTACCTGGCCGCGCAGGTGGGCAACGGCGTGCGCACCTACCGCCTGTCGAACATCCTCGACCTGGAGGTCACGGGCGAGGCCTTCGAGCGTCCCGCGGACTTCGAGCTCGGCGCCTGGTGGCTGCAGTCGACGCGGCGCTTCGAGAAGGAGCTGGCCACGGACACCGCGCAATTGCGGGTGACGGCGTCCGGGATGAAGGCCTTGCGCGACCTCGGTGCCGCGGTGGCACAGGCGGCGGAGGCGTCGGCCGGGGAACCGGACGAGGCGGGCTGGCGGCGCGTGACGATCCCGATCGAATCGATCCCGCA
>Ga0068855_100004058_pt1 | contig 17869 bp, 27 predicted proteins | sample KBSCornC52_FD_66592 | JGI IMG/M metagenome (GOLD analysis project Ga0068855, IMG submission 66592) | Corn rhizosphere microbial communities from Kellogg Biological Station, Michigan, USA - KBS Corn C5-2 | ecosystem: Host-associated > Plants > Roots > Rhizosphere > Soil ...
CAGCATGAAATCATAGGTGCCGTCCGGGTCTTCAAGTTTTAGCGTGCTAAGTGATGTCCCAGTTCGACTATCGCCTCTGTTGATCCAGAATTCCGCTCCGCGCGGGAACACCATTGAATTGTCCGGCACCAATGCCGCCTTGACGGCATCGAAACGCTGCGAGGGCAGACCGTCAGTTGGCAGAGTCAGATATGGGTCGGTAGCGAGGTAAACCGTGGCTGGTTGCGCTGCCGAATCCCACCAGCCATCCACATTCGTATTGTTCTCGAATGTTCTCTGGCCTGCGTTGAAGAATGTTTGCAGCGAGAACGCCGAGCCGCCGGCAACTGTGATTGCCGGATACCATGCCGCAGTGTTAGTCGTGCTAGCGAGATATGTGCCGATGGTGTCTGGACCATTAAGCACCGTGATTAACAACTGATTATTGTCGAGATTGGCTCGCACGTAGACGAGATCGCCCTCAGCGCATGCGCTGAACGTGGCGACAACCGAGCCGTTATTGTAGAGCTTGCCATCATCCAGCCGGAATCCATAGCCGTTGGCGTCTTCGCCAACATACTTGCTCGTTGGAGCGCTCGCATTCACGATGCCAATATAGACGGCGCCGAGCGAGCCATTCGTGAGTGATCCACTACCCCATGTTAGCGTCTCAAACTAGCTAATCGTGTCCGACAGCGGAACTGTGCAGCGGCACATGCGATGCGAATTGGCGCCCCCGGTATTGCAGGCGAGAATTATTCCGCCATCGCTCACATCGAGCGCGGAATCGCAATGGGCATTGTCTAGCGTGGAGAATATTTGTTTCATTTACTAATCAATGCCCCGCCAGCGTTTTGATTTCGGCCCAATTGCGACCGCTGCCGCTATTGCGTAGCCAAGTAATTTCGGTCGAAGTAAGGAAGTTGCCCTTGATGTATCCCCAACGAGAGCAACCAACATCAGCCTTGAACGATCCACTGTTAGCGCCGCCGATATTGAAATTTATTGCGCTCTGTGTCGCTGTGGTCAATACAGATGACGAAACAACGGGGGTTCCACCATCAATCTGCATGCGCAATTTCCCGTCTGCCGAGTCGCGCCATAGGCAATAGAAATGCCAGTTAGTTGTATCTGGGAGCGTTCCATCTGATGTAATCCACGTACTGGTCGACGAATCACCGCCGTAGGCAGAAAGTCCACCGGTTGTCTTCATCCACCAGAAATATCCTCCGTTCGGTGCAGAGCCACCCGCGTATGTGCCTCCGGCGCACAAATTTGCGGTGTTCGCATGAAACTTCATCCAGCCAAATAGGCAGTATTTCTGCGGACCAGGAGATGATGCAGGAACATCGAGACCATCGTTTGTTGTTCTTGCCGTGGATAGGTATGAGGAATTGGACGAACCGGCGTACCACGCGATATCGCCGCCACCGCGCGGCCCCGTCTCAGTTCCATTTGTACCCGTTCCAATTGAACCTGCGACCGAAACTTGGAGATTATTTCCGTTCGCTGATCCTGCACGATTACCGCTAGGCTCTGTTAAATCCCAATAATCGCCATTGCCACCGGCAGAGATTTTTATCTTGTTGTAGATCGACAGCGCAGTCGGGTCGACAGTGATTGTGACCGACTGCGCGCTCGTCGCCGTTTGTCCATCTCCAGAATCAACGGCAGCGGTGAATGAATAAGTGGCGACGGTTGTCGGCGTTCCAGACAGGCGAAGCTTGTATGCTCCGGAAACGTTGACGATGGAGAGTGACAATCCGGCCGGCAACGTTCCGGCAGTCGCGCGAGGGTTGCTATAGACCCCATTCCCGCCAGCGATTGCGAGATCGGAGCTGTACGCGGTGAGTATTTGATCGCTCGCCGTGTAAGTTCCGGTCAGGGTCAGGGTTGCGTATGCGATCGTGATCGACTCGCTTCGTGTCGCCACCGTTCCCGCATTGTCAGTGGCCGCGACCACGTAGGCGTAAGTGCCTGCTGTCGTCGGCGTTCCGCTAAGCGCGCCTCCGCTCGACAGCGACAAACCTGGAGGCAGCGTGCCGGACTGCTTTGACCACATCACCGCACCCGTTCCGCCGCTCTTGGTATAGGTGAACGAATAAGAAACGCCCTGCGTTCCGGCTGGCGCTGAGTTCGTGACCGAAATCGAGACGACAGTAACCGTTACCGTCTATGACACTGAAGCTGTCGCGGACGTCAGATCTGTTGCGGTCACGGTGAATGTATACGAATGCGTGCCGACCGAAAGGCCGGTCGTGTTGCCGCTGATATGCCCGGCGCTCGAAAGCGAAAGGCCGGGAGGAAGCGATCCGCTTGTTACCGCGAATGTCTTGGCGCCAGATGCGCCGCCGCTTGTCGTGTAATCGAACGATTGCGCAATACCAGCCGTATAGCTTGAGAACGAATTCGTTATTGCAAGCGGTAGGGCGATGACATTGATGGTCAACGCCCTCTGCACTCGCGTTCGAGTGTTGTCGCGAAGATTGATGACAACCGGCCAATTACCCACATCCGAAGATGTAATGGATGCACTCGTAATCGTTGCTGATGTGCCACTCCCTGAAAATGTCATCGACGGCGGCAAAGTTCCGGTCACGCTCCACGTAAACGGATCGATACCGTTTATCGCCTAGAGTGTTGCCGAATACGCATTGCCAACATATCCGCCAGGCGCGAAACCTTGGATGGATAGGCCGTGAAAGACCTCAATGGCGAGAACTCTAGGTGTCATGCTGGCAGCGAATAGCGGGGCGGTTGTGTGGTGCGTGGACCGCTCAATGCCGCCGCAGATTGCCGCGTGGTTTGAGTCGTTAGCGCACTGGCGATAACCCTCGCGGTGTTTTGTGTTGCTCCAGTGCCATTATTGATCGCGGCGATGATCCTATCCGCAATGGCGTTGAGCGCCGTGGAATTGTCCGCAGGCGCGGATTGTGTAGGCACCGGCTTGCTGCCAATTATTCCATCAAGTGTACTGAGTGCATTGATTGGCTTGCCCTGCAATGTGGCCAGAATATCGGCTAGATATTCGTTCGCCTTGATCGCTGCCTGAGCCTGCAATTCGGCCTGCTGGAATTGCTTGTTGAGATCACTGCCAGAAAGGCCAAGATCGGTCGCAAACTTATCCAATGGGATGCTGAACTGCTTTGTCAAGTCGTCAAGCGATTGACCAGTGATTGAACCGATCTAACCGAGATTTGACAGGAGTGAGGTGGCATCCGCCAGGCGTTGGAGCGCTGCCGCCTAAGCGTTCGCCTGATCGATCTGATCCTGAATCGCTTGCTCTTGCTTGGCGAAGAATGGAGCAAGCTGAGATGCGGTATACGGGTCCACGCCGGCAAGACGCGTTTTATCTATGGCTTGCAGATCGGTCAACTGCTTGGTTAGCCGGTCAATGTCTGTACCGTAGAGCTTCGTAGCAAGCTGCTGCGTCTGATCTTCAAACGCCTTAAGCGCATCGACGCCGGCCTATGCGGAGGCAGTAATGATCTTTGCAATGTCCTGCTGAGAAGCGCCAGCCATGCCGGCCGCCTTCGCCAAGTCGTTCGCCTTCTGAATATTGTCCGTCAACGTGCCGTGTAGGCCAATCAGCGAGTTCTCAAACGCCGTGATGCCGAGCGTCTTCGGATCGAACTAAGCGACGAAATCAGAATAGCTCTTCATCGCCGCAGCTTGTGCCGCCGCATCTGCCTGGGCCTGTTTCGTTGCCGCATCTGCCGCTTGGCTCATATATGCGGTCAGATTGGCGAGCGCGTTTGCACCGGCTAACCATTGCAGAACCTGTTCTGGCGTCAGCGTTGGGAGTGCCGCCTCAAAATCTGCACGGAATTTCGCCATGCTCTCGGCGGGATCTTCGCCGATGACTTGGAAAGTATCGGTAACAGCCTTTTGCATCGCCTTGAGCGCATTCGCCTGCCGCTCGGAATCGGAATAGTAGGCGTTGTAATAGCCATCCCAAGCGCTTTGCAGGTTCTATATGCCGCCCGCCATGGTGACTAGCTTGTCTGTGAATTCGAGGAAGTCGGCCCCCGTTTTGCCAGTCGTCAGCCCCAATGTGTCCAGAATGGTCTTGAACGTCTGCTGCTCGGTCTGCAATCTCGAATAGGTCTGCGAGAGAGATTCATTCTGCAATTGCAGTTTCTGAACCTCCTTCGTGATGTCCGCAAGGCTGCCATTGTCCCCGAGCAAGCCGATACCCTTGTTGATATCAACCTGAGCGGAAAGCAGCAGGCTGGTGCCGTCAAGCAACGCATCAGCCGAGGCGCGCCACTGGTCGGCGATCTTCGAAGCGTTCTATGCGGCGGGAAGCAATGCCAGCAAGTTCTCAGCGGTGACGCGCTCCGCGAACTGCTGCATCGTTTCTTTGTATTTCTAACCGAGCACGGTCGAATAGGCATCGAGTACCTTGCCGTCTTTGTCGAACTTCTAGTAGAACGAGCCGGTGATTAGCGTGCCGACCTATCCGCCGAGCGCATCAGCGCCAGCGGTGACAGACTTCAGGATGCCAGAGAAAAGCGCGTCCGCAGCAGCTTTCTAATCGTCTGTCGCGGCAAAGTCTTTCCAGCTATACGAGTTGCCACCAAAGAAGGCTTCCTTCTTTTTCGTCTCGTACTGATTTTGTACGGACGCGCTCTCTTGGCCTAGAACAATGTTCTAAGTCGTATTGCCCGTAGGCTTCGCGGCCGTGCCAAACAGGTTTCCGCCAGAGAGCATGTCAATGGCCATTGCGGCCAATGCAATCCAGCCCACCACGGGAACTGCCGCGAACGCGCCAGATACGCCAGCAGCAAATCCACCGCCCGCGGCAAGCGAGCCGAGGCCGCCGGCAAGGGCATAGGTGCCCGCGCCATACGCCGCCCCTCCTGCGAGGCCGGCGAGGCCGCCGCCAGCGCTCTAGTATCTGTTATAGCCAGCATAGAGGCCGCCCGCAATGCCAATTGCACTCCCAAGCCCGCTATTCGTCCAGGTCGTTGAGCCGTTGTCGGTGACAAAGTTTCCCATGAAGTTGCCGCCGACACCGCTACCGCCAGCACCATTCCAAAAGGTGCTGAATCCCGACCAGAGATTCTTACCTGCGTTGACCCATGACGACGCGGAGAAGATCGACGATATGCCGGTTGAACCACCGGCAACGCCACCGCCGCCCGCAATCGCGCTACCCAGCGTCGGCAGCAGATTGAATCCTGCAGATTGGCCGCCGCCAAAAATTGCATTCAGAATCGGATTGATGACCGCGAGCTTGGCGAAGTATTCAATGATCGCCTAGACGGTTTGCTTGGCCAGGTTAACAAGGCCATCGAATAGTGAGCCGCCATTGACCAGAATGCTAGCAAAGGTGTTCGCCAATCCATCGCCCGCAGTTTTCCAGACATTTTGCCAGTCTCTCGCCGCCTCTTCGCCGCGCTTTGTTTCTTGTTTCAGCAACTCAAGTGACTACACGCGCCCAAGCTCTGCATCAATTTCGTCTTGCTGCGCCTGAGTCAATGGCCCCATTACGCCCTCAAGTGCTTTTGAGATTTCCGCCTACGCCTTAATCGTGGCATTCACGATATCTCGCTGGTCGGAATTCAGCCCCAGCGTCTGAGTTTCTTGCGCTATTTGCGTATCGAGATCGCCAAAGACATGAAGAAGATTCTCGTTTGCATCTGTCTATTCGCGCAATGAACGGGTTGCGAGTTGGGTCGCGTCTGATATGAATTGCTGGACCCTGGCCTGATCCATTCCATCCTTGATGAATTTAGCGGAAAGGGCATTAATCTTTTCGATTGCTGCACCGTATTCCGCCCATGCCTTCGTATGCTTATCTGCAGTTTTGGAAGACAACTGATCAAGAAACGAGGCAAGCTCAACTCCGTCCTTAGCAAGCTTCTCAGCCTGCTTTTCTGCGTCGGTCATGGCCTTCGCAAGGCCGTTGAAGTTTGGCGTTGCCTGTTTCGCCTTATCTCCCGCATCTTTCACCGCATCAGCGGCAACCTTATGCGCGCCACCGGCCTTGAAGGCGGCTATTGCATCATCAGCCATAGCGGAAGTTGTTTCGTGAATGGCCGAAACGGCCTTGTCAGACTGCGTATTTACGTCTGAAATCTCTTTCGCGTAATCACGGCTAGAACCAACGGTTTTGCTGATCGCCTGAGAAAGCCCCTCAAATTGAATGGCAAGGGCGAGATTGCCGCCGTATTGCGCGATCTTTGCCGCGTCATCGAGTAAGGAGGCGATCTTGAGCTTGATGTTGTCGATTGAGTCAGAGACTACCTTTTCGACATACAGCCACGAAACTTGAGCGCCCTGCTTAATGCGCTCCCACGCGCTTAGAATGCCATCGACAAGCGCAATGCCGCCAAGCTTTGCCTCCAAGAAGTTTTCTTCAAGGTATTTTCCGAACTCCCAGCCAGAGACGGCCGCAGTAACAACGGCCAAGCCGCTTTTCACGGAAAGGAGTGAGCCATTCATCAGCTAAAGCGATCCAGCCGTCACGGTCGCCGCGGCGCCCATAGAGGCTATCGTGCCAGTAATGAGAGTAAAGCCCTGAGCAATAACGCTAAATGCGATGCGCGAACCAATGATGACGGCGAACTTGTCAAAATTGTCCACCAGGACGCCTATCGCGCTTGCGAAACGCTGGATCGTTCCGTCCTCGCGCGCGGACTTAATGAATTCAAGTACCTTTTCCTCTGCCGCGATCATCACCGGCAACAATTCTTTGGCGATGTCTACGCCCAGGCCAACCGCCGCACCCTTGAGGCGCGTCAAATTGTCGTTGAACTCTTCTGACGGCTTCGCGATTGAGGCGAAATCAAGGCCAAGTTGCTTTGCTTCCTTGGAGAGCTTTGCGATTTCCTCGCTTCCTGTGTTCAGAAATGGGATTAGTTCGGCGCCAGATTTGCCGAATAGCGCCATTGCCAGCGCCGTCTTGTTCGCATCATCCGTGAACCCTTTGAATTTGTCCGATACCTCTGACACAAGCTGCGCTGTAGGCTTAAGTTTTCCGTTCGCATCATTGAGGCTAACGCCAATAGACGCAAACGCTGCTGCCTATTCCTTACTACCGCCCGCAGCGGCAGATATCGCCTTGTTGAATTTCTCAAGCCCAGACCCGAGTGATTCGATGCCAACGTCTGAAAGCTATGCGGCATAGACCAAGCCCTGGAGAGAATCGACGCCAACGCCGACCTTCTGCGCCATCTTGTTGAGCTTGTCGCCAGTCTCGATCGCTTGCTTTGTCACTTCGCCCAAGCCGGCAGCGAGTGCGCCAAGACCGAGCTAGCCAGCACTCAGGCCGGTTAGCGATTTCACCGCATCAAGAAGACCCTCTTTCGCTCCAGCCGCCGTCTCGTTGATCGAGTCGCGGATTTCCTTCATCGCCTTCTGCGCCTCTTTCGAGGCGCGCTAGAAGTCGGTAGTAAACGTCCCGGTAATCGCCTTCAGGTCAAATACAATCGTTGCCATTATCGCGCCTTGTTATGGTGCCCGAATTCGGTTAGCAGATCAGAGAGTGAGGATTCCGGCTGCGGAGCATCGCCCCAAGCATTGCGGAATAGGAGGAATTCATCGATGCGTTTCGCTGGATCGCCCTCGCGTTTATGCGAGTTGATATAGAGCGCCTACAGCGCGGCCATCTGGATTTCCATGCGGTCATCCGGCGACGGTTCCTTGCCGAGATATTGTGCCCACAAATCAATATGGGACGCAGGCCAGTCCATGACTTCATGAAGTGGCCTGCGAAACGTCAGGGCAAGTCGGCAAAGGAACCGAAGCTGCGGATTACCGCTTAGTCGTTTTTTTCTTCGTCATCGTCCTTATGGACTTCTGACGCCAGCTTGACCAGTGCACGCACCTTCGCATCGGATTCGCTTTGTAGTTCGCTAATAGTGCGATAGACCAGAATGCCTTCCGCAGTTACCAGCGTCATCTGAACCAAACGATGATTGCGTTCGAGATTATCACCAAGGTCAATTTCGATCGTGGCCTTTTCGTCGCCCGGATGCGTCTAGATGCGCTGTCCTTTGAGCAGGCTTAGCCGCTGGCCGGCGGTCAGTTCCTTGAAGTAAACCTGCTCTTCCTTGCCCTTGTACTTGAGAGTTTTCTGAATCAGTTCCATAAATCACCTTTGCTTTGCGGGACGGGTCGCGCGACTTGCGCCACGGCGAACAGCGTAGAGGCCGCGCGCCCGATGAACCGCTTTTGCCGTTGGGTTAAGCCGTTGGGTCGAGTTTCTTTATTGTCTTTTGGATGCCGTCATTTATGCCTTGCACAACCGCATCAGCAACGGCTTGTCCTATGCCTTCCGTAGCCTTGCTGAAAGGAGCCTTGGCGACCATGTGTTCATCGCCGTGCTCAAGGATGCCGGCGACCATTGCGACAGGATCACCGTCCGGATACGTGCCAGCCTTCACGCGAACACGCACCATTTCATCGGCCCCATATTTCTTCGGATTACTGACGCGCTTGGCTCCGATGGATTTTTTGTATAGGCCGATATCCTTGTACTTTCCTGCGATATTTGGCTCATCCACCATCCGCTGGACTTCTGCCTGCCAAGCCTTGCGGACGAGCGTTGCGCCCTTGCGCAGGCCAGACAGGACAACGCCCCCTTTGCTGGAGACGAGTTCTTCAGGGAGGCGCTTGAGCAAGTCAAGCGCCCCCTCCAGTCCGCGAACGTCAACCGCATCAGGCATGATCAGGGGGTCTTCGCGAGGAAGTCCGGGAAGTCTGATACCTGAATCTGCACGCTCGATTGCACCGTCTGGTCAACCTGAAAGTTGAACGGGCAGTTTTGGATGAAGCCATCGAACGACAGCCACGAGCGCGTCGCTGGGAAGACGAAATCGCCCGCAGAGTTCACGGTCGGGCTTGCCGTACCATCCGACCAGCCCACCGCGAAATGCAGTGTTTCGCCAGTGAGGTAGAGATCGTGAAACAGAACGTGGCTAGGCTGGCGAGGATCGAAATCGATCGTCAGCGTTGCCTGCCCTGGAGTCGGAAGGCCCGGAAGATACGAACGCGACTAAGCGTTCAGACAGGTCGTTTCTATCTGGCCGCGCTGCGCGCCACCCGGATCAAGCGTTTTCACGCAATAGAGTTCGACGACCGCATTGGTCGCGGGATTTATCAGGTAGAACTACGTCCCTTTTGTGAGCAGTGCCATGCAAAATACCTCTCAACTAGTTGATTTATAAACATTTTGTGGCGAGCGCTCGCCACCTTCTCAAATGAGGAATATGCGTGATGCATGCTTCCTCAAGTTTTCCTCAGCCCATAAGGGCCGAAGATTCGTTAGCGCCCATGCGCGCTTTACATCTGGATCATGGACACTTGAAGCGATGAACGATGATAATGGGCGAATATGATCGATATGCCAATCGCCATAGTTCTCCCACGACATCCCTGTCGAAAATTGCTTTTCCAAATGTTCGCGCAATTCTTGACCCGTATATCCGACGATTTGCGCAGTGCTCTTGCCTGCCTTGTCAGAAATCAACATCCGGATTCTTGTACTGATGGTGCGCATTATCCGAACTGATGGATTGCTTGATCTGTATTGATTTTCTTTCTGTCGCGCCGCCTCCGGATTTCCTGCGCGCCTAAGCTTTGCGCGCCGAGAGGCTATTCCTGGATTCTTTGCGTTCCATCTATTGGTCTTATCTCTATTTTGTTGCCGAACCCTTGCCGGGTTCTCCATCAGTCTGCGCGCCCGGTATTCTCTCTGGTATTCCCTACTTGGCCTGTTTTCTTTTTTGCAACACGCCTTGCAATACACCTTCATGCCATCGGTATGTTTTCTGCTCTTATAAAAATCCGATCGCAATTTCACCGCGCCACATTTTGAGCATCGCTTCTCGATTCGATTAATTAATGCTTTGATCTGAGCGGCTCGTTTTTTCGCGTTAGCCTCTTTGATCGGCGCATATTTCTTTATCGTGACTGCCGAATTCTTCGCGATAATCTCCGAACGATGCGCGAGATAATATTGATGCGTGCATGCCTTGCATCGAGGAACGACACCAAGGCGGCAGTTTTTCGATTTGCTAAACTGACCTAGCGGCTTCTCTTCGCCGCATTTCGTGCAAGTCCTGGAATGGACTGCTGTAGAATGGCCGTCAGCCATTGCGACTCCTTTTAGTCGTCTTTGGTTAGGGCCGGGATAGCGTTGGCGCGCTACCCGGTCCGTCTAATCATACTACTTTTCAGCGCGGCTTCCACCATGACAGCATGAAACCGTACCGATAATTCAGTGTGTCCGTGCTGCGCGATTCTCCGAGCCAGTCCGTCACGTATGCTTTGCTCTCAAATGCGTCACGCAATGCCTAGGCAACCGCGCGAGCGCTTGATGCGGTGTCTGCGTATACATCGACCTATACAACCCAATGATCGATATCTGGTAGCGTACCGATATAATTTTCGGGTGAGCCGGCGACGGTTTGCCAGACGGCATAGGGTTTTGCTACGCCCTGCGGAGCCTCGCCGAAAAGATATAGGCGTGTCGGATTAGTGCCGAGTAATGCGGTGACGGCGGACGCGGCGACGGCGGTACTGAAAACTGGCGGAAACATCAGCGCGCCGCCTCCAGCCAAATTTCATCGTGCTATGCGCCTTTCCAGTTCGGCAATGCGGGACTGCCTAGAGTGAAATGCGCGATCTTCGGGAAGAATGGTTTTTCTTGCACTCCAACAAGCCAGTTCCAATCCGGCGTAAGCATTCCGATTTCCGAATCATGCAGCCAGTAGAATCGGTGCAGATCGCGGCCGGGACGCTCGTTCACGTCCTGCAAGCTTAGGCGCTGATTCGCGGGATGACTTGCGTTTATTAGCATCACACTCGACCAGTTCTTCCTATCGTAGTGCAGCTACGATTGACCATCCATTTTCATACCGCCGGTTTCCGGCTACGAATGCTTCACAACCATGACAGCCTTACTGTCGTCGGCTTGGGCGAATAACTCTGCCACGTCATCAAGGAATACAACGTCTGAATCCACGAACAACGCCCAGCCAGTTTGCGCAAGGTGCGAAACGAGGAAGCGCGAGATGGCGAAGTCTGTGGAGCATGGGGCATTGCTCGGCAGATCGTAGATTGTCCCGCGACGATCCTACGGGCGCCGCAGCAGTCCAAATGAGGCAAGCCTGTCTGCCTTCAATGGAGTGACGCATACCGGAACAGATGCGTGCTTGCGCAGCGACGATTCCGCAACGCGGTACGCTTCCTGCTCACGGGCGTCAAAACCGATGTAGACGCGCAACGGATTCATGCCTTGATGGCCTCGATTCGCATATCCCGGCAATCCCTGCCGGCAGGATGGTATTGGGTTGGCATCTCCCTGCCATCCTTGAATCCGTTCAAATGCAAAATTTCTATTAATTCCTACGGTGAATACCCCCACCTATGATTCATATATGGGTTCCCCGTTCTGGGGTCACCGAAAAGGCCCCACCGAGCGAGCTGGTCGGGGTCTTTGCCGCCACGCTTGCGTCCACTCAGATAGTTTTCGCAGCACTTCACCAGATTGGGCAGTTCGAGGATCAATTGGCCGCCAGGTTTCAGCAGCCGGCACCATTCGCGCAACACGACTTCTGCATCCCAGCGGTAAAAATGCTCGAACAGGTGGATTGCTTGCACCATATCTGCGCATCCATCCTTAAGCGGAACCTACTTAGCATCGCACAGCATTTCAGGATCACGTGGCGCGTTCGGATCGCGCGCAATATCGCAGTTGAACCAGCCGTCCATGACTCGCGAACCGCAGCCGATGTTGATTTTCATGCCGTTACCTTCAAAATGAATTTCCACGCCTGCGCCGCTTCGCTCGTCTTCCACTGCCACCACGCTAGCCTATGCAGAAAATCCGCCCTGCTCTCTGGCGTGAATTCTTTTCCCGCCAACCATTGCGCCGCGCCGTCTTCGCATTCAAATGGAACGCCGGCAACGATTGCGTCTACCGCACAATTACTGTGTTTGCAAACCAACAGGGAGGCTCCGCACAGCGCTTGATCAATCGGAACCTGATCGCCTTTCTCTCGGATGACGATTTCTCGAATCGGGAAACGTGAACGCAACTCCTATGCCTTGCGTAATTCCCAATCATGAAGCCCTAGATACGCTTTCGATTTCCTGCCAAGCGCCGCGATGATAATATGGCCTTCCGGCGAGTAGTCATCTCGTAGCGCTATGTTGTGCGCTCGGAATCTTGATTCATCTTGCGGCGTCCGATCCATCAAACGTTGTGGGTGCCATTCATCGACGCTGAGGCGAAAGTATCCGATCGCCTTTGCGCGACCGAAATAGCCCAAGTCCCACAAAATCGCACGTCCGCCACGTTTGACGTGATGCCGCACAATCTCCTCATTCCCCGGCCTTCCGTACCCCCATAGCATGAGAAAGTGACGCTTCCCGATATAACCCGCCGAGTTTAGGCATCGCAATGGGCTCGCCTGCCGCATCGCATCCAGCATCGTGCGTGCGCTCACCGAATCTGCGGGATGCGTCAGGATTTCAACGCCAGCCGCAAGAGCCATTCCTTATACCTCGCCGCTATGGATTTCAACGTCAGAACGCTACGATCTTGAAATCTCTAAATGACTTCCCGCGAGCAGGATGATTCGAGCGCGGAGAATGCAATCGCCACATCCTCATCCGCTTTGATCCAGTGCTCGGAACCGTTCGCGATTTCTCGATATCCCGCTTCTGGACTACACAACGCCGGGATGCCCAAAGCCTGAAGGTTCGCTAGTTTCGTTCCGGGCTTCCAATTCTTTTGCGCATAGCCTTCGCCATCCCTCAGGGCAATTCCAATATCGGCGTTTTGCATATCGCCGTTGATCTGAAACGTCCACCCGCGTTTGTCGCATTCTCGCTGCACAATCGCTCGCCAGCGTCCAAGGTAGTTTTCAGCGCCCTCGTAGCCGACGATGCGAATCTTATCGCGCACCGGCTATGCCTGATATTTTGCCCACGCATGATGCGGAAGAACAATCTGCGGGCCGGAGAATCCTGCATCGATCATCATCCGCTAGGTCGGCCAGACAACGGCGTCAGGCTGAATTCTGCGAAGTTCCCCGTGGAGCCATGACATGCACTGATCGCGATTCCACGAATTCGGCTGCGGATAGGCGTCTACCACATCCCACACTAGCGGCCTATTGCTGGCCTTGACCGTGTTGACTAGCCTATCCGGTACCCGCTTGATGCAGATTACAACCTGCGCAGCGCGGCAATCGTAGGTTTCAGCCTCGGGCAATACTTCTGCCCCGATTGCCTCACCAAGCTATTCCGCCCTGATCTACCAGCTACCTGATTTTCCACCCTTGCCAGTTATGAGGACAACAGCCATGTAAATGCCTCTCCATTTTCAATCTCGCTCAGCCGCCACTAGGCCCAAGCAAGCCGCCGCAGCATTGCCAATCTCCCGGCATCCGTATTGTCCTGTTCGCCTGCCCACCCCGGCATGTATGATTCGACCTTGATACCCATCATCAGCGCCTTGACCGCTGCGCCACTTCCCCAGGTCACAACCTTGGATGCGTGCGCAAGATCAGTTTCCAGCGGTACGCAATCCTTCGTTCCCGGATGTGCCCTAATTCGATCACAGCCAGGAGGAATCCATCCTCGCGGCATCGCAACACCTTCCGGACCTATTCCACGCTGCGGAAGGCCGACTATTTCGCCCCCGTCAGGCCGCCATGCCGCCAAGGGCATCGTCAGCGCATCCCAACGCTCTCTGCCGCCGTCGCGAATTGAATCAACGCGGTTGTGCAGCCCTCGCCACAACGACAACCACGGGCCTCCCTGCGCATCGTTGCCCCATGTTGCATTCTCAGCGACCAGGACGGTCAAGCCCTTCCGTTCAAATGCCTTCGCGCATTCGTGCGCCTAGCCGTATCGATTCCAGATAATCAGGACATCGCCAGCATCTGGCGTGAACGTCATTTCCTGACTTACCGCGAACCCGCATTGCTTCAGCCCAGCCGTGAATGCGGCAATCCGAGATTCAAGCGGCCTGATTGCAAGCCATGCCGTAGGCATTCAGTTCATCCAACAAATTTCCGCGTGGAAAACATTCAAGCGCCGAATCAGGAGAACAGTTCACGACCGGAAGGTATGATCGGAGCGCAAACTGCCGTTGAAATACTTGGAACCTCTCCGGCGTCGTATTCTTTAGTCCGGGAAGCGTATGTGGCCCAAAATAATGCGATCCCTTCAAATCGCAACCGAGTAGCAAGATTCGCGTTGCGCCAAGATACTTCGCGACCTCGATTCCTAGCGTTCCACTATTCCCTTCCGCGTGCTTGAATTCCTTGATGCCGAGTTCATGCAATCCCTATGGGTGCGCCGTGAACTTAGGCCCTCGAAAAGTTACCTCGGGATGCGCACGCCACCATTGAGCATCGTGCGAAACCATCGCGTCAGCCCATGGCGCAAGCTCCCATGCGTCCGATACCGCGACAACCTTGCATCTTCCGCGACATGCATCGACCTATTCACGCGTCAAACTCTACCCGGTACACAAAACAGCGAACAGCATTTAGGAGCCGCCCTGATTCACGCCCTCCGCACAGGGGAGCGTTTGATATTCCAAGCCGCTGATCGGATCGGACAGAATGCCCTTTATGTTGTAAATCTTTCCCTCAATGCCATTGACCATATGGACCGCGCGCCATGCGGCCGTTACGTCATTCCTGCGGCGGATCGTGATGCGAGTTGTTACCTCTGACTGCACGGACTGAGATTGCAAAAACTCGCGCACGGATAGCGGTTCGATTGCCGCCCAAACGGTCGCCTGCGTCTACCACGCAACCGTTATTTCTCCCGTGTCTGGGTCTTGCGTCTGTACTTGAGATTGCAGCGCTACCCGATGACGAAGTTTTCCAGCATCAATTGCCATTAGCTCAAGCTCGGCGTGCGATAGCGGTATAACAAAGAAACTACGGCACGATTCAGATATGCATAGCCGTGCTGCGGATCAACCGGATTTTCGGATTGCCCCTCGCGATTCTTGTAGAACTCGCCGATAAGCAAAAGCGTGGCGAATTTCATGTCGTCGGGAATTCCGAGCGGATCGCCATTACTGTCGAGGATTGGATCACCGGCTGAATCCAGAAAGATATCCGGACCATTCTTGACGTAGCCGAGCACTGCCGCACTGGCCGCGGAAACAATCAGCGCGATAAACGTATCTTCATCAGTTGTGTCAACCCGAAGATGCGCCTTTGCCTACGAGAGCGAGACAAGGTTTGTCATTTCGCGGCGTCCAACTTTACTGGCGCGAGCGGAACATATGCTGAACCCGCCGGGCCGCGGTCACCATCACGCCCCTTGCGCACGCATAGATACCAATCGTCAGCATTCTCTGGGCACGGCTTGCTCGCATTGTCGCGTTTGGCGATCCAAAATGAGCCGCCGTGCGTCATGCCATCACCGGCCTTGCATGCCGTACCTTCACGCCAGTAACCGCGCTGGCGAATGCCAACGGCGGGATAGCGGAATTCCTTCATCTCGCCGGCAGCTTTCCATCGTTCGATGATTTCGCCAGTCTCGCCATCATAGGCAAGTTCGCGGCCCTCGACACTTAGACCGTCTTTGCCATTCGCGCCATCTCGACCAGACTCGCCATCCTTGCCGACGACAGGGCCGAGCGTCTTGACCGTGCCATTGGTGAGTGTGACGACAAGCTGGCCATCGCGATCGATGATTGCGCCGCCAAGACCAACGCCATCGGCGCCGGTCTCGCCTCTTTCTCCCTTGGCACCCTGCGGACCCGGAACGCCGTCTGCACCATCCTTGCCATCCCTGATCGGATGCTCTTTGAAATATTCGGCAACTCCTGAAGCGACAATCAAATCGATAACAACTCGTATCTCGGGAGACTTTGAAAGCTCAATGGCAAGGGCGCGCATATCGACTGGAGGTGCGTCCTTCCCCGGCTCGCCTTTTTCGCCCTATGCTCCGATAGCGCCATCTGCTCCGCGCTCACCCTGCGGCCCCTATGGACCGATTTGGCCGTGTTCGCCAGCAACCCCAGGATCGCCCTTTTCTCCCTTGAGAGAATCGGCAGATTTTTCGAAACAATCCTTGACCGTCGCCAAAACCGCTAGATCGATATGCGATTTGATCTCGCCCATGTCCGCGTCGCGTCCGCGATCACCTTGCGGACCAGTTTGGCCGGTTTCGCCTTTCTCGCCCTATGGACCGGGAAGCAATGCGCGGGATTCCACAGCGATAAGCCGTGCTTCCATTGGCGCCAAGCGTTCCTAAATCAGCGCCTTGACTGACCGCGCCAGTCCCTTGCCAAATTCAACGGGATCGAAATTCACGCGGCTAACTCCTATTCAAATGCTTTTTGCACGTCATAGGCGAAAGCCTTACCGGTCGCCTGGTCTTGGTTCGGATCGGCATTCGCCGGAGGTCCGCTAACAGATGGGTCGGGATTGGCGGTCGGGCGATCAATGACAAACGGATTGGGCAGAGAATCGCGTTTGGCGAGCGCTTCGAGGCTAAAGTTCTGCTGCTGCATATATACCGTATCGCCGCCGGCAATCTTGTCGCGATCCATTTCCTCGCGCGCTTCGTTGACGGTCAGGATGGAACCTTTCACCCCCTCGCCAAGCGTGCGCATCTATGTTGCCGTATCCATGCGGAATAGACCGCGCAAGTCGAGGTCAACGCCTAGTTGTGTGCTGCGCCCGTTGATAGTGACCGCCTCGCCGATGCCGAGCCCTTCATCCTGACAAAGCTCGTATTCTTCGATCAAAGATTGCAGGCAATCCGAATAATAAATTTGGTTCAATACTTCGCCGTTTTGGTAGGTCGGCATCTGGCCGATACCCACCTTGAACGCTGGAACATGGAAGGCGGCGCAGACCATTTCTGCGGTCATTTTCAACTATTCGATGAGCTACGCATCTGCGCTCGTCATTACCATTGGCTCATATTTCAAACCATCGCCGAGTACGGCGATCTTGCCGGAATTCACGCCGGTAAACTTTTCTTCCCATGCCAGTTTCAAGCGGTCTGCGGTTTCCTGGCCGATTTGACCTGGGGCAGTCAGCACGCCAGACGGACGCGCGCCATTGGCAAAAAAGCTGCGGCTGGAATTCTAGATTGCGATACCCTGCGCCGAAGGTACGCCAGCGGCGTATAGCGGCGATATGCCAACTAACGGATGAAACAAGCAATTCATCCGGTCGTGGATAATCTCCGATGCGGGAACTAGGATTTCTTCCGTAACACCAGAAAGATTGTCCGTGTGAAGCTGATAATAGACCTGACCATCCGGCGCAACGAGTGGCAAAACACGGCGAGCGTCGAGAATGTATTCAGAAACTACAATGCCGCGAGCGTCACGCTCAAGCAGGGCATATGTGTTTCCATATGTGAGCTTCGACATAGCCCACCATTCCTTAAACTGGATATGGTTCTGGTAGCGATTCGGCTTGCGAATCACAGGCGAGAACGATGGACTCGTCGTTTCTTTCCAGATGTTCCCGCGCTTTTCAACCAAACGGGGCCGGAGTTTTCCGAAATCGTTTGAAATCAATGTGACGCATGCATATGCTGCGTAGTAGGACAGTTGCCCATCTACCGTCTGCGATGCGTTTTGTTGCCATGCGCCGGAAAATGGTTCGCGCACAAGCGGGAGCCAGCCGCGAGAATCCACGGACTAGAGACTGCCGGGTACTGATTTCGCCCTTGTAATTTCCAGTCCAAAAAGACGCATTCGTTACTCCGCAGTCAAATCGCGACGGCGATACTGTCGCTTTGGTAGGCCAGTTCGCGGCGAGATTTCGACGCCATCGGATTCTTCTCCAGATGCCTCGTCATCTGCGGATGGTTCCGTTGAGTCAGTCGTTAATTCCACCAATGCAGCGGTTACCGCCACCTTTTCCGGCGTGAGAGCGGT
>Ga0068855_100004059_pt1 | contig 17865 bp, 16 predicted proteins | sample KBSCornC52_FD_66592 | JGI IMG/M metagenome (GOLD analysis project Ga0068855, IMG submission 66592) | Corn rhizosphere microbial communities from Kellogg Biological Station, Michigan, USA - KBS Corn C5-2 | ecosystem: Host-associated > Plants > Roots > Rhizosphere > Soil ...
TCCCTTTCGGCGCGATGGCCCGCATATCCGGCAAGCGGGCGCGTACCGCGCCAACCACGCTCAAGGTCGAAGCGGCCGCGTGCTTGATCACCAGCAGAAAGGTTCCCGGACGTCCGTCAACGCGCACCACATTAGTTTGCGGCTAATGGGTGTCGCTCACGGGGGCGACGTCTCCGATGAAAATCGGCGCACCATTGACGAACCGGATCGGCAGGCGGTTGAAGTCGGCGACCTCGGTCGGACTCATGTTGAGATCGACGTTGTACTCGTAGTTCCCCATGCGGGCGGTGCCTGAGAGAATCACGACGTTGGCGGTGGCGAGCGCGTTGCCGACATCAACCGGCGAAAGATTGTCGGCACACAGCGCCTTTGGGTCGAGGTTAACCACCACCGCGCGCTGCAAGCCACCGAGCGGCGCGGGCGAGGAAAATCCGGGAATCGTAAAGAGCTGCAAGCGCGCGAAGTTGAGGCCGTAATCGAACAACTGCTGTCCGGAAAGCGTGTCACTGAAGAGGTTCAGTTGAGCGACCGGAACATTGGCGGCGTTATACGAGATGATCTGCGGCGGGGTCGTTCCCTGCGGAGCCTGGCGCAGGATAGTTTCCGAAACCGCATTGATCTGCGCGATCGCGCTGGCAAGGTGCTGACCGATCGGATCGCTGACGGCACCTACCCGGCGGGCACGCGACTGGTCGAGATGCAGATCGCGCGTGAGCTTAACCTCAGCCAGGCCCCGGTGCGCGAGGCGCTCTGCGCGCTCGAGGCGGCCCGCTTTGTCGAAACCGAACCGTATCGCGGCACGCGAGTGCGGCGGATTGGGGAACGTGAATGCCGCGAGGCCTATCAAGTGCGTGCGGTGCTGGAGGAACTGGCAGCGCAGCTCGGCAACGGCAACCTGCAGGCACGTCTGCGCGAATTGCGCGCTGAAGCCGATGCGACACTGGCGGCGGCCAAACGGGGCGATGTCATGCGCTACCTTCATCACAACATCCGCTTCCACCAGATGATTGTTGAGGCCGCGGAAAATGAAGTGTTGCAGCAGACCTGGGAGTCCCTGGGCTTTACGGTGGGCGCCCGCGTGCGGGCCTCACGCGCGTCGGGCGATATGATCGCGGTCGCAAAAGAGCATCGGGAAATCGTCGAAGCGGTGGCGCGCGGCGAAGCCAAGGCGGCGGGACGTCTGCTGCGCCGCCATGCCGAAGTGCTCGTCGAAGGCAAGGCCTAGGCCGCCACGATTTCAGCTCCGTGCTACGCGCCGGTACTGCACCGCGGGATGTGGTTCGCGCAGACGCGCGCGCCCGGGGCCCATCAGCTTCTCGCGTAGCGAGCCGTCCTGATATTCGGTTTGCATCAGCCCCTGCCGCTGCAAAACAGGGACGACCCCGTCGACGAAGTCCACGAATGAACCGGGCGTTATCATGTAAGCCAGGTTGAACCCGTCCACGCCCGCTTGTACCAATTCCCGAAAGGTCTCTGCGAGCTGTTCCGGCGTACCCTTCAGCAGCAGCCCGCCGCCGCTCAGCCCCACCAGCTTTATCAGCTCGCGCAAGGTCCAGCGGTGTTCCGACTCTGACCGGATAAATCCCTGCATGAGCGTTCGCACCGCATTGGTCTCTACGTATTCGAGCGGTTTATCCAGTTCGTACTGACTAAAGTCGATACCGGCCCACCCGCTGAGCAGCGCCAGCGCCCCTTCGTCTCGAACGCTGCTCAGGTACTCATCGTATTTGCGCTGCACGCCAGCTTCAGTGTCGGCGGTAATTACCTTTGCGTAGAGGAAAAACAGCATGTCGTCCGGATTCCGGCCGGCCCGGCGCGCCTGTTCGCGCGTATCCTGGATCGAATGGCCGATTTTTGCGGGATTGAGACCGGAGACAAATACACACTCCGCGTGACGCGCCGCAAACTCGCGGCCGCGCGGTGATCCGCCCGCCTGATACAGCACCGGTGTTCGTTGCGGGGACGGTTCCGACAGATGGCACCCGTGAGCGCTGAAATACTTGCCATGGTGATCGACGTCCCAGACCTTGGCGGGATCCGCGTAAATTCCCCGCTCGCGATCCTTGACCACCGCGTCATCCTGCCAGCTTCCTTCCCACAACTTGTAACAGACCTCGAGATATTCCTCCGCCATATCGTAGCGTTCATCATGCGGCAGCAGGCCCGGCAGGCCAATACTGTGCGCGCCGCTCTCCAGATACGAGGTCACGATATTCCATGCGACCCGCCCTTTGGTCAGATGATCGAGCGTCGAGACGAGGCGCGCGAAGATAAACGGATGATATTGCAGAATCGAACTGGTAAAGGCGAAACCGAGATGCCTGGTCGCATACGCCATCGCGGGAATCAGCAGCGCCGGATCATTCACCGGCACCTGAGCCGCCTGCGTGAGCGCCGCAACGCGATTCCCCCGGTAAACATCGTACACGCCGACCACGTCCGCCAGGAAAAGCGCGTCGAAACGGCCGCGCTCCAGCAGCTTGGCCAATTCCACCCACGAATCGAGATCGGTGTAATCGCACATCCGATCATCGGCGCGAACCCACAGCCCGGGCGACTGGTGAACCACGCAATTCATGTGGAACGCATTGAAATAGATGCGTTTGTTCACTTCACCGCCTCGTTACTAAATAGTCAGTTGGAATATCAGTTGAAGGTCAGAACAGTGCGCGTGACCTCGCCGGCTTCCATCGCGCGAAATGCTTCGTTGACGTCTTCGAGACGTCCGCGGCGGCTGATCATGTCGTCGAGGTTAAGCCGCCCCTGGCGGTAGAGATCGAGATACTTCGGCATGTCGAGATGAAACCGATTAGAGCCCATGTAGCAACCCTGTATCCGCTTTTCGACGAACAGATGACCGGACTTGAATTCAACTTTCTGGTCCGGCGGGATCGCGCCGACCAGCGTGGCGAGACCACGCGGGGCGAGGCAATAGACACATTGCTCCAAAACGCGCGGATTACCGATCGCGTCAAAAGAATATTCGACGCCGCCACCGCTCAGCCGTTTGATCTCACGCACCGCATCGGCCTCCGCTCCGTTGATCGCGTCGGTCGCGCCGAAATGCTTCGCGATTTCGAGTTTGCTCTCACGAATGTCCACCGCGATGATCTGCCGCGCCCCGGCGATCCGCGCCCCCTGAATTACCGAAATCCCTACGCCGCCCGCGCCGAATACCGCGACCGTCGAACCGGGCGCCACCTGTGCCGTGTTCAGCGCCGCGCCGACTCCGGTCGTAACCGCGCATCCGAGCAACGCCGCCCGATCGAGCGGGATGTCGTCGGCGATTTTCAGGACGGCACGCTCGTGCAACAGCATCTGCTCCGCGAACGCGCCGAGGTCGGCAAATTGAGTGAGGCGCGCGCCCTTCTGGGAGAGTCGCGGGCGCTCATCGCGAGGCCGCTGGCAGTCCGCGCGCCCGACGCACAGATGCGGACGCCCCAGCAGGCACTGGGTGCAATTGCCACAATAGATCGAGGTGCACGCGATTACATGGTCACCCGGCTTGAGCGCAGCGACCTCGCTGCCGACCGCCTCGATAATACCCGCCGGCTCATGCCCGAGGATCGCCGGCGTCTTCGTCGGCAGCGTGCCGTGCAGGCAATGCAAATCGCTATGACACACGCCGCTCGCGACCGTACGGATCAAAACTTCGTGCGGACCGGGACGGTCGATATCCACCTCTTCGACGGTGAGCGGCTTTTCAAGTTCGCGAAAGATCGCGGCTTTCATTTTTCGATTCTCCGGGTTGCGGCGTAGGTTCCGACTTCAGAGCTTTCCTTATAGCTTGGGCCTGCCCGCGCGCCAACTCCGGACCGTACGCGTCTCGCTGAATCCGCTCCGATCGCGAAAGGCGTAATCCATCACAACTATCGCATTGCGAAAGAGTTCGACGCCGGAGGTCGCAGGAATCAGCGCCTTCAAGCGCGATTCGGAGCGACATCCGGATAACCGAATGCGCCTGCGCCGCCCGAGTCAAAATTATGGGCGGCGCGGAAAAGCATGCGAATGCCTGTGATCGGAAGACGATCCCACGCCCGCAAGCGTCAAATAGCAACTTACAAACGCGGTATAACGGATTCGCCAAAAGCGCGAATTGCGTTAAGTGCCTTAGCGTGCGAGGGTCCTCCGGGCTGCCGGATTCTAAGTATCAGATAGTCGGGGCTGATCGCCTCTTTCCACATCAGGAGCTGATCGAGACAATCTTTCGGAGAGCCGACGATCAATCGATCCTTCGCCGCTATTTTGAACGTGAAGTCGTCCGGATGTTTCACGTCCTTTACGTAATCGTCGGGAACATAGGCGCCGTATTTGTAGTAAAAGCGATGTGTTACCATCGTCGGTTCGCTTTCCACTTCGGCCGCGGCCATGCTGTCGGCGATCACCGCGTCGCGCATCAGGCAGATGAAGGGTTTGCGACCGAGTTTTGCGCATTCGGCGCGATAGCGATCGGCGAAGCCCTTAATCACCGGCAGGGATTGCACCGGGTCCGCGATCCATCCGTCGGCGAGGCGAGCAGCGCGGTGCAATCCGGGCGGCGTCCATGAAGCCATCCAGACCGGCGGTCCGGCTGATTGAAAAGGCGGCGGCGTAACCAGGGTGTCTTCGAGCTTGAAGTGGGTGCCTGCGAAGGAGAAGCGGTCGCCTTGCCAGCTTCGCCGTAAAACTTCGAGCGCCTCTTCCGTGCGCCGAGCGCGGGTTTCGATCGGAACCTCGAAAGCATCGAAGTCGTGCTGCTGATAACCAACTCCGATGCTGAGGATGAGCCGTCCTTTGGTGGCCTGATCGACGACCGCGCAATCCTCCGCGACCCGCACCGGATGATACAGCGGGAGCAGCAAGACGCAGGTCCCGACCTTGATTCGCTGGGTCTTCATGCCAATGAGTCCGGCCATCAGCAGCGGGTTCGGCAAATAGCCGTCCTCCTGCTGGTGATGCTCGGTGAGGAAGCACCCATCCCACCCATTGGCTTCGGCGGCCTGGGCCTCCGCAACCATTTCGTCGATCACGCGCGCCATGTTTTTTCCGGCGGGCGGGTCCTGAGTACACGGCAGATATCCAACAGGGAGCATGGGCGTCTCCGAAGTGCTTCACTCATTAAGCATGAATTGCTGGCAGTAGCGCTAGCGCAAATGTGCAGTGGCGTCCATCGCGGCGAATACTTGCGGCAGCGGCGGCGCCGCCGGATCGAATCACCCTCGACCCAGCATCGCCGCCGCTTAGAATCGCAAGCCAACTCACGCGCGAGCTTACGCGAAGATTTCTTCGAAGAAGGATTTCATCGCGATCCACGAGCGCTCATCGACCAATTTGTTGTAGCTGAGCGCCGGATTGCCGAGGAGGTCTGCGTCCGGATTAGTGAAGCTGTGCTTGGCGCCACCATAGTTGATGATTTGCCAATCGGCTCCGGCCTTGGTGAATTCTTCGGCAGCGCCATTGACCATAGCCGGCGGCACGAACGGATCGTCGGCGCCGTTGCAAATCAGAATCCTTGCCTTGACCTGACCGGCGGCGGCCGGAAGCTGCGTCCCGAGGCCACCATGAAACGAAACGATTCCGCGCAGCGGAGCGCCGTCGCGCGCGAGCTCGAGCGAAAACGTTCCGCCCATGCAATAGCCAATCATCGCGAGGCGGCTCGAATCGACCTGCGGCAGCGCGGCGAGAGTGTCAAGGGCGACACGCGCCCGGCGGCGGAAGTTCACCGGTTTTTCCATCAATGCGGTGGCCAGCTTGATCGCTTCTGGCAGATCATTGAGCTCGATTCCATCGCCATACGGGTCGGCGCCCAATGCTACGTAGCCCAACTGCGCGAGCCGCTCCGCGCGGCTCTTGGCATTCTTACCGAGGCCGAACGCCTCAGGCATCACGAGAACTCCCGGGCGCTTGCCGCCCTTTTGTTCATCGTAGGCGAGATATCCGCGAAGGGTTACGTCGCCGTCTTTGTAATTCAAAGTCTCAGTCTTCATCTCGAAACTCCTTTCTGGTTGCGTGTGCCACAGAGCATCGTCAGTTCCGCGGATTTGTCAATATCCGGTTGACCTTGCACCGTCGCGGCGCGCCGTACTATATGGAGTCAGTCGGGACACTCACAGCATCTGCGAATAAGGAGTGCGTCATGGCAGTCAATTGCGAAAAAATCGTTAGTGATCTCTTCGCGGCCTGGACTCGTCTGAACGTTGACGAGGTGATGACTTATTTCACCGAGGATGCGGTATGGGACAACGTACCGATGAGTCCTGCCAAAGGACACGCCGCCATCCGCGAAATGACGCACGGATTCATGAAGGATGCGAGCGCCTTTACCGCGAAGATTCTGAAGTCCGCGCACGATGGCAATGTTGTGTTCAACGAGCGGGTCGACACGATCGTGATGAAGAACGGCAAGAAGGCTGATATCCCGGTGGCCGGAATGTTTGAGCTTACCGACGGCGGCAAGATCAAAGTTTGGCGTGATTACTTCGACCTCGCGACCTTTACCAAGCAGATCTCGTAGCAGGCGGCGGGTGCGCAAGCTCAAGTAAGGGTTTGATCGGCGCAGCGGGAACGATTCCACGATCCGCGTGCGGGCTGGCGCATTAGAATGTCCAGCGCCGATCGTTAGTTTTCGAGCGGCGCGCGTGACGCTCATGGACGAATCAACGGGATATCCGCGATCTGCGGCGCGTTTGGCGAGCCTGTCATCAAAGAATGCAAAGCGTTCGCGAGCCGCAGCGGCGTGAGTTGCAACGCATCGGCAAAGTCAGCTCGTCACGCATCGGCGACAGGGTAGCCCCGGTCAGCGCGCTTTCGGCTGCGAAGCTGCTCACAATCTCAATAGTCACTTCGCGATGTGATCAAAATCGAACCACCGGCGCGATTCAGGCGCTTTTTCGCCGCCCTGCCATAGAAGAACTTCGGCGAGACCACGACGCTCACGTCCGTCTTGCTCATGCACTTGCACTTGTCTTCGTGCAGAAGCCGGATTTTGGACCTGGCGATACCGTTCCGCGAGCATCCAGCCTAAAAAGAACAAAATGCCCTTAAGGTAGCGCGGCTCGCCGAGTCCCGATTCCTGCGCGCCGAGGACCAGCATCGGAATCATGATCAGGAAGAAAAGAGGTTTTAGTTCCCACGCGTCCCTGTCGCCACGCATCAGGCATATCCAGGGCCAACTCACTATTACCAACAATGCGAGGAGCGCTGGAACGCCGCACCCGATTGCCACCGACAAATAGCTATTATGCAGGGGTGTATTCGCGCCCCCATCCCAAAATGTTTCCCAGTTCTGAAAGTAGCGGTCTTGAAATATCTCTCCCTCCAAATCGAACCCATAACCGAGCAAGGGCGCCTGCTTCAGCTTAATTATCTCAAAGTTCCACGCCTCGGTGCGCCCGGTCATCGTGGTAATATCGCGATCCAGATATGCAGGTGCGAGCCTCGTCAGCAATACTAGTAGAACGCAAACCGAGATAAGCGCCGCTATCGCACCGATAGCTCGATATTTCCATACGCAATAAGCGACGAGGCCAACCGTAATCGCGATAAATACGGTGCGCGAATCCGCCATCGCACCCAACATCACTGCAACCGCGATACAAATGCCGAGCAGCAGCCGTCGCATGCCACTGGTGGCGCTCCAATGAGCGATGCCAGCGAGGATCGTGACCATCGAGAGCGCGCCTAATTCGTTAGCAGAGCCAAAGACCCCAGCAAAACGGAGCAACCCCTCTTCTTCAAACCAACTACTAGAGGCAGGGAGCACTAGCCAGGCGATCACGACGATGATCTGAAGCAGGGCACATCCTAGTATGAAACGGCCGAGCAGTTTCTGCACGTCGGCCGCTGACTTCACGCTTTCAACGACGACCAGCAGTGCCGTGAAGATTAGGATTATTGGTATCAGACGCCCCAGCGAGACTGTGAGAACCTCGGAATACGCGACAGTTACGGCGCACCAGACAAGAAAGGCGGCGTAGCCCTTGAACCATCCACGAATCACACCGGTTCGAATGGCACTCCAGACAGTCGGGATGGTTAGCGGTAACAGTAACGGATACCGGACGACCCATCGCGCATTAGGATCGAGCGGGATTATATTCAAGTAAGGCAGGACTTCTTCAAGTACAAGCGCGAATAAAAGCCACGAAGGGACACGAACGCATAGCCGGATTGCGAAGAACGAAACGATTACCGCCAGCAGTCCGAGGGCAACCAACAACAATTGGTCGGAGCCGCAGAGCGCGAACAAAACGGTCAGGGCCAGAATTACGCCGCCGAGGATAGTCCAGAGCCTTGAATCCGATACCAGGCTGCGGCGATCGACTTGGCCGAAAAGAGTTTCCGCGTTTTTTGTCTGTTGCGGATACACTCGTGCCGTTTGCAAACCGCTTTGACCAAACGCAAGGCATCCGGCGAAAGTGGGTTCCTAACCTTACCTGTGAGCAAGGATTGTTCCGGTTCGATCGATTCTCTGAACCGGAAGCCGCAAGACTTCATAAGGCAACGGTTGTCCAGTAACGTACTATGTAATTCCTGACGGCTTCATTAGTCGGGCATAGCAGTCAGCGCATCACAGAGGTCTAATTGTACCTCGATACTTCATGTAATATCTTCACGGTTCCCGGAACCCAGCGTAAATCAAGGCGACAAGCGAAGGCGGCCGCATGGCGTGGCACTTGCACGTTCAGACAATCGACGGTCGGAGAGTCAGAGCGGACTGACACGCCCAGCGGGGTCAAGGCAGGCGCGTCAATCCGAACTATCATTTAATACGCTCCCATGTCGTTATTACCTGGCGTGAGACCGACCAGACCGGCTCCTATACATGGGCTTGCGGAGTTTAGTTGTAGATTCAAGGCACCGGCATTAACGTACATTGGATTCACACCGTTCATATCATGCGATCCAACGGGGCCACCTACCTTACCTTGCGAAGCGCCGTCGTCATTGTAGTCCCAACTGGGGGTCGTACAGCTATGACCGTTGTAGTAGGTATCGGTAGTATCGAGAATATTATTTCGAACGTCTAGAGTGACATTACCGCAGGTCGGATCGCCTCCGGTAACAATCGCACTTTGAGTGCCTAAATAGACCGTATTGTTAATGATATGACAAGTCGTGGAAACTCCGGTGCCTGCGCCACCCCACTCGCATTCGAACCCGTTGGGTGCGTTGTAAATAACATTTTCTTGAAAAGTCACATCGGCCGCGGGGATCTGGGTATTCTCCACATAAAAAGCTGAACCAGCAGAGGCGCTAGCACCATTCACGATATTTTTCTGCACCAGAGCGCCAGTAACCGCCTTGAGGTCGATGCAGTTATGATTCCAGGGGCCGATACAATCGCTACCCGAGATAATGGGAGCACCGGTATCCAGTTGGATTTCGATGCAGTTATGGCCACCGCACGAAGCTACTGTATCATTCAGAAAGCGAACGCCGTCGGGCTTCGCATTCTCGTCAAGGAACATTAGCTGATTGCGATAATTACCATCGTCTACCAAAGGTCCAGTGTTGTGAATATTCATGTTCTGGACGACGATCCCGGGCATGCCGAAACTTCCACCCTGGTTTTGATAGAACAACACCCCATACTGTGTGCTATTGCGACATTCGAAACCGTCGATAGTAATGTATGACCACAGCGGACTGGTCGAGTTACCGGTTCCGCGAGCGTAAAAGCAGGCTATCGCCGAACCGTTACCGTTAATAACGGGGAGCGCCCCTGAACCGTAATTACCGATTACGATTGGATTACCCGAGGCTCCATTGACGTGCGACGGCATAGTGATTCCACCGCTCCAACTGCCGCCTCGTGCAAATAATACGTGCGTTCCGGGCTTGGCGCTCGCGATCATGGTCTGCGCTTTCGCGAGACTCTGGCAAGGTGAACTCTGGCTGCATTGAGTGGAGGAATCAGAGCCCGAAGGCGCAAAGTAGTACGATACCGCCGGAGTGGGCGTTGATGTTGGAATTGGAGTTGGGGTCGGAGAGGGCGTCGAAGTTGGAGAGGGTGAAGGCAGCGCGTTCTTGACGTCAACATTAACGGCGGAAGTCGCGAGCAGTGCACCATTACTGGAGAAGCCCTTGACTGAGACGATGTGTTGACCGTTCGCCGTCGCGCTGCTGTTCCAGGTGTCCGTATAGGGCGGCGACGATGCGATCCAACTGCTGTCAACATAGAAGTTGACCCAGCTCACCGTAGCGTTGGCTAGCACCGCGATTGGTACTGAGCCGGAGACCGTTGCGCCGCTCTTCGGTGATGTAATCGCGACCTGAGTTGATTTGGTCCTGAGGCCCTTCGCCGCTCCAGCGGGAGTCGGTTCTCCAAGCAGCAAACAACCGCATACTGCCAACAGGAATCCGATGAGATAGCTAGTTCGACAATGACTCTTTTTCATGAACATGAGCCCTCCCCCTGGGCATGTCCGCTAAAGTGGCCGGTCTCTGCGCCGGGCTGAATTGGCGATACTCAGCCTCCGCCGGAGATATCGGCGCGAAAGCCCGCAAACCAAGATGCGCGTGCTATTTGCTATTCGCGCAGCGTGATCTTTATGAGCGCGTACGTTCTTCGATCAGGCCCAACCGCGACATCATCTCGCCCGCCCTTCCGCAGCTCAGGACTCTGAGAATCTGCCCTTGCGCTTCAATGAACCGAACTGTCCTCAAACAGCTCGGCAATCATCCGAAGCGAAATAAAGCATTGGTCTGTGCTTTCGGACCTGAACGACTTCTGCGGTGCAACGACTCACCGCCGCGAAATAATTAGCAAAGGGGCTGACGCGGATCAACTACTCAATCGGTGACCGCCATCTAGTTACCCAGAGAACATTGAGTGTCGATAATCTTGCCTAGCTATAAGTGACATTACATTACGGTTACCGAAAGGAATGACAGCTCGCGACAGTTTTCGATCGTTATTTTTGTTGGATCTCAACCAACGATATTTTAGCGATCGATTTGGTTATCCGCAGCACGGATTAGATTAACGAAATGCGCTCGCGCAATGTAGTCTAATCCTTGACTGTGGTCGAGCTTTGATTACGAAGTTTTATACTTGAGGCTAGCTATCAGGAAGGGTGCGAAATGAAAAAAGACGATGCAATAACGATGTTAACGCGAGAACATGCTGCGGTGAAGAAATTGTTCGCGCAAGAAAAAGAGGCAACTAAGCAGAACCATGCGAAGGCTCACGTTTTCGAGGAGATAAAGGCCGCCCTGGAGGTGCACGCCACGATCGAAGAAGAGATCTTTTATCCAGCCGTAAAGAAGGCCCGCTCGGAGCAGGTTAAGGATGAAGTGCGCGAAGGCTACGAGGAGCACAAGCAGATAAAGAATTTGCTCACGCAAATCGCAGGCATCACGCCCTCTGATGAAACCTACGACATGAAGATCAAGGTGCTTATGGAAGACGTGGTGCATCACGTGAAGGACGAGGAAGGCGAAATGTTTCCCGACGCCAAAAAATTCCTCAGCGAGAGTCGGCTGATGGAACTCGGCGCTGAAATGGCGGCGCGCAAAGAGAATCTCGAGAAACATCCGGCGAGCAAGCCTGCTCGTTCGGAGTCGAACGCGCATGCTGCGAAATAGCTGCTGCGCACTGCCGGTGACACAGATGCGCTAGGTGTCTGGGCTATTGGAAATGCCGGTATCAGTCCCGGATCGATCGGTATGAGATTGATCTTCTCCTTGAAATTAGATGACAGGAGGTAAGTGTTCGTTGAAACACCTTGGATTAACTTTAGTACTGTCTTCGGCATTGTTCGGGCTGAGTGGCGTCGCGATGGCGCAAGATACGAAGCCGATCGCGCCGGATAACTCGGCCATCAACGTCCGAGATCGCGCGCCGGACGCGATGACGGCAGGGCAGCAATCGAATGCCAGCAGCGACGTCGAACTCACCCGCGAAATACGCAGGGCAGTTGTGAAAGATGATTCACTGTCGATGATGGCGCACAACGTGAAAATTATCAGCACGGGCGGCAACGTTATATTGCGCGGTCCCGTGAAGACCGAACAAGAGAAGACGGTAATCGCGAGCAAAGCTCAGGCAGTCGCGGGCGTCGGCAAAGTCGATAATCAACTCGAAGTGGAAGCCCAGAATTAGGAGAACTTATGGCTAAAGCAGTGTTTGGAATTGCAAAGACCGAGTCTCAGGCGATCGCGATCGCAGACCAATTGAAAGCGGCCGGTTTTTCCGATGGCGACGTATCCGTGCTTTTTCCTGACAGGAAAGGAAGCAAGGATTTCGCACACGAACAACATACCAAGGCCCCTGAGGGTGCGACGACGGGCGCGTCCGGCGGCGCGGTGCTGGGCGGTGCTTTGGGTTGGCTGGTGGGTATAGGAGCATTGGCGATCCCCGGTCTCGGACCGTTTATCGCAGCGGGCCCGATTATGGCCGCTTTGGCGGGTGTGGCTGGCGGCGCCGCGGTCGGCGGTCTTACCGGAGCACTGATTGGAATGGGTATTCCCGAGTATGAGGCGAGACGTTACGAGGGAAAAGTAAAGGACGGCAACATCCTGATGTCCGTGCATACCGAAGACAGCACAGAACGCGACCTGGCGAAGAAGATCTTTGAAGCAGGTGGCGCGGTGGACATCTCATATACCGGAGAGACCTCAGTCCCCAAGGAGCAGATGACGGCCGCCGACCGCCATCATTAGAAGCTCGCGAAGCCGCAAGTGGTATCCCGGCGATTATCAGGATATCGAGTGCAACTGTATTGTTGTCGGCGAGCGATTACGCCACGTCGGAAGTTTTTTGAGGCTCGCGGACCCGAACAGAATACGGGAGAATGGGTAATCGACGCCGCGCGGTCGAGACTGTGAAAGGCCGCGCGGCGTTTCCGAATAGTCCTCAACTGATCCCCCCGGCCAGACACTGTCGCCGCGGGCAAATCTCTGCTGTTTCAGCGCTTAGAGAGCGGAGCGGACAAGGGACTCGGCCGGAACTAGCTAATATCGGCTGAGTCGGTACGGAAGAAGTTCACAGCGGGGACGGTCGCCGCATTGTTAAACGGCAAGCGACCGCCCCGACAACCCGGATAATCAGGATAAAGTCAACAATTCTCGACGAAACCGGCAGCCTGCTACGACATACGCTCGAGCAGCGATTTCAGATCTTCAGCGTGTTCTTCTTCCATCTTGAGGATGTCCGCAATCATTCTCTTGGTGGTGGAATCATCGTCGCCGAGCCACCGCACAATTTCCGAATAGGATTCGATTGCGATTCGCTCGGCAAATAAATCCTCCTTCAGCATCGAGATGACGTCGGTACCTTCCGCGTACTCGGAATGGCTGCGGGAGGCCAACCCTTCCGGATTGAAGTTGGGCGCACCATTGAGTTGCGTAATGCGTGTTGCGATCCAGTCCGCGTGTTGCTGCTCCTCAGCCGCATGCTGCAGGAATTCGGCTTTGGCGCCGTCGGAGTTGATCCCGGCCGCCATAAAATAATGGCGCTTGTAGCGCAGGACGCACACAATTTCGGTCGCGAGTACGTCATTAAGCACTTTGATCACAGCCTTGAGGTCGGCCTTGTAGTTCTCCGTTACCGCGCCCTTCTCCATATGGCTGCGTGCACGTTCCTTGATCTTCTTCAGGTCGGCTATAAATTCACTCATGATCGACTCTCCAATTGATTGCGTTATGCGAAATCTTATGGCCTGCTTTCGGCTCCTTCCGCGAATCCATCGAGATTCAGAGGAGTGAGAGCACTCGGCCTAAACATATCTTGATGAGCTGTATCTTATGTCGTGACCGCTTGGTCCGTATTAGGACATTCTATGTCGAGTCTGCCGGCGCCGCATCCAGAAAATACAGCGTCCAGTTATTTGGAGAACAGATAATTCCGATAACGTGCCGAGCTGAATACCCTTAAGCTGCTGCGCCTACTGTAACGCAGCGTTATGCGCCAGGTTGCCGGCGAGGTGCGTCACCACATATATAGCCGTATACATCTATATATTGAATTGTCTTCGTTCTCTTTAGCACCCATCCGGACGTTACCTGCGATAATCCATTTTGACATTGCGAATTGACCCACGATACTGTTAGTCAGTCGGATCGCTATAGGATTCGAGTCCGGCTCTGATCCAGCCCAACGGTGGCCTTCCACTCCGGATGATTGGCATTGAACCACTCAATGTCATGCTGATGCCACCATCTGGCGCGGTGCCAGATGTGATTGTTATCGTAGGCGCTCCATCCGGATTCTCCCGGTCCTCCATAATAGCCTTGGCCCGTATTAGCCTCGCGCGAACACCGGCGTTGCGATCGCTAGCGCCAACACCGTGCGGACACCGTAAGCATTGTTCTCAGTCCATATTTCAATAACTCTAGCTTCATAGTCTGCGAATGCCGGTAGATGGGATCGTCCCGGGCGGACCACCTCACACACCTTATGTCCGACAATTTGCGTTGGTCGAGCGGAAAAGTGGCAGCCGCGACGGCAACCGGCGTCGCATGAGCGATCGAACCGGCAAGTGCGGGCCGCGCCGGCTCCGCACCGAGCGAATCATCTGCAAGCGGCTCATCGCCAACCCGAACGTCAGGCAAACGCAGGACATACGGCGGAGCAACACGCTAAAAGGTAATTACAGATGGGACGCGGTCTGAACAGAGATCGCCACGGCCGCACCTGACTTAATGGCGTTGCGGCCGTTTAATTTCAATCGCAAGCCGAAGCGCCTTACGCTGCGATAATGTACTAAACAGGGGACGCAAATCGCCTCCGAGGGTCACTAAGGTGCAGGTATGATATTTTGATTGACGCGAAAGAAGTTGCCGGGATCGTATTTGTGCTTGATCCGGCTCAGTCGCTCATAGTTGTTGCCATACGCTGATCTCACTCTCTCGGCATCTTCGTTTTCCAACCCGTTTACATAGACGGCCTCGCTGGAAAGCGGACTCAATGCGGCGTGGAACTGCTCAACCCATTCCCATGATCGTTTGCGCTCGCCCGCTTTCCTCCAATAAGCATGTATCCAGTATTCAAAGCCAACCCGACGAAAGCCGAAAGCATTATCATGCGGCGCGGAGCACCACGGTCCATGCCAGTATATCATCGTAATCCCACTCGCCTCAGTGGGTGCCGACGATGTATGTTCCGCGATCACTTCGATGGTATCCGCATCGAGCTGTTCGAAGTGACCTGACTTTCGATGGCTGCAATAGTCATTGTCATCCGGCGTACCGGAGCCGGAGCGTTGCTCATCCAGATAGGTATTGGTTTGAATCGTGTCTTCGAGGGGCTTCAGAAAGGTGCGCAGCGGGCGCAACACGCGTTCTCCGCGTCTTTCATCACCAGACCAGACCACCGCTACATCAAGCATTCGTTCGCCAGGGTATGGAAGTACCGCCGCGGTGAGGAAAAGCTCGTTCGGTATTGCAGGCGCGTACTCATTGAGAAAACGCAAGATTGATTTTGCCTGCCGAAGAGGATACTTGAGGTGGCCGGAAAGCACAGTCTCGACGGGATGTAGCTGAAACTCCAGCGAGGTCGCGACGCCGAAATTCGCACCCGCGCCACGCATCGCCCAGAAAAGATCCGCATTCTCTTGAGCGCTCGCTGTGTGAACCCCGGCGTCCGCGGTTACTACTTCGATCCTGGTAATACTGTCGCATCCGTGGCCGAACCTGGTCGTGAGCGAGCCTTCCCCTCCGCCGAGCGCATAGCCCGCGACTCCCACCGCTGGACACGATCCGAGCGGGACTGCCAGCTTGAACGCCTGGGTGAGATAGTCCAACTGGCCGGCGATCACGCCCGTTTCGATTGTAGCCGCTTTGCGCGAGGGATCGATCTCGGCCCGCTTCATGGACGAGAGGTCGATCACTAAACCGTCTTCGCAGATACCATGACCCGCAAAGCTATGACCGCCGGCGCGGATCGCAGTGAGTAATTCATGATAGCGCGCGAACTCAACAGCATGAACGACGTCCTGAGTATTCGCGCAATATACAATTAGCGCCGGATGGAGGCTGAACGCACGATTCCAGACCCGGCGCGCTGAGTGGTAACGGCGGTCACCAGGGACAATTACGTCACCGCTTAATGAAGCCGCAAATTTACGAACCGAACGATGATCAATACTTGCTTTCGCGCCGCCGGCTGATTTCTTGTTATTTGCCACAGATTTTTGCCGCCGTAGTCAGTAAGCCAACATGGGAATCCACAACCGATGAACGCCTGTGCCGCAACTCGGTTTGAGGAGTTCCGGTTGAGATACATTGCACGCGCGGATAATGGTGCTCGGACCGATTAATAGTATCGTTCTGGTTGCCTCTTGCGCCACCGGCAGCCGCTCTGTCATTGCCAACTTGTGAGATTTGCGATCGACCTGCCCAATTTTGGCGAATACAGCGACCCACACGTACTCGCTCAACTCGCGCGCGAGGCCGAGGATGCGGGATGGGATGGGTGTTTCATGTGGGACCATATCCAGGTGGAACGATCGGTCCCTGTGGCAGATCCCTGGATCGCACTGTCCGCGATGGCGCTCGTCACCAAACGAATCCGTATCGGTCCGCTGGTTACTCCTTTATTCCGGCGCCACCCGTGGAAGGTCGCGCGCGAGACCGTCACCCTCGACCATCTTTCAGGCGGGCGTCTTACACTTGGAGTCGGCCTTGGAAGCGACACCTTTCATGAAATCACCGCGTTCGATGGTCCGCTTGCGGATAAACGGCGCGCCGAAATGCTGGATGAGAGTCTGGCGATTATCACGGGTCTATGGAGCGGAGCGAGCTTCAGCTTCAGCGGGAAGCATTTTCGCGTGAATGAGACTGCCTTCCTGCCGACACCTTTGCAGTCGCCGCGAATTCCGATTTGGATCGCGGGCACGTGGCCGAAGAAGCCACCCTTTCGACGCGCAGCACGCTACGATGGAGTAGTTGCGGTCAGAGGAGACCTTCAGTCCGCGCTCTCGCCTGAGCAGGTTAGCGATATGGTCGCATACCTTACGCGGCTTAGGAGCGTCGATTCGGTCTTCGACATATTGCAGTTCGGCGAAACGCCGGGACTGAGTAAAGCTGAAGACAGTGAAATCGTCACCCGATACGCCGCAGCAGGTTCGACCTGGTGGATCGAGAGCATGTTTCCTCGTCGCTCCGAGGTCAAGGAGGCACGTCTCCGAATCCGGCGAGGTCCGCCTCGAATCACCTGAACAATCGGTCCGAGAGGCCTATCTTGAAAGGTCGGTCACCATCCAGATGAGCCGACGCGCCCAAGGCCAACGCGAATCCAGCTACCCATAAAGTTGAAGCGGCTCCGATAGTCGCCTCCCAGGCTGGATCGGTGGCAGAGAACCGGCTCCAGACTGAGTCAGAAGGCCACGTCCAGGTCGGACCGCGCCCATTCCGCGCGCCAACTGTGTTTCACCCGCGAAAGCGCGAGCGCGGCCGTTGCCGGTGCCAAGGGAAGCCATGATCAAGAACAACAACACCACCGCCACCGACAAAGTGGGCAGCGTGGAAAGTCCGAACAGCAGAACTGCGATTATTGTGTAGAGCAACGACAGCACTCTGATGCCGCCCAGGCGATCGGCCAGAAAGCCACCCACCGGTCTCACCAGGCTGCCTGCGAATACGCATGCCGCGGCGAAACCACCCGGCTCACGCCGTATTGATCGAAGAAAAACATCGGCAGGAAACTCGCGAGTCCGACGATGCCGCCAAAGGTCACCATGTAGAAACCATTGAACCACCACGCGTCAGGCTCCTTCAGAAGATCAAGATAATTTTTGAACGACTTGGGTGCAGGAGCCGGACTTTCCCACGCAAACAGCGAGAAGACCAGCAGCGTCAAGAGGGTCGGGATAGTCGCGAGCCCGAATACCGCGCGCCATCCGAATTGCTCCGCGAGGCGGGGCGCGAAGATCGCCGCCAGCA
>Ga0068855_100004062_pt1 | contig 17861 bp, 13 predicted proteins | sample KBSCornC52_FD_66592 | JGI IMG/M metagenome (GOLD analysis project Ga0068855, IMG submission 66592) | Corn rhizosphere microbial communities from Kellogg Biological Station, Michigan, USA - KBS Corn C5-2 | ecosystem: Host-associated > Plants > Roots > Rhizosphere > Soil ...
CTGTGAGCTTCCAATTATAAGTTGTATAAGCATTAATAGTACTGCTTGCAAAATCAGTGGCACTACGAATAATATGATCGGGGTTCCCACCGAGAGAAGTGTATGTGTGGTTATTTAAATCATAAGCCGGCATCGCACCCGGAGCAGTACTTGATACAACGTTTCCTGTACTATCCACATATACGGGATTTCCCTCTTCATCTACTCTTGCCAATGGAGCCGACCATGAATCTGCCGCAGTAAATCTTGTACCTGGCCTCTTCCAGGTCTCATCCTGGGTACTATAAGTATAGTCAAAATTCAAGTTCCAGTTGTTTGTGAAATTCAGCGTAGTTCCCAAGTTTACATTCATATAATTCTGTAATAAACTGGCCGTATTTGCAGCAGCAAATTCACTCACAGGGCTACGAATTGGGTTACCGTTTTGATCATTGCCAAAAGGATATATTGGCCCCCATCTGTACAGGTATAACCATGGGTCTGCAGTGGTAGAGCTGGTAGCATACGGATATTCCTTATCTCTTCTTGAATACATCGCGCCACCACGGATGGTTATATGTTTATTTACTTCGGTAGAAACCCTGAGAGAGGCATTGTACCGGGTAAAATCATCTTTTTTGGCAGGCTTTATCATACCGCTTTGGTCCAGGTATCCAAGACCGAGATTAAATGAAGTTTTACCTAATGTTTGTCCAACAGTAATATCATGTTGTTGTGTGGGCGCCCATTCTTTTATCATATAATCATAAGGGTTGTAAGTTCTCATGCCCATTTTCTGATTATGGGCAGATCCCTGCACATACCAGTCGCGTCCAAAAACTGTTGGATCGTCCGGACCAATGCTTCCTCCATATAATTTTTGCCATTGCACCGCTTTATTATAACTATCCCTATCTACATAATAGAAAGCGCCACTAATTCCAAAATTACCCACCCTTTCTGCAGCGTCAACAGTATATTTCAATGCATTTAGCTCTCCCATCTTTAAATCTTTCCAAACATTCTGCCATGATAAGTTGCCGGAATAAGTGACCATGGGTTTGCTTGTTCCCGAACCTTTCTTAGTTGTAATTAATATAACTCCATTAGAAGCTTTAGCTCCGTAAATGGAGGCAGCAGCGGCATCTTTTAAAACGCTGATAGATGCAATTTCATTAGGATTTACGACCTGGATACTGGGAATCTCCACATTATCCAAAAGGATTAAGGGAGTGCTGCTACCCTGAAATGAGGTCATAGCACCACGGATCTTTAAAATCGGATCAGAGCCTACTTCGCCGCTTGGTATGATTACATTTAGTCCGGAGACAGCACCCTGTAAACCTCTTCCCACATCGGCAATTGGCCTGGCGACTAGTGTTTTACTGACATCAACAGTGGAAATAGCACCGGTAACGTCCCCCCTTTTCTGAGTTCCATATCCAACAACAACAACATCCTGCAACCTGTTTGCATTGTTGCGGTTCAAAGAGACAGAAACTGAATTGCTGGTTCCGATTACTGATTCTTTGGAGTTGTAACCAACATACGAAAAAACCAGAGTTTGGCCGGTATTTGCAGAAATCGAAAAGTTTCCGGAAGGGTCTGTAATAACAGTATGATCCGTTCCCTTCACATTTACAGTAACACCGGGAAGAGGAGTATTATCCTCAGTTGAAACGTTTCCTGTTACCGTTCTGCTTTGAGCAAAAGACGCTAAACAGAAAAACATTCCCAAAAGGAAAGGTAGTGTCCATTTGATAGTCATAAACTTTTTTTTAATGATGATAGATTGTGTTAAGATTGAAGCAGGTTATTTTTTATGTTTTAAAGTCAGTAAACGGGTAAAAAGGTATTTTTAATTTTGGAGAAAGACCCACTATATCTAAAACTTTACAGTGGAACTTTCATTAATAGCAATCAGCGCACATTTATTTGAATTAAAATAATTGTTAAGGAAATAATAAATCAAATTTAAGTAAAAAAATAACAAAAACGCTAATACCGCAAAAAAAAATAAAAAAATTATTGCAAATAACCGCATTTTTATTAAAAGCGGAGCAAAAGGAATAAAAGATTACTATAAAAAATTCTCTTATTCACTGAAATTGACGGTTTTAACAGAATTTACTCCTCTTATTCACATTAGGATCTTAAACGCTATAACAAGACAACTTTCTGCTGCAAACTACTGCAAAACAAAAAGAAGAGGCTATCTTTTTGAGACAGCCTCTTCTTTTGTTTTATGAGAATTCTTTACAGCGTGATTATAAACAGAAAGGGTGTTATCTTACTATTTAAGGTATCCATAATATACATCATCTGTTGGAGTATCCCACCAAACAGGCATACTCCAAATATTCGGATCAGCGGCATGGCGGTTTAATGCAAGTGTATGTATTGAGTTGTAATTTATTTCATAAGTTGGAGGTAACATCCAACGGCGCATCCAATATGAGGGATCATTGGGAGAACCACCCGTCAGTTGAGCCTGTCCTGTAAATAAAGGGCCCCTTTGATATCCCGGGTAAACAACTCCAAAACTACCTACATCACCGGCACTAAAATCAAACCGGCGCATATCGTTATAGTTTTCAATGCTGCAACCCATAGCAATATATTTTTGCAACATGATGTCTGACATTGTCAAAGTACCGGGACTTTGTGCAACAGCAGGGCTGCTAAGATAAGTGCTAATATCGTTCGGATCCATAGGTTCCATATCAGGAATGGTAACGCCGGCCGCATTTTTGTCAAAACCAGCACCTTCCCATTCGGAAAGCTTAGCCTGCATCATATCCATATGCGCCTGGATACCTGCGATATATGCAGTGTAAGCATCTGTAGGATCGCCTTTTCTCATTTCTACTTCTGCTTTAATAAAACACATTTCATGGTAAGTCAAAATCTCCTGGTCAGAAACAGGACGAACCTGGAAGGAGCCTGTTGAACCAATGACGCCGGCAGAATAGGCATCTTTTGATGGATACCAGTTAACATCATTCGCAGGCTGATTAGGGTTGCCCGATGTAGCCACAGCACTACTGCGCATGTTTACATAGGCGGTATCTCCTGCATAAAGATAGTTGGTGCTGTTGATATAAATAGAGCCTGCCGGATAGGTTATTGCTACGGTATCTCCATTAACTTTATAAGCGCGGCCTACCTGCTGTTGATCAGCAATAAATTTGGCAAGATCTGTTCCGTCAGCAATCGTATATTTTTTTGTAACATTTGACGTGGCATAGGAAGCAGTTTGAATGGAAGTAGGACCTCCTTTAAGCAAACGGGTTGCCGAATCATAAGAATCAACCCCTATTGAACGATTCCATGTATAAGAGCTTACCTGGCCCGAAGCATTTAGTTTAACATTGGCCATAGAAGCAGGTACAATTTTAGACATCCTGGGATCAATTACTCCGGAACCACGCAAATTCGTCAACAGGTTGTAATAATATCCGCCAATACGAATTGAATTGCCATAAGCAGCATAATCGAAGTTGCCGTTTGTTACCACAGGGTCGCCATAAAGGTAGTCAGTTACATCACTGTTGTTGAAACCCGGCCCTACTGTATTATCGGCATTAGACTGAGGTCCCTGGGACAAACAATAGAGAACAGAATCCGCATTAAACAAATCTGTTTTTTTGGAAACTTTAAGCATATACCGGGCTTTTAATCCCCAGCATAGCTTTATCCATTTGCTTACATCCCCACTATTCCACAAATCTCCCTCAGAAAGTGCCGGAGCTCCCACTTCCTGAGTTTTATTAAAGAGGCCAATAGCTTCATTTAATTTGTCCATACAGCCATTATAAATTGTTTTACCGTCATCAGGTTTTGGACTTGGATTTCCTGTTCCTGCCTCTGTATAGGGCATCTCGCCATACAAATCGAGCATTTCCATATAACCCATGGCATGGAAAACATCAGCGACAGCCATATAGTGATAAGCACCTTTTTTCTTAGCTGAATTATATAAATCAACTACATTGGAGGATACTTCTATAAACCATGTTTGATATGGTGTTGTTGAATTGCCACTGGAGCATTGCCAGGTTGTGCTAAACGTATTGCCAGAACCGGAGTTAGTATAATAAACTCCCGCCTGGAGTGCAGTACGATAATTAGTTACCCCAGAAGTGTACTGATAAAAATGTTGAATCCAGGGCACACGGTTTTGAATTAATACACTTTGATTGTTTGGATTATCCGGATCTGTATTAACGTCCAGCCATTTTTTACAGGACGCAAAACTCATTACGAGTACGCAACCCAGTATAATATATTTTGTTTTTTTCATGATTTTTGTTTTTGAGTTTAAAACTTAAGATTTACTCCGAATGTGAAACTTGCTACAGCAGGCACTCCCAGGTAATCAATACCTGTAGAACCGGACCCTCCCGTTCCTCCAGCTGCACTTACTTCAGGATCCATTCCTTTGTAGTTGGTCCATGTAAACAAGTTGGTTCCTACTGCAGTTGCACTAAGTCCTTTGATAACTTTCTGATTCTTTAATATTCCGGAGAAGTCATAAGTTAATGACAGCGAACGAAGTTTCAGCCAATTTACAGAAGTAATAAAATTATAGGAATTAGCTGCATAGTTGGACCAATACCTTTGGATCATATTATTACCTGAATACGTTGTATTACCAATGGGGTATGACTCATTTGCATTGTATGTTATAGTAGTATCAGTTCCAGTCTTACTGTTGACGCCAGTCAATGTTACCGATTGACGATCATTCAATAAAGTTTGTTTGCTTAAACCGTTTACGACCATAGCATACTCGGTACCATTAAATACATCTCCGCCAATTCGGATATCCAGAAGGAAGGACAACGTTAATGCTTTATACCGGAAAGTGTTTTGAAAGCCACCAATGTAATCCGGTTCACGGTTACCTACTACAGGGTTAGTAGTGTTGACTTTATATAATCCGGTGGTAGGGTCTATCTGGTAGGCTCCGTTTGAAATTTCTTTTCCATTTGCGTCAGTTGCACGATAATAATCCTGACCGGTCATTCCCAGAAAATACCCACCGTTAGGGATAGAGGCTGCTTTTATAGTTCCAAACTGAGCGTCTGTGGGATAAAAATAAGCTACACCAGGAATGAAAGCACCTAACCTGCCCCTATTGTAGGAGAAATTGAGTGTTGAATTCCATGAAAAGTTCCTTTGTGAAATTACTTTACCTGTGAGCGCAATTTCCATACCCTTGTTAATTACGGAACCTGAATTAAGAGAGCTGAAAATAAATCCGCCGGATTGCGCCAAACGGGGTTGTGCAATCTGGTTTCTTGTTTCACTATGATAATAAGTATAATCTAAACCAATACGGTCATTCAAAAATCTAAACTCTCCTCCAACTTCCCAGGCTCTTTGAATTTCAGGTATCAACTTGGAATTTCCTGAATAATACTGATTACCAACACCGATAAAAGAGCCAATCGAAATCGGAGGATTTTCATAAGTTGCAGTGGAATAAGGATTAGCATCTTTACCTACTCCTGCGATGCTTGCCCGAAGTTTACCAAATGATAGAATATTGTTTGGATGGAGCAATTGTGAAAAGATAAAAGAACCGCTGATCGAAGGATAAAAGTAGGAATTGGATGGTGCCGGAATTAATGTAGATGACCAGTCATTACGCCCTGTTCCGGTGAGGTAGACAATATCTTTATAAGATACGCCTACTTCTCCATAAGCGCCAACCAGGCGTCTTCTCGTTGTTGCATCCGTAAAAAATTTATTCGAATTCTCTATATTATTAAAGCTAATTGTACCCGGTGTATTAAAGGCATACCCCCAATGATTCTGAGTTTTTGTGTTAAAATCCTCAGAAGTAGTTCCCAGCATCAGGTGGGTATCAAAATCTCCGAATTTCTTGTGAAAATTACTCATTACTGTTGTGGTGATATAGGTATAGTCAACCAAATCTTTACTCAGGCGTCCGTTTTGATATAATGGAGCCAGCGCAGAACCGGGAGCTATAAAAGTATAGTCATTGGTACTATACTGATCATAACCTACACGTCCTGTAATATCCCACCAGCTGGCAATTTTATAATCGCCGTTAATGCCCCCCGTGAAACGATTGGTTTTTGAGGTTAAATTATCCTGATTAACGATCCAGTAAGGATTATCAATATCGTCTTCTAAGGCAAGAGTGCCCTCATAGATGCGATGTTGTGTTCCATCAGGGTTTAGATAATTTTTAATATTGTATGTTGTAGGCCAGCCATACAATGCCTGCATACTTCCTACCCCACTTGCCCATAAACCCGCAGTGGTCAATGTTCTATCGGTGTTGGCAACAGAATAGGCTACATTCGCATTCAATGTCAAACCGCCGTATTTCTGTTCGCCATTAAAACGAAAAGTTGTTTTGTCGTAGCCCGTGCCGGGAACGATACCTGTTTGCTTAAAGTTAGATCCTGATAAATAAAAAGAACCGTTTTTCGAACCGCCGGAGACGTTTACGTTATTATCATAAATAACGCCATGGCGAAAGAAATTACCAATATTATCATAAATGGTACTATCTGCGGGAATTTTGGCTCCCCATGAACTATAGAGATTAGTAGTGTTTAATACCCCATTGCTGGAATAGGAACCAGGACCAAATTCGGTTTGGACCTCGGGTAATTTATTCGCCCAGGATGTACTTATTTTACTGTTGAAATCCACCATTACTCTGCCTTCTGCACCTTTCTTGGTGGTAATAAGAACAACCCCGTCAGCAGCACGCGAGCCATACAAAGCCGCGGCAGCAGCTCCTTTTAAAACCGATAAGCTTTCAATATCCTCTGGGTTAATATCCATGATACGGTCTGAATAAGTTGTATTACTCCTGGACAAACCATCAGTACCTGTATTACCAGTAACTGTTGTCGAATTATCATAAATAATTCCGTCTACCACAAATAATGGCTGATTTTGTCTGCCCTCTGATGTTGACGTTCCGCCACGGAGAGTGATCGAAGCTCCTGCACCTGCGGAACCGCTGAATTGGGTGATATTTACACCGGGAACCTTACCTGCAAGGGAATTGATAACATTCGTGTTTTTGTTTTTCATCAATTCTTTAGAATCTAGTTCAGTAACTGAATACCCCAAAGCTTTACGTTCCTTTTTAATACCCAAAGCGGTTACCACCACTTCCTGCAATTGTCCTTCTCCCTTCTGAAGAGTAATTGAAATAGTAGAAGAGTTTCCTACTTTGGTTTGCATTGTTGTAAATCCAACGGCACTGATTTCCAGTATGTCCCTTGGAACTGCCGTAATGGTAAATTTTCCATTCGGATCGGTTTGAGTACCTGTAGTTTTCCCTTTAATGATTACTGAAGCGCCAATAATTGGAGTTTCATCCTGCGAAACTACAGTACCGGTTATTGTCCGTTCCTGGGCAAGTGTTGTTTGGCTAAATTGTAGGAACAGTAGTACAAGAAGCGCAGTTACTAGTTTTCTCATTGTGAAAGTTTAATTGATGATTTGTTTAAAATTTATGTAACCACTTACAACGGAATATTTACTTCCGTTGGGTGTTTTAATTTTTTATTTTGATCATAAAAGTTATTTAATATGGTATCAAAGGAAAAATTTGAACTGGTTTTTACAAGACATTTATCCCTGCCCTCGTGTACGAATTCAATATGGGGTCATCGGGAGCCAGTTCAGTGATCAACGTATCGATCTTTTTGCTTTCGCATACCTGGAATGGTTGCCTGGAATTGATCTTTTCAGAAATCGTGAGACAAACCAATTTTTCGGAAGACTCAACCATGGCCTTTTTTATCTGAACCACTTCCCAGTCATTATCTGAAACGCCAGTTTCAAGATTGATTGCTGACACACCTAAAAAACAAAGATCCACTTTCAATTCCCTGATCCTGGAAATTGCGTCTGAACCAACTGTGATTTTTGAATCTTTCGAAATTTTATCCCCTATGGCAATCACTTCAATAGTTGGATGAACAATATATTCAGCAAGTGCCGGAATACTGCCGGAAATGAATGTCGCATGTAATTCTGGTGGCAAAGCTCTGGCCATCTCAATAATAGTAGTCCCGCCGGTGGTCAGCACAACCATTCCATCTTTAATAAGTGATATTGCTTTTTGGGCAATGATCTTTTTTTGATTATATGCATACACATCATTTGATGAAGAATGAGTGTTATGGAAAGATGGTGACAATGCACCTCCATGCACCTTAATTATTTTCCCGATTTCTGCTAACTGCTGAATGTCGCGCCTGATCGTATCGTCGGAAACCCTAATCTGCTTACTTAATTCTGTGGACAACACTTTATTGTGAAGATTTACCTGGTGAAGAATAAAAGCTTGTCTTTCGATTTTAAGCATTGTTAATTCAAGTTGCTTTAACAAACATAGAACTTTAACCAATTAAACAATCAATTATTGCAACATTTTTTTGCAATATTTTAAAAAAAGTAGAAAATACCGCAAAAAACAGAAGAGCTTTTCCGCATCCTTAAAGATTAAAAGTCAAAAAGAAACTGTTTAAAAGGCTGTACAGTAAGTGAACTTAGAAAAAGCTCTGCAAATACCGGAGAAATTTATTGCGGTTTTTAGAGGAGATTTTTTGAGAAAAAATGGATTCTGCGGTTTTTTTGGCACCGAATGATCGCCCTCGCACGAGGAAAGATCCGGATTTTTTCACCGAATCGTTTTAAACGGATATGTGACAACTACTTTTCGAACTTAAAATAATTCCTGGTTTCTCTTCAAAAAGATTTCTGTTAAACAAGATTTATTTAGTGCAATTCTTCTTTGGTCATTTCAGCGTTTTCTTCATCGCTCGGTTCATTAGAACTGTCGAAGAATTTTTCCATATCCTTTGCTTTGTAAATATTCGAATTGTATTTATTTCCCAACACAATGATGGTTGCAGAATCCTGGATCATCCGTATAAACACCGCATTGTTGCCATGCCACCAGCCATTGTGGTAAATTACTTTTTTGCCATCAGGATAAACATTCATTCTCCAACCATAGCCGTAATTTCTAATGCCGGGTTTTTCATTACTATAAGGCGTAAACGCTTTTTCCAATATCTCCTTACTGAAGAGTTGATTTGTATACAATGCCTGGTCCCATTTCAGGAGATCTTCCGGCGTACTATAAATATTTTTATCACCAATTCCACAATCTAAAAATGTAAATGCTTCCGGCCTTCCACGATAATCATAAGAAGGCATGGCACTGGCACTGTCGCTGATATTGAAAACATAAGTGTCTTTCATATGCAGTGGTGTAAAAAATTGTTCCTGCAAAAAATCCGCGTATGATTCCCCGGCAGCTTTTTCAATGATCAACCCGAGCAAAGCATAGTTTGTGTTGCAATAAGTGAAGTGTGTGTCAGGGCTTGTAGCAGCCGGTTTAAATTTTATCAAATAGTCAAGAACATCTTTATTGCTGCAATGCTGTTTTTTATTCCAGCCTAATTGCTCCATAAAATAAAGATAGTTGGGTAAACCACTTCTATGACTCAGCAATAATTTCACCTTAACATTATCATAAGGGAAGTTGGGGAAAAACTTTTTGACGTCATCATCCAAAGAAAGCTTGCCCATTTCAACAAGTTTCAGAGTTGCCATGGCAGTAAAAGTCTTTGAAACTGACGCAAGATGAAAAGCGCTGTGTTTGGTAAGTGTATCTTTTTTACGGAGGTTATAAAAACCATGGTAATCTTCAAAAATAACTTCGCCTTTTTTGGCTACCAGAATTCCACCATTAAAACCGGTTCGCAACAATCTGTTTTCATAAAAATCCTGCACTTCATTATGAAGGCGGTTGAACTCATCAAGCGGAATATGCCCGGGAGCCGGAGCCTTATAAACATGCGAAGAATCAATTGGTTCAGCCTTTGCTTTTATTGTGCTCGAACCGCAGGAAGAAATGAAAAAAAATGAAATTACTATTGCCGGTAAAAAATATTTCAGTCTCATCAAAAAAAAATCATGGATTTAGGAGGTATATTTGCAATATTACATCACTATTTTAATATGCCAGAGAAAAAAGTTACCAGTTATCCTAAAGAAAAAATAAATATTCTTTTTTTAGAAAACATTAGCAAAACAGCAGCACAAAAATTCCTTGATGCTGGTTATAATTCCGTTAAAAGATTGTCAGGAGCCATGACTGAAAGTGAACTAATTAAAGAAATAAAAAATGTTCATCTGCTGGGAATCCGTTCAAAATCAAAAATAACCGCCGAGGTTTTAAAGAATGCAAAAAAACTGCAGGCGATCGGATGTTTTTGTATCGGCACCAACCAGGTGGATTTGAATGAAGCTACAAATAAAGGAGTAGCGGTTTTCAATGCTCCGTATTCTAATACCCGCTCTGTTGCTGAGTTGGTAATGGCTTCATCTATCATGTTAATTCGCAGGATACCCGATAAAAATAAATCCGCCCATGATGGAATCTGGTTGAAAGATTCTACCGGAAGCCACGAGCTTCGCGGAAAAACATTGGGAATTGTAGGTTACGGAAACATTGGTTCACAGGTAAGTGTGCTAGCAGAATCTTTTGGAATGAAAGTGATTTTCTATGATACAGAAACCAAAATGCCTCTGGGAAATGCAGAAAGTATAAAAACTTTAAAGGAGCTTTTGAAACTCGCAGATATTGTTACCCTTCATGTTCCTGATCTGCCTTCAACAAAGAATCTGATCAATAAAAATAATATTCCTTTCTTTAAAAAAGATGCAATCCTCATCAACTATGCAAGAGGCGGAGTTGTTGACCTGGACAGATTAAAAGTTGCTTTGGAAAATCATGATATCGGCGGTGCAGCAATTGATGTTTATCCGGAAGAACCGGTAAAAAATGGGGACAGATTTACTACGCCTTTACAGGGATTAAGTAATGTTATTTTAACTCCGCACATTGGTGGTTCTACAGAAGAAGCACAGCAAAATATTGGTGAAGATGTGAGTAATAAATTATTTAATTTTCTGGAAAAAGGAGTAACTACCGGTTCACATACAGTTCCTCCATTAAATCTTCCTCTGCATGAAAACACACACCGGATTTTGCATATCCACAAAAACGTTCCCGGAGTATTATCTGAAATAAATACACAGCTTTCTTCCCATAAAATCAATATCCTTTCGCAATATTTAAAAACAAATGATGAGATCGGTTACGTGGTGCTTGATGTAAATAAAAATCTTTCAAAAGAAGCTCTGGAATTACTGAAAAACGTAAAAGAAACAATTAAGGTAAGATTATTGTACTGATAAAATTCGTACAGTTATTTAATCAATTGGTGGCTGTTTCAAATTAATTTCTAAAGCGGATTAGTATGAAAACACATTTTTTACGTGCTGAATGGAATAATCTTGTGATCGCAAATTATGCTGTTCCAAAAAATCTTCTTTTGTCATTGATCCCGTACAACACAGAACTTGATTTTTTCCAGGGCGAAACTTATGTAAGCCTCGTCGGCTTCATGTTTTTGAACACAAAAGTTTTTGGAATCAGCATTCCCCTTCATGAAAATTTTGAAGAAGTAAACTTCCGTTTCTATGTAAAGTATAATGACCGGGGCACCTGGCAAAAAGGGGTTGTTTTTATAAAAGAGATCGTACCAAAAAGAGCTATTTCATTCATCGCCAATTATTTGTACGGGGAAAATTATGCAACAATGAACATGCGGCATTTCCATTTGGAAACTGCCGAAAATTTTGAAGCTGGTTATGAATGGAATTTCAATAACAAATGGAATAAGATAAGTGCTTTAAGCGATAAAAGATCAAAGAAAATAATTGACAATAGCTGTGAAAGTTTTTTTGCCAATCATTATTGGGGGTTTTCAAAATCCGGAGAAACTAAAACTTACAAATATTATGTAGAACACCCGGTTTGGGAAACACAAAAAGTTCTTTCTTATACCATTGATTGTGATTTTGGTTCTCTATATGGAGATCAGTTTTCATTTTTAAATTCAGAGAAACCAAAATCAATTTTAATGACCAAAGGATCACAAGTCAGTGTTCAAAGAAAAAAAGAACTCGAATCAGTTGAATTGTTTTAAAAGAATTTTCTTTTGTATGTTCCTGTAAAATCTGATTTTGTAAAGCAAATAAAAATGGTACCCGATAAAATTTATTTTTGTCAAAAAAAATTTACTATTTCATTTTTTGTATTCCCGTAGCAATTGTGCCATCTTCTTTACTTCTTCAGCGTTAACAGATATATGATTCAAAGATTCATTCATCGCTTCGTTTCGAAAATCCATTTCACTCCCTTTTAAAAAAGATGCAGAACTGTGAAACTCAGTTGCGCCAGTAGATCCAGCGATTTTAAGAATGTTTTGCGCGTTCACTCCAGAACCTGGCATTATAATAATTCTTTCATTCGATTGTTTGATCAACTGTGCAAGAATATCCGTGCTATCAATTGCTTTTGGTTTCAATCCTGAAGTTAATATTCTTTCAAACCCTGATTCAATAACATCCTCCAGGGCTTCCGAAAAATTAGTAACTCTATCAAAGGCCCGATGAAACGTGGCTTCCAAAGGATACGCAAGTTCAACCAATTGTCTGCATCTTTCTTTATCAACTTTCCCGTCTTTTGTCAAAATACCGGTTACTATTCCATCGCAACCCAATTCTTTACAAACAGCAATATCATTTTTCATGATCTGAAAATCATCAGCACTGTATAAAAAATCACCACCTCTTGGCCGGATCATTACATAAAGATCAATTTGCAATTTCTCTCTTGCTGATTTGATAAATGCATAAGAAGGAGTTGTGCCGCCTTCTCCCGGTCCGGCACAAAGTTCTATCCTGTCTGCTCCGCCATCCTGTGAAGCAATGCAACTTTCAATATTAAAACCGATAGTCTCTAATTTCATAAACTTATTTGAATTCCTAAGTTACTCCTAAATCAAAAAAATATTTTGCCGGAATAATTTTTTCTTCACCTTCACTTTTTACAGCAAATACGAAACCCTTCTGAACAGCATAAGCACCGTATTGTCCATTTTTATTTAATGCTAAAAACGCCACCTGCAATGTTTTTGCTCTTTTCATGTCCCGATTGATAATTCGCTCAACTGCTTTCTTACAGGCAGCTTCAGGTGATAAACCATGGCGCATGTATTCAACAACTACATGTGTTCCACAAATCCGGATTACTTCTTCACCAAGGCCGCTTGATGTTGCAGCGCCTACTTCATTATCTACAAATAATCCTGCTCCAATGATAGGAGAATCTCCTACCCTGCCATGAATTTTAAACGCCATTCCACTGGTTGTAACAGCGCCACTCATATTTCCGGAACCATCAAGTGCAACCAAACCCATGGTATCATGATTCACTGAACCATCATCAAAAAACGGGGGAGCAAACGGACCATTTGTTTTTTTATTTTCAATATTGATCTCTGGTTTGTATTCACTTTTCTTCAACCAGTTTTCATACGCTTTTTTTGCCGGTTCAGAAAGCTCTTTGGATTTTTTTTCGAAACCATTTTCAATGGCAAATTGTTGTGCGCCATCACCTACCAACATAATGTGGGGCGTGGTTTCCATAATTTTTCTTGCAACAGAAACAGGGTGTTTTATTTGTTCAATCGCACCAACAGAGCCGCAATTTGCATGTTCATCCATAATGCAGGCATCAAGGGTTACAATGCCATCCCTGTCCGGATAACCACCAAGACCAATGCAGCAATCAATAGTATCTTCAACATATCTTGCTCCTGATTCAACTGCATCCAACGCTCTTCCATTTTTGGATAAAATTTTCCAGGCCTCTGTGTTTACTTCCTTGCCATTACTCCAGGTAGAGACCACAATCGGTTTCGTTTGTACATCACTGTTAGTAGTTATATTTTGTAAAGAAAGTAAAGGGGCGGTAAGTGTTGAAAGCTTTAAAAATTTTCTTCTGTCGAGCATGATACAAGATTTCGTCAAAAGTAAATAACAATAGAAATAAAATGATGATCAATTTGAAAAAGTTGTAAGTGGTATTCTTTAAGAGACATATTGTTTTTTAAAATTGGATTCATTTTTATTTAAAAATACTGCTGTTGTCTTTTTATTACTAAATTCATTTTTCTATGAACGTTTATTTTCATTCAATTGAATTTACTCAATGGCTGTATTAGAAAGAAGACTAAGCTTATGGCAAGGCACTGCTATCAACATGATTGATATGGTTGGCATTGGCCCGTTTATCACCTTGCCGATGGTAATTGGAATGATGAATGGGCCTTACTTTTTGTATGCATGGATTGCCGGCGCTTTTTTGTCAATTGTAGATGGAATGGTTTGGAGCGAATTGGGTGCTGCATTTCCAAGAGCCGGAGGAAGTTATAATTTCTTAAAGGAAGCTTATGGAAAAAACCGCGCAGGAAAGATGATGAGCTTTTTATTTGTTTGGCAAACAATGATACAAGCCCCTCTGGTTATAGCTTCAGCGGCCATTGGCTTCGCAAAATATTTTTCTTTTATTGTACCACTTACAGATGTCACCGAAAAAATAATAAGTGGCGGTATCGTGATTTTAATAGTGATCTTATTATACAGAAAAATAGATGCGATCGGAAAAATCAGTATTTTTTTGTGGAGTGGAGTGATCGTTACAATGATATGGATCATTGGGGGCGGAATTTTGCACGGGAACTTTTTAATGCCCGTGAAAAATATTAATTCTGGATTGTCAATTGATTATGCATTTGTTACTGCCATTGGTTTTGCAAGTGTAAAATCGGTTTACAGTTATCTGGGTTATTACAATGTTTGCCACCTGGGAAGTGAAATAAAAAATCCTTCAAAAAATATTCCCCGAAGTATTTTTATTTCAATTATTGGAATTGCCATTTTATATTTATTAATGAACATCAGCGTTGTCAGTGTTATTCCGTGGCAGCATGCAAAAGACAGCGAATTTGTAATCAGTGAATTTATGGAAGTCCTAATGGGACATGCCGCTGCTACAATTGTTACGTGCCTGATCTTATGGGTTGCTTTCGCATCCGTCTTTTCTGCAACCCTTGGATACAGCCGAATTCCGTATGCTGCAGCCGAAGATGGAGAATTTTTTAAAATCTTTGCTAAGCTTCATCCAACAAAGAATTTCCCTTACATTTCTTTATTGTTTTTGGGAAGTGTCGCATTTATTTTTAGTCTGCTTTTTAAATTGAGTGACGCAATAAGTGCCATTCTTGCGATGAGAATCATGATCCAGTTTATTGGCCAGGCAATTGGTTTAATCATTCTAAGGAACAGCAGGAGGCCGGTCGAATTTCCTTATAAAATGCCCTTATTTCCATTACCCGTAATTCTTGCTATTGCAATGTGGTTATTCATTCTGATCTCTACAGGGAGTAAATTAATGACCAGCGGACTCGTGGTAATTTCTCTGGGTGCAATCGTATATTTTATTAAAGCAAAAATTCAAAAGGAGTGGCCGTTCCTTAATTAGCTAATTACCTTATTTCTTAATTGTAATATCTCTTTGTTCATTTCATCAATTTTTTCCAACAGATGATTGATTGTTTCTATTCCTTCTAAATTAATATCAAGATCATAGTGCAGACGAACAAATTTTTCCAGCTTCTGCAATTCATCAGCAGGAATAAAAGTATGATGCTCAACTGCGGTAACCCTTATTAATCCTGAATCTTCTAAAGAACTGATAAAAGAATATTCAATGTTGTGATATGTGCAAAAATCTTCTGCCGGTATTAATTCATCGTTTTCCATAGCAAAAATTTTATGAGCTCAATTTTGACAACTCAGTAAATAAATCTTTTTGTTTTTGTGAGAGGTTCGTTGGCAATTTTATACTCCATGTAATATATAAATCGCCATATTCTCCTTCTTTTTTATAGACAGGAAATCCTTTACCTTTCAACCGTATCTTAGTTCCATTCTGTGTTTCAGGGTTTACTTTTAATTTTATTTTTCCGCTCAATGTATCAATTGTTTTTTCGCCACCAAGCACTGCTGTATATAAGTCGAGCTCCTCCTCTTTGTATAAATTATTTCTTTCACGTTTAAATCCTGTATTATTATTGATGATAAAAGTGATAAACAAATCTCCGTTGGGACCTCCATTTGCACCAGGACTTCCGTAACCTTTTAATTTTATCTGTTGTCCATTTTCAACGCCTGCCGGAATGGTAATGCGTACATTTTTCCCATTAATCGTGAGCGTTTGCTGGTGAGTTTTATAAGCATCGGTTAATGAAAGTTGTAATTCCGCATTATAGTCCTGGCCGCGATATTTTGCCTGGCTTCTTCTGCCTCTCCCGCCGCCAAAAAGTGATTCAAAAAAATCTGAAAAACCACCTTCTTCTTCACCTGAATAAGTGTATTCTCCTCCGCCAAAATTTCCAAATCCACCTCCGCCAAATCCACCAAATCCTCCAGCACCTTGTCGCTGCTGCTGTCTTGCTTGTTCATATTGATCCGCATGTTTCCAGTTTTCACCATACTGATCATATTTTTTTCTTTTTTCCGGGTCGCTTAAAACTTCGTTCGCTTCATTGATCTGCTGAAATTTTTTATGCGATTCTTTATCATTAGGATTTACGTCCGGATGAAATTTTCTGGCCAATTTCCGGTACGCTTTTTTTATATCTTCTGTCGATGCGTTTTTTGCTACACCTAACGTTTTATAATAATCAACAAAATCCATTTTCTTATTTTAGCTTTGAAAATATTTTGAATAAAATTAAGAGTAATTAAAATAAAAGCTTACATAATCTGCCTGCTTATTTATTTGCAAGCTTTGTCTATCAAAATTAATACCTCAATTGAATACAAATTTAGAATGGAAAAAATTACCGGAATTTTTCCTCTATGTTTTGCTTCCTGTGTTTTCATCGCGCATTAATATTACCAATATCAATTCATCTTCCAATGACCTTACAATAAAGGGAAAACATTGGCCACTGTTTGTCAGAAGAGATCTGCAGAATATAAAGCACTTTATGCTACCAGGCATTTAATATTGCTCATGAAAGAATTGATGAAATTAATTGTGAAAGATCTCCTAAACCAAAAGCAATCATGAAAGATATTGATGAAACTATTTTGAACAGCTGTCCTTATCAGCCACATCAACTGTTACCGGGAAAAAATTACGATCCTGTAATATGGAAAGAGTGGACAGCAAAAGGAGAAGCAGATATTTTCCCCGGTGCATTAGACTTTCCGACATACACTTCAGCAGCAGGGATAGAAGTATTTTAAGTAACAACCCTTGATGAATAAACGTTTTATTGATGGGTGATCATTTGAACGGCTATAGTTTTATTTGAAAGAAAACTCCGGATGGGAGAGAAAAAGTAACCGATTCTTTCGCTCCAGGTTTTGGAAAACGTTTTATCGTTTTGCCGAATCCTTTTTCTGGCCATCGGGAATCTTCTTTAAGTCACTATTATTATTCCCTTATGCAACTCAGAAAGATTCAATGGTAAAGGCATCGATGAATATTACTACATTTTTATTCTGCAATCCATTGTTTGGCAATTGCTTCATTTTCCATCATAAAACCTTTTGTGACAGAAGGCAAAAATCTTCCAAAAAAATCAGTAAATTTTTTGATCCTTTTTTCTCTTGCAACAATTCCAAGCTTGTTCCATTTAGGAAAATACTTAAATCCCAAAAGTACATCTTTAACCCATGCGCCAAAAGTATAATTGGTAAGAGAAGTATTTATGACAAGTAGATAATTTATTTTACCAAATTGTTTGGCAACTTTTCTTACCAGCGGATTGACTGTTTTTTTATAATCATTTGCAGTAATTTTTCCGTATGCATTAAAGGCTGCAACATTTGGTGGAAGACCTTGAATTACTTCAATCATAAATTAATCTTTTAATACTATG
>Ga0068855_100004064_pt1 | contig 17856 bp, 18 predicted proteins | sample KBSCornC52_FD_66592 | JGI IMG/M metagenome (GOLD analysis project Ga0068855, IMG submission 66592) | Corn rhizosphere microbial communities from Kellogg Biological Station, Michigan, USA - KBS Corn C5-2 | ecosystem: Host-associated > Plants > Roots > Rhizosphere > Soil ...
CGCGCCGCTGTCGCGCTGAACACCTCCAAAGCCAGGACGTAATCGGAAGGCGGCGCCTGCAACAAGCGCGGCGATTGCGTTCGCAACAACTCACAACTCAAACGCACAAAATTTCACCGCGGCCTTATTTGGCGAAATTTTAACCGCGTCGCGGCAGAACTGTGATATGAATCGCTTCGGGCGGATGGTGCGTGTCGAAGGAGTGGTGCATGCGTTTGCTGGGGCTGGGCTTAGGCTCGGTGGCTGTGTGTCTGTTGCTGGCTTCATCCGCGTCGGCGGAACCGATCCAGCCACAAAATGGTCCTTTGTTTGTGAACGATCACGATGGCGGCGTGATGCCGAACCGGGTTTCCGATCCGGATTTCGTCATCAACCCGGATGGCGACGACGCCCTGCCTGCCAGCGAACAGGTCGGACAGGACCAGGACGAAAACGGCGATATCTCGATGTATCAGGGCCAGGACGACAACGTCCCGGCCTGACGTCAGACGATGTGTTCCGGCGCGGTGGTAAACCGCGCGAAATCGGCGAGTATCGCCTGCCACGCGCGCGCCATGTCGGGCGACCAGTCCGCGCCCAGAATGTCGCGCAACGTTTCCGCCAGCACGTCGAAGAATTTCGAGAAGATGGCCGGCGGGACGCCATAGCCGTCATGCGTGATCACTTCGCAGCGCAGGAAATTCTCGGCAAAGGCGTTGGGGCCGATGTAATCGAACACCGCTTCGATGGTGCGGGTGAGCATCTCGCCGCGCACCGCGCCCGTGGTGTCGCGCACGAAAAGCGGCAGCATCTGCGGATATTTCGCGAACAGTTTTTCATAGACAAGCACAGTAATGTCGCCCGCGCGTTCGGCGGCAAGCTCAAAGCTCTGCTCGATAGCAGCGGCGTTCATCGCTCCATCAGCCGCGGCATGATTTCCACGAAATTGCAGGGCTTGTGGCGGATATCGAGTTGGAATTTCAGGATGCCGTCCCAGCCGTCCTTTACCGCGCCGGTGGAGCCGGGAAGGGCGAAGAGATAAGTGCCCTTGGCCACGCCCGCACAGGCGCGCGATTGCAAGGTGGAAGTACCGATCTTTTCAAACGAAATGCGGTGGAAGACCGCCGCGAAGCCGTCGATCTCTTTCTCGAACAGAGGCTTCATCGCTTCCACGGTGACATCGCGGCCCGTGAGGCCGGTGCCGCCGGTGGTGATGACGGCGTCGATCTGCGCGTCATCGATCCACTGCCGAAGCTGCGCGCGGATCGTGGGGATGTCGTCTTTCACGATCACGCGGTCTGCGAGTTCATGCCCCGCATCGGCGATGCGCGCGGCGAGCGTGTCCCCGGAGGTGTCGTTCTCGCGCGTGCGCGTGTCTGAAACCGTCATCACCGCGATGCGGACGGGAATGAATGTCACGCCCGCATCAATAGGAGGCATCGCTGACAACGGTCGTGGTCGGCGCCGGAGGCGGCTGCGGTGCGGGCGCGCGCGGTGTCGGCATGGTGGCGGGTCGCCGGTATTTCGGCCAGTCGCCTGCCGCGGCCTGATCGAGCGACGGCGATTCCTGATTCTGGCGACGGTTGTACATCCAATAATACGTCATGACGCGGCGAACGTAATCGCGTGCTTCCGGCGACGGCATGGTTTCCAGGAACAGGAGCGGATCGCTTTTGTCGGTGTTCGGACGATCCATCCAGCGCCAGACGCTGCCGGGGCCTGCGTCATAGGCGGCGGTCGTCTGGAAAAGATTGTTGTTCATCTTGTCCAGCAGTTCGGCGATGTAGCGCTGGCCGAGATCGAGACTCGTCGTCGGGTCTTTCAGTTGCGAGCGATCGACGCTGCTGTCGATGTAGGCCGCCGTGCCCGGCATGATCTGCATCAGCCCGGTGGCGCCGACGCTGGAGACGGCCTTCTGCTGGAAGCGGCTTTCCTGGCGAACGAACGCCAGAACCAATGAGGGATCGACGCGATAGCCGCCGGCCGGTCCGTAAGACGGGATCGGAAACAACCCCGTCAGCACCTGGCCTTGCGAAGCGGAAAGTTCGCTGGCGCGCAATTCCAGATCCGGCTGGTTCAACTGGCGCGCAATGGCCGCGAAGCTGGTGCTCTGCTTGGGGTCGATGGATGCGAGCGCGCGGGTCATTTCGCCATGCACATAATCGGTCTCGCCGACCTGATAGAGCGCGATGGCGCGGTGCGCGGCCGGAATCTGCGAGATGATGCTGAAGTCGGATGGGTTCACCGCTGCATCCGTGAAGCCCGTCGCGGCATCCCAGCCCAGCACGCGCTCGGCGAGCAGGCCGTAGAATGTCGGTTCCAGCCGCGCGGCCACCACAAGCAGGGTTATGACGCGCCGCGAATTGCCCGCGCGCATATAGGAGCGCGCCGCCCAGAACGCGGCGCCCGAACGCGTGCCTTTGCGCGCGGAGCCCACGGCTGCGAGCGTTTCGAAATGTTGCGCGGCGACGTCGAAATTGCCGAGGCGATAGCAGGCGATGCCCGCGATCCAGTCGAGCATCGGCGCCGATTTGCGATCGATGGCGTTCACATTGCTGGTGACGCGGAAGGCATCATAGTCCTGGCTTTCCGCGAGATAGGACCACGCCACTTTCTGCGCGAGGCGCGCGGCGTCCGCACCGGGAATGCCTTGCGCGATGGCGGCATTCATCTGCGCTTCGGCCTGCGCGGGCTGATCGGCTTTCACGGAGGCCAGCATCAGTTGGAATGCGGAGCGCGCGGCATCGGACGAAAGCGGCGGATCGCCCGGCGCGGTTTCTTCCGCTGTGCCCCCGCCAACACGGCGTGGCGGCGGCGCGGGCGAGGGGATCGTGGCGGTGAGGCGCACGCCGATGACGCGATGATGGCGCTTGATCGGAACGCTGGCGCGTTTGATGCCCAGTGCGTAGATGCGGTCGGCAACACCCAGATCGTTATATTCGTTCATCCACGCAACGAGATCGGAGACAGGCGTGCGCGAGGAGGAGGGCGAGAGGTAATGCTCGGCCTGCGCGTATCCGACGAGCGATTTGTCGTTGAGTTGCGCGACCAGCGATTGCGCTTCCGAAAAGTTCCCACTGCGCTCATCCGCAAAAATCCGGCGGTACCGCTGCACATCCTCCGGCGAGAGTACGGCGACGGGAACGGATTGTGCGACGGCGTGGGTTGCAGTGAGCGCCGCAAAAGCTACGGCGAGCAGAAGAGCGCGTTTCAAGCGTTCGGTTCCTTCGACACAAATACGATGCAAATCGGCGGTTTCCCGAAACCTACGCGCTCACGGGCGTCGGCTCAAGTTTCTTTCAGCCCGGCGGACCTTCGACTGTAATTCCCTGTGCGGCGAGTCGATCCAGCAGCCCATTGGCCCGCAGCAGGTAGCCGATATCGATGACGATTAAATTCTTGCCCGACTTGCTCAAGGATTCGTTCACTGCGTTGATCGCCAACGCGACGATCTGATCGCGCGCGGCGGCGAAGGTTTTGGTTTTCTCGAAACAGCCGTTCAGCTTGGTTTCGGAATAATGCGCCTTGATGCCCGCGAGATCGCCGGTGGCCCATGCCTGCGCGGCCAGCTTTGCATTGGCCGATTGCGTGTCGATATCGTCCAGCGCGGCCTTCATGCAGAGGCGCTGCGTTTCGGGCGACATCGCCTGAACCTCGTCGACAACCGGCATGGCCCGATAGGTCGCCAGTGATTTGGATGGGACATCGGCGTGATCGGCGATGCGTTCGACGGCCGCGCCGGTTTCCTTGCCGTCGAGTTCGAACTTGTCGCGGAACAAACCTTCCAGATCGAGCGCGGCGATGGCGGCGAGATAGTCATCGTTGTCGTCGATCTTCTTGCCGAGTTTCGTCATCCAGCCTTCGTAACGCGCGCGCAGGTCGGCGGGGAGCGTTGCGCGCAAGGTTTGATCGTCGGGCTGCTTGATCTTGTGCATGCCGGTGAGCAGGAACCACGATGTCTCGAAAAAACCTGCCTTCAACTGCGGCGGCAGATACACCATCCGTGCGCCAGCGATGATGTCGGTGAGCGGGGCCTTGTTCCAATCGAGCGCCTTGGGCATCGGCGAGATCGTGCCGAGCAGCCAGACATCCGATCCGTTGCGCGAGATATGCCAGAGCGCCGGCCCCGGATTGGCGAGTACGGTGACGGTTTCAATATTCGACCAATCCTGCACGGGTGCATTCGGCGGCGCCGATTGCGCGACGGCCATGGAAGGGATGAGAAGCGCCAAAGCCGCGGCGCGAAACTTCACGCAGCACCTTCGCGTGCGGGCAGTGCGAGATATTTTTCCTCGATCGCCAGCAGGTCGCGCCAGGCCAGTTTCTTGTGCGCGGGCTGGCGCAGCAGATAGGCCGGATGCAGCGTGGGCATCACGGGAACCATGCGGCCGTTCACATGATATTCGAGCCATTTTCCGCGCGTTGCCATGATGCCGTCCGTCTTGCCCATGACGTTGCGCACGGCGACAGCGCCGAGCAGCACGATCATGTCCGGATTCGCCAGTTCGATATGGCGGCGCAGGAACGGAATGCATTTGGCGACTTCCACCGGATCCGGATTGCGGTTGTCCGGCGGCCGCCAGGGCAGCACGTTGATGATGTAGACGTTCTTCGTGCGGTCCAGCCCGATGGGCGCGAGCATCTTGTCGAGCAGCTTTCCCGCGCGGCCCACGAAAGGCAGACCAGCCTTATCTTCATCGCGGCCCGGCGCTTCGCCGATACACAAAATGCGCGCGCCGGGAACGCCGTCGGCGAACACGGTGTTGGTCGCGAGCTTCTTGAGCGAACAGCCATCATAGGCTTCGAGCGCGGCCTTGAGTTCCGGCAGCGTGTTCGCGCGGGCCGCGATGTCCATCGCCGTGCCGATCTCATCGCCTTCGATGACGGGCGCGGATGCGCGGGCTTGTTGCGCGAGCGTCGGCGCAGGGCGCGCGGGCGCGAATGCGGAGCGTTGCGGTGCGGGCAGCGGACGATGACCGGGCGGCGGTTGCAGAAAATCCGTTGGTTTAGGGGCGGGTTTCGCGACCAGCCGGTTCACCGGCTCATCGCCGACCGCCTCATCGGCGCCGGCATCGACCAGCCACGCGAGCGCGGAAAGAGAATCGAGATCGGTCATTCGTTCGTCGCGAAGCTGCGGCGCCCTGGGCCGGTGAGATCACGCGGCCAGAAATGCAGGCCGATCCGCATGCCCGCCCAAAGCATAAAGACGATAGGGCCGACATAGGCCACGATCACGCCGAAGTCCGAGAGCGGCTTTCCGGTGACGGGCGTCACATGGACAGCCGCCCAATCATGCGCCGCTCCCACGGTGGCCAGGACAAGCCACGCCCACAGCAAAACGGGCACCCACATCACGGCAAGTCTGGCGGCGGCTCTCATAAGGAGAGTATGCCCCGGCGTCAGGCCAGCCCCCAAGACCAAAGGCTGGTTGACCCCATTCCGTCCCCAGCCCCATAAACCGAGGCAGAGCTAGAGAATCTTGGGATTTTGGAATGGCCGAGGACGTTCAGCGCGAGAGCATGGAATATGACGTCGTGATCGTGGGCGCGGGGCCGGCCGGCCTCAGCGCGGCGATCCGTCTGAAGCAGCTTGCGGCGGAGGCCGGAAAAGAAGTCTCGGTTTGTGTGCTGGAGAAGGGCTCCGAGGTCGGCGCGCATATCCTCTCCGGCGCGGTGATCGACCCCGTCGGCATCGAAGCGTTGATGCCGGACTGGAAGGAGAAGGGCGCCCCCGCCGACACGCCGGTCACTGACGACCGCTTTTATTTCCTCGGCCATTCGGGCTCGATCCGCCTGCCGAACCTGATGTTCCCGCCGCTGATGAGCAATCACGGCAATTACATTGTCAGTTTAAGCAACTTCTGTAAGTGGCTGGGACAGCAGGCAGAAGCCTTGGGCGTGGAAATCTATCCGGGCTTCCCGGCGGCATCGGTTGTCTATGGCGACAAGGGCGAGGTTCGCGGCGTCACCACGGGCGATCTGGGCGTGGCGAAGGACGGCCATCACAAGGACGGCTTCACCCCAGGCATGAACCTGTTGGGCAAATATACGCTCTTCGCCGAGGGCGCACGCGGCTCCTGTTCCAAGCAGTTGATGAAGAAGTTCGCGCTGCACGAAGGGCGCGACCCGCAGAAATTCGGCATCGGCCTGAAAGAGCTTTGGGAGCTGGCGCCCGGCAAACACAAGAAGGGCCTTGTCCTGCACACCATGGGCTGGCCGCTGGACAACAGCACGGGCGGCGGCGTGTTCATGTATCATTGGGGCGAGAATTTCTGCTCCATCGGTTTCGTGGTTCATCTGAATTATTCCAATCCCTACATCTCGCCCTTCGACGAATTCCAGCGCGTGAAGCAGCATCCGCTGATCCGCCAATATCTCGAAGGCGGAAAGCGCGTGGGCTATGGCGCGCGCGCGATCACCGAAGGCGGCGCGCAATCGGTGCCGAAGCTGGCGTTCCCCGGCGGCGCGCTGATCGGCTGCGCGGCCGGCTTCGTGAACCTTCCGCGCATCAAAGGCAGCCATAACGCGATCCTGACCGGCATGATGGGAGCGGAGTCCGCATTCGCGGCGCTTGCCGCCGGCCGCGCCAATGACGTGCTTGAAGATTACGAGCCGGCGGTGAAGCAAAGCGTGGTCTGGAAAGACCTGTGGCGCGTGCGCAATGTAAAGCCTTTGTGGTCCAAGCTCGGCAGCATCGTCTCCCTGCCTTTCATGGGGCTGGACATGTGGACCAACCAGCTTTTCGGGTTCTCGATTTTCGGGACGCTGCACCACAGCAAGCCGGACTACGCGACGCTGAAACACGCCTCGGAATGCAAACCCATTAATTATCCGAAACCTGACGGCGTTATCAGTTTTGACAAACTTTCGTCGGTATTCTTGTCGAATACTAATCACGAGGAAGATCAGCCGGTTCACCTGGTATTGAAGGATCCGACCATTCCGATCCGGGTGAACCTGCCGGAATATGCGGAACCCGCGCAGCGATATTGCCCGGCGGGCGTTTATGAGATTGTGCAGGAAGCTTCCGGTCCCAGATTCCAGATCAACGCCCAGAACTGCGTCCACTGTAAGACCTGCGATATCAAGGACCCGGAACAGAATATTAATTGGGTGACGCCGGAAGGTGGCGGGGGACCCAACTACACCAATATGTGAGGCAAGCCTTTGCGTAGATCGTTGCTGTTGTCTGCCGCCGTTCTCTTTGTCGCTTTTTCGGCGGGAGCCTGCGCCAGCGTGAATACGAGCGCCGATGATGGCAATGACATGCAGTTCGGAACCTATCTTTCCGCGCATGTCGCGGCCGGACAGCACGATCTCGTCACCGCAGCCAAGCTCTATCAGTCGAGTCTCGCCGACGATCCCGGCAACACGAACATCGCCAATCGCGCATTCCTTTACACCGCCGCTTCCGGCGATGTGGACGGCGCCATCGATCTTGCCGGCAAGGTCATCAAGAACGACTCCGACGATCGCGCGGCGCGGTTGGCGCTTGCCATCGGCGCGATGAAGAAGCGCGATTATTCGCGCGCGCGGTCGCAGCTTTCGCAATCGGGCAAGGGGCCCTTCACGACGCTGACCTTGTTGCTGGTCGATGGATGGGCGGCCCAGGGCGCCGGTGACATCGATACCGCGCTCAAAGAGATGGATGCGCTGGCCGGTGCCGGCGGCACGCCGCAACTGATCCTGTATCACAAGGCGCTCATGCTGGATTTGGCCGGCCGGGATACGGAAGCCGATGCGGCCTACAAATCCGTGCTGCAGCAGAACGCCAACGGGCCGCGCGTCGTGGAAGCCTATGGCCGCTTCCTGGAGCGCCATGGCCGCACCGATGAAGCCAAGGCGCTTTACCAGAAGCTTCAGGGAGACGACAGCCTGCTGCCGATCGCTACGGCCGGCCTGGCGCGCATCGCTTCGGGAACCAAGCCGGATAGACTGGTCGAGAATCCGCAGGAAGGTGCGGCCGAAGGATTGTTCAGCATCGCCGTGTCGTTGAACGACGCAACGAGCGCCGATATCGCCATCCTCTATCTTCGCTTCGCGCTTTATCTCCAGCCGGATTTCGATCTGGCGAAGATCGTTCTGGCAGATCGCTTCGAGACGCTGAAGAAATATGACGAGGCCATCGCGGTCTATCGCAGCATCGATGCGTCCTCGCCTTATCAACCCGCGGCCATCGTTCAGGTTGCGATCGATGAAGGCCGGTTGGGCCGCAACGATCAAGCTATTGCCGACCTGAAGGGGATCGTCGACAAGCATCCAGAGGATGTCGCGGCGTGGACGTCGCTGGCCGACTCCTATCGCGCGGCAAACCGGGATCAGGACGCTATCGACGCTTATACCAAGGCGATCGCGCTGCTCAATCCGCCGGCCAAGAATGACTGGCAGCTCTATTTTGCGCGAGCGGTCTCCGAGGAGAACCTCAAGCAATTCGCGCAGGCGGAAGCCGATCTTCAGACGGCGCTGAAGATTTCACCGGACCAGCCGCAGGTGATGAATTATCTCGGCTATACCTGGGTGGACCAGAACCGCAATCTGCCGCAAGCGCTGGCGCTGCTGGAGAAAGCACGCAGCCTGAGCCCTTATGACGGTTATATCGTGGACAGCGTCGGCTGGGCGTATTTTCGCATGGCCAAATACAAGCAGGCCGCGGAAGCGCTGCAGGCTGCCGTGCTTCTCGTGCCCGGCGATCCTACGATCAACGAACATCTGGGCGATGCTTATTGGATGGCGGGCCGCAAGCTCGATGCGCGCTTCCAATGGAACCACGCGCTGGCCTTCAACACCGATCCCAAGCTCAAGCCGGAGATCGAGAAGAAGCTTGCCGACGGGATGAGCGCGGCGCAGGCACGCGCCGGTCGATAGATGACGCGCGTCTTTGCGCCCGCGAAGATCAATCTGTTCCTGCATATCGGCGACAGGCGCGCTGACGGCTATCACGAACTGGAAAGCCTCGTTGCGTTCGCGGATGCGGGCGACGATCTGACGTTTGAAGATGCCGATACGCTTTCGCTGGCCGTGGATGGACCGTTCGGCGCGGCGCTGGCGGGCGAGGGTGACAATCTCGTTCTGCGCGCGGCATATGGCGTTGCGGCGTTGGCGGGTCACGACCTGCCGCGACGCATTACCCTGACCAAGAATTTGCCGGTCGCTTCGGGCATTGGCGGCGGCTCGGCCGATGCGGCGGCGACGCTGCGCGCCTTCCTGCTGGAATGGCGGCAGGAAGAAATCCGCCTCGCCGATTTCGTGGAGTTGGCCAAGACGCTGGGCGCGGATGTGCCGGTATGCTTTTTCGGGCATTCGGCATGGATGTACGGCATCGGCGACGGCATCGAGCGCACCGATTTGCCGGAGCTTCATGCCGTGCTGGTCAATCCCGGCGTGTCCATTGCGACGCGCGATGTGTTTGCGAATCTCTCGGCGCGGTCCGGCGTGGACAAGCTGCATTGGCCGGAAGGCTTCGCATCGGCGGACGATGTGGTGACATTCCTGAAGACTGTCGGCAACGATCTTGAAGCGCCCGCGCTGGAGTTGGCGCCGGTGATCGGCGAAGTGTTGAAGACATTGCGTGGCGCGAACGGCGTTCGACTCGCGCGCATGTCGGGCAGCGGCGCGACGTGTTTCGGTCTTTTCGCGGATCAGACAGGCGCGCAGGTTGCCGCCTCGCAAATCGCGCGCGACCATCCGCAATGGTGGGTAAGGCCGACAGTCCTCGCGAAAGCGGATTAGAGCGGAATTTCCGTCGCCACGCCGGGCTGGAGTATCGTTAGCCGCGCTTCGATGCCCATCGTCTTGAACGATGCGGCAATATCCCCACGCGTCTGGGTGAGGTGCGCCCAGCTATCGCTGTGAACCGGGACAATCGCCGCCTTGGAAAAATGCCGTGCGGTCTCGATCACATCATTGGTGTTCATGGTGAGATTGAACGGCCCGCGCGTCTGCGCCGCGCCGGCGAAAGGCAGCACAGCGCCGATATCGAAACGGTTTGCAACCTCCGCCGTGCCGTCGAACCACGTCGTGTCGCCGGTGACGTAAACGCTGCGTGCGTTCTCTACGCCCAGGACAAAGCCGATCACATCGCCGGACAAAGGCTCGATACCGGCAGGACCATGGCGCGCGGGCGTCGCAGTGATGGTGAGGGTCTTTCCCACCGCATTGTGGATGGTGGTGTTTTCCCATGGTGCAAGCCCGGCGACATTGCCGCCAAGCCGCGCTGCGCCCGCCTTTGTGGTGAAGGCGTGCTTCGCCTTGAGGAAATAATTGCGGCCCGAATGGTCCAGATTGTCCCAATGCTGATCGTGACTGACGAGCACCGCGTCGACGGGGCCGAGCGCATCGGCGGAAAGCGCAGGCCCCACGGTCTTGGTCAACGTGGTGTAGGGCAGCTTGTAATCACCCGGCGGATCGAAGGTGGGATCGATGACAACACGGAAACCGCCATACGCAATCAGTGCTGTCGGACCGCCAATCAGCGTGATGGTAAGGTTTGCCATTCTGTTCTCCTTCTTCGCGGTGACCTGAAGAGGAAATAGGCGCAAGAACGCGATTCAGAGCTGCACCGGACGCAGGGATAAAATGCGCGGAACGCGATCTAGGATGCGCGGCCCAGACTAAAATCGGCAACCTGCAACAGGCTGTCGCGGATTTCGCCCTTGGGCAGCGGCGCCAATGCATCGCGCGCGGCATCGACATAGCGGCGGGCCATGTCGCGCGTGTCGGCAATCGCGCCGGTCTCTTCGACATAGGCGATGGCGCGCTTCAAGTCGATTTCATGTTGCGGCCCGGTTTCGATTACGCGCGTCCAGAAGGTGCGCGCTTCGTCATCAGCGCGGCTGAAGGCGAGGATCACGGGCAGGGTGACCTTGGCCTCGCGAAAATCGTCGCCCACCGATTTTCCCATCTGCGCGGCGCGGCCTGAATAATCGAGCGCGTCATCGACGAGCTGGAAGGCAATGCCGAGATTGTAACCGTAAGCTTTCAAGCCTGCGATCTGATCGGCGGGTGCACCGGCCAGTAGCGCACCGGATTCGGCGGAGGCGGAAAACAGTGTCGCGGTCTTCGCCTCGATCACGCGCAGATAATCTTCTTCGGTGGTCTTGAGGTTGTTCGCGGATTTGAGCTGCAGCACTTCGCCTTCGGCGATGATAGCGGAGGCCCCGGCGAGGATGTTCAGCACATCCATCTTGCCGGTTTCGACCATGAGCTGGAATGCGCGGCTGAACAGGAAGTCGCCCACGAGGATGCTGGGCTTGTTGCCCCACACCAGATTGGCGGCGAGCTTGCCGCGGCGCAGTTCGCTGGCATCGACAACATCGTCATGCAGCAGCGTTGCGGTGTGGATGAACTCCACGGCGGCGGCGAGGCGCACATGCCGGTCGCCTGCATAACCGCACATGCGCGCGGCGGCGAGGGTGAGCAGCGGGCGCAAGCGCTTGCCGCCGGAATCGATCAAATGTTTCGCAAGATCGGGAATGAGGGAGACGGCACTGCCTAGCCGCTCATGAATCGCGCGGTCCGTGGAGGCCATGTCGGCGGCGACCAGCGCATGCAGCCGGTCCACGGGCGACAGCGCGCGATCCGGAACCTTCAATGCCTCGGCCGTACTCATATGTGCCCGTATTCCCAAAATTCTGCCCGCCTCGGTATTGGGGGACATTTAGGGAGCGTGCCTGTGGCGGGTCAAGGACGGCCCGGTCTAATGTGGCCGGGTGTTGCAGAATGGGCCGGGACGTGCGGGAAATCCTCAAGACCAACAACCCTGTGGAATTGAACTTCGCGCAGGCGGTTCTCAAAGACGCCGGAATCGACGCGGTGGTGTTCGACACCAATATGAGCGTGATGGATGGCAGCATGGTCATTTTGCCGCAACGCCTGATGGTGGCGAACGGGGATGAAGACCGTGCCATCGCCTTGCTGAAGGACGCGTTCGCCGCGCCTTCGCCGCTCGCATGAATGTGACCGCCGACAAGTTCATCGGCGGGCGCGTGATCGTGCGCCAGATGGAGAGTGGATTCCGCTCCGGCCTCGATGCCGTGATGCTGGCGGCGTCGATCCCGGCGGGGCCGGGGCAGGAGGTTCTGGAATTGGGTGCGGGTGCGGGCGCCGCGAGCTTGTGCCTGGCGCGGCGCGCGAATTGTTCCGTATTTGGAATCGAGATCGATCCGGAACTGGTCATTCTCGCCGATGAGAACGCGGCGGAGAATGATTTGTCCGAACGCGTGCGTTTCGCCGCGGGCGATGCGCTGCATCTGCCCGCCGAACTTCGCCGTGCCTTTGAGCATGTGATGTGCAATCCGCCTTTTCACGACGAGGATGGGCAGACATCTCCGGATGCGGGCAGGGCGCTGGCGTTGCAGGATTGCGGCACACTGACCGACTGGCTGACCGGCGGCATGAAACGTGTGGTGTCGAACGGCACCTTCACCGCGATCCTGCGCGCGGACCGGATGAGCGAGGCCCTGACCGCGCTCGGCGAGCGAGGGGTGACGGTTTTCCCGCTCTGGCCACGTGCCGGCGAAGCGGCGAAGCGCATTCTCATCCGCGCGGTGAAGGGATCGCGCGCGCCGTTCGCGCTGCTACCCGGGCTGGTGCTTCATGAAGCGGGAAGCAATTACACCCGTGCCGCCAACGCGATCCTGCGCGATGGCCACGCGCTCGAATTTCAGCGTGCGTAAACCAGAAGACGGAACGTACCCGGCGTAATAGTCGGGCGCGGATGCGGATTGTCCGGCGTGGGCGGTGTCGGCGTGCGATCGGCCGTGACCAGAAATACCGTGTGCGTTTTGGGATCGACTTCCATCGTCCGTGCGCCTTTCTGCGTCGCCACGTTTTCGACGACCGAGAATTTGTGTGGGCTGCCTTCGTGCACGACCGTCAGCGTGCCTTCGCCCATGGATGCGAAGGCATACCCGGTGCCCGGGTCGAAACGGTCCGCGTCGACACCGTCGCCGATGGCCGGCGTGGCGAGAACTTTGCCGTTCGACGCGTCAATGACGGCCATCATCTTGTTGTCGCAACCGGCGAAAAGGATGCCATGCGCCGTATCCATGGCGAGGCCCGACGGGCTTTCGCACGGCGCAAGCTTCCAGCGCGCGGCGACTTTTAGCGTTTGCGCATCGATCTTCACGATCTCGGACGTGCTTTCGATATCCGCAAACACATTGCCGAGGCCATCGACAACGGCCGTTTCGGGTCTGCCGCCCAACGGGATCGTTCCGACAACGGCGCCGGTGGCGCCATCGAGCGCGGTGGCGTCCTTGCTGCCGCCGTTGAACGTGAACACGCGATGCGTGACCGGCTCATAGGCAATGCTGTCCGGGCCGGTGCCTGTGGGATAGCGCGCGATGGTCTTCAATGTTTTCAGATCGAAGGCGGTAACGGTGTTGTCGCCGCCATCGCTGGTGAAGCCGCGCCCCAGATCGTCGGCAACGGCAACACCGTGTACGCGCGCCGTATCGGGGATGTCGCCGGCGATCGCCTGTGTATCCGCATCCAGCACCATCACATGCATGCCATGCGTTACGAACAAATGCCGATTGGCGTTGTCGAAACCGAGATAATCCCAGAACCCGTCGCCTGGAAGCGAGACGGTCCTGACCAAATGATAGCCGGATGGACCGGCGAATGCGGGCGTGACAACGCATGCGGCGACCGCTGCGGCAAAAGCTATTTTCTGGAGCATGTATTTTCCGGATGTGAAAATCAGACTGTTCGCTATAACAGCAATCACAGCAGCGGGTGAATGTCTTGCGAAGGTTCGTTACAACATTGGCGCTTTGTATAGGGCTTGGAGCGCCTGCCGCTCTTGCGGGACCGCCTTATGTTACCGACGATCCTGAACCGACGCCGACCGGTCATTTTGAGATTTATGCGTTCGGCGGCGGCACGATGACACGCGATGGACATGAGGGAGAAACCGGAATCGATTTCAACTATGGCGGCGCGGAAGATCTGCAACTCACCGCGGTGTTGCCGTTGGCCTATGAGACGCCAAGTCACCATGGAACGCGCGCGGGCATCGGCAATATCGAACTCGCAGCAAAGTATCTCTTCCTGCATGAAGACGATGTCGGCTGGGACGTGAGCGTTTTCCCGCGCCTGTTCCTGCCGAGCCTGTCGGCGCATGTCGGTGACAAGCATGTCTCGTTTATCTTGCCGCTCTGGGTGGGGAGGGACTTCGGAGATTGGTCGACGTTCGGCGGCGGCGGATGCGCGCTGAACAATGGCGAAGATTCGAAGAACTATTGCCAGGCGGGTTGGGCGCTGACGCGCAAGGTGTTGCCCGGGCTCACGCTGGGCGCGGAGATCTATCACCAGACCGCCGATACGCATGGCGGCAAGGCGAGTACGGGGCTTGGGTTCGGCGCGACGTACGACCTGTCGGAGAATTATCACCTGATGGCGTCATACGGGCCGGGAATACAGAACGCCGCGGAGACGGACCGAAGATCTTGGTACGCGGCCTTGTTGATGACATTCTGAATTGCGAGCGATGAGAGAGATGAACAGTCAGGCGGTATTGAGCAAAGTTCCGGCGGTCACGCTTGGGTTCTGGATCATCAAGATCCTCGCGACCACCTTGGGCGAGACGGGCGGCGATACCGTCACCATGACGATGAATCTTGGTTATCTCATCGGCACAGCGATCTTCCTCACCGCGCTTGTTGTGCTGGTGATCGCGCAGATCGCGGCGAAAAAATTTCACCCGCTCCTCTATTGGACAACCATCATCGCCTCTACCACCGCAGGCACGACGATGGCGGATTTTGCGGACCGTTCGCTGGGCATCGGATATACGGGCGGAACGACGCTTCTTCTGGGCTGCGTGATCGCCTGCCTTGTGGCCTGGTATTGGTCCGAAGGCACCGTGTCGGTCGACACTGTGAACACGCCGAAGGTCGAAGCCTTCTACTGGGCGACCATCACCTTCTCGCAAACGCTTGGCACCGCGCTGGGCGACTGGATGGCGGATGATGCAGGCGTGGGCTTTCTCGGTGGGGCGCTCGTCTTCGGTGCGGCGCTCGCGATCATCGCCGCGCTCTATTACTGGACGCGCATATCGCGCGTGTTGCTGTTCTGGGCGGCCTTCATTCTAACCCGGCCGCTCGGCGCGACGGTGGGCGACTTCCTCGACAAGCCGCTGGACCATGGCGGGCTCAATTTGAGCCGTCCGGTCGCGACGGCCGTGCTGGCGGCGGCGATCCTTGCGCTGGTCCTGCTGCTGCCACAGCGGGCGGGAACACATCCCGGCGAAAATCCGCGCGCGGCCTAGGGTCCGCTTGTCCGGGTGAGGCCGCGCCTATAGGTTCCGGCCACACCGAAAACCGGGCGAATCGTGGCCAAGAAGAAGACATTTCAGGACCTGATCCTCACGCTCCAGGCCTATTGGGCGAAGCAGGGTTGCCTCATCCTGCAGCCTTACGACGTGGAGATGGGTGCGGGCACATTTCATCCGGCGACGACGTTGCGTGCGCTTGGCCCCCGGCCGTGGCGCGCCGCCTATGTGCAGCCGAGCCGCCGCCCGAAGGATGGGCGCTACGGCGAGAACCCGAACCGGCTGCAGCACTACTACCAGTTCCAGGTGATCATGAAGCCGGCGCCGTCGGATATTCAGGAACTCTATCTCGGCTCGCTGCGCGAGATCGGCCTCGATCCGGCGCTGCATGACATTCGCTTTGTGGAAGACGATTGGGAAAGCCCGACGCTCGGCGCATGGGGCCTTGGCTGGGAAGTGTGGTGCGACGGGATGGAAGTTTCGCAGTTCACATACTTCCAGCAAGTCGGCGGCATCGATTGCGATCCGGTGGCGGGTGAAATCACCTACGGCCTCGAACGCCTTGCGATGTATGTGCAGGATGTGGAGTGGGTGTACGACCTTGCCTTCGCCGAGCAGCCGGATGGCCGCATCGTGCGCTATGGCGAAGTGTTCCTGCAGAACGAGCAGGAACAATCGGCGTTCAATTTCGAACTCGCGGATACCGAAATCCTGTTCCAGCACTTCAAGGACTACGAGAAGCAGTGCAACGAGCTTCTCAACGCCAACAAGAAGATGGCGCTGCCCGCTTACGACCAGTGCATCAAGGCGAGCCATTGCTTCAACCTGCTGGATGCGCGCGGCGTGATCAGCGTGACGGAGCGCGCGGCCTATATCGCGCGGGTGCGCGCGCTGGCGAAGGCATGTTGCGAAGCGTGGCTTGAAACGCCGATGGGCGATTACACGCCGAGGTTCGTCTGATGGCGGACCTTCTGCTCGAACTGTTCAGCGAGGAAATCCCCGCGCGCATGCAGGTGCAGGCAGCGAAGGATCTGGAGCGGCTGGTGGTCGGCGCGCTGTCGGATCGCGGCTTGCTGTTCGAAGGCGTGCGCGCATTTTCGGGGCCGCGGCGCCTGACGCTCGCGATGAGCGGCTTGCCCGCCAAGCAACCGGACGTGAAGGAAGAACTGAAGGGCCCGAAGGTCGATGCACCGGCGGCGGCGCTGGACGGTTTCCTGCGCAAGACGGGGCTCACGAAAGAGCAGCTCAAGGTCGAGAAGACGCCAAAGGGCGATGTCTATCTGGCGGTGATCGACCGCAAGGGCCGCGACACCATCGAAGTGCTGGCGGAAATCCTGCCGGACTGTTTCGCCAAGCTGCCTTGGCCGAAGTCCATGCGCTTTCCGGGAAGCCCGGTGCGCTGGGTGCGGCCGTTGCACGGCATCGTCTGCATGTTCGACGGCGAGGTTGTGCCGTTTGAGTTTGCGGGCGTGACCAGCGGTAACACGACGATGGGGCATCGCTTCCTGTCGGACGGCAAGCCGATCAAGGTCCGCCATTTCGACGATTACGAGAAGGCATTGCACGACGCGCATGTCATTCTGGACGCGCAGCAGCGCAAGGCGATCATCTTCGAAGAGCTAAAGGCGGCGGCGTTTGTGCGCGGGCTGGAATTGATCCCGGACGAGGGCCTGCTGGATGAAGTCGCGGGGCTGGCGGAATGGCCGGTGGTGCTGATCGGCGCGATCCAGGACGAGTTCATGGACGTGCCGCCGGAGATTCTGCAGACCTCCATGCGCACGCATCAGAAATATTTCAGCTTGCGCGATCCCAAGACGGGCAAGATGGCGAACCGCTTCGCGCTGGTCTCCAACATGGTGGCGAGCGACGGCGGCAAGGAAATCATTGCCGGCAACGAGCGCGTGCTGCGCGCACGCCTGAGCGACGCCAAATTCTTCTGGGACCAGGACCGCAAACGCACGCTGGAAAGCCGCGTGGACGACCTGAAGAACATCGTCTTCCACGCCAAACTCGGCACGCAATATGAGCGGGTGGAGCGGATTGAGGCATTAGCTGGGGAGATCGCCGAGAAGATTGGCGCAGACGTCGCGAAATCCAAACGCGCCGCGCGATTGGCGAAGGCCGATCTGACGACTGGCGTCGTTGGAGAATTCCCCGAACTTCAAGGCGTCATGGGCGGCTACTATGCCGAACACGATGGCGAAAGCGACGAAATCGCTGGAGCCGTGATGACGCATTACATGCCTCGCGGTGGCCGCGACGAACTTCCTGTCAACGATATTGCCGATTCAGTTTCGCTCGCTGACCGCATATTTATGCTCACGCGGTTTAAATCCATCGGTGAAATGCCGACGGGTTCTGGTGATCCATACGCAATTCGTCGAGCCGCTTTGGGTCTGATCCGAATTATCTTGGAGCGGAAATATCGGTTGCCGCTTCGACGATTTGGCATCGATGATGATCTACTAGATTTTGTCGTAGATCGATTGGTCGTGATTTTGAGGGAAGGCGGAGTACGCCATGACCTAATCTCTGCGATATTCTCCCAGGGCGCGGACGATGATCTGGTGCGGTTGGCTCGTCGTGGGGATGCTCTTCATTCCT
>Ga0068855_100004069_pt1 | contig 17845 bp, 17 predicted proteins | sample KBSCornC52_FD_66592 | JGI IMG/M metagenome (GOLD analysis project Ga0068855, IMG submission 66592) | Corn rhizosphere microbial communities from Kellogg Biological Station, Michigan, USA - KBS Corn C5-2 | ecosystem: Host-associated > Plants > Roots > Rhizosphere > Soil ...
GAGGCCGGCTCGGTCTTGACCACCTGGCAGGCCATCGCTCACCCTTCGGTGTTCGCCTGGGTGATCACCGTGTGGCTGTGGCTGACCGTCGTCTTCGCCAACCTGGCCGAGGCGGTGGCCGAGGGCCGCGGCAAGGCGCAGGCCGCCACGCTGCGCAAGGCCAAGACCACTTCGGTGGCCCGCAAGCTCGCCTCCTGGACGCCGGGCAACGCCGGTGCCGAGTCGGAGGTGCCGGGTACCGAGTTGCAGCTCGGCGACTTCGTGGTGGTGGAGGCCGGGCAGATCATCCCCGGCGACGGGGACGTCGTCGAGGGGGTGGCCTCGGTGGACGAGTCGGCGATCACCGGCGAGTCGGCCCCGGTCATCCGGGAGTCCGGCGGCGACCGCTCGGCCGTCACCGGCGGTACGAAGGTGCTCTCCGACCGGATCGTCGTGAAGATCACCTCCAAGCCGGGGGAGACTTTCATCGACCGGATGATCAGCCTGGTCGAGGGCGCGAACCGGCAGAAGACCCCCAACGAGATGGCACTGAACGTGCTGCTCGCGAGCCTGACGATCGTGTTCCTGCTCGCGGTGGTCACGCTGCAGCCGATGGCCACCTGGGCCGGGGCCGCGCAGTCGTTGATCGTGATGGTCTCGCTGCTGGTGGCGCTGATCCCGACGACGATCGGCGCGCTGCTGAGCGCGATCGGCATCGCCGGCATGGACCGGCTGGTGCAGCGCAACGTGCTGGCGATGTCCGGCCGCGCGGTCGAGGCCGCCGGCGACATCAACACCCTGCTGCTGGACAAGACCGGCACTATCACTCTGGGCAACCGTCAAGCCTCTGAGTTCGTGCCGGTCAAGGGTGTCGATCAGAACGCTCTGGCAGACGCGGCCCAGCTGTCCAGCCTCGCGGACGAGACGCCGGAGGGCCGCTCGATCGTGGTGCTCGCCAAGACCGCCTACGGTCTGCGCGAGCGGCACGAGGGTGAGTTGGCCGGTGCGGAGTTCGTGCCCTTCACCGCCCAGACCCGCATGTCGGGGGTGAACCTGCACGACGGGCACGAGGTTCGCAAGGGCGCGGGCTCGGCGGTCATGAAGTGGGTCCGCGACAACGGCGGCCACCCCACCGACGAGGTCGGCTCCCTGGTCGACGGCATCTCCGCGGCCGGCGGCACCCCGCTGGTGGTGGCGGAGAAAACTCCGGACGGCGTCGCCCGCACGCTGGGTGTCATCCACCTGAAGGACGTCGTCAAGGAAGGCATCCGCGAGCGGTTCGCCGAGCTGCGGCAGATGGGCATCAAGACGGTCATGATCACCGGGGACAACCCGCTGACCGCCAAGGCCATCGCCGAGGAGGCCGGGGTCGACGACTTCCTGGCCGAGGCCACGCCCGAGGACAAGATGGCGCTGATCAAGAAGGAGCAGGAGGGCGGCAAGCTGGTCGCGATGACCGGCGACGGCACCAACGACGCCCCGGCGCTCGCCCAGGCCGACGTCGGGGTGGCCATGAACACCGGCACCTCGGCCGCCAAGGAGGCCGGGAACATGGTGGACCTGGACTCCAACCCGACCAAGCTGATCGAGATCGTCGAGATCGGCAAGCAGCTGCTCATCACCCGCGGCTCGCTGACCACCTTCTCCATCGCCAACGATGTCGCGAAGTACTTCGCGATCATCCCGGCCATGTTCTCGGTGGTCTATCCGGGCCTGCACGTCCTGAACATCATGGGCCTGCACTCGCCGAAGTCGGCGATCACCAGCGCCATCATCTTCAACGCCCTGATCATCATCGGGCTCATCCCGCTGGCGCTGCGCGGCGTGCGCTACAAGCCGTCCTCGGCAGCGGCACTGTTGCGCCGCAACCTGGTCATCTACGGGGCCGGCGGTCTGGCGCTGCCGTTCGTCGGCATCAAGGCGATCGACCTGATCGTCCAGTTCATCCCCGGATTGAAGTAGGAAGGAGCCGACCAATGAGATTCGGAGCAGCGATACGGCGGCACACCGCCGCCATCCGGGCCATGCTGGTGTTCACGGTGATCCTCGGCATCGCCTATCCCTTGCTGATGACCGCGATCGCACAACTGGCGTTCAAGGACAAGGCCGAAGGGTCTCTGATCAAGAACGCCCAGGGGCAGGTCGTCGCGTCCAGCCTGCTGTGCCAGCAGTACGTCGACAAGAGCGGTAACGCCCTGCCGCAGTACTTCCAGGCCCGCCCGTCGGATGCGACCAACTCGTCCAATTCCGGCGACCCCGGCTGCAACTACTCCTACTCCGCCGGATCCAACTTGGGCCCCAACAGCGCCACGCTGAAGAACACCATCGAGGGCCGCATCGCCTCGTACGCCAAGGCGTACAACGTGGATCCGGCCAAGGTCCCCGAAGACGCTGTGACGGCCTCGGCCTCGGGCATGGACCCGGGGATCTCGGTGCAGAACGCCGATGACCAGGCCGCATCCGTTGCCAAGGCTCGCGGCGTGGACATGTCGACGGTGCAGAAGCTGGTGAAGGACAACACGCACGGCCGCCCCCTGGGATTCCTGGGCGAGGAGTACGTGAACGTGGTCACTCTGAACCAGGCGCTGGACAAGGCCCACCCCGTGGCGGCGACCAGCTGAGACCTGTCGAACCGCGGGGCCGGCGCCGGACTACGGCGCCGGCCCCGCGGCTTTTCAGGCCTCTGACGTGACGGCGGCTTCTGCGCGGTCGAGTTCGAGTTGGAGCCTGCGCCGGGTGGCGTCGCTGACCATCCCTGCGGAGTACAGCCGCCGCAACTCGGCCGACTGCACGGCGAGGACGTCACGTTGCAGGGCCGCGTAGTTCGCCGCCGGCCACGCGCCGTCGGGCTGGTTCCCCAGACGGGCCGTGTAGCGGCGACGGGCCCGCTCCAGCACGGCCTCCGGGACGGACCCGGTCTCGGTCAGGCCGTCGATGTAGTCCACGGCGGCCTCGGCCAGGGCGGCGCGGGCGGCGGTCTCCTTGCTCGCGCGCAGTGCCGGGTCCACTGCCAGGCCGGAGCCGGTGACCACGCCTGCCAGGCTCAGACCCTGCAAGGTCAGGGTCGCGGCGACGACGCTGGTGGTGAGCACGAGGATCAGGGCTCTGCCCGGCAGCGGCGTGCCGTCGTCGGCCGCCAGCGGGATGGTCAGCGCGGCGGCCAGAGGCATGACCCCGCGGGTGCCGGCCCACGTCACCACGCGCGTGGTGGCCCAGGTGGGGAAGGGGCGAGTGGGTCTGGCGACCGACACCGTCGGCCATACCCACAGCACCCTGATGCCGATCATGACCGCCGCGAGCGCGGCGGCTTGCAGCGGCCACCAGCCGGTGTGCGCGGGAAGGTCGCGCACCATGGTCGGCAGCTCCAGCCCGATGAGCGCGAACACCACCGATTCCAGCAGGAACACGATGACCGCGTACACGGCCTGCACCTGCAACCGGATCCGCGCGTCGCTGGTGCGGTGGCCGGTGCCGCCACTGGTCACGCCGGCCACGACCACCGCGGTCACCCCGGAGGTGCCGGCGGTTTCGGCGAGCATGTAGGCGGCGTAGGGGGTGACCAGTGCGATGACGGTCTGGAGCACTGGATCGGCGGTGCGTGAGCGCAGCAGGACCACCAGGGCCGACAGCACCGCGCCGATCCCCGCGCCGCCGCCGGCCAGCATCAGGAACTTGCCGCCGGCCCCGAACCAGGACAAGGTCCCGGTGCTGACGGCGAAACCGATGGCCACTTTGAACAGCACCAGAGAGGTGGCGTCGTTGAACAGGCTCTCAGCCTGAACGAGTGTCTGGATGCGGCCGGGCAGCGCGAGGCGGCGGCCGAGCGCGGTGACCGCGACGGGGTCGGTGGAGGCCAGAACGGCGCCCAGGACGAACGCCATCGACGCCGACAGCGCCGTCAGCTGCCACGCCAGCCCGGCGACCGCGGCGGCGGTGGCCATCACCAGGCCGAAGGCCAGCACGGTGACCGGACGCCACACCGCGCGCAGGTCGCGCAGCGACATCTCCTCAGCGGAGGCGAACAACAGCGGCGGGAGCACCAGCAGGGCGATGGTCTCCGGTGCGACCCGGACAGCCGGGACGCCGGGCAGCAGCGCGACCCCGAGACCGGCCAGGACCAGCAACGACGGGGCCGGTACACGCAGGCGTTGAGCGAAGGTCGCGACTGCGGTGCCCAACACCACCAAGGACAGGACGATTCCTACCGCGTGCATCGTGCGCACCCCATCGGCGTTCGCCGGGGCGCGCCGTCGTCGGCGATCGCTCCCGGGCCGACCAGACTTCCCGGCGCACCGCGCCCATTCTATGGATCTAGCTGCGGTGACGTCACCTGAGTAGGGGCGGGCGACGCGCGGCTCATACCGGGTTGGGTATGGGTGGCGATGTGTGGAACAGCGGTTTGTAGGCGTCTTATGTGCCCGCCGCTTGAGCCGTGTGTGGGTTCTTGCCCTCTATGTCCGCACTCTGTTCGACTCGACCCCGTGATCACCGGAGGCGCGGACAAGTGCCCTGCGAGCGGCGGGGCGATCAGGGTCGCCGTCCGGGCGGTCGGTTCGAAGCTGGCGCTGAACCTGTTCACGAAGGCCGTCGCGGAGCGTGGCGGTGCGGATCTGCTGGCCGCCAGCGTGCACCCCGGACTCCTGGCCACCGACATGATCCGCAACTACACCCGCGAGGCCGGGCGCCCGGTGTCCGAGGGCGCGGCAGCGGTGCTGCATTGGCCACCGCCCAGATCGAGGACGGCGGTTACTACGAGGGCGTAGCGGCGTCGATGCCGAACACCCTGATGAACGGCCACAGTTCGGTGGACCGGCTGTGGAAGCTCAGCGCGCGGCTGGTGGGCTTGGCGGCCTGAGCCTGCCCTCGCAGGGCGAGCGTGGTCCCGGACGCGGCGGGCGTCCGGGACCACAGCGCGTCTCAGAGCACGGCCATGAGGGCGATCGCTGTGATGACCGCGACCAGGCCGATGCCGATGAACAGCAGATCGGCGCGGCTCGTCTCGCCGTGGACCACAATCTGGGTGGGATCTTCGGATGCGTAATGCACGAGGATCTTGTGGCCCTCGACCAGAGGCCGGCGTTTCGTGGAGGGCACGGGGGAGTACACCTGGACACGGCGGCCGTCGTCGGTGTCGAAGCGCAGCATCGGCCGGTAGGCGGCAGGTTCGTACTCGGGGTGCTTCGGCGCGGGGACGATCGAAGCCCAGGCGGTGCTGCCGTCGGCCAGCAGGTGGCGCTTGGCGCGCAGCTGCGCGAATCCGGCGTACAGACTGAGTAGTCCGCCGAGCACGATCACCACGCCGAGGACGGTCACGATCTCACCGTACGACAGCTGCCGACGCGAATTCGTGTGCGGACCGTTTGCTTCGAACCATCGTGCGCATGCATCGCGCGAGTATCGCATTCTCACAGGTCGCGACACGTTTTACTCCAGATCCATGACTGCTCTCGCGCCGTCGCCGGCACACTCGGAATCGGTTTCCCGGCGGCCGCCACGGGTCCGGCGCCGCTGGTCCACGCCGACCGCGATCAAGGTCTGCGCCGCGGCGGTGGTCCTGGTGTCGGCGGTGTTCGCGGCCGTCGCCGCCGTGACGTCCTCGCAGGTCCGTTCCGGCTTCGACGCCATCGGGCACACCGAGGCGCCGCAGGTGGTGGCCACCAACGATCTCGTCTACTCGCTGAACGACATGGACGCCAACCTCGCGAACATCCTCATGGTCGGCGACAAGCAGCTCGGCCCCGGGATCGACCGGGCGTCGTTCACGAAGCTGTACGAGCAGGACCGCGCCGACGCCGACCACGACCTGCAACTAGCCGCGATCCATGCCGGGGACACCGGTGCCGCGGCACGGGAAGTCGGGCAGGCCTTCGACGCGCTCGGCTCCTACGAGGCGCTGGCCGCGCAGGTGCTGTACTCGGACTCTGCCCACGCGGGCCGGGCAGCCGGGCAGGTGCCCACCGACGAGGCGGCGCTGTATGCCAAAGCCACGGATCTGATGCAGCAGACGGTGTTGCCCGCGGCGAAGGCAGTGGCGGCCGGCAACGGCGAGGCGCTGGAAACCTCCTACGAGAACCGCCACGGCACGGCGCAGGCCGCCCAGTGGTGGATCGTCGGCGCGGGAGTCCTGGCGTTGGCGGCGCTCGGCGGGACGCAGCTGTTCCTGACCAGGCGCACTCACCGGCTGCTCAATCCGGCACTGGCCGCGGCCACGGTGCTCACGCTCGGTCTGACCGTGTGGGGCGCGGTCTCGATGAGTGCCGCCGCCGAACATCTGCGCGGGGCGAAGAAGGACGCGTTCGACTCGGTCGCCGCGCTCACCGCGGCCAAGGCACTGTCCACCGACGCCAACGCCGACGAGAGCCGGATCATCGTCGACCCGTCGCGCGCGGCCCAATACCAGGACTCGTACCTGGCCAAGAGCCGGCAGCTGATGGACGTCGGATCCGGGGCGACCCTGCAGAGCTACGACACGGCGGTGAAGTCGTCTCTGGACGCCTACTTCGGCGACCCGATGAAGCACCCGGTGCTCTTCGGCGGCTATTTCGGAACCGAGCTGAAGAACATCACCTTTCCGGGCGAGCGTGCGGCGGCCGAGCAGATGCTGCGGACCTACCAGACCTACGAGCTCGACGACCGCAAGCTCCGGCAGAAGATCGCCACCGACCTGCCGGAGGCGATCCGGTTCGACACCAGTCCGGCGTCCTCCGACTCCGACGGTGCTTTCGTGGCCTATTCCGGCGCGCTGCAATCCGTCATCGACATCAACCAGAAGGCCTTTGATTCCAGCATCGCCGAGGGCCTGTCCGGGATGAGCCCGTGGCCCTGGGTTCCCTTCGGCGGCATGGCCCTGGTCGTGGTGCTGGTGGTCGCCGGTGCCAGGCCGCGGCTGGCCGAATACCGCTGACCGGCTGAATTCTCGCAGGATGCAAACGATCTGCGTACGGTTCGCCCGCTGGTGATTTGGAATCCTGTGCGAGGCAGACGATCGGCGGCCGGATCGCGGCGGCGTGGACGGAAGGCACCCGGGCTGTGAGTACTGATTCCCATAGCGGGCTGAAGGAGATGGCCGAGGACGCCCTCGCCGAGGCCGATCGGGCCCGTAAGGAACGCGATCGCCTGACCGTGCCGGCGGGGCTGGCCGCGTTGTCCCTGGACGCCCTGGCCTCGGTGGCCTACGGTCCCGAGGCGATCGTCGTGGTGCTCGCCGTCGCCGGCGCCCATGGCCTGGGCTTCACCCTGCCCGTCACGCTCGCCATCGCGGCCCTGCTGGCCGTGCTGACGGTCTCCTACCGCCAGGTCATCGCCGCGTTCCCGAACGGCGGCGGCGCGTATGCGGTCGCCGGGGCCTACCTGGGCAAGCGGGTGGCTCTGGTCGCGGCGGCCTCGCTGCTCATCGACTACGTCCTGAACGTCGCCGTCTCGGTCTCCGCAGGCGTGGCCGCGCTGACCTCCGCCTATCCGGCGCTGTACGGCGACCGGGTGTGGCTGTGCCTGGCCGTGCTCGCGCTCATCACGGTGCTGAACCTGCGCGGCGTCGCCGAGTCGGCCCGGGTGTTCATGATTCCGACCGTGTTGTTCATCCTCGCCATCGGCGGGGTCATCGTCCTGGGGCTGGTGCGCGCCCACCCGGTGACCGCCCCGAGCTCGGCCGCCCTGAGCGGTTCGGCCGAGTCGGTCGGCGTCCTGCTGCTCCTGAAGGCCTTCGCCTCCGGCTGCTCGGCGCTGACCGGCGTGGAGGCGATCGCGAACGCCGTGCCGACCTTCCGCGAGCCGCGGGTCAAGCGCGCCCAGCGCACCGAGGTCGCTCTAGGCGCACTGTTGGCCGTGATGCTCATCGGACTCGCCGCGCTCATCAAGAAGTTCCATGTCGCCCCCGATCCCGGCAAGACGGTGCTGGCCCAGCTCACCGATGCCGCGCTCGGCCATCACGTGGCGTTCTACGCGGTCCAGTTCCTCACCATGGTCATCCTGGCGCTGGCGGCCAACACCTCCTTCGGCGGCATGCCGGTCCTGGGCGGCCTGCTCGCCCACGACAACTACATCCCGCACCTGTTCGCCCTGCGCGCCGACCGCCAGGTCCACCGCTACGGCGTGCTGGTGCTGGCCGGGGCCTCGGCGATCCTCCTCGTCGGAGCCGGAGGCGACACCCAGAAGCTCGTGCCGGTGTTCGCCATCGGCGTGTTCATCGGATTCACCATCTCCCAGGCCGGCCTGGTGCGGCACTGGCTGGCCGAGCGCGGCGCCGGCTGGGTCGGCCGGGCCGCCCTCAACGGGTTCGGTGCCGTGCTGACCACCGTGGCCCTGGTCATCGAACTGGTCTCCAAGTTCACCGAGGGCGCGTGGCTGGTCTGCCTGGCGGTGCCCATGCTGGTGCTGTTGTTCGAGCGGATCCACGCCGGCTACGACCACGTCGGCAGGGTGCTGGGCCTCGGTGAGATCCCCGCCCCGGCAATCGAGCAGCAGGCGCTCGTGGTGGTACCGGTCGGGGCGGTTTCCCGGCTGACCCGGGAGGCGGTCTGCGCGGCGCTGTCGCTGGGCGACGGTGTCGTGGCGGTGACCGTCGTGCACACCGACGAGGACGACGGGGCGGCGGAAGCGGCCCTGACCGAGCGCTGGCGGGCCTGGCAGCCGGAGGTGCCGCTGGTCGTCCTGCACTCCGCCCAGCGCTCGCTGACCCGGCCGATCGTGCAGTACCTCAACCGGCTGGCACGTGAGGCACCGGCCTCGCCGGGCGGATACGAACGGATCATGGTCCTGATCCCGGAGGTGCAGCCGCACAAGGTCTGGCACCGGCTGCTGCACAACCAGCGCGGCGCTGTTCTGGACCGGGCGATCCGCAAGAACACCGACGCCGTCGTGTGCCGCCTGCGGTTCCGCCTGGACCAGTGGTGACGAACATCTCGCGGGTGAGATGTTTGCATCGCCGCGGAGGGCGTTTGCATCGTGCGAGCAACCATGATCGCAGTGGGTGACAGCGGGTTCACTTGTTGGACGAAGCCCCGCTACCGGAAGGCAACGGCGCCAATGACGAACATTCTTGTCGTGGACGACGAGCCACAGATCCTGCGAGCCCTCCGCATCAACCTCAAAGCCCGCTCGTATGAGGTGGAGACCGCCGAGCGCGGTGTGGACGCCCTGGCCGCCGTGGCGCGGCACCTGCCCGACCTCGTTCTGCTGGACCTCGGCCTTCCCGACATGGACGGCGTCGAAGTCGTCCTGGGCCTGCGCGGCTGGACCGATGTGCCGATCATGGTGCTCACCGGGCGCTCCGAGCAGTCGGAGAAGGTGCGCGTGCTCGACGCCGGGGCGGACGACTACGTGACCAAACCGTTCTCGATGGAAGAGCTGCTGGCGCGGTTGCGTGCCCTGCTGCGCCGCCGCGATTTCAAGGCGGATTCGGGCTTCGAACCTGCCCGCGCGCAGTACACCATCGGATCGAGCACCGTGGACTTGGCGGCGCACACCGTGACCCGGGACGGGGAGAGCGTCCGGCTCACCCGCACCGAATGGGCCGTGCTCGAGCTGCTGATGCGCCACCCGAACCAACTCGTCACCATCAACCGCCTGCTGGCCGAGGTGTGGGGGCCGGGTCACTCCGGGGACAGCGGACACCTGCGCTTCCACGTGGCCCGGCTACGGCGCAAGCTCGAGGCCGACCCGCAGCGACCCGTTCATCTGATCACCGAGTTCGGCACCGGCTACCGGTTCGTATCCGCGGCGCCGGAGCCGCCGGGCTAGTGAGCGGCGGCTTTGCGTTGCCCGCGGCGGCGTGTGCGATGTGTTGCCGCCGCTACCGCCAGCCGTCGCATGGGTCTGGACTGGGCTTGAAGGCGGCGAGCGCGTGAGGAGTGCGTGATTGATGACACTCATGATCCAGTACGACTACGTCAGCTGGGAGAGGCTCTTTCCGGGCTATGGCGTCGACCTCACCGCGCTCCGCTTCGAGCCCGGTGACGATTGCCGGGCAGGCGCCGCCTTGGCGCTGAAGCATCTGCGGCTCGGCCGCCGCCCCAAGCCGGGCAGGGTCGCCGAAACGCTCTACGAACTGCGCGACGCCGTGGCAACGACCGCCGACCTGAAGCCGTGCTACGCCGCGGTGTTCTTCCCGAATCCGAAGCGCACCTCCGCCCATGTGCGGCTGGAATTCACCGTCTACGACAACAGGCAAGCCGGCCTCAACGCGGCTCAGACCCTCCGCGCTGAAATCTTCGATCCGGCACGAACCGACGTCGTGGTCGAAGGACCCGACCAGATCGAGCTGCCGTGCGGGCCGGCCCTTCGCGTCCTGCAGACGACGATGGCCCTGGAACCGGATGGCACCGTCGTCCCTCGCTACCCGCGCATGACGATCTGCGGATCGAGCCCCTCGGGCCGGACCCAGTTCGTGATCCGGGGCCACGCCACCACCGGAGCACTCGCCGACATGCTCGACGAGATGGTCACCGCCTGGGCCAAGGGCCTCTCCCTGCCCGCGTAGAAATCAGTGCACGAATCAAACGCAAACCGTTCGCCCCGCACACTTCCCGCTCACCGGTCGCAAACGATCACCGGGATACCGTGCTCAGGCTGCGAACCAGCCGCGCGCGAGATCGGCGGTACCGTGCCGGAAGGCCATGAGCGCGTCGGTGAAGGCCGGCGGCGGGCAGTAGCGGTGGTCGCGGACGTAGTGCCCGATGAGCGTGGGAGCGGCAAAGACCGACGCGCCGGCGGCGGGGACGCGGATTTCGCTGTTGCCCAGCGGGACCGTCCGGCCGCGGTGAACGAACTGGAGCTGCGCGTCGGCCCTCTTGCTCGGGCAGTACTCGCAGCGGTGGAAGCCACGCGTGACGTTCACCGCCTGCGCCGCGATCACATCGATGAGCGCGTCGATGACGTCGTCGGAGCTGTGGCCGGTGGGAAACCGCGTCCTGCGGCCGAAGCGGCGATGTCCGCCCAACCAGCCGACGTTGATTCGCGGCGCGGTGGGCTCGACCGCGAGGAACGGCGGGCTGGAGCGATCGGTGCGGTCGTGCAGGGACACGACGTCGGGTCCGTCGCGGTAGCCGTAGGCGGTCAGGTCCTCGAAGTACAAGGGATCAGGAGCCCGCCGCTTGATACTTCTGAAGCGCGGCCGCGGCGAGTTGCGGAAGGTAGCGGCTGCCGCCGGGATCGCTGCCCTCCTCGAAGACGGCCACCAAACCCGTCCCGACCCTGACCAGCACGGTGTCGCACTCCAGCACATCAGAGGCCGTTGTCATGCTGCAACTGACGTGCGCGCTGTCGTCGCCCAGCCGCGGACCCGGCGCCACCGTATAGCGGAAGACCTCCTTGTCGCCGCCGATGCCCGACGTGTTGACGACGGGGCAGTGGCCGATGAGGGCTCTCACCTCGGCCATGACCTGTGAGGCGGTGCCGTCGGTGTACGTCCTGAGCACCTCGCCGCCCACCCAGAGGTGGTCGGGGTCCGTGTCGTTGCTGAGCGTGGCCGAGGCCATGGCCGACGGCAGCTTCCCGATGACCTGCCGCACCGACAGCAGCGGGATGATGCCGTCCGAACACGGCACCGTGGCGCTCGGGCTCGGGGTCTGCGGGCCACGACGGCCAGCGGCCACGCCTTCGCCGTCCAGCGCGCCGCGACCGAGTTCGCGCTCGTCAGCACGCAGACCGGCACGTTCACCCTCCCGACCGCCATCGGGTCGGTGACATCGATGCAGACCGGCGCCGCAACGCCGACAACGTCTGGGTGGCGCAGGCGTCGAAGAGCTACACCGTCTCCGGCGGCACCATCGTCGTCAAGCTCGCGAAGAGCGAGTGCGTCCGCGTCCTCGTCTCCTGAGGAGGAGTGGGAATGAGAACGGATAGAGGCACCGAGTTCGGCGTCCCGATGAACACTGGCGTCAAGGACGGGGCGCGCGACGGCCACAACGACGTGTCGTACCTGTACGCGATCACCGACACTGTGCGCAGCCAGAACATGGGCCAATCCGGTCTGGACCGGCTGCACTACGGCTGGGGCACTGGCTGAGCGATCCGGCCACAGTCCTTCCGGCATCTCGACGAGCACACTCGAAGAACCTCACGGCTGCGCTGCCTACCAGCAGTGCAGTCGTGCTTTGTCCACCCCTGACAGTGCTGTTCCCACGATCAGTGCGCCATCCTCCGCTGATCTTCCGCGGATCATTACGCGCTTGTCTCTTGTCTTGCACACGCTGTTACCTCTATTGTCAACGCAGTCGAAGCGCTTCGACATCCCGTGTACCGGAGGGAGGGTCGTGGTCAAGATCACCGACGTCGCCCGGCATGCCGGTGTCTCGGCGAGCACGGTGTCGTACGTGCTCAGCGGCAAGCGATCGATCTCATCCGATACCCGCGACCGGGTGCTGACCAGCATCAGGGCACTCGGATACCGTCCGCACGCCGGCGCGCGCGCGTTGGCCGGCAGCCGTTCCAACGTCATCGCGCTGGTCGTACCGTTGCGATCAGGCACCTACGTGCCGATCCTGATGCAGTTCGCGGTGTCCGTGGTGACGGCGGCACGGGGATACGACCACGACGTCCTCCTGCTCACTCAGGACGAAGGCGTCGAAGGGCTCGAACGGGTCGCCGGCACCGCCCTGGTGGACGCGATCATCGCCATGGACATCGAGACTCATGACGCACGACTGCCGGTGTTGCGAGAGCTCGACTGTCCGTCGGTCCTCATCGGCTTCCCCGCCGATACAGCCGACTTGACCTGCATCGGCTTCGATTTCGTGGCGGCCGGCGCGCTGGCTGTCCGGCATCTGGCCGAGCTGGGCCGGCGCAACGTGGCCCTGCTCGGCGAACCGCCCGCCGTCTACACGCGGGGGACGGGCTACGCCGAGCGTACGCTGCACGGTTTCACCCGGACCGTCCAGGAGTCGGGCGTCACCGGGACGGTGCTGCCCTGCGACACCGCTCCGGACGCGGTCGGCGAGACGGTCGGCAGGCCCACACCGCGACTGACGTCGATCTCCCTGCCGACCGAGGATGTGGCGCGCGGGGCGGTCGACCTGCTCATCTCCAAGCTCGACGGTGCGGTCGTGCCTGCCGCCACCTTGCTTCCACCCCGGCTGACGGTCCGGGACAGCACCGGCGCTCGGCGCCGCTGACCGGCGCCGGTATCGGTGCGGGCTTTCCCGGGCCGGCGGCCGGCGACCCTCAATCGAAACGCTTCGATGAACGACCTCGCAGACTGGAGGAAGACGATGTTCACTCAAGGCGCCAGACGCAAAGCCCTCGCCGCGATCGCTGTGCTGGCGACAGCGTCGCTGGCCATGACCGCTTGTGGGAAATCGAGCTCGTCCTCATCGTCCAAGGTGCTCAAGCTCTGGCACTACGAGAGCGCCGACAGCGCGATGGGCGTCGCCTGGAACCAGGCGATCAAGGAGTTCGAGCAGTCCCATCCGGGGGTGACGGTGCGGTTCGAGGAGAAGACCTTCGAGCAGCTGCAGAAGACCGCTCCCATGGTGCTCAACTCTTCGAACGCACCCGACATCATGGAATACAACAAGGGCAACGCGACAGCCGGACTGCTGGCCAAGCAGGGGCTGCTGACCGATCTGACTCCCGCGGTCACCCAACACGGCTGGGACAAGAAGATCACGGGGAACCTGGCGACGACGTCCCGGTATTCGAACGGTGTCATGGGGTCGGGCGACTGGTACGGCATCCCCGACTACGCCGAGTACGGCATGGTCTATTACAACAAGGACATGTTCGCCAAGTACGGCGTCCAGGTGCCGACCACGTTCGACGAGTTCACCGCGGCGATGGACAAGTTCGTCAAGGCGGGGGTCACGCCGTTGGCGAGCGCGGGAGCCGAGTACCCGGCTCAGCAGTATCTCTACAACCTGGTGCTGAGCAAGGCCGACCAGAACTGGGTGAACCAGTACCAGATCGCCGGTAAGGGCAACTTCCACGACGCGGCGTGGACGTACGGCGCGACCACGCTGGCCGACTGGGTCAAGAAGGGCTACATCGCCAAGGACTCGGTGAGCTTGAAGGCCACCGACATGGGCACCGCGTTCGAGTCGGGCAAGAGCCCGATGATGGTCTCGGGCAGCTGGTGGTTCGGCACCTTCGAGTCCGAGGTCAAGGGCTTCTCGTGGGGGACGTTCCAGTGGCCCGGCAACTCGCTCGTGCCGGGGTCGGGCGGGAACCTGTGGGTGATCCCGAAGAACTCGAAGAACGCGCAGCTCGCCGAGGACTTCATCGACATCACCCTGCGACCTGACATCCAGGCCCTGCTGGCCAACAAGGGCGCGGTCCCGGTCGCCGCGCAAACCTCCGACATCACCGATCCGAAGGCCGAGGAACTCGTCCAGAACTTCCAGAAGCTGCAGTCCTCGAACGGTCTGGCCTACTATCCGGACTGGCCCACAGCAGGGTTCTACGACTCGCTGGTGTCGGCCACGCAGGACATCGTCAACGGCAAGGATCCCAACAGCGCGCTGAGCAGTCTGCAGTCGGCGTACAGCCAAGGCCTCACCCAGTAATGGCGATGGCGATACCCGGTCGGCGGCGTCGCCTCGACCGGGGTTACCCGTTCTTTCTCATACCGGCGGCTGTGCTGTTCACCGCGGTCATCGCCGTTCCCTTCGCGATGAACATCGGGATCAGCCTCACCCGGTGGCAAGGTGTCGGCCCGATGACCTGGGTCGGGCTGAAGAACTACCAGCGGCTGTTCCACGACTCGGTCTTCTGGTCGTCCTTCTTGCACAACGTCGGGCTCGTCGTGGCCATGGCTGTGGTGCCGACGGCACTGGGACTGGTCGTCGCCGCCGGCCTGTTCGACTTCATCGGCAAGCGGTTCGGGCCCCGCACCGCGAGCGTTCTGCGTGCCTGTATCTATCTTCCGCAGGTCATGCCGCTGGCCGTCATGGGTGTGGTGTGGGGCTGGATTCTGGCGCCGGGCGACGGTGTGCTGAACAGTGCTTTGAAGGATGTCGGGCTCGGGTCGCTCGCGCACGACTGGCTCGGCGACCCGAATACCGCGCTTTACACGGTGATGGCCATCATGGTGTGGATCCAGCTGGGATTCCCCGTGGTCATCTTCATGGCCGGGCTGCAGCGGGTCGATCCGGTGCTGCACGAGGCCGCCTCGATCGACGGTGCGGGCTGGTGGCGGCGGTTCTGGCACATCACGGTCCCGCAGATCCGGCCCGAGTCCTACGTGGTGCTGCTGATGTGCACCATCGCCGCGCTCAAGGCCTTCGCCCCCATCTACGTGCTCACCCGCGGCGGGCCCGGCACCTCGACCGACATCCCGTCCTACTACTCGTACCAGAACTTCTTCGAGAAGACCCAAGTCGGCTACGGCGCGGCGATCGCGACCGTGCTCACCGTCCTGACGTTGATCGTGACGACGATCTTCATCGTCGTGCAGGGGCGGCACCAGGATGAGGAGAGCTAGCCGTGGCACGATCCGACGCAGCGGCCGCCCGGCCTCGCCGCGGTCGGGGCGGGTACGCCGTCCTGGTGGCCTTCGTCCTGCTCGCCGTGTTCATGGTGCTGCCGTTCGGCATCGTCTTGCTGAACGCGCTGAAGACGTCGAGCGATTACAGCACCCACGGTCCTCTTGCCCTGCCTGAGGCGATCAGCTTCGACAACGTTCGCACGTTCTGGAACCTCGTCGACTTCACCCACGTCCTGTGGAACAGCGTTCTGATAAGCGGCTGTGTCGCGCTGTTCGCCGTGGTGCTGTCCGTGCTCAACGCCTATGCCATCGGGATCGGCCGGATCAGGGGCCGGCTGTGGATCCTGGTCGCCTTCCTCGTGGCGAATCTGCTGCCGCAAGAAGGCCTGGTCTACCCGCTCTATTATCTGGCCAAGCAGACCAACCTCTACGACACCAGACTCGCCGTGATCATCGTGTTCACGGTGATCCAGAGCGCGTTCGGCACGTACCTGCTTTCCTCGGTGCTCAGCGCCTTCCCGCGTGAGATCCTCGAGGCGGCGAGGATCGACGGCGCCGGCAAGTTCCGGCTGCTGTGGCAGGTCGTGGTCCCGGTGAGCAGGCCGACGTTGGCCGTCATGCTGACCTTCTTCTTCATCTGGACGTGGAACGAGTTCCTGATTCCTCTGGTGTTCCTGGTCTCGAACCAGAACCAGACCGTCCCCGTCGCATTGGGCGTCGCGCAGGGTGAACACATCGTCGACGTGACGATGCAGGCTGCGTCGGGCCTGCTCGGCATCATTCCGGCGATCGTCTTCTTCCTCATCTTCCAACGGACGCTCACACGCGGTGTCACGGTCGGCTCGGTCAAATAGGAAGGCATGGTCTGTGAGGTTCACCGACGGCTACTGGATGCTGCAGCCGGGGGTCACGGCGGCTTCCGTCGACGGCGGCGTCCCGGTCGCCGAGGACGACGCCGGGCTCGGCATCCGTATCAGGGCGACGGGTATGACGATGGCCATCACGATTTAGCAGGCGTCTCGGCGGGGTCCGGGGTGCGGCGACGCGGCGCGACCGGAGCCCGCGTCGGCCGGCTGGAATCCGGATCACCAGCTCCTGGCTGAAGACCACCTGCCGGTGCGCGCGGGCTTCCCCGTGGGAGGTCTCCGAGATCACCAGCTCAGCGGCGGTGCGTCCGAGCTGGTGGCCCGGATTGTCTCCTCCCGGCGAGATCAGTTTGCCGAGCCGGGGGGGAAGGCCGGTATGGCGAGTGCGGTGCGGGCGGAGCGCCTGCCTGCCGGTCCGCTTCGCTTACCTCGGGACGCGGCCCTCAGCACTAGCCTCGTCCCAGGATGCCGAGGACGCGTCCCTATCGGACGTAACCGCACGTCCAAGCACCGTGACGGCCAACCCGGCGACTCTGCGCGGTCAAAGCGTCAGCTCGGCAGCAGCCCCGGCCAGCAGCAGCTCAAGCGCTGCCGGATACGCGCTGTCATTCATTCGTGCCACCAACAGCGGCGCGGCGGCCGCGATGTGAGGATGCGTCGTGCGCGACAGTTGCGCGTACGTGGCCTGCCACTGCCGCTCGTCCGCCTCGCGTGCCTCCCGCGGCAGGGCCAGCGAGGCCGCGTCGAGCGCCGCGAAGGCCAGGGTCTGGTCGATGAAGGCGTGGTAGATCCTGACGGCGGCCGCGCCCCGGAAGCCCGCGGCGTGCAGGATGCCGAGGATGGTCTCGTCGGCGGCGATCTCGTGGTCGCGGCCCGACACGCGGTTCGCGGTGAGCTGCGCGGCCTGGGGATGGGCCAGGTATGCGCGGTGGATGCGGGTCCCGAGCGCGCGCAGGTCCTCGTGCCAGCGGCCGGTCGGCTGCCAGCCGTCCAGCGCCCGGTGGATCAGCTCGTCGGCGATGGCCAGGACCAGATCGTCCATACCTGCGAAGTAGCGGTAGACCGCGCTCGGGTCGGCGCCGAGCGCCAGCCCCAGACGCCGTGCGGACAGCCCTTCGGCCCCGTGCTCGGCCAGCATCCGCAGCGCCGTGGCGACGATCAGGTCGTGGGTCAGGACCGTCCCGTTCTTGGTGGGGCGGCGACGGCGGCGCGCGGTGTCGGGGGTCACCGGTTTCGGGGGCATGCCGCCAGCCTAGCGCCTTATGCCAACACCATTGACGTTACATCGGGCCCGGCGGTTCGATCCCGGTATGCGAATCCTCCTTGTCGGCGCCGGCGGTGTCGGTACCGCCGTGACCCGTATCGCCGTCCGCCGTTCCTTCTTCGAGCTGTTCGTGGTCGCCGACTACGACCCCGCGCGCGCCGAAGCGGCGGTCACCGCTCTAGGCCCCGACACCCGCTTCACCGCGGCCCGCGTCGACGCCTCCGACCGCGATGCCGTCTTGGCCTTGCTTGCCGAGCACCGCTGCGACGTCCTGCTCAACGCCACCGACCCGCGCTTCGTGCTGCCGCTGTTCGACGCCGC
>Ga0068855_100004071_pt1 | contig 17834 bp, 17 predicted proteins | sample KBSCornC52_FD_66592 | JGI IMG/M metagenome (GOLD analysis project Ga0068855, IMG submission 66592) | Corn rhizosphere microbial communities from Kellogg Biological Station, Michigan, USA - KBS Corn C5-2 | ecosystem: Host-associated > Plants > Roots > Rhizosphere > Soil ...
CCGCATACGCATTGGGAGGGCGCGGTCTTCAAGACCCGTGACGAATACCTCGAGATGGGCCTGCCGAACATCCTCAAGGCGCTGACCCTTCTCAAGGAGCACCCGGATTTCAAGTTCACGCTCGACCAGGTCGCCTACGTGAGGCCCTTCCTCGAGCGCTACCCGGAGGAGGCCGACGCCTTCCGCAAATTCGTCAAGGAAGACCGAATCGAGATCGTCGGCGGGATGGACGTGATGCCCGACGTGGTCAAGCCGGGCGGCGAGCTTTTCGTCCGCCAGATGCAATACGGCAAGCGCACGTTCCATGACCTGCTCGGCGTCGATGTGAAGGCCGCGTGGCTCATCGACACCTTCGGCCACCATCCGCAGATGCCCCAGCTCCTCCGGCTGGCGGGATTCGATTCCTTCTGGTTCTGCCGCGGCGTCGCCAGCGACAACATGCCATCGGAGTTCCTCTGGAAGGGGATCGACGGCACGACCATCCCCGCCTTCTGGCTGCCCGGCTTCTACGGCCTCTTCTACGGCCCGCCCCGCACCGAAGCCGGCTTCGCGAAGTTCTTCCAGGACCGCTTCAACTTCCTCTCGCCGCACACGCATTACGGCGAGCGCGTCGGCCTCGCGGGCGTGGACGTGTCGGAGCCGGAGGAGTACGCGCCAGCTCTTGTCGCCGCATACAATCGCAAGCCGGACCGCCCGCTCACAATTCGCTACTCCACTCCCTCCGAGTTTGCCGCCGCGGCCGGACGCCGCGCGGATCGTCCAAGTATCAGCGCCGACTTCAATCCCATCTTCCAGGGCACCTACAGCAGCCGAATCGAGCTGAAGCAGCGGACCCGCGACATCGAGAACCTCCTGCTCACCGCCGAGAAGCTCTCCTCCATCGCGGCGGCGTTCGGCGTTCCAGCGGACCGCGCGAAGATATGGGACGCCTGGGAGCCGCTCCTCTTTAACCAGACCCACGACCTCGCCTCCGGCGTGATGACGGACCACGTCTACGAGGACGTCCAGCGCGCGAACGACTACGCTTCCCGTTCAGCTGACCAGATCATCGACGACCGGTGGAATCGTATCGTGGCACGAATCGACACGCGTGGTCCGGGGATTCCCGTGGTGGTCTTCAACCCGTCCGGCTGGATCCGCACCGACGCCGCCGAGGTCGAAGCAGGATTCGGAAGCACAGGCGTCCGTGGCATTGAAGTAATCGATCCGCTCGGCCACCCGATTCCCGCGCAGGCGGCACACGTAGACCGCTATCCCGACGGCTCCATCAAGCGTGCCCGGATCGCGTTCGTGGCCCGGGATGTCCCATCAGTCGGCTGGGCCGTCTATCACGTGCGGCCGTCGGACACGGAGGTCACAACCACTGCGCCTCAGCCCGGAAACGCAATGCAAAACGAGAGCTATCGCCTCACCGTCGACCTCTCTACCGGAGCGATAACGAGCCTCTTCGACAAGGCATCGGGATGGGAGGCGCTCGCCGGGCCCGGTAATGTCGTGGCGCGTCAGCAGGACCGCGGCGACCTGTGGGAGCTCTACCACGGCCTCGATGGCGCGAGCCATATCGCCATGACCGACAAGCAGCCCGTCCCCACCGCCGCAACGGCGAAGCTCAGCACCGACTATCGTGACAAGCCCGGCGCCATCATCAGCGGCCCGGTCTTTTCGGAGTTCACGGTCGCACACCCGCTCGACAACGGCACGTTCAGCACGCGCATCCGTCTCTATCGCGACCTGTTGCGCGTGGACATCGAGACTACCCTGGTGAATCGCGAGAAGTTCGTCCGGTATCAGGTCCTCTTCCCGACCACCATCCGGAACGGCCGGAACGTTCAGGAGATTCCCTTCGGCGCGGTCGAGCGACCAACCGGCGTTGAATATCCCGCTCAGCAGTGGGTGGACTGGAGCGACGCGCGCCACGGTGTAGCTCTCCTCAACACCGGAATGCCCGGCAACCTCGTGTCGGACGGCACGCTCATGCTCTCGCTGATGCGGTCGCACAACCTCGGCGGGTACGGCTACGGAGGAGGCTACGAGCCCGGCATGGCGTGCGAGACGGGCTTCGAGCTGGACAAGCCGCTCACGTTCCGCTACTCGCTCGTCCCGCATACGGGAAACTGGAAGCAGCCTCGGATCTTTCGCGCCGGTCAGGATGTGAATCAACCGCTCCTCGTGCGCAAGGCCGAGCCGCATGCGGGCAACCTCCCCTCGCGCTGGGGTCTGCTTTCCATTTCCGACCCGTATGTGGTTCTCACGAGCGTCAACCCCGCTCCCGACGGCCGCACGATTGTCCGCTTCTTCGAGGCGACCGGCCGGCCCGCCCTGAATGTCGCGATTCAGTCCCGCCAGCCGATCTCCGCGGCAAACGACTCGGACCTGCTGGAGCACCGAGGCAAGCCCCTCCCGATTCACGGAAACACACTTACGGTCAGCCTCCACCCCTTCGAGATCAAGACGCTGTCCCTCCAGCTCAGCCCGGCCCATCTCCACTAACGGCCGGCTGCGAACGCACTCGGCGGCAGGATCGTCCCCTGTAGAAGGTGAATCCCCCACTTGCCACTGAATCAGGAGAACCCTTCCGCATGCGCTTCCGACCCGCCACATTCGCCGCACTTGCTCTCATCGCACTGACCATCTCGGCACCCGTTCGCGCTGACGACGCCGCGCGCCTCTTTCGCGACGAAGTCATCGACGCGCCCGCCCGCCTCGGCTGGAAAGGTCCGGCGCTCTCCGACGAAACCCGATTCGCCGTCGCCGCTACCGGCCTCACATGGCAGCCGGCGGTAGATGGCGCGCCCCTTATCGTCCACGACAAGCACGGCGCCGCATACGCCGACGCCGAGACGCGGTACCGCACCTTCGCCGAGCTGCGCCGCTCCGACCGCAAGAAGGAGGCATTCGCCTGGGCGCTGTCGCTACTGCTCGATCCCCCTTCCTCCGATTCGGCGTGGGTGACCGCCAACGACTACCTCAGTTCATATGGTCCCGATGTGGATAAGGCGCTCGTCGGTGTTCTCCAGGCGCCCGAGAAGCTGCCGCTCCTCCCGACGCATCAGTACGCCGCCATGGACTCGCTCACGCGCCGCGGGTCGCCCCGGCTGCTTCCGCTCTTCCTCACGCTCGCCGAATCGAGCGACCGTTACCTCCGCAGCCGCGCCATCGCCGCCCTCGGAATCATCGACTACCACGCCGGCCCGAACCGCGACACCGTCCCCGGCCTCCTCGCAAACCCGCGGGAGAGCAGTATCAGCGCGGTCCAGGAGCGCCTCATTTCAGAGCAGGTCCGGAGGGCGGCAACCGACTCGAATTGGAGGGTCCGCGCCGCGGCCGCACTCGCGCTCGGGCTGATGCGCGACGACAATGACGCCCTTCTGCTCGAGAAGCTGGCGCGCGACCGGGCATATATCAGCACAGGCGCAAAGTCATCTCGAACGGTCGTCTACCCCGTCCGCCAGCAGGCGGATGCCGCCCTTGCAAGATTCAACCGCCAGCACCCAATACCTGCCGAAGCGCAGGGCCGCGACGCCGATAAGCTCGCCCGCGGCGGACAGGACGTGACGAAAGATGCGAGCGGCATCCGCCGCGACCAGCAGAGCCGCGTCCGCTTTGTCGAGGCCGCCTGGTAGCCCCGACCCGGACGCCATAAAGGAGAAAACACGATGCCGCTGACACGTTCCCTGAAAACCCGCGTGCTCACCCTCATGGCGGGCCGTCCCGTCATCCGGCAGGGTCCAAAGTTCGTGCTGCTCACCGGCCCGAATCTCGAAACCTATCACGAAATCGAGCGGCTCGCCGCCGCCGGTGAAGGCAAAGAGGCCGAAGCCCTCCTCATGGAGCTCGGCCGCACAATCTTCGGCGACGACTTCGACCCCAACGAGTAGAGCGGGATTCTACCGCGGAAGACGCGGAAAAACGGCGGAAACGGCTGTTTGACCGCGAATAATGCGAATTGAGCGAATGGCACTCCAATACAACGGGTATTCGCGACCATTCGCGTTATTCGCGGTCAATGTGTCGTTTGCCATTTCCGCGCTCTTCCGCGTCTTCCGTGGTTAAAATCCGGCCGTTGCTTTTCTTTGCGCCTTTGTGTGAGATTTGAATCCCATGCCCCAGATTGTCGTCGAGGAGCTGCGGAAGACCTTTCGCGTTGCCGAGCGGCAGGCAGGAGCCTGGGGCGCGGTACGGGGGCTTGTGCAGCGGCGGCAGCGCGAGGTGCGGGCGCTCGACGGCGTTTCGTTCGCTCTGGACGCGGGCGAGATGGTCGGCTATATCGGGCCGAACGGCGCGGGCAAGTCGACCACCGTGAAGGTGCTGAGCGGGATTCTCGTGCCGGATTCGGGCCGGTGCGAGGTGATGGGCCGCACGCCGTGGCAGGACCGCGTCGCCCACGTTTCGGGAATCGGAGTGGTGTTCGGACAGCGGACGCAGCTCTGGTGGGACCTCCCGGTCATCGAATCCTTCGACCTTCTTCGTGATATCTACCGCGTGCCGGGGTCCGACTATCTGCGTGCGCGCGACGAGCTGGTGGACCTCCTGAATCTTGCGCCGCTGCTCGACACGCCGGTCCGGCAGCTCAGCCTGGGCCAGAGGATGCGCTGCGACCTCGCCGCCTCGCTGCTCCACTCCCCCTCCATCCTCTTCCTCGACGAGCCGACCATCGGGCTGGACGCGGTCTCGAAGCTCGCGGTCCGCGGATTCGTGAAGACACTGAACCGTCAGCGCGGCGTTACGGTGATCCTCACCACCCACGACATGGATGACATCGAGGCGCTCTGCTCGCGCGTCATCGTAATAGGGGAGGGGCGAATCCTCTCCGATGGGACGCTGGAGGCGCTCCGCGGACGCGTCAGCCGGGAGCGGCGACTCACCATCGACCTGGTGGACGAATGCGAGGAGGTCGAGGACGCGGACGCCTCCGTGATTCGGCGCGAAGGCCCGCGCGTATGGCTGCGGTACGATCCGGCGCGAGTCTCCACCGCCGACCTCATCGCGCGAGTCACTTCGCGGCACGCCGTCCGCGACCTCTTCGTCGAGAACCCGCCGATCGAGGAGATCATTGCCGAGCTGTATGGCGGGCGCGAAGGATGACTCCCTATGTCGCTATCCTGAGCGGAAGGTTCCGGACGCTGCTCCAGTACCGGGCCGCAGCCTTCGCGGGTGCGGGAACCCAGCTCTTCTGGGGCCTGATCCGAATGATGATCTTCGACGCGTTCTACCGCTCGTCCGCCGCGCCACAGCCCATCAGCCTTTCACAAACGATCACCTACATCTGGCTCGGCCAGGCGATGCTCGGCATCCTGCCCTGGAACGTAGACCCGGACGTCCGCGGCATGATTCGCACCGGCTCGGTGGCGTACGAGCTGCTCCGTCCGCTCGACCTCTACGCACTCTGGTACAGCCGCGCCGTCGCCCAGCGGACGGCGCCGACGCTCCTCCGCTCGATTCCCATCTTCATCGTGGCGGGCACCTTCTTCGGCCTGCGCGCGCCGGCATCGCTCTTCGCGCTCGCGGCGTGGATCCTGACGACCGCCGGAGCGATCCTGCTCTCCGCCGCCATCTCCTCGCTGCTGACCATATCGCTGCTCTGGACCGTGAGCGGGGAGGGAGTGACGCGCCTCGTTCCGGGCCTCGTGATCGCCCTGTCGGGGATGATCGTGCCCATCCAGCTCTTCCCGGAGTGGTCCCAGCCGCTCGTCCGCGCCCTCCCGTTCGCGCAGGTCGTCGACACGCCGTTTCGTGCGTATCTCGGCACGCTGGGCCGCTCCGAAACGGCTTCCGCGATTGTGGTCCAGCTTGCGTGGACCGGAGTGCTCGTGCTCTTCGGCCGCTGGCTCGTGGCGCGAGCCGCCCGCCGGCTCGTGGTGCAGGGAGGCTGACCCGTGGTCGTGGAAACAGCGCCCGATTCCCTTCGCCTCTACTTCCGGTATGCCGCGGTCCAGCTCCGAGCGCAGATGCAATATCCCGCGTCCTTCTGGATGATGACCGTGAGCTTCTTCCTCGGCATGGCGCTGGAGTTCGCCGGAATCGTGATTCTCTTCCACCGGTTCGGGACACTCCGCGGATGGACGCTGCCGGAGATTGCGATGCTCTACAGCATCATGGGCATCGGCATCGCGCTGGCGGAGGGAATCGGGCGCGGCTTCGACACGTTTCCGGCCCTCATCAAGAGCGGCGACTTCGACCGGCTGCTCCTCCGTCCCCGCTCGACCGTTCTGCAGGTTCTCGGAACGGACATGCAGCTCATGCGCGCCGGCCGTCTCCTCCAGGCGCTCGTGATTCTGGCATGGGCGGTCCGCGTTCTTCCCATCGAGTGGACTCTCCCGAAGTGCGCCCTTCTCCTGCTCGCGATGATGGGCGCGACGTGCGTCTTCGGAGGTCTCTTCGTACTCCAGGCGACCTTCTGCTTCTGGACGATAGAGGGCCTGGAGATTTGGAACGCCGTTACCTACGGTGGCAACGAGACGGCGCAGTATCCGCTCACCGTCTATCGACCCTGGTTTCGCCGCTTCTTCACCTGGGTCGTCCCGCTCGCCTGCGCAAACTACCTGCCGCTCGGCGCGATTCTCGGCCGTCCCGATCCCCTCGGCGCGCCGCCCGCCGTCCAGTGGTGCGCGCCGCTCGTGGGAATACTCTTCCTGCTGGCGTGCCTCCGCGTGTGGCGCCTCGGCGTCCGCCACTACACCTCGACGGGAAGTTAACGGCCCCACCCCCCAGCCCCCTCCCGAGACGGGTGGGGGAGACAAACTGCCACCGAGTGCGCTGCACAACGAGTCTTCCGAGACGGGAGGGGGAGACAAACTGCCACCGAGTGCGCTCCCCTGCGGGACTCCCGAGACGGGAGGGGGAGCAAATGCGAGGGCGAGTGCGGCCCCTGGCACGATTCCGGAGGCGGGTGGGGGAGCAAAGACAAAGGCGCGTGCGGCCAACCGGAGGATGAGAATGCCAGTGGCGTGGGAAAGCGGGCGTTTGATTCGAGTATGCTCCGCTCCTGCGCCGAGAACCGACAGGGGAGCGCACTCGGTGGCAGTTTGTCTCCCCCTCCCGTCCCGTGAGTCCTGCCGGGGAGCGCACTCGTTATCGCCATTGCTCCCCCTCCCGTCCCGTGAGTCCTGCCGGGGAGCGCACTCGTTATCGCCATTGCTCCCCCTCCCGTCTCGGGAGGGGGCTGGGGGGTGGGGCCTTTGACTATCCGGCCTGACGACCGTACCGTGATGTATCAGCGGTGGGCGAAGCTGCTCTTCCTGCACTGGGAGGTCCCGGTGGAGGAGCTGGCCCCGATGCTGCCGCCCGGCCTCACGCTCGATACGTTCGAGGGGCGCGCGTACGTCGGCCTCGTGCCTTTCACGATGACCGGCGTGCGACCGCTCTGGTTTCCGCGGTTTCCGCCACTCACGGATTTCCATGAGACGAACGTGAGGACTTACGTACACAGAGAGGGCGCCGACCCTGGCGTCTGGTTCTTCAGCCTCGATGCGGGAAACCCGCTCGCCGTGCGGGTTGCGCGGGCGATGTGGCGCCTGCCATATCATCGGTCCCGCATGTCGATGAGGATCGAGGGCCCTTGGGTGGACTACGCGCTTGACAGGCTCTGGCCGCCGCCCATTCCTGCCCATCTCCGGATCCGTTACCGGGCTATCGGCCCCGTGACGCCCGCAAAGCCGGGGAGCCTCGAACACTTTCTCGCCGAGCGCTACCTGCTCTACGCTTACCGTGACGGGCAGCTCTACCGTGGGCGGGTCCACCACGCGCCCTATCCGCTCCAGACCGCCGAAATCGAGGGGCTGGAGGAGACCCTGCTGAGCGCCGCGGGGATCCGGCGGCCCGACGCGCCTCCCCTCATGCACTACGCGAGCGAGCTGAACGTACGCATCTACCCGCTCCGTACGGTGACTCCGTAACCCGCCAGAACCAGCAACGCCACTGCCTTCGCTGGCAGCGGCGTCAATTCGACGGACGTATAAGACGTGTATTTTGAGATGAAAGGATTGCTGCGCCGATCCCTTTAGCGGGCGCGGCGCGGAATGACCGCGTACTCTTTCGTTTCCGTCGGGTAAGCGTAGCCGAGAGCGGCGAGCGCGTCGGAATGGGACGTGGAACGCTGGCGGACCACCGCGTCCACTGTCCGCTTGCGCAGCGGTATTACACGGAACTGTTCGCACCGTACGCGGGAGACCATCTCGCGTGGGGCGAGTCGCTTCAGCAGCAGCGCTCCGAACAGCAGCGTGCCCGCCGCAAGGACCGCGCCGTCGATGGATAGGTCGATCGAGCGGCCTCCAATACCCGTCAACCGCGCTCCAACGGCCGTTGCGAGAATCATTCCGGCAACGATTGCCGCTCCGGTCGCCAGCGCCCGCGCCTTCTGCCAGATGCAGATTCTGCGGTCCCTCAGGAGCGCGAATCCGAGCGTCGCGTCGAGCGCGGCCGACCCGCCTCCGCCGGCTGCCGGCTTCACCCGCGGCGAGACTCTTGCCGGGGGAGCTGTGATCTCTGTGTTTGTCTTCTGGTACATCTGCCTGCCTTCCTCCTTACACCTGATTAGACGGCCCGCCGGCCCCGTGGTTTCATGCCACTTTCAAACTGTGACCAAATTCACAGCGAAGAATCGAAAACGGCTCCCCGCATCTCTGCCGGGAGCCGTCCTGAAATCGTTTGCGCTATTTCGTTTTGTGTTTACTCGTGGATTCGCTCAACGGTGACGCGAACGCGGCCGAAGCCGCGCCGGTCCTTGTCGCCGCGTCTCACGCCGAGGTGAAACGCGAGCAGCTCCGCCAGAATCGCCTGATTCAGGCAGAGCACGTAGCATCCGTTATATACCTCTGCTGTCAGATCCCCTTCGAGGTCGCAGCGGTGTTCCATCTTCTTCGGTAATTTCGGGCACGTTGTTTCCTGCATCGCTACTACGGTCCTTCCATGGCGCGGGTGTTTCGAATGGAGCCGCCCTCCGGGCGCATGGTGTATTATCGGCAGTGAATCACACGTACTTCACATGGGCGCGCCATGATTCGTGCCCGAAAACCGTTGGGTGGCGTCTTTCCCTCATCATTGAGTAAAATAGCCGGTGAAGCAGAAGACGACCGCAGGAGCGACAACATATGCCAACCACCGAACAGGCGCCCGTCATCGAGCGGGAGACAATTCGAGAAGACGAGCTGGACGAGGAGCTTGACCCGCAATCGTCCGACGGCGATATTCCACCCATCTTTGGGAAGTGCCCTGTCTGCGGGAAGCCGCTTTTCCCGCGCGACCGCTATACCAACCAGCCCAAGGCGCCGCCCGTCGGGCAGGGACCGCTCTCGCGTGCGCGGTGCGACAGGTGCGGCGCGATCATCGAATATGTTGGCAACGGGGAGTGGGTGCCGGTGGAGTTCGTCGAAGAGGAGAAATAGGCTCAATCTGGCTCGGAACCGGCCAGAACAAATCGAGGGCCGCGGCACGCCGCGGCCCTCGAAATTGCAGCCTGTGCCGCAAAGTCGGGACTAGCCCTTCTTCTTGCCCTTGTCGGCCTTGGGCGTCGGGATCGAGTCCGCCTTGGCGAACTTGGCCGGGTCCTTCTTGAACTGCGCCGGACATCCGCCGCAGCAGAAGAAGTACCGCTTGCCCTTGTAGTCCGCGAACATCTTGCTCTTGGTCGCGTCGGCGATCTTTACCGTGTGGTCCGGCATGACGGCGCACTTGATCTCCGTCGGGGCGGCCTTGGTCTTGCCATCGGGCGCGGCGAAAGCAACGGCGCCAAAGGTGAGGGCCGCGCCGGCCAGCAACAGGGTGGTCTTCATAGATACGGGCTCCTTCTGTGAACGGTGAGTGAGTAGTTGCGGATAGTACGCACGGTTGGACGCTAAATCATTATATCATACTAACTATTGCGGCCGAACAAGTTCCCGCTTCCAACGAAAATCCGATTCGCGATATGAATCCATCACGCGACGACCCGCCTTTCGACAACCTGCCGACCTTCGACGAGGCCATCCTGCGAGAGGTCACCCGCTCGGCCGGCTTGAAGCGACTCTCCCCGACATGGGCCAAAATCGAGATCGTGGGAGGGCTCGCCGCGGCCGTCGCCGGTCTCAAGCTGCTGATGGGAGAGGGGAGTGTGGCTCTCGCTGGAGGCGCCCTGATAGTCCTCGGCCTTTACCTCGCCCTGGCGGGCCACCGCAGCCATCTCTACCAGTCCCAGAACCGCCAGACCGCGTACCTGGCCCGGCTCCTGCTCTCCCGACGTGAGAACGAGAAGCCCTAACCGCGCCCGGGCGTTTCGTACCGTTGGCGCGCCTTCGCCACATCGGCATCGGGCAGGGCGGAATCGACGATGTCGAACGTGGCGCGGATAAGGCGGTCCAGCGAGTCCGCCGCTTCGCCCATATCCATGCGATAGAGATTCCCGAGGGTCTCCCGGCAGCGGTCGGGCGCCACCTTCATCCGGCTCAGGAGATGGTCGGAGTGCTTGAGCTCGCCCCAGTGATAGATCCGGTTGACCCCACAGAGGACGTTGATCAGATGCGCGACCTCGCCCGTCAGGAGCTCATGGAAGTAGAGTGCGTCTCCCCGATCCGCGGCCTGCTCGCGGAGCGCCCACGGCGGATAGAACTTCAAATGGCGGGCAACCACCGCGACGGCGAGACCGTCGGGATACGCGGCCTCGCGCCGCAGCTCCTCGACAACTTCCCCACCTGCCAGCGGGATGGACTCCAATAGCCCCGACAGCGCCTTCTGCATCGGCGATTCGGCGTTGTGCGCCACGAGCACGTCCGCCGCGTCCTCCTTCCACCGCGCCAGAGTGGCGTGCGCAACGTCGGTCTTGACACCCTCCAAGAGGAACGACTGGACGCAGCTCCCTTCCTCCGGCGCGCCGAACGCGAAGAGCAGTCGTTCACCTCCCAGCGCGAGCCGAATCGCATCGAGGGCTTCAAGTGAAGGAATCGAATCATAGTAGAGGACGATGTCGAGGTCCGAGGCGTCGTCGGCGAGGCCGAGCGCAACGGAACCGGTGAGGATCCCTGCGCGGAAGCCGGGCGATGCCGCGTATTGGTCCATCGCGCGCCGGGCGAGAGCCATGCGGAGAGCGGTTGCGGGGTTCTCGGCCATCGTGGCTATATCGAGAGCGGCCGGCCGTCGGCGTCCCGCATCCCGCCAACGAGACAGAGAATCCCCTCGACAATTCCCCAGATGGCCGCGGCGATGATGCTGACACCGCACGTGAACGGAATCAGCACGGTTCCCATCAGAAGCTGGATGACGCCTATTGTCGTGTAGCCGAGGTAGAACCGGTGGACGCCGAGCCACCCCAGGAGGATTCCGAAGATGCCGGCGACGATTCGGCTCCGCTGTGGCCCGGCATACACCGCCGGCGGATACGAGGTGTACGCGGGAATGATGGGCTGCGACTTGGGCCGGGGCGCAACCGCGGCAGGCGGCGGGTTGAAGACAACCGAAAGCTCCGCCATGTCGCACGCGAGAAACCGTCGGCCGGTCTCGTGGTCCTTGAGCTGTGTCCGCTCGACGACGCGCCCCTCGATGGTCCACTTGACCAGCATGTCGATATCGACCGGGCCGTACTCCCGCTCATCCGCGCCTATAATGCTGTAGGCCAACTCTGTCTCTCCTGACGCCGGGCCCGCTATCGGTTCCCCTATGCTTTACGAGGCGAGCGCCGCGCGGGTTACTTCTCTTTTCGCCGTTCGTATGCACAACCACCTCCTTTATGCAGATGCAGACGCATCGACGGACCACATGATGGCGATTCTATCCCATATTCAGGCCCGGGAGCTTCTCGACGGGCTCCTGTCCGGCTCCTCGCGGGTCGAAACCTCCCTCGATCTGAACCGAACGAGGGCCGCCGCCGAGGTCGACGACACCGGCGCTCGCTTCGACGGGTCGGTGCTGACCTGGGCGCGGATCGAGGAGATCGCGGAGACGGAGAACGCCTGCTTCATCGTAGATGCGGACGGAATCCGCAAGGCGCAGCTCTATTCGGAGGAGCTCGACCGCTTCTACAGCCTCTATCCCACGCCCCGCGCCCCGACCATGCTCCTCTCCGGCATCCCGATGCACCGCATTAAGAGGGTCGACCCGGTCGAAGACACCGAGCGGAAGATGAAGACGATTGCGCCGGTCACCGGAGACGTGCTCGACATATGCACCGGTCTCGGCTACACGGCAATCGCCGCCGCGCGTACCGCTGCGCACGTTACCACCATCGAGCTGGACCCGACCGTGTTGGAACTCTGCCGAATGAATCCGTGGTCCCGCGAGCTCTTCGACAACCCGAAGATCGAACAGCACACCGGTGACGCGGCCGAGATCATCGAGACCCTCCCGGATAGGCGCTTCTCGCGCATCTTCCACGATCCGCCGACGTTCAGCCTCGCGGGACAGCTCTATTCGGGTGCCTTCTACCGCCAGCTCCACCGGGTCATGAAGCGGGGAGCGCGCCTCTTCCACTACATCGGCGACTTGGATTCGACCACCGGACGCGTGGTGACGAAAGGCGTGGTGAAGCGGTTGCAGGAAGCCGGCTTCACGCGCGTCGAAAGAAGGGCCGAGGCATTCGGCGTCACAGCGACAAGAGGGTAACGCCATAGCCCCGTTTCCGTAGGTATAATCGTTTCGTTCGACCGTTCGATTCATTTGGATTCATGTCGATTCGCGCAACGACGCTCACGTCACCGCTCAACGAAGAGAGGATCGGAGCACATGACCGTGGATTCCCATGCCTCCCCTGCTGCCTTTCATGGGGGCGCTTTCCTGCTCGACGCCGTTTCGTCCGACCAGGTCTTTACGACCGAGGAGTTCGGCCCCGATGCGCGCATGATGGCGCAGACGGCCGACGACTTCCTCCGCCGCGAGGTCCTGCCACATACCGAGCGAATCGAAGCCCACGACACCGATCTCATGGCGCGCCTGTTGCGCAAGGCGGGTGATCTCGGACTGCTCGGCGCGGAAGTGCCGGAGGTCTACGGGGGGCTGGGCCTCGACAACCGCACCGGGGCGCTGCTCGCCGAGAAGCTCAACTGGCAGCAGTCCTTCGCGCTCACACACGAGGCCCACACGGTTATCGCAACCCTGCCGCTCCTCTATTTCGGAAACCACGAGCAGAAGTCGCGCTACCTTCCGAAGCTCGCGGGCGGCGAGTGGATCGGCTCCTTCGCGCTCTCGGAGGCAGGCTCCGGCTCCGACGCGCTCGGCGCGCAGACCCGCGCCACCCTCTCGCCGGATGGCTCCCACTACGTGCTCAACGGCACCAAGATGTGGATTACCAACACCGCGTTCGCCGACTTCTTCACAGTCTTCGCGAAGGTGGACGGCGACAAGTTCTCGGCATTCCTCGTCGAGCGCAGCATGCCTGGCGTGTCGTTCGGCAAGGAGGAGCACAAGCTGGGCATGAAGGGCACGTCCACCCGCCGCGTGATTCTCGAAGACGTGCGGGTTCCCGTCGAGAACCTGCTCGGCGAAGTGGGCAAGGGACACTACGCCGCCTTCTGCGCGCTGAACATGGGCCGGTTCAAGCTGGAGGCGGGGGCGGTCGGCGGAATCAAGGAGACCATCGCACTCTGCGCCGCCTATGCGAAGCAGCGGAAGCAGTTCGGCAAGCCAATCGCCGAGTTCGGCTTGATTCAGGCGAAGCTGGGAGAGATGGCGGCGCGCTGCTTCGCGCTCGAATCAGCCGTCTACCGGCTGGCTGGCCTGCTCGATGGCGTTTTCGAGGGAATCGTGCCCGATTCACCCGACGCCTCCACGCAATACCACCGCGCCGCCGAAGAGTACAGCGTCGAGTGCTCCATCGTGAAGGTGGTCGGCTCCGAGCTCTACTCTTGGGCCACCGACGAGGGAATCCAGATTCACGGCGGCTACGGCTACACGGAGGAGTTCCCGATGGCGCGCGCCTGGCGCGACCAGCGGCTCCTGCGAATAGGGGAAGGCGCGAACGAGGTTGTCCGCCTCACCATCGTGAACACGCTGCTCCGCCGCGAGGCCGCCGGCCGGCTGGACCTCGCCGCCGCCACCAGCCGCGCGTCCGAGAAACCATGCGCGGATGAGGAGCGCGAGGAGACGCCGGAATCGCTGGTCCGCCAGCTCAAAACAGCCGGCCTGCTCCTGCTGGACCTCGCCCGAAAGGAGTGGGGCGACTCGCTCATGGAGCAGCAGGAGGTCGTCGCCGCGATCGCCGACATCGTCGCCGCGGCGTATGTGGCGGAGAGCGCGGTCCTACGCGCCCGCAAGCTGACCGGACCCGGCGCGAAGCTCGCCCTCGACGCCGCGCTCCTCTACACGGTCGAAGCGATTCACGCGGTGCAGCCCGCCGCTGGCGCCTCCGTCGATCACCTGAGCCGCGTCGACACGAATCACGAGGTCTCCGCCCGCCTCATGGGCGAGCTGATGGTCTGGGGCCGCCACGACCGCATCGCCCTCCGCCGCCGCATCGCCGCCGCCACCCTGGAGCGAGAATCCTATCCATGGTGACCGGAAGGAGGAGTAAATGACTCGGATAAACATCCAGGAGGCCAGTCAGCGGCTGCCGAGCCTTGTGGCCGAGGCGCGCGACGGCGAGGAAGTAATCCTGACCGAGGGCGACGTACCGGTCGCCCGGCTCGTCGCTGTTGGTCCATCAATTCATCCCCAGGATGAATCCGGAGCGCGTCCGAAGTTCGGAAGCGGGCGCGGCCTGATCCAATACATGGCGCCTGATTTCGACGCTCCGCTCGATGACTTCAGCGAGGCGTTCGGACAGGGGAATCGAATTCCCCGCCAATCAATGTGAAGTCCCATTGCGGGGACTGACGGCTCTTGAATGGCGAGTCCACGCAGGTGGACTTCACTATGTTGAGCGGGGACTTACAGTCCCCTGGCCTGATTCCTGGGCGCGCAGAGAAAGCCGAAGATGGCGGCGGATTCGGCGATGGTCTGGTGGACGGTGAACTCGCCCGTGGCGGGGCAGCAGCGGCTGTCGAACCACCGCTCGCCGCCGGGCCATGAATCGATGGGCGGGTAGCACGTCGGGTTCGCCCAGTCAGAGCTCCAGGGGCCCTGCCCAGTGTCCTTCTGCTTCTTCTGCGGCCCATAGGGGATGATTCCCGGATGCGGCCCGGACTTGCCATTGTACCACGCGTCGAGGTGGAAGATGTTCACCGGGTGGCGCGGCCCCAGCCCCGTCGCCCAGGTCTGATTCAGCGCGTTCGTGCCGAGGACGAAGTCACACGAGGTCTGAATCACGCCCAAATAGCGGGCGGCGCGTGCCGCGTCTGACGTGCGCGTCAGTCCCCACGCGACCGCGACCTCCATCACGTGCGGCGTGGTCTGCTGGCCCCACCCGAGCGGGAACCACCAGTGCCCGCCCCACCGCAGCGCGCGCTTGTCCGCCGTCTCGGCGCTAATGTCCGCCGTATGCAGCAGTGCCGCCCGCAATCGCGCGAGAATCTGCGGATCCGGCGCCGTCGGGCCGCCGCCAAGCGCGTAGATGGCCGGTCCGTAAACCGCCTCGTGCCAGATTTCGCCGCTGGCGTTAACGTCCTTCGTGTCCGCCCGCACCTGCTCTTCGTAAGCGCGATCTCCTGTCAGCCGGAAGAGGCAGGCAGCGGCGAACAGCCGGTTCTCCTTCACCTTCGGCTCATCACCAGCCCGCATGTTCTTCGCCGCCCAGTTGTAGCTCTCCCGCGCCTCCGCCGCCCAATCGACCTTCTGCGGGTCCTTAAGGCCGGCCCGATTCAGGCACCACGCAAGCTGCGCGGCGATTCCCGCATATCCATAAGTCGACACCGGGTCCTCGCCCGACGCGATCCACGTCCGGTCCACATCCTCCCAGGAACCGATTCCGATGTCTTTCGGGCCGGTGTCGGACCCGAAGTGGTCGCCGCAGACGCGGAGGCCAATCCCGCCCGTTCCCCAGCCCTTCTGAAGCAGCTCGTGTCGCAGCCTGTGGCAGAACCGGGGCAGCCAGGCAGCCTCGTCCAGGATGTCCGGCACGCCGTTGCCGCTTTCGGGGATGTTCAGGTCGCCGTCAATGAAGTTGCTCGGCGCGAGCTGCCAGGCGAGGAGGAGCTCCTGGGCCACGCGGATATGACTGGCGTAACTGTCCCAGTCGCCCGCGTCCTGGTACCAGCCCCACGCGTCCAGCGGCCCCTTGATTCCCGCCTCGATAGCTGGCTTGTCGGCCGGGTCGGCGTCGGCGTTCTTCCAGTCGGTCCAGCGGCTCGTCGTGTACTTCAGCTTCCCCGCGAAGCCGGGAGTGAGCCGAGGGTTATGCGGCGCCGGCCGTTCGAACTCCGTGTACGGCTTCGTCAGCGCGATTCCGCTCCGGTTGTGGTAGAGCGCCCGCGCTACCGTCCGAAAAGCCTCGCGGTAGACATCCGAGTCGATTCGGAATGGAAACGAGCATCCGACTCCCTCGACCGCGAGCACATACTTCCCCGGCTTCACGAAGCTCGAAAAGTCGCACTCGCAGACGGCTGCGTCGAGGTAGCTGGCCTTCGGAGTTTCGGCCGCCCATGCGGTGTCCGGGCTGTCGGCGGCCCCCCGGAACGCGACCTTCCCCTCGAAAACCGTCCGGTGCGCGGCCTCGTCCACCAGCCAGAACCGCTTCCCTTCATACGGCTTCGCGTCCAGCCCGCCGCGGTCGCCCATCCACTGGTAGACGTATCCAAACTTCGCCTTCGAGATGGGCGCATACCCAAGTAGATTGACGTGAACCGCCTCCGACCGCGTCGCCGACTCATCGAATTTGACGGCCCACGCAGCCCCGTTCTTCGCCAGCCCGCCCGTGCTTACGGAATAGGTCTTGCCGCCCTTCATCGGCTCCGGCAGGAAGAGGTAGATCCAGTGCTCCTTCGTGTGGTCCGGTCGGTCATTCACCGCGTGATTGTCCACCCACCGGTCGGTAAAGAACGCGAAGTCCGTCCCCTTCGACTTCCGCCCGACCTGCACCGGCTGTCTGGGAGCACGGTAGAGCATGTCCTCGGTGCTGGAAACCCGATACGAATCGGCCCGGCCCGCCTTCTCCACGTCCAGAGGCTCCGCGACCACCTTCTCGTCCGACCGCTTCTGCAAGTGCTTGTGATGGACCACATGTCCGTCGCCGAAGTGGAGCAGGATGATTCGATCCGTGAGTGGCTGCGCCTCGACAATATCGGACGCGGACGAAGGCGCCAAAATGAGAATGAACAACGTGGCAGAGGCAACCATCCAGACAGGTTTCATGGCTTTTTCTCCATCTCGGGCGCGCGAGACTTACTATTGCAGGCATTGCAATAAGTTCCACGCGCAACCGAGAGACGGCGGATCGTCGAATGAAAAACGCTGCGGTCAAAGCCGGATAACCCACGGAGAATACTCCGGCCGTACTTTGCAGTAAACTGATCCTGGGCACGTTCCTCCGGTTCTGTTGGGTTCGCACCTTAACCGTACCCGGCGAACGGCTCACTTGCATTCGGTTGCCGCCACGCCGCGCCAGGACTCTGTGGTTCAGGTCGCTTTTGACGTTCGCTGCGATCTCCGCGACTCCGGCGCAGCGGATGATTTATCAGAATCTGGAGGATTGTGATGGCAAAGACCTGGCGGGTTGGCGTGGCGGAGATGGTGCACGACCACGTGTGGGGCGAGCTGAAGCACTGGGCACAGCTGCCGAACGTGGAGCTCGTCGCGGCGGGGGACGTGAATCAGGACCTGCGCGACCGCATAAAGTCTGAGTACCACGTGCCGCGCGTCTATGATTCGTGGCAGGAGATGATCGAGAAGGAGGAGCTCGATATCGTTCAGGCGGCCTCCGAAAACAACGTCGCCGCGGACATCGTCGAGGCATGCGCGGCGAAGGGCGTGCACGTCATCAGCGAGAAGCCGATGGCCGCGAC
>Ga0068855_100004073_pt1 | contig 17833 bp, 12 predicted proteins | sample KBSCornC52_FD_66592 | JGI IMG/M metagenome (GOLD analysis project Ga0068855, IMG submission 66592) | Corn rhizosphere microbial communities from Kellogg Biological Station, Michigan, USA - KBS Corn C5-2 | ecosystem: Host-associated > Plants > Roots > Rhizosphere > Soil ...
GGATATTCCACTCCGCTGGGACCTTCCATTTCGGGGCGTTCTGGGCGGGATCTTCCTTTCCCGTGCCGAATTCGTAGAAGTTGTTGTAGCCGGTGACGGTTGCCTTCGGCGAAGGCTTTTCGTTCCCCAGGTTGCGATAGGGGCCGCTCTGGACCAGGCCGTTGATCTTGGTGGTGGCCAGCGACACGGATGGCAGGGCCAAGGCTCCCAGCGTCGCCACGCCCGCGCCGATAAATTTCCGGCGGTTCAAGTACACTTCCTTTGGCGTGACATCGGAATAACGCAGGTCGGCAGGTTTCCTAATGAGCATGGGTCAACGTCTCCATACCCATGGTAACTCCTTCGGCGTTAGTAGTTGCGGGTGAGGTCCATGCCCGCGTACAGCTTGGCTACCTGCTCGCCATACCCGTTGAACATTTGCGTTTTGATGATCTTGGCGCTAAATAGGCCGCCTTCTCCCAAGCGCTGCTCCTCCGCCTGGCTCCAGTTGGGATGTTCACGGCCGGGATTGACGTTGGAGTAAAAGCCGTACGCCGCAGGCCAGCTCTGGTTCCAGGCGGTGACGGGCTGCTTCTCCAGGAAGCGGATCCGCACGATCGATTTGATGCTTTTGAAACCGTATTTCCAGGGCACCACCAGCCGAACCGGCGCACCGTTCTGATTGAGCAGCGTCTCCCCGTACATGCCGACCGTCAGCAGCGCGAGCGGATGCATGGCTTCGTCCAGGCGGAGGCCTTCGGCATAGGGAAGCTGGATGCCGGCCTGGCGGGGCGAAAGCATCTGCTTGGGATCGTAGGAAGTCTCAAACGCGACGAATTTCGCCTTGCCGGTCGGTTGAACTTGCTTCAGAAGAGCGCTGAGCGGGAATCCGATCCAGGGCACCACAATCGACCAGGCTTCCACGCAGCGATGCCGGTAGATGCGTTCCTCCAAAGGCGCGAGCTTCAGAATCTGGTCGAGGTCGAGGGTCTTGGGCTGGAGCACTTCGCCTTCGATTCGAATGGTCCAGGGAGTACTTGGGCGCCACTTGGGGGCGTTCTTGGCCGGCTCGTCCTTGCCCGTGCCGAACTCGTAATAGTTGTTGTAGGAGGTGGCGATGTTGAGGGGCGTAATCTTCTCGCCATCGGCGTTAAAGCTGGTTTTGGCGGCATTCAGCTTGGCTGCGCGGGCGCTGGGGATACCACAACCCGCCGCCAGCACACCCGCGCTCGCGGCCAGAAACCTCCGCCGGTTCAGGTAGAGGTTTTTAGGGGTTACCTGTGAGTATCCGAGCTCGGGTGGCTTCCGAATCAGCATGGGACTCTCCGCGCATATGGTAACTCCGCAGAAAGGGGCCAGGCGCCGGGGCGATAGAAGAACGCTTGCTGCTCAATTGAATCTTTCTATTGGACAGCCGCGGCATGAACCGATAGACTTGCTTTGCGGGCGACGAGCCTAGCCTTCCCGCTATCCCAGTCCAGTTAGCGCACGTTCCCATGACGGATCCGGCTCCGCCGCAACAAATTCGCCATGGACATCACCGCATCCACGCCTAGTACCGGTACATCGAACACACAGCTTCAGGAGATCGTCCAAGAGACCTACGAGAAGTTCAAGAACGTGGATGACGGTCAAGTAGCTACCTACATTCCGGAGCTCGGCAAGGCGAATCCGGATCATTTCGGCATCTGCCTGGCGACGGTGGACGGCCAGATATTCTGCGCAGGGGATTGGGAGCAGGAGTTCACCATACAATCCATCTGCAAGCCCTTCGCGTTCCAGATGGCGCTGGAGGAGCACGGCCGCGAGCGCACACTGAAGCACGTCGGCGTGGAACCCAGCGGCGACGCTTTCAACGCCATTGAACTGGATCCCCAAACCATGCGTCCGTTCAATCCCATGATTAACGCCGGGGCGATCGCGGTTTCTTCGATGATCAAGAAATCCTCACGGGAGCAGGGCGTCGAGGCATTCTTAAGCACCATGGAAAAAGCCGCGGGCCGGCGGTTGCAGATCGATCACGCGGTGTATGCGTCGGAATCGAGCACCGGCAACCGGAATCGCGCCATTGCTTACCTAATGCTCAATTGCGGCATCATCGACACGGCCGTGGACCATTCGTTGCACCAGTATTTTTCGCAGTGCTCCATGCTGGTCAACACCAAGGATCTGGCGATGATGGCTGCAACGCTGGCGAATATCGGATCGAATCCCGTCACTGGGGATTCGGTCTTCGATTTTCAATACATCCGCGACGTCCTGACCGTCATGTTCACCTGCGGGCTGTACGATTACGCCGGCGAGTGGGCGTACCACGTCGGTCTTCCGGCCAAGAGCGGAGTGGGCGGAGGCATCATCGCGGTGGTGAACCGGCAAGTGGGCCTGGCGGTGTATTCTCCGAAACTCGATGCCAAGGGGAACAGCGTCCGCGGCATCCTGGCGTGTAAAGAACTGGCTCTGCACCTGGGTTTGCATGCGTTCGAGTTCACGAATACGGGCTCGAACTTCATGAAGTGGCTGCTCTAGGCTTTACTTCGGGCTTTACTTCACACTGGCGTAGCCGCTACGCTCAACTTTCATGCGACACGCCTGGCTCGCGCTGTGCCTGATCGTTCAGACGGTCCTGCTCACGCATCGGCTGAATCTGCTGCCGATGTGGGGCGACGAGCTGTTTACGATCAGCGTCGCTCAAATACCTGTAGGAAAGATGGTCGACGTGGTCCGCGGCGATATACATCCGCCGTTGTATTTCCTGCTGGCACACTATTGGATACAGATCAATTGGACCCGGATCACATCCGGCGATGTCCTGGTGCAGTTGCGGCTTCTGTCTGTGCTGTTCGCGCTGCTTTCCACGGTCGCGTTAGATCGTCTGTGGCTGAAGCGAACTCCGCCGCGGACGAGGCTCTGGTGCCTCGCGTTGTGGACCTTTTCGGCATGCCTGCTGCTCTACTCCCGTATGGCGCGATCGTACAGCTTGCAGGTCTTGCTGTTTGTCGTGGTCTGCTGGGCCGCGTGGCGATGGAATGAAGAGTTCGCGTCGTGGAGCCGCCTCCTGATCTGCGCCGCTTCGCTGACGGCCTTACTCTACACACACTACGTGCCTGGGTTCGCGGCGTGGGCCGGCGTCAACGTGCTGCTCTTGGCGCATGTATGGAAAGGCGCCCGCTGGCGTCTGGGCCGCTGGCTGATCGGAAACGCGATTGTGGTGGGCGCCTACCTGCCGTGGCTCATGCTGACGTCGATGCTCACGGTCTGGCGGGCCAAGCCTGGTCTGCTGCTTGTAACCGGCAATACTCCGATGGAATCCGGAGTCAAGCTGGGGTACTGGGTCTTTTCTTTTTTCTACGGCGAAGCAATCCCGGTGTGGATGCTTCCCGTGACCGCGCTTCTGGCGATCCCGGCCGTCTGGCTGCTGTGGATGGGAGCGCAAGCTGCCCGAGGTTGGGTGCTTCCTGCGGCAGCAACGGCTTTGCTTGGATTCGTGGGCGTGGCCGGCTGGGTTTCTTACGCATTCGGACCTGCGCGGCTCCTGTTCTTGCTTCCCGTGGCGTTGCTCGCGATTGCGGCAGGCGCGAACTATGCCCCGCGAGCCGGAAACGTGATCGCCGGAGCGCTCCTGGCGGCGAATTTGGTGGGCATTGGTAGCTACTTCCAGGCACGCGATCTGCTGAACATCGGCTATCTGGCGCCCTTGGACCGCATGGCGCTGGATATTGCCGGCAGTTCGACTCCAGCCGATACGGTGGTGTTGGTCGACGGACCTAATCTAAGCGGCGTAGTTCTGGATTACTATCTTCCGGGCTATTCTGTGCGGTACCTCTTCACCGAGCAGGACGCTGAAGCCGCGCGGCGGGAAGTCAATGCTCCCGTGAACCGGCACGTGTGGTTTTTACGTAATCCGCATGACATCACCCCAGGCCATGTGCTGGAGCGGCTGGAAACCGAGCTACGAAACTCGTGGCACGGGCAATTGCATCCCTACATGTCGTTTTCGCCGACCCACAAAATGCTTATGCGCCTGGCGAAGGTGCAAGTCTCTTCGGACTGGATGTACGCCGCCTGGGAATTTCGTGAACCTAAGCGATAGGCCAAAAGGAACAGGCGCCCGCGTTTTTTCCTTGATAACATCATCGACGTCCGATAACATCGTCGATATCCTAGGTCGAACTTGAGCTCAGTTTAAGCAATACCGTCTACACGGTGTTGGCATCGCTGACGTCGAATATGTTTAATGGAGGTAGCCTTATGAAACAATTCCTAGTTGCAATTGTGGTGTTAGGTTGCGCGGCGTGTTCTCACCCGAAACCGGTAGTGCAGACGCCGCGGGATCCGACCCCGGTGGCCCCGGTGACACCCGCTCAGGCCAAGCCGGCTCCACGCATTGCTAGCGAATCTGTCCCACAGCCTGCGCGAGTGGTGGCGCAGCCCAGCAAATCCACCACCATGCCGGCCGACGTCAAGAAAAAGCTGAACGTGTATCTAGCCAAGCTGGAGGATGCTCTGTTCGACTACGATCAAAGCACCATCCGCAGCGATGCCACCGTGGCCCTGCGTGACGACGTCAACGTTATTCGCGAAATTCTTGCTGACTACCCCAGCCAGAGGTTGATCATCGAAGGTCACACGGACGAGCGAGGGTCGGCTGAATACAATCTCGGCTTGGGCGATCGGCGCGCGCATGCAGTCCAGGAATTCCTTTCGTCGATGGGCATTCCGGGCCCGCAACTGGCCGTTGTCAGTTTTGGCAAGGAAAAGCCGGTTTGCACGCAAGAGACCGAAAGCTGCTGGCAGCAGAATCGGCGTGCGCACGTAACGGCTGCGCCCTAGCTCGCGCGTTCCAGTTCCTCTAGCCGCCTGGCCGAGCTTTTTGGCTTGAAAAGGGTACACTGTCCTCTATGTGCGCGGGCCATCCAACCGCGCGAGGAGGATCTGGATGAAGTGGTATTACGCGGAAGGCGGGAAGCAACTCGGCCCGATTGAAGAATCGGAGCTGGATGATCTGGTGCGCCAAGGCGTGGTGCGCAACGAAACCCTGGTATGGCGCGAGGGGATGGCTGCCTGGCAGCGCCACGGAACGGTTCGAGGTTCCGGTGCAGGATCTGCCACTACTGCCGCGGCTGCCCCGGCGGTCCCCGCCGCTGCGGGAGCAGGCGACAGCCGCTATTGCTCAGAGTGCGGCCGGTCTGTTCCGGCGAGCCAGCTCAGCACCTTCGGAGACATTTCCGTATGCGCTCAGTGCCGGCCCGCATACGACCAACGGCTGCGCGAGGGCGGTTCGACCCGCCGTTTTGGCGGTTTCTGGATTCGCTTCGGAGCTCTCATCATTGATGGCATCATCCTAGCCGCTGTGGGCACCGTTATTCGTATTCCTCTGGGTTTGGCGATGGGTGGCGTGGGCTTGAGCATGAGCCGCAATCCCGATCCGAATCAAGTGTTTGCCGCTCTACCGGCCATTATGGGGCTGATCGGCCTGAGCTGGTTGATCCAGATGGCCTTGTCGCTGGCGTACGAGGTCTATTTCCTTTCGACCCGCGGGGCGACCCCCGGGAAGATGGCGCTGGGGCTTAAAGTTATCCGTGCAGACGGCGCGCCGATATCGGCGGGGCTCGCGGCGGGCCGCTTTTTCGCCCGGATCCTTAGTTGGCTGACCCTATGCATCGGCTTCATCATTGCGGGCTTTGACCGCGAGAAGCGTTCGCTGCATGACCACCTTTGCGGTACGCGGGTGGTTTATACACGTTAGGCCGCTTGAGGGCGCGGTGAACCCCGAACAGGACTATCTTCCCAGGACCTAAGTAGACCTGCGGTTTAGGACTTCGGTTCGTTGCAACCCTCCAGATTTAGAGTCAAGATAGGAGCTATGAAACGCGGTCCATTTGTGAAATGCCTGCCGTTGCTGCTGTTGGTAATGTTGGCCTCCTGCAACAGAGATCCGAAGGTGCAGGCCCAGAACTACGTCAACAACGGGAACAAGTTTTTCGACAGGGCGAAGTACAAAGAAGCCGCCATCATGTACAAGAAGGCGCTGAGCAAGAATCAGCTCTCTGGCGAAGCGTACTATCGCCTGGCCTTGGCGGATTTGCAGTTGGGAGCCCCGGGCGAAGCGGTGGGGATGCTGCGCAGAGCTGTTGGGCTGCAGCCGGACAACATGGCCGCCGCGGTTCAGCTGGCCAACATCTATTTGTTTGCGTCCACCCAGGACCAGAAGAACGGGGCGCAACTGGTGGAGGAAGGCGCCACGCTGGCCGCAAAGATCCTAGCCAAGGATCCCAACTCTTACGATGGCCACCGCCTCTTGGGTCAGATCGCCCTGTTGAAGAAAGACAACAAGACAGCCATTACAGAATTGGAGACTGCCAACCGGATCAAGCCGTATCAGTCCGATGTGGCGCTGGCGTACTACGAGGCTCTGGTGCGTGACAACCAGGAACCGGCCGCGGAGAAAATGGCCCGCGAGTTCATCGCCAAGGAAAAAACCTTCGCGCCGATTTACGACCGGCTTTACGTTCAATATATGAACGCCAGGCGGCTGGCGGATGCCGATGCGATCTTCAAACTGAAGGTTGAAAACAATCCCAAGTCCGCGAACTACCTGCTGCAGCTCGCGGCGCACTACGCCAGTACCAACCGCCGACCCGATATGGATGCTGTGATACAGCGGCTGACCGATGAAAAGCAGTTCCCCGACGGACACCTCCTGGCGGGTGATTTCTACTTTTTGCGGTTGAAGGAAAACGAGCCGGCGAAGAGGCAATACGAAGCTGGAGCCGCAGCGTTTCCAAAAGACAAGGCTGTGTATCAAAAACGCCTGGTTGAGTTGTACGCCACCACTAACAACGCGGCCCAAGCGAATCAACTGTTGGCCGCGATTCTGAAGGAAAACTCCAAAGACTCGGAGGCGATCGCCATGCGCGCCGCCCTCATGATTACCAGCGGCGATCCGGTTCAAGTCAATCAGGCCGCGGTCGATCTGCAGAGCCTGGTGGCCAAGACCCCGAGCAATTATGTGCTTAAGTTGAATTACGCGAAGGCCCTGCTGGCCCAGCTGATCCTGGATTCGCGCGACCCCAACAATCACGACCGCAGCAAGCTGGACCAAGCCAGGTTGCAACTGGAAGATGCGATCAAATTGCGTACGGACTTCGTAGCCGCACGAGAACTGCTGACCAGGATTTACGTAGCCAAGCCTGACATGGCCAAAGCGCTGCAGTCAGCCGAGGATCTGCTGCAGATCGATCCGAGAAATCTGACGGGACACCTGACGCGCTCGGCGGCGCTGCTGTCCCTGGGAAGCAACGCGAAGGCTCGCGAAGAACTGGAAATCATCGCAAAGTTGTACCCGCAGAACCCGGACGCTCGCTATCAGGTCGGTGTGATGGCCTGGCAGGATAAGGACTACAAGAAAGCCGAGCAGGTGTTTACGGCTCTGAATCACGACAACCCAAAGGATCCCCGCGGATTGTTTGGAATTACGGAAACCCTGGCCTCTCAAAATCGGCTGAACGACGCGATTAAGGAGATGGACAAGGCTATCGCCGCAGATCCAGCCAGGAGCGACTTAATATTAGGCCGGGCTAACTTCTACGTCCGCGCGCAACGCTACGACGAGGCTATCGCGGCGTACAAGAAGCTGCTGGAGAAGGAGCCGAACTCGCCTGATCTGCTCTACAGGCTGGGGGAGACATACATTCGCAAAGGCGATATCAATCTTGCGGCCGAGACATTCCGGAAGAATGTTCAGGCGGCTCCAAACAATACTCTGCCGCTGCTCAAACTGGGTCTGATCCTGGAATCGACCGGTCCAGCGGAGCAGGCTAAGGCCGTCTACGAGCAGATTCTCAAGCTCGATCCGAATCAGGCCATCGCTCTGAACAACCTGGCGTTCCGCAAGGCGGAGGAGGGCTCGGACCTGGATGCCGCGCTGGCCATGGCGCAGAAAGCCCGCCAACTCCAGCCCAACGCCAACGCCATGGCCGACACCCTGGGTTGGATTTACATCAAGAAAAGCCAGAGCGCGGATGCTGAGCGCATTTTTAAGGATCTGGTCACGAAAGAGCCGGCCAACTACACATACCACTATCACTATGGGATGGCGCTGAGCCAGAAGGGCGACAAAGCCTCCGCAAAACGCGAGCTGCAGATCGCGCTGAAGAACAATCCGTCCAAAGACGACCTCAAGAAAATCCAAGACGCGCTGTCCACGCTCTGACGACGGGTCCATTTGGCAGCTCTTCCGTACGTCGTCCCATTTGCAGTCGTTATCGCCCTGCTGGGTCTTCACCCGGTCCTATCGTTGTCGCCCGCGGCAGAACAGGTGGTCTGGATTCTGGTCATGGTCGCCACGCTGGCGGTGGTCTCGCGGCCAGTGCTGGATTTCAGAATCCGCAACTGGTTTGGCTCGCTGGCGCTGGGCGTTGCGGTCTTCATGATTTGGATCGGCCCGGACCGCCTGTTCCCCGGATATCACGGATTTTGGCTGTTCACGAATCCGGTTACCGGATCCATGGCCGCGACGCTTCCCGAATCCAGCCGCGGCGATGCATTGTTCCTGGGCCTGCGAACTTTGCGTTCTGCTGTGTTCGTGCCCATCGCCGAGGAGTTGTTCTGGCGGGCATGGCTGATGCGCTGGGTGATCTCTCCGCAATTCGCGGAGGTGCCCCTGGGCGCATGGTCGGCGCGTGCGTTCTGGATTGTGGCGGTGCTGTTCGCCGCGGAACACGGACCGCTGTGGGATGTAGGACTGGCGGCCGGAATTCTGTACAACTGGTGGATGGTACGTACCAAGAGCCTGGGCGATCTGATCCTGGTGCACGGCGTCACGAATGCGTGCTTGAGCGCCTATGTCGTGCTAGCAGGGCGGTGGGAGTACTGGCCGTAGCCGGTACTGGAAAAACTACTCGGCGTCGGGCTTGCGGAACAGGCTATCGAACGCGGCGCGGGCGTCGGTAGCATTACGCGGCTCGGGCATGCTGGCGCCGCTGCCATTGCCGTTCGAGGGAACCGGAGACGCCGGGTGAGCGACGTCGCGCGCGACGGTCACGCGTGGATTGAAGAGCTCGCACTCGTTGGCCTGGTCTTTGACCGAGATGCGGACTACGATCGGCTTCAGGCACTGGAAGCGCGTGGACGGCTCAAAGTGGGCGCATTGCTTGCAGCAATGCAGGGCCGTTCCGCACTTGGGGCATTGTCCCTTAAAGTCGGTTCCTGCGCCGAGCAGCGTGGAACAGTTGTAGCAGCGTGAAGCGGTCACAGCCTGCACCATGCGAGGTAGCCGCGGCCCGGTGATATCGATGGGCGGGCGGGGACCCTGCGGCGGGCGGGGGCGATCTTCTCGCCTGAACGCGCCGTTCTCAGTTTGTGGACGGTCGGAGTCGTTGTAGCCCCGTTGCCGGTACTTGCGGTCGCCTTCCATAGAATGCTGGTTGGCTCCTTTTATCGATTAAACGATGCTGGGATTCTTCGGATTCAATGAGGTCTGCAGAATCGGGAGACGGCGGGTCCAGCCAGACGGGGAACAATTAGTTTTTGGATACCCGCGAGAACGTCTAAACCACTATTTACCACACACTGAGCGAAGAATCCAGCAAAATCTTTTGGTACAGCCGTTAGATCGGACGCGGCGGGTGTCCGCTTTAGCCTGTTGGAACCCTAAAATTCACTCATTGGCCCATTTCAGCAAGGCGTTACACGGCCGGTTGAGGGGGTCGTCAAAGTGGTTGGGAACGATCCGGACCGAGAATCCCAGGCGTCCGGTGGCGTAGGGCACGATGTCCCGTCCAAACAAAACCGTGCTTTCGTGCTGCTCTCGTGGCTCCAGGACCAGTACCTGGACCTCCTCGAGTTCTCCCTGCGGGCCGACCCTTCCGACGAGGGCTTCGACGCGAACGTCGTCCGGCTTCAGGCCCGCCAAATCCACTTCTGCCCGAAGGGCCACAGGCGACCCCGTCGAGACCGCCTCCGCGCCGATGCTGCAATCGGTGAAGCGCACACCAGGCCACGCCTCCACCACGGTCGCGCTCCAGAGGACGCGCTCCCGTACGGCCTGGAAACACCCTTCCGACAAGATCTGGAAGGCCCTGTGGGCCGGATCGTACAACTCGGTCCGATACTCCTCTACCATGCGCTGGCAGTTGAAGTGCGCGCTCAGGTATCGCAAAGACTGTTTGACCCGCCGCATCCACTCTTCAGGAACGCCCTGGTCGCGCTGGTAGTACACGGGTACGATTTCGTTCTCGAGCGCGGAATAGATTCCCGCTGCATGGGCATCATCACGATCCGGCGAGTACGGCTCCCGGTTCCCGATAGCCCAACCTCCGGCAGCATCCTCCGCTTCGTCAAACCAGCCGTCCAGGATGCTCATGTTCAGCGCGCCGTTGATGCCGGCTTTCATCCCGCTGGTACCGGACGCCTCTTCGCCGCGCCGCGGGGTATTCAACCAGATATCCACGCCGCCCACCAGCTCCCGGGCGACCTGAATGCTGTAGTCCTCGACAAATACGACGCGGCCGGCCAGTTCCGGGTCGCGCGAGAACTGCACGATTTCACGGATCAACGATTTACCGGGGACATCCTGCGGATGGGCTTTCCCGGCGATGACCAGCTGCACGGGCCGGGTGGCGTGGCACAGGATTTTCTTCAGCCTTGGCAGATCCCGGAAAATCAGCGTCGCGCGCTTGTAGGTAGCGAAGCGCCGCGCGAATCCAATGGTGAGCGCCTCCGGATCCAGGACGTCCTGCAGCCGCTTTATCTCCGGCGTGGAGGCGTTACGGCCCACTGCGCTGGCCACCATGCTTTCCCGAGCAAACGCGACCATGCGGCGTTTTCTGCGGCGATGCGCCTCCCACAATTCCGAATCCGGAATGTCCGCGATCTGTTCCCAGACTTTCGGCTCGGCATGCCCTTCGCGCCAATCCGGCTCCAGGTACTGATCGTACAGAGCCGCAAAATCTCCATTGATCCAGGAGGGAAGATGAACTCCGTTGGTGACCGACGTGATGGGGATTTCCCAAACTGGGAGTTTCGGCCACAAGCCTTCAAACATCTCCTGCGATACGGTGCGGTGCAGCCGGCTGACGGCGTTGCGGTAAGCCGAAGTCTTGAGCGCGGAGACGGCCATGGAGAAAGTCTCCTGTCCATCCTGCGGGTTGCGCCGTCCCAACGCCATGAAGTCATCGAAGCCGATTCCGGCTTGCCGGCAATACGCATCGAAGTAATGGTGCATCAGTCCGGGATCGAACACGTCGATGCCCGCCGGCACAGGCGTATGCGTCGTAAATACGTTGTTGGTTCGCGACGCTTCGAGAGCTTCTTCCAAACTCAGTTTCTGCTCCGCCATCAGGATGCGGATTCGCTCGATGGCCTGAAAAGCCGCGTGGCCTTCGTTCATGTGGAAGACGGTGGGTTGGAGCCCGAGGGCTTTCAGTACCCGCAGTCCGCCGATGCCGAGCACGATCTCCTGGCAGATTCGTTTGTGGTGATCGCCGGCGTAGAGCTGGCCGGTGATGTCGCGATGGAACGGGTCGGCGTTCTGCGGAATGTTGCTGTCCATCAAATACAACAGAACGCGCCCTACAATGATCCGCCAGACTTTCAGAAACACTGTGGTTTCGCCGGCCAGAACGTCCACAATCAGCTCGGTTCCATCCGGGTGCGTGACCGGCGTCAGAGGCAGCGCGTAAAAGTCGTTGATGGGAGTTCTTTCCTGCTGCCACCCGTCCGGATCGAGCGATTGCCGGAAATATCCCCGCTGGTACAGCAATCCCAAGCCGACCAGCGGCAGGGTGGCATCGCTGGATGCCTTGAGATGATCTCCGGAAAGCACACCCAGGCCGCCGGAGTAGATGTTCATGCAGTCGAGCAGGCCGTACTCCATCGAAAAATACGCCACCAGCATGTTTGAGGCCGGGGTATTCTGGGCAGCCATGTAAGCATCCAGGCTTTCGCAAGCGCGATGATACAGGGCCAGGAAGCGGGGATCCCGCGCGGCCTTCTCGAGCGTTTCCTGGGGGACGCGTCCTAGCATGACCACGGGATTATGGTTCGACGCTTTCCAGATGGCCGGGTCCAGGCGCCGGAACACGGCGCGTTGTCCGTGGTGCCAGCTCCACATCAGGTTCAGGCCCAGTTCGGGCAATCGGCTGAGCGCCGGTGGAAGGGCCGGCTTGACGAGAAATTCCTTAAGGGGGCGAATCTGAAAAGACATTCTTACGTTGGAACAAAGACCGACTAAAGAACTTGAGGATAGCAAACACGGCGTTCCGGAAGGGATTCGGGATATCCTGATCAGATGCTCGCAATCTTGCGTGGGACGCCAGCCGTGCTGCTGTGCGCCGGCTTGCTGGTTTCCTGCGGAAGCTCGAAAAAGCCAATTGTCGTGGGCTCCAAAGATGAAACCGAGCAGATGATTCTGGGTGAAATCGTGGCCCAGCATGTGGAGCGTCGCTTGGGCCGAACGGTGGTGCGCCGCACGGGATTAGGCTCTACAGGAGTGGTTTATCAGGCCATACTCTCGGACAGCATCGGCATCTACCCGGAATATACCGGCTTGATCGAATCCGAGATTCTCAAAGAGCCGGCCGACAAGGATCCACAGATTGTATTCGCCCGCGTGAAGAGAGAGATGGACCGGATCGCGCATCTCGACGTTCTGGATTCTTTGGGTCTTGATAATCCCTCCGCCATGGTCGTGGCCGCAAAGGGGGCCGAAAAAATCGCCAATCTGACGGATGCGGCTCGTGCCGAGGCCCGCTGGAAACTGGGTATGACCTACGAGTTTCAATCCCGCGGCGACGCGTTGCAGGCGCTGGCTCCTTATCGACTGCCGGTGGCGGCGACCCGCGTGATCGATCCGAAGCAGCTTTTTGCGGCGCTCGAAAAGGGCGACGTGAACATGATCGCCACACGCGCAACAAACGGCCACCTGATGTCGCCGGACTGGAAGATTGTGGCCGACGATCAGAAGGTGTTTCCGTCCTATGAGGCTTGTCTGATGGTCCGGAAAGACTTGATTATGGCGGAGCCTATGCTGCGGCCGGCGCTAGCCGAGCTGTCCGGCAAGTTCAACCTGGAAACGATGCGAAAGCTCAACGCGCAGGTGGACATCGAGCACCGGGCTGTGGCGGCGGTGGCCGCCGATTTCCTAACCCAGGCCGGACTCCGCTAGAGGCTGGTGCGGTCGTCCATTAAATACACCAGGGGAGTGTTTGCTTGGCGGAGCCAAAACCGCTCCCGAAGCGAAGCAGCAATTAGAAGGACTTAAGGACGGCGGTTCGGTGTATACTGACGAACATTATTCCGCTCAATCACTGCGGCGGCGTTCAGCCTTGGACGTTTCTGATCGAGCAACGATCCAGGCGCTGATTCGTGTTTCTAAGGAGTGCAGAAGGCGGCGGCGCGCCGAAATCACTAAATGCCGCCGCGAGTTGTAAACGTTTACTCGGGAGGGAAACATGCGCGTATTCGTCCGGTTGGCTTCGTTGGTTTTCGCGGCGACAGCCGCGTTCGGCCAGCTCACCATGGACCAGAAGATCTCCGATTTCCTGAATGTCGTGGGGGTCTATGACAAGAACTACGGACCTTATGACTGGAAGCGAGACGCATTTGGGTACGATTTGCTGAATATTGCTCCCTGGGTAGATAAGATCAGCGCCACCAAGAATGACCTGGATTTCTACGAAGTCATGGTGTCCTACGTCGCTAGCTTGAACGATGCTCACGACTATTACGGCCTACCGTCAAACTTCATCGCACGGCTCAACTTCGGCGTGGATATCTACGACGGAAAGCTGATCGTCGATACCATCGACCGAACCCGGCTTCCGGTTAGCGAATTCCCCTTCCTCATCGGTTACGAACTCTTCGCGATCGATGGGAAAGACGCGCAGCAGATCCTGGACAGCTTGCTACAGTATGACGTCGCGGCCAATCCGCGCAGCACCCGGCGGCTGGCGGCCGGGCTGCTGACCATCCGCCCGCAACAGGTGATGCCGCATGCCCCGGACGTACCTGACATCTCGACCGTTGTCTTCCGGCGCCCGGACGGCAGTTTTGAGTCTTACCGGATCCCCTGGGCGAAGTCCGGCCTGCCTTTGACCACCGTCGGGCGGTACATCACGCCGAACGCGGCCGGGGGCGAGGTGAATCAGGATGCTGAAGACGACTCGGGTGATTACGATCCTGCCCCTAACTACATGCAGCCGCTATCACGTTTGTGGAACTGCCAGCTCCCTGATCGTAGCGTGAACGGCTTTGGCTCGCAGTTTCCGATCTTCGCCGCTGCGATGCCCGGCGGTTTTACACTGCGCCTGGGTGCGTCTTCCGCCGATATTTTCTTCTCGGGTACATTCCAGGCCGGCGGTTACAAGATTGGGTTTATCCGCATCCCTAATTTCTCGCCCGCCAGTACGAGTGTCGCACTGGCCGCGTTCCAAAGAGAGATTGATTTTTTTAAGGCAAACACCGACGGACTGGTGGTCGACATCACCCGGAATCCTGGTGGCAGCGTGTCGTACCTCAATCAGATTATGAGCCGGCTCTACGTTACTACTTGGCGTAGTATTCCCTTCGAGGTGCGAGCCACCTCGGCGTGGGTCGCGAGTATCTCTAGCTCTCTTGAACAGGCCAAAGCTCAGGGCGCGCCGCAAAGCATCCTCGACCTGCTTCAATCCATCAAAGATGAATTCATCGCCGCCAACCGGGCCAACCGCGGCCGCACCCGGCCGATCCCCATAGATGACGTCACCATTGACCGCGAGCCCGCCAGAGATGCGGCGGGGAACTTGATCGGATATGACAAGCCTCTCATCGTGACCATTGACGAACTCACCGCCTCCGGCGGCGACGCCTTCGCGGCGACCATTCAGGATAATGCGCGCGGGTTGCTGGTGGGCTATCGCACGATGGGCGCTGGCGGCAACGTGGTCGGCTGGGAAGCCGGCAGCTATTCCCTCGGATTCACAAGCGTGACCCAATCGCTGATGAGCCGGAAAAACCCGGTCCGGGCGGATGGGTATCCGGCGGCGCCGTACGTTGAGAATATTGGCGTCTATCCCGACGTTTCGGTGGATTACATGACTCTGGATAACCTGACACAGAACGGCAAACCGTTCGTCGACGCGTTCGTTTCGGCGATCACCAACTACATTCGGACTCAGCGAAACCCCTAGGGAAAAAGCGCCATGAAGAAACTAGCCATCCTCTTCGTTTTTTGCGTTGCGGGAGTCACGGCCCCCGCCCAGAACCTGACTCTCGCGCAGAAGCAATCGGACTTTCAGTTCCTGGCGAGCCTCTACGCGACCTACTACGCCCCTTACGAATGGAAGAAGCAATTGCTCGGCTTCGACTTGATGAACATAAAACCATGGCTCGACAAGGTCGCGGCCACCAAAACGGATTTGGACTTCTACGAGGTCTGCGTCGAGTATGTGGCGAGCTTGGCCGACACGCACGACGCATTCTCGCTCCCTTCGGATTTCGTCGCCCAGCTTGGGATGATAGGGGATATCTACGATGGCAAGGTCTTGATTGAAAGCATCAACAGGACCCTTCTGCCCCAAGCCAGATTTCCATTCGCGTTGGGCGACGAGATCGTTTCCATCGATGGGACCGCCATAGAACAACTGTTGAAGGACTTAGGGAAGTACGCGGCGGGCAAAGGGAATCCGATCTCCGTTCGGCGGTTCGCGGCCACGCGGGCAACCTCCCGCCCCCAGTCGGTCATGCCGCATGCCCCGGACGTCGGCGCTTCAGCCAAGGTGGTCCTCCGGCGCCAGAGTGGGGCCCTTGAAACCTATGACATCCCGTGGGTGAAAACGGGCACCCCGCTTGAAGTCGGCCCCGTTCCTTCTCCGAAAGCCCAAGTGCACGCGCTTGCACACCGGCAGTCCGACGCGCGCGCGATCGGCTCGAACGAGCCAGACTACATGAGCTTGCTCAATCAGTATACGTACTCCGGGGTGAACGCTAGCGAGACCGGGGTGATCGGCTATGGCGCCCGAAACCCGCTTTTCCTGGCTGGTTTTCCGTCCACCTTTACGCGACGCCTGGGCGGCAACGCCGCCGATTTCTTTTATTCGGGAACCTTCAAATATGAAGATCTGACGATCGGCTATATCCGGATTCCGAATTATTCTCCGCCGTCGCAGCCGGTGGCCCTGCAGCAGTTTGAGCGCGAGATCGACTTCATGAACTCGAACACCAATGGATTGATCGTCGACGAAATGCGCAACACCGGCGGAAATTTGTGTTTCGGTGAAAACATCGCAGCTAGGTTGATTCCGTATCAGTTCCACGCCACCGGATTTCAATTACGGGCTTATTGGAGCCGCGTATTGGGCTTCTACAACTCGATGATCGCCGCGAAGGCGGCGGGCGCTCCGCAGGACGTCATCGCGCGTTATGAGCTGATCTATAACGCGATGCTGGCTGCGAATCTCCAAGAACGCGGACTCTCAGAGACGCTGCCGCTCTGCAGTTCCACTTTGAACCGCGATCCGGCAACCGATGTGTCCGGAAACATTATTGCCTATAAGAAACCCCTTATGTTTATGGTCGACGAGTTTTCGACGTCGACGGCCGACTCGGTCGCGGCCATGATCCAAGATGCCGGACGGGGAATCCTGTACGGCATGAGGACCAACGGCGCGGGCGGCAACAACACGAGTTTCGATGCGGGTCCTTTCACCGAGGGAGTGACTGGTATGACCTTGGCGTTGCAGGTCCGCAAAGGCCCCATTAGCACTCCTGATTACCCGACCACCGCCTATATCGAAAACGTGGGCGTGCGGCCCGAGTGGATCAGGGACTATATGACAAAGGACAACCTGCTTCAAAACGGCGCTCCGTTTGTCAAGGCGTTTCTGGACGGGATGGCCAGCTACATTCGCCTGGGTCCGAATTTGCCTTCGATAAGTTCCGGGGGCATCGTCAATTCCGCCAACCGCACGGCCGGACTCTCACCCGGGACCGTGGTAGAGATCGACGGCGCAAACATGAGTCTCGGTACGTGCGTCGCCAACACAGAGCCGTGGCCAACGCAGTTGCCATGCAGTCCAACGCGCGTGGTCGTGGGCAACCGGGATGCTCAGCTGTATTATGTCTCCCCAGGGCAAATCAATGCGCAGATTCCTTCTGACTTGCCACTTGGGAGCGTCAGCGTGGCGGTCTTCCGGGGAGGCGTGCAAAGCAATCCGGTGGTTATAACGCTGGATCGCGTTGCACCCGGCCTCTACACTGCCAATGCCAGCGGATCAGGCGTGGCCGCGGGTTTTTCGATTCGCGTGGCTGGCAGCGGACCGCCGAAAGTGGATTATCTTTTCGATCCGGCGAAACCGGTGGGGAGCCGTGTCCCCGTCCCCGTGGATCTTGGTAACCAAAGCGATCAGATCTTCCTGTCGCTGAATGGTACGGGTTTCCGAGGCGCCACGGGGCAGCCTACGGCCACGGTTGGTGGCGTGAGCGTGCCGGTCGTCTCGGTCACCACCGAGCAGGAGCTCGATGTCGTGCACATCGGGCCGATGCCGCAGTCACTCGCCGGACGCGGTGAAGTCAGCATCGTTGTGACATTCAACGACAAACCCACAAACGCGGTCACTGCCAGTTTCCGGTGAGCGGCTGGCAGCCATGTCAAGCAAATAATTCTCTAACTCGCGTTCAGTCGCGGCTAGAAGGTTTACGCGACCGGTTGCGGCTCAGGCTGCACGCCCAGTGGCCGCCGATTTCCTAACCCAGGCGGGCCTGCACTAGCCTCCAATCATTTTTCCCCAGTAAACGTTTTGCCTATGAAGCACGTTCTATCTGGCAGGGGAATGCTGGAAGCCGTACTCATGGGCGAGATCCCGCGCGAGACGACTGG
>Ga0068855_100004078_pt1 | contig 17819 bp, 20 predicted proteins | sample KBSCornC52_FD_66592 | JGI IMG/M metagenome (GOLD analysis project Ga0068855, IMG submission 66592) | Corn rhizosphere microbial communities from Kellogg Biological Station, Michigan, USA - KBS Corn C5-2 | ecosystem: Host-associated > Plants > Roots > Rhizosphere > Soil ...
GCTCAGATGCACGATATATTGCACATATTGCTTTTCCATCAATGACAAATGCACGAATATCTCTTCCTGGCTTTTCAATAAATTTCTGAATATAAACTGCTTTTTGTTGTGGAGAACCCAACACATCTTTATGCTCGATGATTGCTTCAAGAGCATCCATGTCATTTATTTTCGCCAATAATCTTCCCCATGAACCCACGTTTGGTTTAATCACCACAGGAAATCCGCCCATTTGTTCTATTGCTTGTCTTGCTTCATCAATACCAAAAACTAGTGCAAACGCCGGTGTCGGAACATTAGTTTTTTCCAGCGCAAGTGAGGTTAGAAATTTATCTTCACAAATACTTGCAACTGCTGAAGAGTTAATAACCGGAATGCCTACTGATTCTAAAAAGTGCGTTGCATATGTTCCTTTTACCGTTGAAATACAACGTTCTAACGCAATATCAAAATTGGCCATATACGTCGCAGGATTAAAAATTTCACTACGAACATCAATTAACTGTGTTGCAATTCCTGCTTTTTTTGCAGCTTCAATAATGAGTTTTTCATCAGCACGAATAGTAGTATGAAGAATACCGAGAGTAAGCATATTGTTTGAGGATATAAAATACCTTACTCTCCCCAATCCTCCTCGACATCTGGGGCTTTTGCAATGATTGCCTTCTGTTTAGTAAGACTTTCAACAACTAATTTCGATTTGCAATAAGAACATGAAATAACTTCTGACACTTGAGTGTCAGAAGGAAGCGTCACTGGTGCGTCACAGATTGGACATGTTCCTGAAAAGTCTTTCATAGTATTCATTATATGGCTTTAAATAATACTGTCAATTTTTTAATATAATTTGACAAATATGGTAAAAAATGTTACATATGTAACATGATAAGTACAACGGAAGTCGTTCATGACCTGATTCAGAATTCTCCTCTTTTGGAAGATGGTCTCGCGCGGGGAATCATAAGTTATTCGGCACTTGCTCGGGATATTCGGCCCCATATTGAAAAAAAACTCATGAAATCAATTACCAGAGGAGCTATTGTGATGGCACTGAAACGATCGAGCATCCTTTTGCAAAAAAGAAGCCGTACTATACAACATATTGTTAAGCTAAATCGTTTATCAGTTCGCTCTGGCTTAGTTGAATTCACCTATAACAACTCTGATACCATTGTTGAAAAATATAAAGAGGTTTTCGCGGTGGCTGAAAAGCGAAAAGATGTCTTTTGTACATTGTCACAAGGTGTACGAGAAACAATGATTGTTATCGGAGAAGAAATAGCTGTAGAAGTAGAACGTATTTTTAAGAATGAGCGATTAATTGCCAAAATAGAGAACCTCTCGTCGATTATTATTTTACTTTCCAAAGAAACCGTCAATACTCCGGGTGTTTATTACTCTATCCTCAAACTTCTTGCCTGGAATGGGATAAGTTTTGTAGATGTCATATCAACCTATTCAGAGCTAACGATTATCTTTAGCAATAATGAAATCGATAAAGCATTTTCTCTACTCAATCACTACAAAGATAATTAGTATTCATTTCTTTTTTTGACCAACCTACTTTATTTTGCTATTCTTATTTCTCATATATGTCATCTCCAGATATTGAACCATTTCAGTGCTATGATCATACTTCACGCAGACAAGGGGAAATAAAGCCGCGTTATCGCCCATATGACATTGCGGTCATACGTGCAGATCAATTACCATTTGATCCTGTCATCTTACTTCGGGGTAAAAATAAAAAAGGAATTCCTATATTTGTCTCAGAGACACAAAAAATACCGATTATAGTGTATCCTTTAAAACCTGATGCTAGATCAGGTACAAAACCATATACAGCATATGCATTAAGAATTGAAAGTACACCACAACCTCACAACGAAAGAATTCTTATACGAAGAGGTAAGAATAATTACTATATTGGCGCCGGCACTTCTGTACAGATTGCTGAATAAACTGTTTTATTCTTTATGCAACTACTTCTACTTCTAACTCCGGTTTAAAACCAAATTTATTCATAAATACTTCCGTAATTGCTGTAATAATTCCTTCTACTTCATTCGCTTTCGCATTGCCGAGATTAGAAATATAATTGTTATGTTTTTCTGAAACCTGTGCGTTTCCTACTTTGTATCCACTAAAACCTAATCGACCAATCACATACGCCATACTCACTTTCCCATACCATTTCTTTTCAACCATTTCTTTCATATCAGGCCAGACTGATAGCGTCTTCTCAATCTTGTCTTTCTCCACTATATTTTTGAAAATCGAGCCGCAGGATGGATAATCCATGGGATGATGTAAATCTCTGTAAGCTATATTCTTATGATAGACTGCTTCATCTTTTGCTAATTGTTCCATTGAGGCAGTTTCAAGTTGAAAAACAGCAGAAATAATAATCAAATCCTTATTATGTTTAAAAATGCTATCTCGATAGCCGAATTTGCATTCACTTCTTGAATATGTTGTGATTTTAAATAATGGGTCTGTCACATTAACCACATCAACTGACACCACAAAATCTTTGGTCTCTGAACCAAATGCACCTGCATTACCTCGTATTGCTCCGCCAACACTACTGGGAAGTCCACCTGCCCAACCAAGACCGACAAGATTTTGCGAAAAGGAATATTTAAGCAAACTATCAAACGTCGCTCCGGCAAATGCAGTAATTTGCGCGTTTTGTTCAAGTTTAAAATTATCATTACCTGACTGAAGAAGAATAACAATACCGGATAATCCATCATCGGGAATAAGGAGATTCGCTCCAAGTCCTAAAACATAGATAGGACGAATTTTTTCTTTTAAAACATGAGCCAGTGTTTCTAGAAGTTCTTTTTTGTTAGAAACTTCAATAAGTTGACGTGCTTCTCCACCAATATGGTAGTAAACAATGTCAGAAAGCGGGATGTGAGAAAGCGTACGCATTGAGGATAGTATAGCAAGTATTACTTAATTGCTACAATCGTATAGAGAATTTTTCCTGCGGGTGCTTCGACTTCAGCCACTTCTCCAATTGCTTTTCCAAGAAGGGCTTTACCTAATGGTGACTCATGAGAAATTTTCTTGGCAGTTGGATCTGCTTCCCATTCACCAACGACAGTATAATCTTCTTTTTTATCAGCAAGTTTGAGACTCACTTTCGATCCTAACTCAATAATCTGCTTGCCAGATGCATGTGTTTCTTTGATAACTGTTGCTTGTTTTAAGAGCTCTTCTAATTCTTCAATACGTCCATCAATAAATGATAACTCTTCACGAGCTGCAGAATATTCTGCATTTTCAGATAAGTCGCCCATGTCTCTCGCCTGTGAAACACGATTGACAATCTCAGGACGTTTGATTTTAGAAAGCTCTTCAAACTCCTTCTTCAATTCTGCAAGTCCTTCTGCAGTTAAGTATATTTTTTTGTCATTCATAGGTTTTTAAAAGAAAATCTCTCCAAAGGAATATTGGGAGAGATTGTGCAATCTTTGCGAGTATAGATAATCGGTTTGGCTTTGTCAATGCCCCATAGGGAGTTACTTTCTGAAGCTACTGACTTCTTTTCTGAGGCTAAAAGAGTAAACCGATGCAAAATATTGCTCCGGTAATCATGGGGGTGAAATGCTGCTATTCCGGCGTTGACAACTTCCGACGTTTGGTGTCGACGAATAATCCATAATTGAAAAAGACGAACAATTGGTTCAAGCTGCGAATAAATGAAACAAAATATTGGTAAAAAGAGATTTTTTCTTCCCTTTAAAAACTTTTGTTCGTAAGAGAAATGAGGCAGGATATTTTTTATCCACTCATTCGCAAGTAGGAATTTATTATAGGTATTGGCCGTATCATACAAACATCTCAATTGTGCTATCTCATACGCAGTATAGACCTCATGTCTCTTCTCAGAAAATGCCAAATGTTGTGTGTCGAGCAGAAAGTTTAAACATATTTTATCTTGAGCAACGGCTTCTCCTCTTTTCCGTCGTTTCCCTAATATTTGCAATAGTCCTAAAAGCATGAGACGCGTGATCCACACTGTTTTTGCCTCTGCAATGACAAACAAGTCAATGTCATCACTTTCCTCAGCATTCAGGCGCGCCAAACTACCGCTAATGCCAACATAGCGAACTGTAGGAATAAAAGAAAACCATTTCGTAAGAGACTGTACCTGTGTTAATTTTTGCAAACTGACAATTTTCCTTCTTTTCCGCACTGCAATTATCTTTTTTCGTCCTTTCAAATAATAATATGGCGCATTATAGGAAATTTGGTGCCTTACCAACTGTTGCAAGGCATTCCTACACTCTGTTTTCGTCATTGGTTTCCGAGCAATAAGATACTGCCAAATCTCTCTTTCAGTCATCGGGAAATCAAAGAGGTCGCTATAACAAATTGTTTCGAGGACAGCTGCACTATTCTCCATATAGTTGAAAAACCTTATTCATCGAAGTAGATAAGGTACTTACTGCCGCATCGGCTGTTTTACTGCCAGAAACTTGTGTGATGGCATCGTTTAATGCTTGTGTACTCGCTGTATTAATACCAGCATCGAATGTATCATCCATAAACACCGATGAAACAGCATCCGGCCCTTGCTCAACAAATGGATAGATCAGTGTATTATTTTTTATTGTATCTGCCAAGTCCTTTCTAGCATATGGTTCACCAAATCCGCGAACTTTCGCTGCATTTGTATAAAATTGCTGCTGTGTATCTTTTTGTGTTAAGTATTTCATAAATAACATGGCCTCCTTTGGATGTTGGCTTTTTACGGACACACCTTCTGCCCAATAATTAGCCACTGTTCGTTTCACGCCAAATAATGTTGGCATAGGATGAATTTGGAATTTTAACGTCGGATTCAAAGAACGAATCGTATATATATCCCAGGAGTAACCAATATACATGGCCAAATTCCCTTTGGCGAACATTTGTAAAGAGGTTGGCAAACTACTATCCCAGGTCGCACCTGTGCTATTAGCAAAATTAGTGTAGTACTGAAGCGCTTTTCCTGCATTGACAGCATTCGCACTAATGTTATCTGGAGTAACATCACTATCTGCCAATAACAAACCGACGATGTCTGATGCATGACTGATATTTTGCATTGTACCCATTGCCGCCCCTGCAGTCGTTATCGTACCATCAGCGCCTTTCACGGTAAGATGCTGGGCTGTTGTCGTAAAATCATCCCAATCAGTCGGTACCTTCGTGCTTTGAAGAATATCAGGATTCACATACAACGCGAGCGTATCAATACTTAATGGCACACCATAGATAGCACCGTTATGGACTAAATCACTCGAAACAACTGGAAAAAACGTATTTGTATATTCCTGCGTACTGATTACGCTTTGTGTAAATGGAGCAAGCACACTGGCTACCATCGGATACCAGGTATTTTGAAAACGGAAAATGTCCGGTCCTTTACCGGCGTTAATTCTGGCAACAACGAGTTTAGGATAGGCTTGATTATCTTGTACAAGCTTTTTTAAGTCCTGTTCTTCATAATCAATAGTAATATTAGGATTTTGCTTTTCAAAACCGTCTATCAGTGGCTGCATAATCTTTTTATCTTCCCAAATTCCCCAATATACGAGCGTTACTTTCCCGTTCGATGACCCAGTGAGTCGAGGAAGTAAAAAAATGAGTCCTCCGCCAATCAAAAGAATGAGAACCAATAGCGCGATGGCAATTTTAATCAATGTACTTAGAGAAGAGTGAGATGATGGTGTCGCCGGTAAGGGCTGCCCACTCTTTTGGACAGGTGCAACGGGAGAAACAGGTGGAGTAGCAGGCATAGGAGGAACTGACGGCACAGATGGTGGTGCAGTGGATGGTGATGCAGATGGATCAAAAAGAACATTTTCCGCCATATATTGTAGATATATAGTATAGTATAATATCTATTACCCTTCTAGCAAATCTATGGCGAAGCTTATTCATGTTTTTCATCACCACGTAAAACCGATTAGTCGAATGTTATTCTGGTTTACTCTCGGAGGCATTCTGGGCCTCTTTTTCTTCGCAAGTTTCGTTTTTATTTTTTATCAGCAAGTGTATCATAATCGTGTCTATCCAGGCGTCATGGTAAATAATATTGATTTTTCCGGCAAGACACAAGCCCAAGTGTACGCCTATTTTGCAAACCAAAATAGCCATATTGCAGGAGCAAAAATACAAGTTCGCTATAATGACAAAATTGCTACTACTTCAGCGCAAGCATTACAAATGGGGTATGATGCTAACTTACTATCGCAACAAGCGATAAGCATCGGTCGATCGACAGATTTAATCTCTAATGCAAGCCTGTTATTTCAATCCTATATCGATAATGTACGCCTTCCTGCCTCATATACATATAACGATGCTGTACTTCTCTCACTCATACAACCTATGGTAAAGCAAATTAATGTCTCTCCTATAAATGCCAGTTTCTCTTTTGACGGATCACGAGTGAAAACATTTACTCTTTCTCAAAATGGAACACGGGTGAATGTAAATACATTGAAACAACAAATAGCTATGAGTATTCCCTCACTTCTTGCTTCAAAGCAGCAATTGCTCACCTTTACGCTCCCTGTCGACACAGTGAAACCACAAATCACCACGGAAAGCGTCAATAATTATGGCATTAAAGAATTAGTGGCAAGTGGCACATCTCTCTTTGCCGGCTCAATCCCTAGTCGCGTGTTCAATGTCGCACTCGCAGCAAGTCGACTGAATGGAACGCTTGTGCCACCAAATACTGTTTTTTCTTTTGACCAATCAGTCGGCGATATTTCCTCGTTAAGTGGTTATAAGCAAGCATATGTCATCGCCAATGGTCATACAGTGCTTGGTGACGGTGGTGGAGTTTGCCAAGTGTCAACGACACTCTTCCGAGCCTTATTAAACGCTGGTGTACCGATTGTTGAACGTCATGCACATGCATATGAAGTACATTACTATACTGAAGACGCACCACTTGGTTTTGATGCATCTATCTATTCTCCTATTGACGATTTGAAATTTAAAAACGACACAGGGCATTATCTGCTCATTCAATCGGTTATGGATTCAGCCAATCAACGTTTGACGTTCAATCTCTATGGAACGAAAGATGGTCGAACAGTTTCTCTCTCTCAACCTGTCATCTCAAATCAAACACCTGCGCCACCGCCTCTGTATCAACCTGATCCAGATTTGCCAAAAGGAACATTACAACAAACAGATTTCGCAGCCCCTGGTGCAACAGCGGTATTTACGAGAACAGTAACAAAAAATGGAAAAGTAATCATTGCCGATACATTTACATCAGTCTACCGACCTTGGCAAGCTGTCTATTTACAAGGAACCAAGTAAAATTTCTAATTTCTAATCGATTTCCAATGAATAAAATTCAAAAAATTAAACATTTAGACTTCATTAGAAATTAGAATTTATTTATATGATTATTCAATTTGATCAACTTGCTAACAATAACCACTTGCTCATAACCAATAACCAACGTATTGTTCTCGTCGGTGGCGTTTTTGATCTGCTGCATATTGGTCATCTTCATTTTCTAGAAAAGGCAAAAGAAGCAGGCGATGTTTTAGTTGTATTGTTAGAAAGTGATAGCTCGGTGAAAAAGAAAAAAGGCAATAACCGACCGATTAATATTCAAGCAGATAGAGCAACTATGCTCGCAGCGCTTCGTCCAGTCGATCATATTATCTTACTACCTGACCCCACGACTGATATAGATTATCAAAACGTGACCAAACTTCTCAAACCTGCTATAATTGCAACCACAATTGGCGATCCCTATCTTGCCCAGAAACAGAGCGCTGCAAAAAGCGTCGGTGCGCAGGTTCGAGAAGTTATTCAGCAAATTGATGATAAATCCACTTCACACCTCGCACAATTATTAGCGAAAGAAATATTATGAAAACAATTATTGGATTATTCTTATTACTTTTTGTTATCGTATTAGGTACAGCATCGTATATGAATGGCAGAGGTTTTTCATTGACACCAAAAGGAAGTACGGTAACGATTGGAAAAACGACATTCCCTGTCGAAGTGGAGAAAACTGAAGCAGCCAGAGAAAAAGGCTTATCAGGCCGTAGTAGCCTTGCAGCAGGTCATGGTATGCTGTTTTTATTTGACACACCCAACCGCTATGCATTCTGGATGAAAGATATGAAATTCCCAATTGATATTATCTTTATCAATGGCTCTCGTGTTGTAAGTGTTTTTCCCAATGTCCCGGCACCTGTTGCCAGCGTTCCTGACAGCTCGCTTCCCGTGTATGTCCCAACAAGTGCTGCAGATAAAGCGCTAGAATTACCGGCCGGAACGGCCAAAAAGGATAACATTAAAATTGGCGATACAGTCACGACTTCTTTATGATCATCCTCGGCATTGAAACATCCTGTGACGAAACCAGCGTAGGGATTGTCGAACAAAAAGATAATCAGCTTACTATAAAAGCAAATGTCACAGCTACATCTCTACAACTCCACAGTAAAACCGGCGGTATTATTCCAGAAATCGCAGCCCGCGAACAAGTAAAGTATATGTTGCCTGTTTTACAACAAGCGCTTAAAAAAGGTTTAAACTTTGATCTTTCTAAATACCAAATACTTAATACTAAATACTCCGTCCCCATCGATGCCATTGCCGTCACCTATGGTCCAGGCCTCATAGGTTCACTTCTGGTTGGTGTTGAGACAGCCAAGACACTCAGTTATATCTGCAATAAACCCATCATCCCAGTCAATCATATGTTGGGCCATATCTACGCCAACTGGCTTTCTCCATCATTGTCCATTATCAATTCTCCATTGTCCATTCAGTTCCCTGCTCTCGCGCTCGTCGTCTCAGGAGGACATACAGATTTATTATTATTGAAAAATCATAGTGAATATGAAGTTTTGGGAGGGACCAGAGATGACGCTGCTGGGGAATGTTTTGACAAATGCGCGCGTCTTTTAGGCTTTGATTATCCAGGTGGACCCAAGATTGCAGAACTGGCGAAGAAAGGTGATAACAAAGCGTTTCACTTTCCCCGTCCCATGCTTGGCAGTCATGATGCCGATTTTTCTTTTTCAGGGCTAAAAACATCATTTCTGAATATGACGAAACAACATTTACCGCTTTCCCGAACAACAATACCAAATTCAAAAGCTGGTTGGGTACAAACACCAGTCGAAAATGATTTATCAGATAAAGAAAAAGTAGTGCTATATAATCTCTGCGCGTCTTTAGAAAAGGCAATTGTCGATACATTAGTGAAGAAAACCATGCATGCAGCAGAAGAGCACGGAGTGAAATCTATTCTCATTTCCGGCGGCGTGGCAGCCAATGATCTACTCAGAGAGCAATTTGAAAAACAAACAGTGCAAATGGGTATAAACTTTTTTGCTCCAACCAAAGATCTTTGTACTGACAATGGTGCCATGATTGCTGCAGCAGCATTTTTTAATAACAAGCCAGTAAATTGGCAAGACATCACTGTCGATCCTGAATTATATTATTGATTACTCTTCAATAACGATTGGATATAGGCTAGCCGTCTTGAAATTAATTCAAAATCGTTCCCAGTAAACGGAGCTGAGACCAGTTTCATATTTTGAGGAGATTTCGTTGCAAGTTGTAATTGCCGGATAGCAGGATTTTCTTCTAGACTATCAATTTCTTTTTGGTATTGCGCTAATTTTGCGACGTTTCCTGCTTTGTCGAAAAAATAAATACTCAATAGATCAAAATAGCTACCCGCATTCTTTACCAAAGATGTTGTAATTGGATTTGTATGTAGGCCTATTGTTAGATACGCATTAGCATCAACCCCAAGCGTTTCTTTTATATTTTTTTGCTTGTCTGCATCGACGTAGTCAAGGCTTAGAATTCCCGTGCCTGGCAAATCTCTTTGATCAACCGTAAATTCTTCCGGGAAAAACTGCGCATATAATGCATTATTTGCCTTCTCCATCACAGTAAATTTACCTTTGATATCATCTTTGGTCAAACCGCTACTAGAGAAAGTAACTGTTGGTTTTCCAGCCTGAGAACGCCCATGTGCAAGTAATAAAGGGTGCAATGTATCAAGAGTTGCTGCTGTCTCTTTTGCAACTTTTTCAACATATCCTCTATCCAGTCCCGGTATATAATCAAAACGTTCTTGGTCTGCCATACAATGATTATACAGAAATTTTCTTATTTGTGTAATCATGATAGAATATATGCCATGTCTCTCGCTACTGTCCTTATTGTCGTTCTGATTGGTGTAATCATTGCTGTCTTCTATTTCTTCAATAAAAAACTCTCTCAATTACAATCTCCCAAACAAGATCAAGCGCTCCTTGAATGGTTAAAGACGATGCAAACATCTTTAGAGACCACAAATAAGACGCTTAATGAGTCCCTGCACGCGAATTCTAACACAATGGTTCGTACACTGCAGGAAAATACCAAACAGCTGAATGAACGCCTAGATAAAGCTGCATCGGTAATTAAAGATGTCGGCGTGGAAGTTGGACAAATGAGTGAAATTGGAAGAAGCATGAAGGAATTACAATCATTTCTCAAAAGTCCGAAATTGCGCGGTAATATCGGCGAAGAAGTATTGAAAGATCTGATTACCCAAATGTTTCCCAAAAATAGTTTCCATTTACAGTATGCATTTAAAAATGGTGATAAAGTCGATGCAGCCATTCAAACTGATGCAGGGATCTTACCAATTGATTCCAAATTCCCATTAGAAAACTTTCAAAAAATGATGGAAGCAGAGGATGAAATAAATAAACTATCATTCCAAAAAGAATTCGTGAGAGATGTGAAACAGCACATTGATGCGATTGCCAAAAAATACATAGTTCCAGAAGAAGGTACTATGGATTTTGCATTAATGTATCTTCCAAGTGAATCGATTTATTATGAAATCGTGAATCTTAATGAACTCATGAATTACGCCAAACGGAATCGCGTCTATATAGTTTCTCCAAGCACGCTATATGCGCATCTCCAAACAATCCTTCTTTCCTACGAAGGAAAGAAAGTCGAAGCACGGTCACGTGAGGTACTCAAATTATTACGCGGATTACAAACAGATTATGAAAAGCTTAATGAAAATATTTCAATACTCGGAAAACATTTGGCCAATGCTTCATCACAATTCAGCAATGTGACAATCCAATATTCACAATTTGGTAAAAAATTACAGACCAGCCAAATGCTGGAAGAACAAACAGTGGAAAAAATAGGAGAATCAAATTCTTTAGAGTAATTTTTTGAAGTCTTCGACCGTGAGATTAATTGGCTTCAATATACCATTTCGCAATGTTCCTTTTTTTAGCACTTTGTGCATCGGAACCGTTATAGTTTGTTTCTGATGCGGAAGTCTTCGCATAAGCTTCACATGACTTCCTTTTTGCGTTATCACGACGAATCCTATCTTTTCAAGAGCTTTAATCGTTTCTTTTCCAGAAACTTGTGGAATATTACTCATCTAAAGCGAAATTGAAACCGGAACCATAAATTGGTCTTTTATATCTGCTGTTTCTTCTTCTTTTTCGTCACTATCTTCAAGATACAAGGTTATTGCTTCTTTAATATTTTCTAATGCTTCTTCAAACGTTTCTCCTTGGGAAGTACACCCTGGTAAAGATGGCACCCAAACTGAAAATCCACCCTCGTCTTCTTTTTGAAACATCGCGTTATAGTTCAATATCTTCTTTTTCATATACGTCTATTTTAACATAAGCTGTCAAAGCCCGATAAATTGCTCTATCTTCCCTTGATCTTTCGTCACACCTTTGCTCAAAAGCATATCAGCAATGCCAGAAATGAATTCTATTCCACCTGAAATATAATAATAATTTGCTTTCAAATCGGGAACATACTTCAAGATCATTTTCTCATCGATTCTTCCTGTTTCTTCGGACCAATTTTTTGCAAATCTCTGACTCAATGTATAAATTACTTTTATTTTTTCATTCTTTTTTTCAATTGCTTTTAATTCATCATAAAATAACATTTTTTCAGGTGTTGAAAAACTGGCAAGTAAAATAATATCGTATTCAAGTCTTTCGTTTTCCACTGTTTTTAACATACTAAAAAACGGCGTAATGCCAACACCTCCCGATAACAATAATGACGTCGTGGGTTTACTCAGATCAAATGTAAAACTGCCAAGTGGAAATTCTAGCTTTACTGTTGTATCATTTTCCATTTTAAATAACTCTTTTTTAAATGTACTTATTCCTTCCTTCACGCTAATTGCCAGTATATCTGTTTCCAGCGGAGATGAACTTATGCTGAATAATCTATTATTTTCGGCAACGTCGTCTATAAATGGTAACTTCACTTTCAAATGTTGCCCAGGGAGAAATTTTTCAACAATTTGTGTTCGATCGAAATAAAATGTCCAGACATCTTCACTCGCTTTTTCTTTTTTTAGAAAAATAGCTTCATAAGTCTTTGGTGTATTCATGTTAGAAGTATAACAAATATAAATCTGAATGACTGCCTTACTTCGTCATTACGAGACCTCGCTTAGCGAGGCGAAGCAATCTACTCAACAACAAAAAGATTGTCGCGTCGTCTGCGACTCCTCGCAATGACGAATTTATCAAATACTAAGTCGTTACGCTTTTTCCTTTTGCATTTATCATTTTACTTTTGCTATGATGGTTTCCCATGAGTAAATTCGATTTCAGTACCCTTAATGATGAGCAACGCACTGCAGTCTGCCATGATGAAGGACCACTGCTGATTATCGCAGGAGCCGGAACTGGAAAAACCACCGTGGTGACCAAACGTATGCAACATCTCATTTTAGAAAAAGGTATTGCACCGTCAAATATTCTCGCTTTAACATTCACCGAAAAAGCAGCCGCCGAAATGGAAGCTAGAATCGACGAATCACTGCCACTTGGCTATAGCAATTTATGGATTGAAACATTCCATGCATTTTGTGATCGCATTCTACGTCAAGAAGCCATTCATATTGGCCTGAACCCACGGTATCAATTACTTACTGAAGCCGAGACACTATTATTTCTTAAAAAACATTTATTTGATTTTCAACTCGATTACTTCAGACCCATGGGAAACCCTATGAAATTTCTCCAAGGCATGATTCAACATTTCAGTCGATTAAAAGACGATGATATAACGCCTGAACAATATTTAAATTATGCAAATAGTCTACAAAAAAATGCAGACATTGAAGAGAGCGAAAGAAAACAAACAATCGAACTCGCATATGCATATAAAACGTATGAAGAGTTAAAAGCAAAAAATGGTGTCATGGATTTTTCTGATTTAATCAGTAATACATTACATCTATTTCGAAGTCGTCCACATATTCTTAAAAGTTATCAAGAACAATTTAAATATATTCTCGTCGATGAATTCCAAGACACCAATTACGCCCAAAATGAGATGGCGATTCTCTTGGCAGGAAAGAAACAAAATATTGCCGTTGTCGGCGATGACGATCAATCTATCTATCGCTGGCGCGGAGCAGCTTTGGCAAATATGCTGCAGTTTCGTTCACATTTTCCTAAAGCAACAGTTGTGGCATTGACAAAAAACTATCGGTCAACACAAACCATTCTTGATCGAGCTTATGACGCAATTCAATTTAATAATACCGATCGATTAGAAGAGAAAGAAGGCATTGCCAAGAAATTAACCTCTGAACGAAATATTACTGGAAGTCCGGTTGAATTTATTCTCTCAAATCGAGCCGAAGATGAAGCAGAAAATGTCGTCAAGATAATCAAACAAGAAGTTAAAAAAACAAATAGACCATATAATGAATTTGCAATTTTAGTCAGAGCCAATGACCATGCCCAACCATTCGTCAGAGCACTCGAACACGCCAGAATCCCTTATCAATTTTTAGGACCAGGACATTTGTATCAACAAGAAGAGATCAAAGATCTCATCGCCTACTTACATGTTTTAGCAAATTTTAATGACACGGCATCGTTATATCGACTCTTAACATTCAGCATTTTCGATATTGAGGCACGCGATATAGCAGCACTGCTCAATTATTCCAAAAGACAACATATATCACTTTTCGAGGCTATGGAACAGGTAGATGAAACACCTTTGACACCAAGTGGTAAAGAAAAAATAATACATATTACTGACATGCTAAAGAAACATCTGGCTAAAGTTCCTTCTGACACAGCCGGACAATTACTTTATTATTTCTTTGAAGACTCTGGCCTCATGGGTTATTACCTGGATCCAAAAACCGCAAAAACAGATAAAGAGGCACAAAATATCGCTAAATTTTTCGATAAACTACAATCCTTTGCTGCCAATCATGACGATGCATCAGTCTTCGCAGCAGTTGATTGGATTGACTTGGCAATGGAATTAGGCGAAAGTCCATTGTCAGCTGAAGTTGATTGGTCGAGCAATAATGCAGTCAATATTTTGACAGTCCATTCGAGTAAAGGTTTGGAATTTCCGTATGTCTTCGTCGTTAATCTTGTGACACAACGATTTCCTAGTCGGGATCGTAAGGAACAAATTCCCGTCCCTCAAGCACTCATCAGAGAGGAACTGCCAACCGGAGATGAAAACATGCAGGAAGAACGAAGACTATTTTACGTTGCCATGACGAGAGCAAAAGATCGATTATTTCTTACTGCCTCTAAATTCTATGGGGATGGGAAACGCGAACGGAAACTATCACCCTTCGTCATTGAAGCATTAGGACAAAATTATGTTGATACTGTTCTTAATAAGCATACCTTAGAACAGAATTCTCAACAATTATCCCTTCTTGATATGTTTAATGACAATGTACAAAACGAGAACATACAACAAGAAACCCAAGATAAAAAAGTTTCATTTTCAATTGTCAATTCTCCATTGTCAATTACATACATTTCCTACTCTCAAATCCAAACCTTTACCACCTGTCCATTACATTATAAATTACGATATGTGCTTAATTTCCCTCCTCCTGATTCACCTGCGTTAAGTTATGGTATCAGTGTGCATAGTACATTACGTGATTTCTTCTTTCCACTTTTACAAAAGCAACAATTACAACCAGAGTTAATGCATGAAATATTACAAAAAAACTGGATACATTCTGGTTATACGAGTAAACAACACGAACGGCAAGCCTTTGAACAAGCCCATAAAATGCTAGCAGATTTTTCGCAAAGAAGCCTGCTTGTATCTATCAACCCACTTGGCATAGAACTTCCATTTAACTTTTGGCTAAATAGGTTAAAAGTCGGAGGTCGCATCGATCGTATTGATCAACTACCAGACGGGAAAATAGAAATTATTGATTATAAAACAGGACATAATCCTCCTGATGAAAAAAAATTGTTAACGGATATGCAGATGACATTTTATGCCTTAGCTGTAAATCAATTAAAAGATTCATTTTTCAACAGACAACCGAAAGATATTTTGCTTTCACTCTATTATATTGAAGAAGATAAGAAACTAACCACTACAAGAACTATTGAACAATTAGAAGAAGCCAAGCAATTTATCCTCGAGAAAGTAAAAGAAATATCAGAAAGTGATTTCCGCTGCAATCACAGTCGATTCTGCAATGATTGTGAATATAAGATGCTCTGTAATAGCTAGTACATATATATTTATACTAAATAGTTAATTAATTAATATAATTTATATACTTAATACTTGAAAATGTTGTTTTTGTCTGTTATAAATATGTAATGGCAGAACAGGAACCAAGAAGAATGGGAAAGAGCAAGAAATGCGCAGGTAAAGTTATTGGATATAAGCAAGAACAAAAATCGTCACCTCAAAGACCAAATGATTTACAAAAGGAATCATTAAACCTAAAGCAAGATCAATTCCGCAGGTATGCCGAAGATTTTGCTGCAGCCTTCGGCGAACCGGGCACGCTTTTTCCTCCTTTCGATAAAATAGCCAAAGAGCTCAATATATAAATTCTTCTTTCCTTGACACTCTTATAGGATATGATATACTGGTAATGTCCTAGGAAGCTGGTCACTACCCCGTTACAGCTTTGGCTAGATCAAACATACTTTATTTACTTGAAAAACAAGACGAAATAAAACGTTGAAAAAGATCTATTTGAAGCTGTAACGGGGAGGAAAGTCCAGACAGCAGTAATGCAGGGAATGGAGCGCAAGCTCCGACTAGTAATAGCTGGTGTTCAAGCTCTTTTTGCAAAGTTTTACTTTGCATATCTCACATATAGAGTTTGAAACAGATTCTGAATCGACAGAATTTGAGAGTAACAGAGACGAGTGAGTATGAAACGGCTAATCCCACCCGCTGCAATTTCCGACAGATGCGAAATACCCGCCAGGGAAATACGTGCATTACCGAGCATCGAAGTTCGAAAGCACTTGCCGAATAGGCGAGCACGATGAAAGTTAAACATCATTGTGAGATAGATTGTGACAACAAACAGAATCTGGCTTATATGCTTCCTAGGACACATTTGAAGTATTATTTGTTTATTCGATTATTCGTTATTTAATTATTGGATTATTTATTGAGATGTTTGAGGAGTAGCAGGTGGTGTCGATGATGCATCTGGAGTATTTCCGTTCTCATTCTTGATCTTTTCCAAATAGACCTTTACTTCATTTAATAAATCAGCCGGAGTTATTTGGCTTTTAATAATATATCCGTTCCCTAATTCTAATGCAGATTTTATGTTTGCCTCATTATCTAAAGCAGTAAGAAACACCACGCATTTATTGGGAACTGCTACCATTTCGCTTTTTAACTTCCTCATTACCTCGAGCCCATCCATAATAGGCATAACAATATCCAGAAGTACGAGGTCGTATCCGCCAATTTTCATTTTCTCATATGCATCTTGTCCATTGACGGCTGTGTCCACAGTATAACCGGCACTTAAAAGAGTTTCGTTATAGACATCGCGGATGAATAAATCATCTTCAACAAGAAGTATTTTACTTTTATCCATATTGTTTAGTGGTCAGAAATCCACGTATTATCGAGTGACTGAAATGGGTACACCACCTTCAACCAACGGGGCAGATACTGTTACTCGATTATTATTATTTACCGTTACAGCCACAACTTTATAGCCTGTATCATAACTCGAGCAATTTGATACTTGGTTTCCCCCATCTGGAGATTTTGGATCTGTCGGTAACGCTGCAATGTATGTAGGAGATAAAAGCGGACATAGATTGATGCTACCAGCTGGCGCGGATGGACCATTTGCGATTTCCCTGACTGTTCCATCAATAGTAACACTATTGCTATCTATTGGTAACGCGCCACGATTATCTGCTTGAAATTGACTAATAGAGTTAAGAATTGCATTCACATCGGCAGCACGTTTCGTATCATTCGCTTGACGGAATTGTTTCGCAGGATTAATAGCAACAAGAACTATCCCCATAAGTACCGCTAAAATGCCGATAACAATAAGCAGTTCAATAAGGGTGAAGCCTTTTTGCATTTTCAGATATTTTTTCAACCCAGATATGGTCTTATACATAAGTATGTATTAAGTATTACGTAGGTCTTCAATACTTGTCAACTACTACAAAACGTATCAGTTTCTAGTAAGATTCTTTACATTTTCTCTTATTCTGCATAGAAAAGCTTGCCTCAATTCGATAGACTGAGGAATAGAAAATGCAGAATCGATCAAAAGAGAAAAGCTATTTAACTGCTTTTTTAAACGCCTTACCTGGAACAAACCCAGGTATCTTACGAGCTGATAAAGTGATCCTCTCTCCTGTTTTGGGATTACGGCCTGGTCGAGCTGCACGTTTTCGAACAGTGAATGTTCCAAATCCTGTGAGAACAACTTTCTCTCCTCTTTTGAGAGA
>Ga0068855_100004082_pt1 | contig 17811 bp, 17 predicted proteins | sample KBSCornC52_FD_66592 | JGI IMG/M metagenome (GOLD analysis project Ga0068855, IMG submission 66592) | Corn rhizosphere microbial communities from Kellogg Biological Station, Michigan, USA - KBS Corn C5-2 | ecosystem: Host-associated > Plants > Roots > Rhizosphere > Soil ...
TATAGGATGCACAACTTCAAGTTCTTGTCCAAATGGTGGCACTTGTAATACTAGCACGCATACTTGTTCATGGCCGGCATGTAACACTGCAGGCGGCTACTCATGTCACAACCCTATAAATTGTCAAGCCGGGACGGCCGGTGCATTTTGTGATGCAAACGGATCACAATGCTGTATACCGATAACAGCAACTCCGATTCCATCACCAACATCAACTCCCCCGCCTGCTGGAAAAACATGCAACACAGATAACGCAGCAGGCGTTTGCTATCTGGGATCTACATGCCCAGGAGGAACAGAGAATGTTCCAGACATAAATAATGTATGTGGAACAACAACAATTTGCTGTACAGCTATTCCAACTCCGACAAATACTATAGCACCAACGGCTACATCGATTCCAGGAGCACCTACTGCTACGGATACAATAGTTCCGACAACAGGACCCGGAACTCCGACTTATACACCAGTTCCCACACAAGTCCCTGTCGTGAGTTTCACACCTGAAATTCAGGAAGGATCTGCTATTTGTACAGCTCCAGGTACTGCATTACATGTCACAGTTGCATCCCAAAATGGGGGAGGCACAGGCTATTCCTTTACTGCCTCACTTCCTAATAACGATGGGACTGCGACAGGTGCAGTAGATGGCGGATTCCAAACACTTACTCTTCCTGATTCGAGTAATCCAGACGCAGTCTTCTACGAAACCAATTCACAAATAACTATCAACTTTACAGTTACCTTAAGCGACGCAGTTGTCTATACCGGATCCGCGACAATTAATAACACATGTCAACAATCACTTACAGGAACACCCACCGATACTCCTATTATTTCTCCATCACTTACCCCAACCGGAACATTAACCCCTACTGTGACACCGACAGCAACACCAACCACTTCACCACTTACATCTACGCAATTTAATCTGAATGTGCATTTACATGACATCGGAGATACAGGAGATAATGTAAGTACGTTATCTTCACTAAGCAATAAAAACCCAGTAGATAAGACTATTACTGTTACAGTAGGCGCACTTGGGGATTCCAGTATACCAAACAATACATTCTCTGCTGCAGGAAAACTTTTCTTTAATGGAAATAGTTATACAACGACTAACCCTGCAACAAACCAAACCGAACCAATAGTCTTCTCTCCACAATTACCTAATGGGTCATACGCCTTTAAGATAATTAGCCCTAAATACTTAGCCAAACAAATTCCCAATATCATTGCGATCAATGGTCCAGGTACCTACACATTGCCTGATGTATCCTTGACAGCTGGAGATGTAAATCTGGATAATCAATTAACAATCAATGACTATACGACAATTCTCAGTTGTATAAATAACAAGACTAGTTGCGATGCAACTATCCATAGTCGAGCGGATACAAATGACGACGGAGCAGTCGATGCCACAGATGAAAATTTATTTCTAAGAGAATTATCTGTACAAGCAGGCCAATAATGATATGAAAAAATTGAAAAATACAATTAAATATTATTATAAAAAGCTACTGAGTTATTATAATAAACGTGTAAATACCACTGAGAAAAAGAAGTTGTTTCTTGGGATAGTATTTTTATGTGTGATAGTTATTCTCCTACTTATCGGCATACTCATAAGCCATAAGTCACCGCCGGTAAATACAGGACCTAATCAAACAACCATTTATTTTCAACCGCAACAATTCAGTATTTCTGTGGGAGCAGTAGGGAACTATACATTTCCTATTTATATCAAATCAGGAACCAATCAAGTCTCAGGTGTACAATTAAAAATGAGCTATGATCCAAAAATATTTACCAATGTTTTCCTCGGGCAAAGAGGATTTTTAGGACATGGCAATGTGCTCATCAATAAAACGGATCCGATTAAAGGTACACTTAACTACGCTATAGGAATAAGCCCTAATAGCGATCCGGCTACCGAAGATGGTATCTTTGCAGACCTCCACTTTACCTTAAAACCAAATGTGACATTTCCGACCTACCCACATATCACATCATTCGCTTTCACTCCAGGTACCGCAGTCGGTGATCAATCGTATCAATTCTCAACACTTTCCGGAGCATACGGCTTAGTAATTAATCTCACGAAATAGAGTCTGTTCCTCACAAATTTTGTTAAGCATTGCGAAAAATTATTTGCTTTGACAAAAAAAATATATATAGTGTTCATAATAGGTATTTTTATTTATCAATGAAAAAATATATTTCCCTTCTCGCTTTATTTCTTCTTTTCATTTTTTTCACTTTTAATAAGCAAACCCCACAAAGTGCATATGCACAAACTACAACAGAACCTTCTCCAACTCCAACACCCACACCTACAGCTTTTACTTTTAGCATTAGTCTCTCTGTTCCAATCGGTAGTATTTGTCTTAACGACATTCGTTCTATCGATTTAACCGTTGCTCCTTTGGATCCTTCAGTTATTGGACAACCATATACTTTTACCGCTTCTGACCCTGCTGCTCCTGAGGGAACCTATTCAGTAAGTAGTACCGTTGTTGCTGAAGGTAATACAGTGACACTTGAACTGCCTCCTGCAAGTGATTTTAATAACGGCGACAGCTTTACTGTTACATTTTCTTCTGCTGGTTTTCTTTTTCCTGTCCAATATACCGAAAATTGTGGTAGTACTACACCAACTCCTACTGACACACCCACTCTTACCCCTACACCGACTCCTACGCCGCTTCCGTGTACAGCAGGTAGTAGTTACTGCATCACAACTCAACCAACTTCAATGTGCTTGGCAACCGGCGGACAAGTTGAGTTGGATGTTACTGCACCAGCCGGCTCAGATTACTTTAATGCAAATTATATCCCGAACGTCGGTGGGACAGCCTTAACCTTCAATGGAACGGTGAATACACCACTAACTATTCCTATACCTGCTACTTCTGACCAATCAATTAGCATTGGAGTTTTTTTTGATACACTTGGAGTAAGTAATTCCATAACCCTCTCTAATGATCCAAGTGCTTGCGTAACACCCACATCAACTCCGACATTAACGCCAATACCGACAGTAACCACCAGTCCTTTAACACCCACTGACACACTGACTCCTACCCCAACGCCAGGCCCAAACCAAATCGGCTTATCATTTAATATACTGCTTGATGGAATTGGTGCAGCAGGGGACCAAGTAAATCCGCAAGCAAACAGCCTCAGTAATAAAACCCCGAGTACAACTGCCATTTCTCCAAGAGTATTCGTCTATAACTCTGGCTCAGCAATCACACCTGTTAACACAAGTACCCAAAATTTTACCTATAATCCATCCAGTGGGAAATATGAAGGAATAGCATCTTTAGGCACAGCTGAAACACCTACAGATCAATATATTATAAAAGTATTAGTAAATAAATACTTACGTAAAAGCTTTCCTGGCATCATTTCGCTTAATGATAATGCTGTAGGAAACATATCACTTCCCGATATAACGCTTGTCAGTGGCGATGTCGACGGAGATAATGCATTAACGATTAATGACTACAGTACTATTCTTGACTGCATGAATAGTGGTCCTTCCTACACAACAGGGATAGCTGCGCAGGCTGACTTAAATGAAGATGGGGTAGTAGACGATAAAGACCTTAATCTCTTTCTACGAGAGTATTCGGTAGAGAAAGGCGATTAACTGAAATATTTATGGATACACTCCTTCATATACTTAAAAAAGTAAAAATAGGAAGAAAATATATAATCATTTATGCTGGCATTTTTCTTGTGATTGCTATACTTCTGTTTGTTCTGTTTAAATCTATACATAGGCAAACCACTACAACTACTGCTAAAAAAAACATCTACACCTTTAGTCCACCGGCAACGAGTCAAACGATATTGTCTGTGACTCCACAGAACGTCTCTCTTATTGCAACTACCACTCAACCACAAGTAAGTTATGTGAGTATGGATACAGGAAGTAATAAAGTGAATGCACTCCAATTATTACTTTCTTTCGACCCTTCCCTTATACAGATAGTCAGCATCCAACCTACTAATTCCTTTCAGCATGCCCAAGTACTTACAAATCAGATTAATAACACCAAAGGGACAATATCATATGCCATTGGTATAGCCCCAACACAAAAGCCAGTAGTTGGGAGTAATAACGTCTTACTAATTACCTATACCTTTACATCTTCTGTGGCAACAATGAAAAAACCCATTCATACATACATTGGCTTCCTCCCCAGTACGTCGGTAGGAGCGAGTGGATACATGTATAATAGTTTGAAAATAGCCTATCCGCAACATATTACTATTGACGAATAAAACACCATGACAAAGCAACAACAATTAGATGCAGTCGTTAAAGAAATTGAGCAGTGTACAATCTGTCAAAAAGATTCTATTGGTGTCGCAGTACCAGGAGAAGGAAGCGCTGAGGCAATAGTCATGTTCGTGGGAGAAGCACCGGGAAAGACCGAAGCAAAAACAGGTCGTCCGTTTGTCGGAAGATCAGGAAAATTATTGAGAAAACAAATTCAGGAAATCGGTTTAAAAGAAGAAGATATCTATATCACCAGCCCAGTCAAATATTTACCAAAACGGGGAACACCAAGCAAAGAACAAATTATGCATGCACAGACACATTTTCTGAAACAAGTGGATATTATTAAACCAAAGGTAATGGTATTGATGGGGAAAGTTGCTGCCTTGGGAGCATTGAATAGGGAAGTAGCAGTAAGTAAGCAGCATGGACAAATGATCAACGAGAATGGACGTATTTATTTCTTCATGTATCATCCAGCTGCAGCAATCAGATTTAATAAATTTTTACGAACATTTCAAGAAGACTTCCAAAAATTAAAAGTCGTCATTGACAGACTATAATTTTCAAGAGTACGATAACAGTATGTTACTCGCAATCATTGCCATCATTCTTATCGTTCTCTTTTTCTTAAGCGTAAAAATTCTTAATGAATTTGAGCGAGGGGTCATATTCTTTCTCGGAAGGTGTACCGGCGTTCGTGGTCCTGGTCTTATTTTGCTCATTCCTATATTTGAAAAAATGACCAAAGTTACGCTGCGAACCATAACCATGGGTATTCCTTCACAAAAAATTATTACCAAAGATAATGTTTCTATCGACATAGCAGCAGTCGCATATTACATGGTTGTTGACCCACAAAAGTCGGTGATCGCTATTGAAGATGTGTATAGCGCAGTCAATCAAATTAGCCAAACAACGGTCAGAAATGTAATTGGTCAATTTGAACTTGATCAATTATTATCACAAACTGCACAAATTAATTTACAAATAAAAGATGTAATCGATGGCCATACAGAACCTTGGGGGGTCAAAGTAACTGCGGTTGAGATAAAAGATATAACACTTCCTGATAATATGCAACGCGCAATGGCAAAAGAAGCCGAAGCCGAACGAGAACGAAGAGCCAAAATCGTCGCAGCAGAAGGAGAGATGCAAGCAGCAACGAAATTAGGAGAAGCAGCTGATGTCATCACGCAACATCCAATCGCACTGCAATTGAGAACCTTACAAACAATGGCTGAAATCAGTGTTGAGAAAAATTCAACCATTATTTTCCCAGCCCAATTCATGACTACTGTACAAGAAGCATTTGCAGCAATGAAAAATGATTTAGTGAAATCATAGACTAGTATTTTGTATAGAGAAAGCAAAAACGTATTTTTGAGAAATCTTCAACATCCTCCTTTCATGATATAATTGTCTCATGAGTAAAAACGCGAAAACTTCAAACTCAAATGCGATTATTGAAGTAAAAAATCTTATTAAAAAATTCGGCGACTTTACTGCAGTTAATGATATTTCTTTTATGGTACAAACTGGGGAGATTTTTGGGATTCTTGGACCAAATGGGGCAGGGAAGACAACCACGCTTGAAATCATGGAAACTTTGCAGAAACAGACCAGTGGAGAAGTGTTTATCGATGGAATCAACACATTGGAGCATCCTTGGGATGTCAAACGAAGAATTGGCGTGCAATTACAATCAACCAGTTTTTATCCTGAACTTACATTAGTTGAACTATTACAAATGTTTGCGGCAATGTATGATATTAAAGTGAATCCCATGGAAATGCTCAAACGAGTCCAACTTGAAGATAAAGCCAAAAGCTATGCTAAACAGCTGTCAGGAGGACAACGCCAACGTTTTTCTATCGCCTCAACACTTATCAATAATCCGAAAGTCATTTTTCTCGATGAACCGACAACAGGCTTAGATCCGCAAGCGAGAATTAATTTATGGGAAATGATTCGTGATATTAAAAAATCTGGGACAACATTAGTATTGACCACTCATTATATGGATGAAGCAGAGATATTATGTGATAGATTAGCTATTATGGATAGTGGAAAGATTGTCAAAATCGGCACGCCGAGAAAGATGATTGATGATTTAATAAAAACAGGCTTTAAGAGAGAGGAAAAGCCGAAACCAGCAACGTTAGAAGATGTCTTTTTGCATTTAACCGGAAAACAGTTACGGGAGCCGTAGCAAGAGAATGTAGGAATTAGTAGTTAGGACTAAGTAAACTTTCCCTTTCTACTAACTACTAGCTACTTAATAGTTGTTTGTTAAACAAATTAAATATGAACAATAAAACGTACAAAAAGCCGAGCCAATTCCGAGCATTTCTATCCTTAGCCTGGTATGCTTTTTTGGCACAAACCAGAAATCCTGCATCGTTCGCATTTGGCTTTATTTTCCCAGTTGTCTTTATTAGCATCTTCGGAATTATCAGTGGAACAACGCCTAAGCTCATCGTTGGTATTGCGACAAATTCTCCTTCCTCAGAAGTAATACGAGTAGTGCAAAAACAGACCGCCTCATTTATTACACTGGATCATGAAGATGAAATAACACTTGAAAATAAATTACGCCAAGGGAAAATTGATGGTATTCTCCAAGTGACAAAAGGGCAGGGGAGAGGCGAGCATATTAACCTCCTCACATCAACTGCCAATCCACAAAATGCCAGCGAACTCACCTCAATTATGGGAAATATTGTGGATAAAGAGAATCTCACTCTTTCGGGAATTACCACACCACCAATTACCTTACAAGAAAGACAACTTGCAGGAAGACAATCACGCTATATTGATTTCGCCTTGCCTGGGCAAATCGGCTTTTCTCTTCTTTCAACAGCACTCTTTGGCACTGTTTTTGGTTTTATTTTCCTCAAAAAAGCCTATGTGCTGAAACGTATGTTCGCCACACCAACCAGGGCACTTACGATTCTTTTGTCGCAAGGAGCAAGCCGCTTAATTATTTCTTTACTGCAAACCTTCCTTATCTTAATTATTGGCGTGGTAGTCTTTAAATTCTATCTACCACATGGTTTTATGACGTTTCTCCAACTATGCGTATTATCAATAATCGGACTTATTGCCTTTCTCGGCTTTGGCTATTTCTTCGCGGGTATTGCCAACGACGAGAACTCAGCCGGACCTTTAATCAACTTAGTAACACTCCCACAGTTTTTACTGAGTGGCACATTTTTCCCAACCTCGTCTTTGCCAGGCTGGGTACAACCAATTGCCAATAATCTTCCGCTTTCCTATTTCAATATGGCTGTCCGGAAAATAACCACAGAACAGGGAAGTTTCCACGAAACCTTCCCTTATTTAATAGGACTTCTTATCTGGGGATTTGTCATGTATATCCTCGCAGCCAAAACATTTAAATGGGAATGACAATATTATGAATTGATATCAGTAAAGCAACTTATGTAATTCAGCTTATGTCAGAACTTATTGGATATAAACCCAAAGATCGATATACCATCCCCATTCCCGATGATTTTAATGCTCATGCAGCGATAGAAAACCTTCCCGATACACATGAAAAAAATATATTAAGTGCGTTTGGTGGATTTCTTGACCGAAGAAAACACGTACAGCCACTCAGCCACGTTCTGCATTCTTTTCTCGAAGTACCTTTTAAAGTAGCAGCTGGAGTTGCATCAGGAACTCTGCCACCAATAAATGATCAGAAAGAAGATATATCCCTCCGAACAAATATTGTTCAGACAATGAGCGGATTATTAATGTATTTACAATGGATGGAACAAGCCAACATTGAATGGATCGGACCATATAGAAGCGGTCCTCGTTACATGGATAAAATTGAATTCTCAATGCCGTTTTATAGTACAGATGAAACTATTATAGTCCAAAGATCTCTCGCTAAAGGTGGAATGAAAAACGATGCTTCTATCGCAATCGAATACTATACAAAAAACTTAGGACTATCAAGAGATGCAAATGCGGAATTACAAACATATTCAGCTACAATACGATCTGATGTGATTACTAATCCATACAATAAAAGCATCTTAGAGACAGATATTGAAGTAGATGAACATCTATGGAAGAAACGTTTCCGCTTTGGATCTCCACCTAGACTCGTTCTTAATAAAGATATACCAAGTAAAAATTTAATCGATGCCTACTTTGGTGATCACTGTCATCATATAACTCTTCGTGAAGGCACTCGCGAGAGTATTGATAATGACCAGGGAGAACTTCTTGATGGGTTAGGCATATCAGGTCATATCACGCCCTCAGAGAACTATCCAAGTAAAAAAGAAGAGAAAATCTTATTCGATAGTAATACTCAACGAAGAAAAAGTCAGCAACGCGCTTATCCGAGATTTGAGAATATCTTGACAGTCCGTTCATAAAACCGTACTATATAAATGATCATGCAATTAACTCCACAAGTAAAATCATCTCTTCTTACTGCGGTATTCACTGCAATTCTCGTTTTTCTCATCACTCTTCTGTATAACCATCTCTATCCACCAATAGATACCAGCAAACAAACACCATTTACAGTCGAGGGCACAGGAACTGCGACTGCCAAACCAGATCTCGCACAAGTATCGTTAACTATCACAAAAACTGCTCCTACATTGCAAGACGCACAGAATCAAGCAAATACAGCTTCCAATACAGTTGTTGCTGATATTAAAAAACTTGGTATTTCAAGTACGGATATAAAAACTAATAATTATAATTCCTATCCGAACTATAATAATAATTCAAATGCTCAACCAGTCTTTCTGCCTCCAAATACCAACAATCAAACAATTACAAGTTATACTGTCTCGCAACAAATTGATATACAAATAAAAGATGCTCAGAAAGTAAATACTGTTATAGATACAGCCACCAAGGATAATGCCGAAAATATTTCCGGACCGAATTATGTTTTCTCTGATAGCTTGCAAAAATCACTAGAAGATCAAGCACGCACACAAGCGATAAATAATGCCAAACAAAAGGCGCAAAGTATCGCAAAAGCTGCTGGCATCAATTTAGGTAAGATTACCAATATTCAAGAAAATAATACACCAGGAATCATTCGTCCGGTCATGATGATGAATAAAGCAGCACCTGTAGCCAGTGGCACCTCAGTACCAACAAATATAAATCCAGGTGAAAATACCGTGACAGACGACGTCACACTTTCTTACCAGACATATTAAATTTAAATGACGAGGATTTAGTGCCTCTTGATTCACTTCATGCTATTATAAAGACATGCGACAAGACTTCGTTGATTATGTAAAAACTCGGATGAGTCAAAAGCTGAATTATAAGTCACGATTAGATGAACTACGCAAGGAAATGCTAGTCGCAGGGGCAACTGAGGAAGAATTCAATGAAGCAATCAAGCAATTAGACTCGCCGACACCGTCAACACCCATTTTGACAACAAATCCATTGCCCGATCCTCCAGTACCTCAAGAAACGAAACAAATATCTCAGAAGAAAGATGCCTCTCTAGTAAAACGGTTAATAGAACTTGATCTAACTGCACATGTTATTACAGGAGTCATACTCATAGTATTATGCTCTTTCTTCGCTTGGTCATATATTCAAAATAATAAATTATCTATTTTCCCCACACCCAACACTCAATCAGCACAGGCTCTTCCATCCACCGATCAAACCCTGGTGCCCAAAGTCTATGCGAATACCATCCCTGTTGATCCAAATACTATTTTTTCTATTCCACCGTCGTCACTTACTCTGGCAATTAGCGGTACGCCTAAAAAAGATATCTTTGGATTTTTCCCTTACTGGATGCTTAGTGATGAAAATCAAGTAAGTCTAAATGCTTTGACAACCATTAGCCTTTTTGGAATAGAAATGAACGGCAAAGGAAATATTGTGACAAATAATGGAAAAAATATTGATGATGGATGGAGCATGTGGAATAATCCCAAAATGAACGATTTACTTCTTCGAGCAGAAAAGAGAAAAATAAAAGTGCAGTTAACTATCAAAGTATTTAATAATAACGATATTGAGAATATCGTAACGAGCGATACCGCGCAGAAAAATTTCATTGCAAATGTCATGTACTTGATGAACGAAAAATCATTAGATGGAATTAATCTTGACTTTGAATATGTCGGCACACCAGATGATAGCATACGAAATAATTTCACACGTTTCGTGACTAACTTGAATACTGAAATGAAACGACAGTACCCTCAGTCATTGCTGACGATTGATACCTATGTCACATCAGCCAATACTTCGGATCTTTTTGACCTGACACAGCTTAGTCCACAAGTTGATGCGTTTGTCATCATGGGCTATGACTTTCATACTCCAACCGGTAGTCCAGGTCCAATCGCGCCACTTGAAGGAGAAAATAGTATCTTAACATCTGTTGAAAGTTATTTGGACAAAGTATCTCCAGATAAGATTATTCTTGCGCTGCCATATTATGGCTATGATTGGAATGTGCCGAATGTTAATCAGCCAGCATCTATGATTCCTTACGCACAAGCCGCAATGCAAAGCAAAAACTATACTATCAACTGGGATGATGCATCCCAAACGCCTTGGTATAGTTATGTCGATCAATCAAAGGATACACATCATGTATACTTTGAAAATGTCCGATCCTTGGGGGAGAAATATGATCTTATTAATAGAAAAGGCTTACGCGGAGTCGGCATTTGGGCACTTGGCTATGACGGATTGAATGCTGATTTACGTGAATTACTTCTAGAGAAATTTGCGACATCAAAGTAAAAGTGCTACGAAATGACCAATATCCAATCAATAATTACATTTAATAAATTATAGTATTTGGATTTGACTGGACATTGGGTATTGAAAATAATTGAAAATAGGACATTCGAATCAGTTACTTTTCTTTATTTCCCGAATGAAAAGCTTCATGTACTTCCCTAAGCTGTTTATTCGTAATATGTGTATAAATCTGCGTGGTGGCAATATTCTTATGCCCAAGCATTTCTTGTACTGAGCGAAGGTCAGCGCCATTAGTCAATAAATCAGTCGCAAATGAATGACGAAGCGTATGGACAGTGGCATCAACTGGCAATCTTGCTTGCTCAACATATTTTTTAACTATGCGCTCAATGCTTCGAGCAGTTAAACGCATCTTTTCTCCTTCATCGTCTTCGATAATCATTCCTGAATAGCGGATAAACATGGGCTTATACGAGTCGTGACGGCTTGCAATATAGCGCTGTGCCCATTCAGCAGCACGGTCAGAAATAAAGACAATACGCTGTTTACGTCCTTTTCCTATAATCCCAAATTCACGTCGATCAAAATTAATTTGTGCATGATTCAGACTGACAAGCTCTGAAACTCGCAAGCCGGTCGAAAATAGCATTTCCAATATGGCTCGGTCTCTTAATCCTTCTTCGACTGATGTATCAGGCTGAGTCACAAGTTGCTCGATCTGCTGTCGTTCAAGAAATTTTAAACTTCGACTTTCTGCCTTCGGTAAATCGATTTTGGAAGGTTCAAGTGTTTTAATATCGTGCTTCATCAAATAGCGCAAAAATGAGCGTAAAGCAATCACGTAATAATTCTGAGTAGACTTACCTAAGCTACGACCTTGGACATCAACTTTCGTGGTCAAATAGACCCGATATCTGCGTATAATGAAAAGGTCAAGATCTTGGATAGTCTTATGCGAGAGGGTAGAGGAGAACCACTGTTCAAACACCTCTAAATAATGCCTATAATCCCTAATCGTGAGCTTAGAACAATTTTTTTCAATTTCCAGATATTCAAGGAATTGATTAATTAATTGCGGTAGGGAGGTACCATCCATATATTTATTCTACGACATGACAGACAAAATGTCTACTTGACAAAATAAAGCTTATAGTATATGCTACGAGGAATGAAAGAAGCTTTTTATAGTCTTACAAGAAAACATCGAACTGACACAGATTACACAGCAGATATTACTAATTCTGTTGTACAAAAGAAATGTCAATCTTTATTAGAATCCATACGAACAAATAGTAAAGTTCGTAAAGGAGTTATTGGCTTTGGTGTAGCTACAGTAATAACTGCTATTGCAGCTATTCCAGACAATTCAGCTTCAAATGATCCATCTGTACAGGAACCTCAAGTAATTGGTAATGTTCTTTCTAAACAACCACTTGAAGTAATCGTTACTACTGATGGCAGAACTATTAGAATAGTAGAAGATCCTAATAATCCCAATAATCCTCGATAATTAAAGCCTCTACAATGCCCTAGGACGAGAGATCTATACATAGGCCACTATAATTACCTCTATCCATACTACTGGTCATTCTGGAAAGCAACAACTTACCATAATCGATTCCGGTCAAGCCGGAATGACGCAACGAATAAAAGACTACTGAAAAAAATACAAACGCATATACTAGGCAATATTTGAAGGGAAATTACATGAGAAAATAAAAAATAATTCAGATGCAAAGAAAATCAAGAAATACAAAAGAAATAATCTGAGGTCCTTCCCTGGGAAAATGGCAAATCTTGCGTCGTAAAACTATTATTGTACGACATGATTAGTTTAATAAAATAGCCCTCCCCTCAAAACACATATTTCATTCGGGGAAGATAGCTAAATTGAAGCTAATTTCCTCTAATTTGGTTAATTACCGTAGCCACTTCTCTGATGAAGCTCTTCTGTAAGAACTGGATTGAGGCTCCTTCCCTGAAGTGAGAGCATAAGCATTCGTATTTTTTTCATATGTAGACTACTTTGAGCTCAAATAGAGCAGGTTTCTCTTCTTAAAAGCCTCTGTTAGCCTTGCTTTACTAATGTTAGCTGCTCATGATTCTTATCAGCTTTTATCTCTTATTGTTATTTACGCACAAATCTGTGAAAATTATCTTTCACACTATATCATACTGTATCATATTACTTCTATCGACTATAGGCTCCTCTCTTCCCTGTTTCATCTCACCGCTCTATTTCCCCCAACTGGTAAATATTAATAAAAATAACATTGCAATCACTCCTACCCAAGTAAATTCCCATAGAACGTTTTTAAATAGTCGCTTCTCCATCCATACATGAGATAACCCTAAAAAGACGTATAACATAGCGGTAATATATAACGCGAGTACTGTCGGACTACTCGGCCAGAAAAGTAAAAGTGAAGCAATTTCTACTAAGCACAATGTTATTCCCCCAGCCCAGAGAGACAGTCTGTAAGACGTTTTTTGTAATGCATAGGTCCAAAGAGAATGATACGTCAGCATGAATGTTGCAAAACCCAGGAGAAGAATTGTGGGTAGAAATAGATGCAGTGATAAAACAGTATTCACGAGAAATAAATAGCAAAGTACAGTAATAACAAACGAAACAATACGAGCTCCTGAAAGCAATGCAATCGTTCGAATAGCTGCAACAACAAAAATATTTTGGCTCAAAAACAGTGAGTATAAGCCAAAACCATAAATAATCGTAATGATCATTCGGAAAAGAAATCTTGTTGGAATGAGAAAGTAAAATAAGCCAAAAGCAAGGCTATAAAATAATGGAAGAATAAAAATGGAAATCATTCTATTCTCTTTTAAATCATGCCGCATCGCCCAATAAAAGAAGAGATCCGTCATTATTGCCAAGAGGATCACTATGTAAATACCAATCTTCCCTATTTGCAGTTGAATAGAAAAAAACAGTGCAGATAATAATAAAACACTGACGACAAATTTTTGTCGCTTATCTAATGAGAAGGAAGAGAGAGCTTTTTTGCGAGGAGATGGCAGTTTTGAGAAAGTGTTGGTGGCCATGTATTAGTATTATACCTTACTTACTGATATTATATTTCTAGTGTTCGGGATACTTCATCACTTATAGAGAGATTTGAAAAGACATTTTGCACATCATCGTGATCTTCTAAGCGTTCAAGGAAAGAAAGTATTTTTTCAGCTTCCTCTTTAGTGACTACCTCTTTAGTCAGTAATGGTTTACGAATAATTGAGGCATCGCTGATGGTTAGCCTTTGTGCGAGTAAGCCCTGTCTAACTTTCTCTACATCTTCAGGTTTAGTATAAACAATAATATCTCCCCCTTCTTGGATGACATCTTCTGCTCCATTCTCTGCAGCAAGAAGAAAAATTTCGTCAAGAGTTTGTGCTGGATGGGCTAAGACAATCTGACCAAGTTGTTGAAATTGATAGGCTACAGCGCCAGGATTCCCCATCACTCCCCCATTTTTATCGAACAAACTCTTTACTTCTGGCGTTGTTCGTTGTTTATTGTCAGTAATTGCTTCAACCATGATACTTATGCCACCAGGACCAAAGCCTTCATAGAGTACTTCAGCCATTTCACTTTGATTTTTTCCCGCGGCTCGTTCAATCGCACGATCAATTGTGTCTTTCGGCATATTCACAGCCCGTGCAGCTTCGATTGCTAAACGCAATTTAAAGTTTTTTTCAGGTTCGCTAATGCCACCACCCTGTTTTACTGCTAAAGTAATAACTTTGGAGAGTTTGGTGAATGCCTGTCCTCTTTTCGCATCATTAGCTCCTTTTTGTCGCTTAATTGTTTTCCATTTTGAATGTCCGCTCATAATAGTCCTTAGTTATGAGTGCTTAGTCCTTAGTTAACTAAGAACTTATAACTTATGACTCATAACTATCGCCCATTATACCTCTGATCTATTGACATTTGCAACTAAATTCTTTACAATTTGAAGCTAATACGCTTCTATATGACCGCACTAAAAACCCAGGCCATACAAACAGCCCTCATTGGTGATTGGCAACAAGCAATTACCCTCAATCAAACTATTCTAGAAGAAAATGCTGAGGATATTGATGCCTTAAACCGTCTGGCATATGCCTTTGGTAGTATCGGCGACATGAAACAAGCAAAAAGTCTATATCAAAAAGTTTTAGGATTAGATATGCATAATCCCATCGCCACCCGTAATCTAAAACGCTTGACGAGCAATGGCGGATTAAAATCAAACTCAGGCATCGCGCTATCATTAAGTAATTTATTTATTGAAGAATCAGGAAAAACAAAAGTAGTAGAGTTAATGAATGTGGCCGATAAGAAAACCCTTTCGCAACTACGCTGTGGAGAAAAAATTGATCTTAATACGAAGCGTATGAAAATATTTGTCTATGACAGTCAAAAACAATTCATCGGCATGCTTCCTGATGACTTGAGCAAGCGCCTCATTAAATTCATAGAAGCTGGTAATGAATATGAGGCATATATTAAGGATTTAGACAATAATAAAGTGGTTGTTTTTATACATGAAGTAAAGAGAGCAAGCAAATTAAAAGATCAGCCATCATTTCTTTCTTCAGAGAAATCAAAGCTTAGCGTTAAATCATATGAACAAGGAGCAAATCATTTAGCTTCCGCAGTTGAAGAGGATGAATGAAAAATAACTCTTCCTCTATGTAATGTCTTTTTTACTGCTTCAAGATTCTGCTGCTTCTGCATTTGTCGCAAGGAATAGTAGGCCCAACCAATTGATATAGCAATGAGAAATAAGACTATAATGTAAAACATATCTAAAATTGAGCAAACCGATTAGCATCTTTTCCGATAACAATTTGTATTGCTCCAATCATTTGCTGGTGTACCTGACGAATCGGATAACCTAAAATACGCTGTAACTTTTTCAGCGAGTATGATATTGTACCATAGTAACGAATAACAGAAAATGTATCAACAGTCGGATTCGTACGCACATCAATCACAGAATACCCAGTATTATTTAATAGAACTTCAAGACTTGACGCTTTCCCTGTAATATCGGATGCGTTAATAATCTGTATTGGAGCACTTTCTTTTTGCAGGGAAGGATCAATAAAACGTTTCTCCGCTGACTCGATATCTGTTTGGTTAGCAGGTAATGTAATATGATATTCAGTAATAGTTGCTGTATTCATCGTTTTGGCAATAAAGTAGAGACGAAGAAAGTCATACCATGTGATATTCGTGTGCTTTTGGTTTGAAAGCATAGAAGCACTTGCTAATAACACGTGTTGTATATCTTTTACAGTATTAATGGTAAGATTCGTCTGAATTGTTGCATCAATACCTAACGGAATATCTTTTTGAATACTCTCTTGTTTCGGGTTCGTAATATATAGTGCGCTCAATTGAGTATCTGATGGATCAATAGCAACCAGTGTGGCTTTATTTTGCGGCGATTGGAAAAGGAGTATAAATTGATGTTGTCCATCAAATATACTTTTCTGCATTGTTTCGACAACTTTAACACTTATCGCAATCACCAACACAACAACAACAATGCTTATAAAAAATATTGCTGTCTTTAGACTAGAAGTTGCATGCGTAGAACGTTTTTTAATCATAAGCAGATTATTCTGCTTTTTTCTTTTTTTCGACAAGTTTAGGCAGAACAAAAACAGGCGCAGTACTCACGGATTGATTAGCAATATTGTTTTGTTTCTTCTTTTTCTTTTCACCTTTGAAAAAACCACTATGGTCTCCCATATATTCACCTCCCAAGCATTGTATTATGCATTACGTAGTATGTATTATGCAACACCCTTTTCATATGTTTACTTAATACATAATACTTTATACTAAATTACTTCACAAGATATGTTTCGATAAATAACTGCAGTTCCTCGGGTAGTTGACTTTGAAAACTAACCTGCTCCCCTGTCTTCGGATGCGTTAATGATATTTTCGCGGCATGAAGAAAGACGCGATCTAGAAGTTTTCGATCATCTCGTGCGGTTTTGCGTCCTGCATAGAGAAAATCTGATACGATTGGATTATTAAGATATTTCATGTGCACACGAATTTGATGGGTTCGTCCTGTTTTCGGTGTTAACTCTACCAACGCGCGTTTTTCAGGCTTACGATCTTTCGTCGTATAAACAGCTAACGTTTTATAGAATGTGGTAGAGGGTCTTCCACCGGGAACAACACCGAACTGTCTTCTATTCCATGGTAAACGATCTACTGGTATCGATATCTCCCCTTCTCCTGGTACTAAAACTCCGTGTACTAAAGCTTGATATGTTTTTTGTACTGTACGATCTTTAAATTGCTGCTGTAAATGCTTAAATACCTGCGGATTTTTCGCGACCAAAAGAATCCCAGATGTTTCTTTATCTAGTCGATGGACAATTCCTCCTCTATCACGAAAAGCTTGCTCGAAATATGCATCACTCGTATAATCTTTTTCTTCGTCATGCTTAATTCTTAATTCATTATTCTTAATTCCCAATCGTTCCTCCGTCCAATCCTGTACAGTCTCATCATGGATTGTTGTATCGGATTTATTGACAGTTATCCCGGCTGGTTTATCTAATACAAGGAGAGAATCATCTTCAAAAACAATAGGTATAGAAACGCTCATGCTATTCTCGCTTTCCTTCTTTTAGGTTGTCTAAATTCTCGCATATAAAGAATAAAAATAATACTGAGAAGTGTAGCAAGATAAAAAATATCCTCAAACTGCAAAAAGGAGAAAAGACCTTTTGTATGAAGAAATGCATCTTGAAGA